>OFHB01001301.1_pt1 | contig 14424 bp, 13 predicted proteins | sample 1521881 | NCBI WGS metagenome assembly OFHB01 (sample SAMEA3504090, study PRJEB24116) | mouse gut metagenome | biome: mouse gut; feature: mouse-associated habitat; material: faeces | place: Denmark | collected 2011
CCCCCGCCATAGAGGCAGAGTGCCGTCTTTATGACAACTTGTTTTCTGATTCCGCTCCGGATTGCGCCGATAAAAACTTTCTGGACTGCATGAATTCTGGTTCTCTGGAGATTGTTTCCGGCTGCAAAGTGGAGGCTGGTTTGGCAGACGCGGTGGCTCCGGCAAACTTTCAGTTTATGCGGGTAGGTTACTTTTGCCTGGACAACAAAGACAGTCAGCCGGGGCACTTAGTCTTTAACCGCAGCGTTGGTTTAAAAGAGAGCTTCAAGAAGTAATATTGGATTTATCTATTGGTTTTGCGCGGCTGTGTGAGCAATGCAGCAGGGAAATAGTGGCTATTCACAAATTGTTCAAATTCCAGTCATGACCAGTTCTTTTTCTTTGGTTATATTGATGACACCAAAGGAGGATTTCTCATGACAACAAACCAGCTTCGCTTACGTCAGCTTCATTACCAGATTACACCGGATGACTACAGCGCCTTACGAACCTGTCTCTCTGTTCATGCGGAGGAGCTGGAAGTCAGGAGTGTTCACACCATGTTTTTCACCAGCTACCGTGATCGGATTCCCAAAGATCCCATGGGGGAAATTCTGTCACTGGAACCCACAGGGCCGCGGTTTTCTCTGCACTATTATGATGACGATCCCACCTATCTGATGCTGGAGAGGCGGCTGGATGAACAAAGCAGCAGTACTATGGTCGCGGAGGCGGAGTGTCGTGCGCTGCTGGCAGGGGAGACGGATTGGCTGCTGTACCGGCACGATCCGTTATTGCAGGAATTTCATGAAGGACTGACTGAACAGATGCTGCTGCCACAAATGCTGTTGACCTACCAGCGGGAGGTTTATATGGCGGAGGGGCTGGATCTGTGGGTAACGCTGGATACGGATATCCGCGCGTCACTACAGCATATGGATTTTCTGGACCCTTGGCAGCTGGAACGGGACACTATGGGACAGAACGGAAAAATTCTGATGGAAATCAGTTACAGCAATCATATACCAGACAATGTATTTTGCATGCTGGAAGAAACTGCACCGCGCCGGCGGCTTTTACGAAGCGGACATTCCAAAGGGCGCAGATGATCAGATAACGCGTAAACTGAACCGGCAGTCGGGCATTATACCTGACTGTCGGTTTTGATATCTTACTGGAGTTTGTGTACTCTTGACAGGCATGATATACTTGAGAAAAGACAGAGAGGAGGACGGTCTGCCAGCTGATATATAATTGAACAAAATAAAAATTTTGTTCAATTCGGAGGAGGTGCGTACGCACTTTTTCCATACAGCCGCAGACCAGCGTTTATGATAGACTATCGTGATGAAGCGCCGCAGATTCTCTGCGACTTTTTATCCTACCATGAAACCATCAAAGCACATTCACAAAAAACTGTTGATGAATATTTTCTGGATCTTCGGAATTTTTTCCGCTATATCAAACAATCCAGAGATCGTTCCCTGAGAAATTTTGATTTGGACCAGATTTCCATTATGGACGTTGGAATTGATCTGATTCGCACAATCACGCTCACTGACGTGTATGGCTATCTGACCTATCTCAGCCGCGACCGGGCCCAGCAGCCTAACAGCGATAAAACAAAGTATGGCTTGAGCGCCTCTACCCGCGCCAGAAAAATTGCCACACTCCGCTCCTTTTTTAACTATCTTACTCAAAAGGCCCACCTGCTCAATGACAACCCTATTAAGGAACTGGATTCTCCAAAACTGAAAAAAACTTTGCCAAGGTATCTGACGTTGGATGAAAGTATGGAGTTGCTGCAAAATGTGGACGGCATCCACAGCGAGCGTGATTACTGTATCCTGACGCTGTTTCTGAACTGCGGACTGCGGATCTCTGAGCTGATCGGGCTGGACCTGACCGATATACAGGGCGACGCTTTGAGAATCCTGGGAAAAGGAAACAAGGTTCGCATTGTCTATCTGAATGATGCCTGCAAAGCGGCCTTGGAGCGCTATCTGACAGTACGCCGTCCCATCAGCGGAAAGGATCAGAACGCACTGTTCCTTTCCGCGCGGGATCAACGGATCAGCCGTTCCAATGTTCACGCTCTGGTCAAAAAGCATCTTTCGCAGGCGGGATTGGACAGCACACAATATTCCTCCCACAAGCTTCGCCATACTGCCGCTACGCTGATGCTGCAAAATGGTGTGGATGTCAAGGCGGTTCAGGAGGTCCTGGGCCACGAGCATCTGAATACAACTGAGATTTACACCCATATTGACAACGAGGCGCTTCGTGTGGCCGCCCGGGCAAATCCTTTAGGGCGAGTCAGACCTCCCAAAGATTAGAATGCTGCCATCCGGATTTTTATTCCGGCCGCACCTGCTGGGACAGCTCGTCCCATGTCTGGCGCAGCATCCGCTGCTGTTGTGCCAGATGCTGAGGATCTCTGGCGGCAGTGAGCAAAATATCTATCTGGTTTGGGCGAAACGCTTCCGGACAATAAGGCATTTCTGACAAGGCGTGCTCCAGCTTTTTATCTCCTGTAAAATAGACACGGTTGAGTGCAAACACTACTTGCACCATGTCCATGACAGTATGGAGCACAATAGGTGCTGTAAAGAGAATATCACCTCTGCGGATGGCGCTCTCGTAGTGGAAATTTCCCATCCAAGTTCCAGCCCGGCCCAGAAAGGTCTTTATGATTGCCTGCCGCAGGGGATCCGGATAAGCGGCTGTTCTTTGCTGATATGCTGCCAACACACCGTCAGGATCCCAAATAGGCTTAATAAAGCTCAATTCGCAAAGATAGATAAATGAATAGTATCCGTTGGACGTCCAAGTGGCCGGGATAATCTCAAATTTTCCCTCCTGGCAATCTGCTATCACCTGATCCATCCGAGTCAGGGTCCTCCCTACCACTTCCACCGGTGTTCCCTGATACGTGAAGTCCATTCCGCCGCCCCAGGGAGCAGCATCAAAGGAAGAGTCCACCCATGGCGTGGTTCCAGGGTCCGCTATGCTGCATATCAGCTCCAGACGCTGTGCATACGGCCTTGCCCGTTCAGCGAAAATGTACAGATCAATATCGGAATCTTGGTCAGCAGTTCCCTTGGCATGAGCGCCAGCCAAGGCGACCGCACACTTCCCTTCCACAGTTTTTTTCAGCAGATCAACCAGTGTTTGTATCTTTTGGTCCATTTGACAACCTCCAGTTTCCACCGGCAGCCAGCGTCCAACGGAGCTGACTGCCGGTCTGTTTTTCGATTTTTGTACGCATTGTACCATACTTCCACCAGCCTTGCAAGCTTCCAGTTTATTGCACCGGTGCCCGGACGCCAATAAAATGCAGAAACCGAATCCCGCGATAATCGTATGTGCTCAAGGGCCTGTTATCCGAATCATAGCTATGTGCGGCAATCAATACGTCAGCTGGACGCAGAGCTGGAGTGCGCAGCAGACGCACAACTACAGGCGAGTGGTTCCAGCTTTCCCCGTCAAAGGATAACTGCACTACGTCTCCAGGCTCCAATTGACCAATTGAGGCTTCCAGCGCCACAGGACCGGCATTCTCCTCCTTTCTGGTCATAAATTGAAAGAAATAGTCCACACCTGTCCAAGCGGGAGCTTTATTATTTGCGTCAATATAGTACCAGCCAAAATCCTTGGTATAATTCATTACACCGCTTCCAGCATAAACACATTGAGAAGCAAAATTTGTACAGTCTCCACCAATGTGCTCATAGTCGTAAAATCTTGGATTTCTGCCATAAGCCCACTTTTGAGCGTAGCGAACTGCCGCAAGCCTGTTGTAAGGCCGCATGCGAAAGCTGTATTCATCCAAAAAGATCACCCCTTCTGCACAGTATATGCAGAAGGGGTGATTTCGGAAAGTGTAGCTATAGACGCGAGATTTTCTTCTGGTTGATCCGGAGTGTGTTCAACACACACAGCATACAAACGCCTACATCCGCAAATACTCCGGCCCAAAGCTCAATGTGCCCCATAACTGCCAGAAGCATCACCAGCACCTTTACTCCAATGGCAAAAACAATATTTTCTGAGGCAATGTGTTGTGTTCTGCGGGCAATCCGGATTCCGGAAGCAATTTTACTGGGCTCATCTCCCATGATAATGACATCTGCTGTTTCAATCGCCGCGTCAGCTCCCAAACCGCCCATAGCAATGCCTATGTCAGCTGCAGCCAGCACTGGCGTGTCGTTGATCCCGTCCCCGGCATAGAGCAGCTTCCCCCCTCCGGACAAGCGGCTCCGCAGCCGCTCCAGCTCCTTCAGCTTATCATGAGGCAACAGCTCCCCTGCCGCATGATCCAAACCGATTTCTCTGGCAATAGCCGACGCAACCTCTTTGCTGTCCCCTGACAGCATGGCTGTCTCCTGAATGCCCAACGCCTTCAACGTGCTGATCGCTTCTTTTGCGTCCTTTTTGGGCGCATCCCGCAGGAAAATTACCCCCTGGTATACACCATCAGCGGCGACATAGACCGTGGTAGCAGCCGAGGATGGAGCAGATATTTCTGGAATACAGACGCCTTCCTCTGTCAAGTAATTTCGCTTTCCAACCACTATATTACAGCCATCTGCTGTCACAGATGCGCCATATCCAGAGACTTCCCGATATGCTGAAAGCTTTTCTCCATTAACAGGTTTGCCATAGGCAGCCAAAATAGATTGCGCAATGGGATGAGTCGACCGGCATTCTGCCAAAGCAGCCAGCTCCAGCAGCTTTTCCCGGGAAATACCTTTCACAGGAAGACTGTCGAACACAGAAAAGCGGCCTTCGGTAAGCGTACCAGTTTTATCAAATGCCACAATCTGTGCTTCCGCCAGAGTTTCCAGATGGTTTCCACCCTTTACCAGCACCCCTTCCCTGGAAGCGCGGCCAATCCCTGCAAAGAAGCTGAGCGGAACGGAAATCACCAGTGCACACGGGCAAGAAATAACCAGAAAACATAAAGCGCTGTAAATGGATTGTTCCCAATCCATCAGCCCTGCCAATGGAGGCAGCACTGCTACAATGACCGCTGCAAAACAGACAACCGGCGTATAAACCCTGGCAAATCGGGTAATAAATTTTTCGCTGGCTGCTTTTTTTTCCGAAGCATGTTCCACCATTTCCAGAATCTTGCTGGCAGTGGACTCTCCAAAGGATTTTTCCACCTTGATTTCCAGAGCCCCGCTGAGATTAATACAGCCCGCCATGACCTGCTGGCCGGGGCCAATGTCGCGGGGCAGGGATTCTCCGGTCAGCGCTGCTGTATCCAACTGGGACAAGCCTTCCAGTACCACACCATCCAAGGGAACCTTTTCCCCGGGGCGGACCAGAATGGTTTGGCCAACGGACACCTCCCTGGCCTCCACTTCCCTGCTTTGCCCACTCTCCATCAGATTTGCGTGGTCAGGCCGAACGTCCAGAAGAGCGGATATGGATTTACGGGAAGAAGACACCGCTCTGGTTTGCAGATATTCTCCCAAGCGATACAGCAGAAAGACCATGACCCCCTCTGGGATCTCGCCAATGCATATCGCGCCAATCCCGGCAACCGTCATAAGAAAGCTCTCACCAAAAATCTCTCCACGGCGGATATTCCCTACAGCTTGAATCACGATTTCTGCCGCTGCAACAAAAAATGCGGCCAAAAGCACTACAAAAGAAATCCATGGCGATATGTTCCTGGATACTCTCAGCAACAGTCCCACCGCCAGCAGTGCCGTACTGACGCCCAAAGTAATCAGTTCCTTTTTTGCTTCTCTGGCATCCATCTCATGATTATGGTCGTGCCCGCAGTTGCAGCCGTCTCCATGATCATGGCAGCAGCCGTCATGGTCATGATGGTGGTGCTCATGGTGTTTTCCGTCATGTTGGCCGTGGCCGCAGGAACAGTGTTCATGATGCCGGTGTTCATGTGCGCAGCAGTCAGAAGCGGGGGCATGCTCATGGGCACATTCCTGTTCATGTTTCTTTTCTGTTTCCATTATTTATTCCTCCGGTTCTTCCATTATATGGTCAAAAGCCATCGCAAATATTTGCCCGATATGGGCATCATCCAAAGAGTAGTAGACTACTCTCCCCTGTTTGCGGCTTTTGACAATTCTAGAAACCTTCAGCAGCCGAAGCTGATGACTGATGGCGCTTTGGGTCATACTCAGCAATGCTGCCAGATCACACACACACATCTCCTCAATATTCAGTGCGCAGATGATCCGAGCCCGGGTACTGTCTCCAAACACCTTAAAAAGCTCAGACACCTCATAAATTGGCGCTTCGTCAGGCATTTTTGCCTTGACTCTGGCCAGTGCATCCTCGTGAATGACACTGACTTCACACATTTCAACAGGTTCTCGCTCCATGGCATAGCCTCCTCATCCCCAAAGCCAAACAAATGAATATATGAGCAATTGTTCATGCTTTAGATTATACACAGCACAGACTATTTGTCAAGAGGCTTTTATAAAAAATTTTGGATTTCTTCCTAATAAGCAAGTTCGGAAAACCAATATTGATTGATCTTCCAAGCTTCTCTATTTATCAAGTTAAATGTGGCTGCGTTTTATAGTCGATACACTTAAAAATCGGTAAAGTTCAGTGGACAAAATGGCACAGGGCGGTGTTGTCATCTTTGGCGGGCGTCAGCCCGCCTGCATCCTCCGCCTTGCCCCGCACCATTTTTCCTCCCCTCCTTTTTACCTCTTCTCAAGTGCGTCGGCTATAATTTCCTCTTTTATGCGACAATATATATTCAATGCATAAAGGGGGATTTTTTATGAGAATTACCAGCAGGGAAATCCGGGAATTTGCGCTTCGCCTGCGTTCAGAGGAGCGCAGCTGCGGCACTATTGAGAAGTATCTGCGGGATGTGGAAGGCTTCGCGCTCTGGCTGGATGGGAAGGAGCTGTGCAGGGAAAGCACCGCCGGCTGGAAGGAGCATCTGATAAACCACGGGTACGCCGCCGCTACCATTAACTCCATGCTCTCTGCCGTAAACCGTTTTTTCAGCTTTCTGGGGCGGGAGGACTGCAAGGTGCGGTTTCTTCGCATCCAGCGGCGGATTTTCCGGGAGCGGGACAGGGAGCTGACCAAAGAGGAGTACCAGCGGCTGCTGGCCGCCGCCCGGGAGCGAGGACAGGAGCGGCTGGGACTTTTGATGGAAACCATCTGCTCCACAGGGATCCGGGTGTCGGAGACGCAGTATATTACGGTGGAAGCCGCGCAGCATGGCAGGGCGGAAATCAGTCTGAAGGGTAAAATCCGCACAATTCTTCTGACGGGCAAGCTTTGCCGCAAACTGCTCAAGTATGCCAGAAAGCAGAAAATCGCCTCCGGCGAAATATTTCTCACCAGAAGCGGAAAATCCCTTTCCCGCCGTCAGATCTGGCGGGAAATGAAGCAGCTGTGCGAGAAAGCGGGGGTAGAGCCCTCCAAGGTCTTCCCTCACAACCTGCGGCACCTGTTCGCTCTCTCTTTTTATAAAGTATGCCGGGACATCGTCAGGCTGGCGGATATTCTGGGGCACTCCTCTATCAATACCACCCGGATTTATCTCGTTTCCACCAGCGAGGAGCATGCCCGGCAGCTGGACCGGCTGGGGCTGGTCACTTAGGATTCGTCATGTTGACAAAATTTGCATTTTGACCCAATTTCTACATACAATCACCCATAATCATTATAGCACAACCTCCATGCAAAAAAAGATGGTATCTTCAAAATTCTGAAAATCAGCGGAATAACGAAAAAGAGTATGAAAAACCAAGGGCTGAAAGAAAAATTTTTTCGCAGCCCCTCAGTTTTGCGGCTTTTTTGCTGCATATTTTTAAAAAACCGCCTGAAAACAGGCATATGCAGGTCAAAATGCAAATTTCGTCCACAAAAGGAGGCGTTATAAGCAGACACCCCCAGGGCCTCGGGATTATCTGCGGACATAGCATTCGCGCGGCAGCAGCACCAGATCACATTACCCCGGCGAACAGTGCGGCGACCCAAACGCATTGCATTCATCGCAGATTATAAAGGAAAGCAGAGGTAATGAACTTGAAAACCATTTATACGCGCGGATTGGCAATGTTCCTATCTCTGGTCATGATCATCGGGACGCTGTCCCTGCCCGCGCTTGCCGCGGACGCAGAGCCGCTTCCGGATCTGACCCCTCCTACGGAGGAGGAACTGGAAACCGCACCAACCGATCAAGCGTACAAGGACCCCTTTGACGAGGCCAAAGAGGCGGATCAGCTCGACGGTGAAAAGCTGGATGCGGTGAACAAAGAGATTGAAGACGCCGTGGATACCGCCAACCAGGAAATTGGTGAGGCAAACGCCGCCGCTGACGCCGCCGCCGCGGAGGCCGGCGCACAGATTGAAAACATCAATCAGGAAATCGACGCAAACTCCAAGGCTGCTGAAGCCGCCGCCACGGAGGCCAACAGCTTTGCCCAGCAGGCAAAGGATACGGCCCTCTCTCTTGAAGCCCGCGAAGAGGCCGCTGGGAAAGCGCAGGAGGCCGCCGAGGCCGCCAAAGCCGCCGCTGAGAAAGCGGATGCGCAGGTGACTGCCGCACAGGCCGTGGTCGATGCCGCGCAGGAGGCCCTGGACAAGGCCAACACAGACTATCAGGCCGCCATTGATAAAGCCAACGAGCTTCTGGAAGACGCCAACAGCGATCCTGGCCTCAAGGCCCAGGCAGAGCAGCTGCTTAAAGACGCCGCGGCTAAGGTGGAAAGCTCAGAGAGCAAGCTTTTGGGTGCGCAGTCCGCTTTTGAGACCGTGGAATCCGCCCGCATTACGGCGTGGGGCAACTCTGAGACGGCAAGAATCGCGGCAGAAGCGGCTAAACAAGCCGCAGAAGGCCAGCAAACTGTCATTGACGGCGCTTCCGGTCAGTACGGCAACGGCATCGTGGACAGTGACAGGGACACCGTAAACACGCAGACGGACGGCGCAATCAGCGCCAAGGAACTGGAAGAGGCGGCACAGGCTGTGGTAGACGCACATACCAAGGCAGAAGACCTTCAGGAACTTGACAAGCTCACCGGAGCCCAGGAAAAGCTGGAATCCGCCAAGAACGCTTACGACGAGGCGGACAAGGCGCTTAATGGGTACACGGACGAGAATGGAAATCGTGTTGAAGGCGCGCAGGGGATTGCCAGGGCAGCGAAGGATAATCTGGACGAACAAGTGACAGACGGTTTTGAAGGCGTGGCAAACGGCTGGCTTGATATTGCCTGCGATATAACAGCAATAACACATACCCGTCGCGAAGTTATCAATAAAGTCCTTGCCAATGAGCGCCCTGATTGGCTGACAGAGAAAATAATTAAAAACGTGATCTCTGATGCCAAAGGCCACCTCGCTTTAACCCAAGGTGGTCAATATATTGTAAAACTGGGTGAAACTTTGGAAGCTCTGCGCACTGCCAGGGCAGCGCTGGCAGGTCAGGAAACGGCGCTCAGCGCTGTGGTGGAAGAAGTTTACCGGCGCCACCGGGACCGCTGGTACAAACGCTCAGGAAGTGCTTGCCAATCTGGCCGGCGAAATCGGCCGCATCAATGACGGCGGCAAATATGACGCGGAGCTGGAAAATCTGACCAACGCAATCGAAACCGCCAATACAGCGCTGAATGCCGCCAAAAATATGTATGCCTGCAAGGGCGGCAGCAGCGATGTGGATAGTCTCGATCGTGCGCAGGAGGCTCTGACCGCTGCATCCGATGCGTATTCCCAAGCAATTGCGTCGCTGAACAGCACCTTGAAGGACAGTAAATTGAGTACCAGCACGACCATTGAAACCCTGAAGGCGCTGAAAGAACAAAAGGAAGCCGTTGATACGGCCAGGGGTCTGCTGGAAACAATGAAAATCCGAGCAGACGAATATCAATTGGCGCAGAGCGCTTATCAGGAAAAACACGAAGCCGCTCAATCCGCCCAAAACCAGTATCAGGCCGCCAAGAAGGCCGTCGATACGGCGCGGACAAATCTGGAAAACGCAAAGGCGCATCCTGCCGCGTTCAATGAGCAGGATCTGTCCAGACTGGCACAGGCGCTGGAAAACGCCAAACTTGCGCTTACCGAGGCCGAGACTGCGAAACAGAATGCCGAGAAGGAGGAGGCCGAGGCCAGACGGGATGCCGAAGACGCTCGTGACGCTTACGAGAAGGCCGCTGAAGATGCCGGCAGCGCCGGCGATGATGCCGGCGGCTCTGACGTTGATCCTGGCGGCAGCACCGGAAACACTTCCACAGGCGCCGGAGATCCGGACTTCCGTTTTGATTTCTCCGGTTCCTCCGATTCCGCATCCGCCGGCAGCACCACCATTGAGGACAGCGAAATTCCTTTGGCGGGTCTGATTTCCGTGGCCCAGCTCCTGGATGTGCTGCGCCGGCACGAGGAGATTTCCGACACCGAGCTGCCCGAGGACTTCCCGTGGGCCGGCCATGAGTACGCGCAGGCCATCTGCTGGGGGTTGGAGACAGAGTTGGTCGCTGATACGGCGGACAATCCCTTTGATCCCGATGAAATCGTCACCGTAGCCATCCTCCGTAAGATCATGACCCAATACGCCGGATATCTGGACACCACCTTCGATGTGATAATTGAAGATGCAGACGATATGCCCGCTATGAACTGCGACGGGATACTCGCGGAATTCTTCGCCAAGCTGGAGGAACAGGCCGCATAATTTCTTCCGGCCGCCTTTTTCTCCCACATAAGAAAGAGCCCCCGGAGGCACATGCCTCCGGGGGCTCCTTCGCGGCCGGAGCCGCGGGGACTTTTCCAAACGGGTTACTTTCTGACAGCCGTACGCTTGCCGCCCTCCCACTTGCTTACGCACAGGGCACAGGCGATGTCGCCGGTGACGTTCAGGCAGGTGCGGCCCATGTCGAAGATCCGGTCCACCGCCACAATCAGACCGATGTAGGCCACAGGGATGCCCAGAGTCTCCAGCACCATGGCCAGCATGATCATGCCCGCGCCGGAGACGCCGGCGGTACCGATGGAGGCCAGAGTGGCGGTAACAACCACAATGACCATCTGGCTCAGGCTCAGGGGAGTGCCTGCGCAGGAGGCGATGAACACGGTGGCCACGCACTGATAGATGGCGGTGCCGTCCATGTTGATGGTGGATCCCAGAGGCAGAACGAAGGCGGAGACGTCGTCCTCCGCGCCCAGCTCATGGGCGCACTCCTTGGATACCGGCAGGGTAGCTGCGGAAGAAGTGGAGGTAAAGGCGAACATCATGGCCGCGAAAGCGCCCTTGAAGAATTTCACGGGACTCATACCCACGAACACCTGAGCAGACAGAGAGTAAACCAGCACCGCGTGGACGATGTACCCAATATAGGCGCACAGGATGACCAGTGCCAGAGAACCCAGAATGTTGGCGCCCTGAGTGGCCGTGACCCATGCCATGTAGGTGAACACGCCGATGGGAGACAGGGAAATGACAAACTCCATCAGCTTCTCGATGACAGCATAGAAGGAGCTGACCAGATCCCGGGCCAGCCTGCCCCGCTCCCCGGCCACCATGATGGAGCCGCCCAGGAACAGAGAGACCACGATGACCTGAAGCATGTTGGCGTTGACAAAGGACTGCCACATATTGCTGGGGAAGATGTCCACCAGTACGGACATGAAACCGTTGAATGCCTTGGGCTCATACTCGGCTGCGCCCATCTCGGCGGACAGGTCGGGGAACAGCTGCGCTCCGGCGAAGATATTGGCGAACACCAGACCGATGACGCAGGCAATGGCGGTAGTGACCATAAAGTAGGCCACCGTCTTGATGCCAACGGAGCCGACCTTCTTCATGTCGCCCATGGACAATATGCCGTCAATCATGCTCAGTAGCACCACAGGTACAACAATGAACTTCAGCAGGTTGACAAAAATGTCGCCGAAGGGCTTCAAATAGTTGGTGGTGAAAGCCTGGCCGCCTTTCCCGATGCTCGAGCAGATCAGGCCGACAACAATACCGGCTGCCAGCGCGATAAGGATCTGCATAGGCAGACTCATTTTCTTTTTCATAGTTTACTCTCCCTCTTCAATCATAATGATGGACGCTTTCAGCCCGGGCCGTCTCCTCCTTCTTCCTCTTGTACGCAGCTCCCGCTGTCCAGGCGGGGTCCGCGCCCTCGTCTGCCGGAAATTTTAGAGTGATCCACCCTTCTGCGGCAAAACTTGAGGTTGATTATAGCAAAACCGTCCAAAAAAGGCAAGTAGATTTTTGAATTTCTAGTAAGTTTTTTACACACCTGCGCCTGACAACAGGACAGAACAAGAAGCGGACATAGCCGCCGCTCTTTTGGCATAAAATAGGAGAGCAAAGGGGGGAATTGAATTTGTCAACATCCAACGCGCACTATCGCCGGGCCCAGCAGCTCCGGCGCGTCCGGTCCCGGCGGAACGGGGGCGGGCAGATTCCGCTGAGGCTGGTGATCTGCGGCGCGGTTTTTGTTCTGCTGGTAGCAGCCAAGCTGCTGTTTCCGGAGGCGGTCGGCCGTCTGGCGGACTCCGCCCGGCAGCTTATCGGGCGGGATGCGGACTTCAAGGAGGCCTTCGCCGCCATGGGCCGGGCCGTCAGCGGCGAGGGGCCGGTGGGCGACTCCCTCCAGGAGGCTTACTCCGCCGTCTTCAATCCCGCCGACCCTGCGGAGCCGGAAGCGGCGCCGACGGAACCGGAGCAGCAGCCCTCCCCCCAGCCGGAGCCAGAGGACGAAGTCAACGCGCCCTCCTCCGCAGATACAGGCGCACAGCTGCTGCGCCACAGCGCCCTGCCCCTGCCGGAGGCGGATAAGGAGCTGATGCGGGAGGTGGTGATTTCGCCGGAGGCGACGCTCCGGACGGCTCCCCGGAGGATGAGGACGAAGAGGAGCCGGCGGAAACCACCGCCACCGTCTCCCAGGTCTACACCATGGCTCCCATGCCGGAAAACGCCAGCCTGGAGCAGCGGAACCTGGGCTTCAACCACTGCACCCCGGTGGAGGGGCGGCTGTCCTCCTCCTTCGGCTGGCGGGAGCATCCCATCGAAGGGGGCAGCCGGTTCCACTACGGGGTAGACCTGGCCGCGGCGGAGGGCACGGACATCCTGGCCTTTGCCGACGGCCAGGTCTACGCCTCCGGCGTCAGCAGCAGTCTGGGCAACTATATCATGCTCTCCCACGAGGGGGGCTATATCACGCTCTACGCCCACTGCAGCAAGGTCACCGCCGAGGGCGGCAGCGTAGCCAAGGGAGACAAAATCGCGGAGGTGGGGGCCACCGGCCTGGCTACCGGGCCCCACCTCCACTTTGAGCTCCATGACGGGGAGCTGTACCTGAATCCCATCTATTATGTGGCGGTGGGGTAAGCTGGAGATCGGCTGGGGCTTTCCCGTTCTGGCGGCCCTGGCAATGCTGGCTGGGGCGGGCGAGGTACTGCCGCTGACGCTGGCCTTCGCCCTGTGCCATGAGCTGGGGCATCTGGCCGCGCTGAAGCTGGCGGGCGCAAAGGTGGAGCTGCTGCGGCTGACCGCCTTCGGCGCGGAGATCCGGGCAGACACTCGGCGGCTGTCCTACCCCAGGGAAATTCTATGCACTTTTGCAGGACCGGCGGTCAATCTGCTGCTGGCCCTGGCCTTTGCGCGGCTGGGGGGCCGCTATGTAGCGGCGGGCGCCAACCTGCTGCTGGGGTGCTTCAACCTTCTGCCCGTACCGGCTCTGGACGGCGGCAGGGCGCTGCATCTGCTGGTCAGCTGGGTCCTGGACCCTATGGCGGCGGACAGGATCTGCCGACGGGTGGGGCTGGGATGCGCGCTGCTGCTGACTGCCGGGGCCCTGTTTCTGACTGTGCGGTATCAGGCGGGGCTGTTTCTCCTGCTGGGAGCGTCCGGAACGCTGATTCCGCAGCTTTCCCTGCCAGTCAAAAGAGAACGCCGTCTTTCCCATTAAAAAGCGGTATGCCCCAACATCGGGCATACCGCTTTTCCTATGTCTTATTCCTCCCCGCGGCCGTGGTCATGGCCGCAGCAGCCGTCCTCACAGCAGCCATCGCAGGGGTGGTCAAAGGGCACTCCTTTGCGCTTATAGTAGTCGGCAATAGCGGCCTTCACCGCCTGCTCCGCCAGGACGGAACAGTGGACCTTTACCGCCGGCAGGCCGTCCAGGGACTCCACCACCGCCTGATTGGTAAGCTTCAGCGCCTCGCTGAGGGGCTGGCCTTTAATCATATCGGTAGCAATGGAGCTGGTTGCAATCGCGGAGGCGCAGCCGAAGGTCTGGAACTTGACGTCCTCAATGATCTCTTCGTCACTGATCTTCAGATACATCCTCATAATATCGCCGCATTTGGCGTTGCCGACCTCGCCGACGCCGTTGGCGTCGTCAAGGACGCCGACGTTGTGGGGGCGGGCAAAGTGCTCCATTACTTTTTCGCTGTATTCCATAGCCATGGTCATTTTTTCCTTTCCGA
>OFHB01001302.1_pt1 | contig 14424 bp, 16 predicted proteins | sample 1521881 | NCBI WGS metagenome assembly OFHB01 (sample SAMEA3504090, study PRJEB24116) | mouse gut metagenome | biome: mouse gut; feature: mouse-associated habitat; material: faeces | place: Denmark | collected 2011
ATGCCCTGATGCCCAGCCTCTCTACCGCCGGCGCCTGGTTCAGCGTCTGCTCCACCTTCTCCTCCAGGGTCATCTGCGCCACCAACTGCCTGGCCCGCTCCCTATACTCTCTGGTTTTCTCTCGATTTTCTACAATATCCATCTTTAACCTCATTTCCGCGTACATTCCGCTAACTTGACAATACTTTTACAATCCCGCTGACTACACCGGTTTATCAGCCACCCGAACCTTTCCCGCATAGAACAGAACCGATGATGTCCTTTTCATTCTGACCAATTCCGCCGCCTGCATGCCCATGTTCCCCTATAGAGCAGTGCCGACTGCCTCCTTAAAGGACACCCTGTCCAAAAGCGCGTTCTTTTCTCTCCTGTACTACATAAATTCCCACTCATTCTTTTACCTTTTTCACATACACGCCGCCTTCCCTGGCAAACCCCATCTTCTTCAAATATGCCTCATGCTTCAGCGGCTCTCGGGAATAAATCAGGCTGCGCACTCCCAGTTCCGGCAGACGAGAATACAGGTACTTCCCCACGGAACAGTCCCTGTACTCCGGCGTGGAATAATCCAGCAAAATATCCAGGGCGCCGCCCTCCTGCCGCTTTCCCAGCAGAACACCTGCAGGCCTCATATCATGGCAGACGAAGCAGACTACATCCGCCTCCACTGCGGCCCGGATCCAGGGAGAATCAACCACATCCACGTCTTGTATAGTAACCGGATTCCCCGAAAAACTGACTCCATCTATGTCTTGTGCAGTAACCTTCATTCCGGGAAAACAGACTGCAATATCCTCCCCATAATGTTCCAGAAAAGCCCTCAGCATGCCGCTGTCCCTTTTTTCCTCAATCAGTGTATAATGCCTGTCCGGATGCCGCAGGCGTACCAGATAATAGAGATTGATCCCCACCAGGCAGAAATTCATCAGTGCGGTGGGATAGGAATGGATCAACAGCGCATACACCGCAAATATCAGGCCGCCCACAGAATTGATCACCCGCAGTTTCACCACAGAAGCCATTAAGAAGGAAACCAGCACCAGTGCCGAGCCCAGATAACCTATCATTTCTATAATCATGGAAGTATCCATACCATCCTCTCCTTTCCCGAACCAGCCTCATGCCCCATTTCCCCATAAATAGCAAATAAGGAGCGGCATTGACCGCTCCCTTAATGACGGCCATTCAGAAAACCGTCTGAACCGTCCTCCAGAAAATTTATAATTTCAGGTCCTTCAGCAAATCTGCCAGAGAAGTCCCCACCGATTTGCCGGAACTGTACTGCGCCGCCATCTTCTCTTCCACAGGATCCGGCTCTGTATTCTCCGCCACGGCCTTCATGCTCAGGCTGATCTTGTTATTATTGGTATTCAGCACCTTGGCCTTCACCGTATCTCCTACCTTCAGTACTTCTGAAGGATTCTTGATCCGCTTCTGGCTGATCTGGGAAATGTGCACCAGGCCGCTTAAGCCTCCGCCCAGATCCACAAATGCGCCGTAAGGCATCAGGCTCTCCACCTTCCCCTCCAGCACACTGCCGGGCGCCAGCATTGCAATCTTCTGGTTCAGCTTCTCCTCTTCTCTTTCCTTCAATACATCCTTCGCGGAAAGCACCAGTTTCTTTTTATCCTTTTCAACAGTGATGACTCTCACATCCAGTGTCTGTCCCACAAAGGTGCTCAGATCCTCCACATACTCCAGTGACAGTTGGGATGCCGGAATGAAACCTCTGATCCCCTCCAGATATGCCACCACACCCTTATTCACGACCTCGCTGACCTTCACGGAAAGGATTGTTTTCTCTTCCAGATAGCCTTTCAGCTTGTCCCAGCCAATGACCTCCGCCGCTTCCACACAGGACAGCAGAATATTGCCTGCGCCGTCGTCTCTTTTTACCACGGTGGCTTCGATCTTGTCTCCTACATGGACATCGTTCACGAGAGAGAAGGCCGGATCCCTGCTCATATCCTCCGCCTTGATAATGCCGGGGGCGTAATAATCCAAATCCAGCGTAACCGCTTCCTCGCTGACATGGATCACAGTCCCTGACATAATATCCCCTTCGCTGATCTTGCGGAAGGATGCCTCCAGCTCCTTGCCATAATCCGCCATGGTCTCCACAGGTTCCGCAGAGTCCGTATCCGTCGCCTCCGCTGCGGGAACTTCTGTCACCGGCTTTCCGGTCTCCGATTCTGCTGCAGATACCGCTTCCGCGTTGTTGTTTTTGATTTCTGTTTCCATAGTGCTCCTCCTATTCCAGTTCCGTATGTGCCCTCTTCACTACCAAACATTGGCAGAGGATTTCCGGCCGCTTAATGATGCCTCCGTAAATCCTCTGGGTACTGCTTCGGGCACATACTGTTTCCAGTTCCGTATGTGCCCTCTTCCGTTACAGTCTCATGTCCCTCAGATCTCTCAATGCAATGTTTCCGGTCATGCAGGCTGCCCGGCAATTGATATATAGACTATTTTATCACGCATATAGGGAAAAGTACAAGAGGTTTCACACATTTGTTTTATTGTTTTCAAAAATTCTCATCCCCATGAAGATTCCGCCTGCAGCTTACGGGCCGGCTGCAGCGCATAGCAATAATGGATCAGCAATTCATTCGTTTCGCTGCCCTTTCTGAATTTATCCTTGATCCGATCGGCGATCCTGTCCGCCTGCCCCTCCGTGGTATCGATGACCAGCACCAGGTACTGACTGCTGGTATAGCGGGTATAGACATCCCCGATCCGCAGAGTCTCCCGGATATTCTCTCCAAGGCAATTCATCAGCACATCCTTTTGATGGGGCATCAGATATCTTCCGTCATCATCTACTACCGTGAGCAAAATGACGCACGCATGCTGCCCGCTGCGTATGATTCCCCGCTCCAGAAAACGGTATATACTCTTAAAGGCTTCGTAATCCCGGCAATATGCGCCCGGCCTATTGATTTGCTCTATCAAATCTTCCCTGATACGGCGGGCATCCTTCCAATAAATATCCTCCTGGCTCTCACGCCCGCCTTTGGTATTTGTTTCTTTCTTCCGCGCGGCCAATTCACTGCCTGCCCGCACAGACATAGATTCGAAGCTATCCCCCTGCCTGCATACAGCACACGCTACCGCCACCGTCAGGGCGATCCCCCTGTTTTCCTGCTTCCCTCCGGTCCGGAAGCGGTTCTCGATCCGCCGGGCGATTTCCCGGGCCTGCTCTTCCCCGCAGCCGGGCATAAAGATGACAAATTCATCGCCCCCGAACCTGCCCAGGATATCGTTTTTCCGCACCATATACCCCAATGTCCGGGCCACCTGCTTCAGGCACTCATCCCCCGCCAGATGCCCGTACTGATCATTAATCCGCCCGAAATGGTCTATATCGCATATGTAAAAGGAACCTCCCTCTTCCAGGTTCGATGCAATCCGGGCCTCAGCCGCATCTCTGTTCAACAGCCCCGTGAGACTGTCCAGCTTTTCTGTTTTAACCGGCTCGCTATTGACTTTGAGCATTTTTACCTGCGGCATTCCATTCATATTTCCCTCCAGCAAGATGTATTTTATACCATACATTCGATTGTTTTATTATACTATATAAAAATAAAAGCACACTCGGTACGTTTAGAGTGTGCTTTTTATTTGCTTATTTTTCAAAGAAAGGGACTATAAATTATGTATATGTTACAGACAGAACAAAGTTTTGATGCAGCACATTTTCTTAAAGACTATATAGGAAAGTGCAGTAATATACATGGACATCGCTGGCGAGTAGTTGTTTCTGTCAGTTCAGAAAAGCTTTCTGCTGAGCAGCAGACAAAAGGTATGATTATTGATTTTAGTGATTTGAAAAAGGCATTAAAAAATATTTGTGATTATTTTGACCATACATTTATTTATGAAGAAAATTCATTAAAACCTGAAACTGTAACAGCATTACAAGCTGAAAATTTCCGTTTGACTGCTGTACCGTTTAGACCAACAGCTGAAAATTTTGCTCACTTTATCTATGAAAAGCTGAAAAAAGAAAAATATACGGTATGTCATGTTGAGGTATATGAAACACCTAATAATTGTGCTATTTATGAGGAGTAATGTTCTGTGAAAGTAGTAGAAAAATTTGTAAGCATAAACGGAGAAAGCAGACGTGCAGGGGAATTAGCTGTATTTATAAGATTTAAAGGCTGTAATTTACATTGTTGTTATTGTGATACAAAATGGGCAAATGAAAAGGACTGTGAATTTGAGGAACTCACCATTGAAGAAATCGTATCTTACATTATTTCCACTAATGTAAAAAATGTAACGTTAACAGGCGGAGAGCCTTTATTACAGCCGGAAATGGACAGTCTTTTAAAAGCATTAGCAGAACATTCGGAAATAAGCGTTGAAATAGAAACGAATGGAAGTATATCAATAAAGCCTTTTTGTAATGATTGCAGACCAGATTTTACTATGGATTATAAATTACCTGAAAGCGGTTATGAAAATGATATGTGTTTGGAAAATTTCTGCCTTTTAAAAAATACAGATACCGTTAAATTTGTCTGCAGCAGTATTGGTGATTTGGAGAAAGCCAAATATATTATTGAAAAATATAATTTAACAAAAGTATGTGCCGTATATATTAGTCCAGTATTTGGTAAAATCGAACCGGCTGATATGGTAAGTTATATGATTGAAAATAATTTGAATGATATAAAATTACAGATACAAATGCATAAAGTTATTTGGAATCCAAATTTGAGAGGGGTATAATAACATGATCGATGAAAAAGCGATTGAAGAACATATACGCGGTATATTAGCCGCTTTGGGGGACGACCCGGAACGTGAAGGTTTAATTGATACACCTAAACGTGTAGCTAAAATGTATACAGAAATATTTGCAGGAATGAAATATACGAATCATGACATTGCGGAAATGTTCGGTAAAGTATTTGATGAAGAACGTGTTTCCGGTAATAATGTAGTAGTTATGAAAGACATTGAGCTTTTTTCATATTGTGAGCATCATTTAGCATTGATGTATGATATGAAGGCAGCTGTTGCATATATTCCAAAAGGAAAAGTCATAGGACTGTCAAAAATTGCGCGTATTTGTGATATGGTTGGGCGTCGGTTACAGCTACAGGAGCGTATAGGCTGTGATATTGCCGATATAATTTCAGAAATTACTGGAACTGAAGATATTGCTGTAATTTTAGAAGGTTATCATAGTTGTGTAACTGCAAGAGGAATACAAAAAACAAATACTAAAACAGTTACTGTTGAAAGACGTGGAAAATTCCTGGAAGATGCAGCATTGCAATTATATTTAAGGTAAGGAGAATCTTAATGAAAGTATTAGTATTATCAAGTGGTGGTATTGATTCTACAACAGCACTTGGAATGGCTGTTAATAAATATGGAAAAGAAAATGTTATTTCGCTTTCTGTATCTTATGGACAAAAGCATAATAAAGAATTGACCGCTGCGAATGAAGTTGCAAAATTTTACGGTGTTGAACAGTTATTTTTGGATTTGGCAAAAATATTTGAATATAGCAATTGCTCTTTATTACAACAGTCAACAGAAGAAATTCCAGAAGAAAGTTATTCGGAACAGATAAAAAAAACAGAGGGCAAAACCCCTGTAAGTACATATGTGCCATTCCGTAATGGTTTGTTTTTATCTGCTGCCGCCAGTATTGCATTAAGTAAAGACTGCAGCATTATTTATTATGGAGCACATGCTGATGATGCTGCCGGAAGTGCTTACCCTGATTGTTCTCCTGTGTTCAATAAAGCTATGAACGATGCTATTTGGGAGGGCTCAGGAAAACAATTACACATCGAGGCTCCTTTTGTAAATAAAACCAAAGCGGATATTGTAAAAATTGGTCTGGAATTAAAAGTTCCTTATCAGCTTACCTGGTCTTGCTATGAAGGACAGGATAAGCCTTGTGGCAAATGTGGAACCTGTATTGACAGAGCTGTTGCTTTTGCGAAAAATAACGCTGTTGATCCTGCGTTCTAATTATAATATTTTGCTGATGTAAATTTTTTAAATAAATATGATTCAATTCAGGTAAACGTAATATTCTCAAACTTATCAGGTTTTCAGATGGTGTGTTATAAAGAACGCACCATTTTTAATGAAGAAAAGAAACACAAATTTTGAAAAATACCATTACACCAGAGGTCTCAAGTTATAAGTAAGTAATATCAGATTAGGCGGTATAGCCCCGATTACAAGGGCTGTACCGTCTTTTCGAGTTCCTTACGGGACAGGGCTGTCTTTCTACATCAAATATGCGGAAGGATCAACAGAGGATGATCCGACTGTGATTGCAAAAGGTGTTGATGAGAATGGAAATGAATTTGAGCAGACCATACATATCAACAAGATAAATCCCCGGAATGCTTCATTAGTGGAAATGACGGCTTTGGAATTATATTCCTCCGTTTTTCATTCACAATTTATGAAAAATTTGTGAAGCTGTTTGTCTTGGAAACACTGTCAACATGAATATACACATAAAAGAAAGTACTCCTATCACTTATTGGCAAAATATAAATCTGCTTTTTATGAGTGCAAAGCCCTAGGTTGAATTGTTACCCTCTGAACAATGCAATTCTATTTAAAAACTGTTATTTCGACTTTTAAATAATGTCATACAATTCCCCAACTGCCTTATAAACCTGATCCAGCGAAAACCCTCTGCGATATAAAAAAGCGATCATTTTTTGCCGTTCTTTATAGGTTGCATTTTGACTGTTGTATCTTTTTTTGATTAGAAGATTTTTTATAACATCCTCTTCTTCTATAAAATCTTCTTCTTTTGTATATTGCTCATATATCTGTTCTATTATTTCTTTTGATATTCCCTTTCCTAACAGATTGTTTTCTATCTGCTTTCTACTTTTCGTATTTGATGTATGTTCAATATATAAGTTTGCATATCTGGCATCATCAATATAACCATATGAACTCACATATGCTACTGCATCCTCAATCACTTTGTCAGGATAAAATCCTTGTTTTAACTTTGCCCGTATCTGACATTCTGTATAATCTCTACTCTTAAGAAGATTCATGCATCTGCATTTTGCTCTTTTGGGCAAAATATCCTCCATAAGATACTGATAACAATCCTTGGAAAGTTCTTTATCCTTCTCGATATGAAATTTTTTTAGCTCATTTTTGTACAAGGCAAAAGCGCTTCCGTCTTCCATACAAACCTTCACTTTTGCTTTTGATAGTTCTGTGATATCTGTCACTGTCATTTCAGATTCCCTGCTTTTTATTCTAATGTGGTGCTTTCATCTGCTTTTGTTGACTTTCCTTTTCCTTTGCTCTCAGGCTTTTCTTCCACAACAGGTACTGGTTCAGCGCCCTGCAAACCGAAATGAACACGCACTTTGTTTTCTATCTCCTTACAAATCTCAGGATTTTCTTTTAAATACTGCTTTGCATTCTCACGGCCCTGGCCGATTTTATTTCCGTCATATGCATACCATGCGCCGCTCTTTGACACAATACTCACAGACGCAGCAAGGTCAAGAATATCTCCTACCGCAGAAATTCCCTCGCCAAACATAATATCAAATTCTGCTTCTTTAAACGGAGGCGCAATTTTATTTTTAACAACTTTTACCCTGGTTCTGTTTCCTGTGATTTCTCCGCTCTGTTTGAGTGATTCAATTCTTCTAACATCAAGACGGACAGAAGAATAAAATTTCAGCGCACGTCCGCCAGTTGTTGTTTCAGGATTTCCAAACATAATACCAACCTTCTCACGAAGCTGGTTAATAAACACAACCGCACAATTTGATCTGCTGATTGCTGCTGTCAGCTTACGGAGGGCCTGCGACATCAGTCTTGCCTGAAGTCCTACATGAGAATCTCCCATCTCTCCGTCTATTTCAGCCTTTGGAACCAATGCTGCTACAGAATCGACTACTACAATATCTATCGCTCCTGAACGAACCATGGTTTCTGTAATTTCAAGAGCCTGTTCACCGTTATCCGGCTGAGATATGTATATATTATCCACATCAACGCCTATATTTTTAGCATATGTGGGATCAAGTGCATGCTCAGCATCAATAAATCCAGCGATTCCGCCTCTCTTCTGAACCTCTGCTATCATATGGAGTGTTACTGTTGTTTTACCAGAAGATTCTGGTCCATAGATTTCAATAATTCTTCCTCTTGGAATGCCGCCAAGTCCTAATGCAATATCAAGGCTCAATGAACCTGTCGGGATTGTCTCTACATTCATATGCGCCTTAGAGTCCCCTATCTTCATCACAGCTCCCTTACCAAACTGTCTCTCTATCTGTGAAAGCGCGGCATCAAGTGCTTTTAATTTATCTTCTTTTTCCATTTCTCATACTCCTTTTTAATAAAATAGCTTTTGGTATGTTCTATTTGTTTTTAGAACAGGTGTTTATTATATGTATACTATAAAACATTCGTTCGCAATTGTCAAGCCTATTTTCAAACTTATTCTGAAATAATTGTGACTTTTCAGCCATGTTCACTCATAAGTTGTAAGATTGTACATTCTAACAATTGGTTTATGCTATTTTCTAAAACCACCATATCATATTGGAACTGTAGAAACAAGTGCGATTTTTGACATTTCAGAATCTCATATTGCTTCGGAATCCTGTTCCCACCATATGAAACGGAACCAAATCATGGAGCGGCACCACAAAAAAACGGCGTTCCTTTCTCCCTGTATTGGGAAGAAGAAACACCGCTTTTTTTATATTTTTCCGTCAAACAAAACCCCTTTGTTTTTGACGATATAGTCAATAAGTGAGACAATCGTGAGAATCACTGCAATCCACATAATAATCTGTGTCAGCATATTCAAGGATTCAATATTTACAATCATCAAACACACCATAATTATTTGGAACGTTGTCTTGAATTTGCCCCAGTAATTTGCTGCAATAACCACTCTATTATCCGCTGCCACCAAACGGAAACCACTGATAATAAACTCACGGCTGATAATAATAATCACAATCCATGCCGGAATTCTGTCAAGCTCTATCAGACAAATCAGCGCCGAACATACAAGAAGCTTATCTGCCAAAGGGTCCATAAATTTTCCAAAATTTGTGACAAGATTATATCTTCTTGCAATTTTTCCGTCAAGCAAATCGGTAAGGCTTGCTATGATAAATATACCCAGCGCTATATAATCTGCATAGTCCACAATTCCTCCGAACACTGCCATAAACCAATCCCACTGTGCAGAACTGCCAAGCATCAGTAGTACAAACGGCACTATCAGTATCACACGGAAAACAGTCAGTTTATTTGGTAAATTCATCTTCTATCTCTCCTATCAAGTCGTATTCATATGACCCTGTTATCCTCACTCGGACAAAATCGCCCGTCATAAGCTCTTTCCCTGTCTGAATGAATACAAACCCATCAACATTAGGCGCATCCTTATAGCTTCTTCCAACATAGGCATGTTCATCAGGCACCTTTCCCTCCACCATGACAAGCAATGTGCTTCCTACAGTGTCCTGTGCTTTTTCGAACGCAATCTCTTGTTGAAGTTCCATAAGGTCTGCTTGTCTTTCTATTCTTTCCTGTTCTTCTATCTGGTCTGCAAACAGCGCCGCAGGCGTGTCTTCCTCTGGAGAATACCTAAATACGCCAAGCCTGTCAAACTCCATCTCGTCTACAAACGCAAGAAGCTGCTCATGGTCTTCTTGTGTTTCTCCTGGAAAACCCGTGATAAGTGTCGTGCGCAGACAAATATCTGGAATCCTTGTTCGCAGCTTCTTTACAATTTCTAAAAGTTCTTGTTTGTTTGTGAGCCTTCCCATCCTTTTTAGAATCTTGTCAGATGCATGCTGTATTGGAATATCTAAATAATTGCAAATTTTATCTTCTTTTTGTATTGTCTCTATCAGCTCATCTGTCACTTCTTCTGGATAACAATAAAGGATTCTGATCCAATACAGCCCCGCAAGCCTACACAATTGCTGCAAAAGATCCGGAAGACATTTTTTCCCATAGAGATCTACACCATATAGCGTTGTTTCCTGTGCCACAAGGATTAATTCTTTTACCCCTGATGTTACAAGTTTTTCTGCCTCTTTGACAAGGCTATCCATCGGAATACTTCTATAGCTGCCTCTGACTTTTGGAATAATACAATAACTACAATGCTTATCGCATCCTTCCGCTATTTTCAAATAGGCATAATGTCCCCCTGTTGTAACAATTCGTTTTCGGTCATAAACTGGTTTTCGATTAATATTTTCTAAATGCTTGCAGCCTGCACCTGCAAAAACCTCATCTAATGCATCTGTAATCGCATCAATAGCAGTTGTTCCAACAATGGCATCAACTTCTGGAATTTCTTTCTGAAGTTCATCACTGTAACGCTGCGCAAGGCATCCCGCTGCCACCAAAGCCTTTATACTGCCGCTCTTTCTAAGCTCTGCCATTTCAAGAAGTGTATTAATACTCTCCTGTTTTGCATCGTTAATAAAGCAGCACGTATTGACAACTACTGCGTCTGCTTCCATCTCATCATCTGTAATTGAATATCCCTTTTGAACCAACATGCCAAGCATAACCTCTGTGTCTACAAGATTCTTGTCACAGCCCAGGGAAATAAATAAAATTTTCATAAATTATTATCCAATATATCATTAATCTTCATGTGTAATTTTAATTTTGCTTTGGTTCAGCTCCTCGATTGCAATCGATAACGGCTTTGTTTGTCTGGTGTCTATCAGTGGGTCCTCTCCAGAAATAATCTGTCTTGCACGTTTTGATGTTGCCATCACAATAGAATAACGACTGTTTACTACAGGTGCTTCTCCTGGCTCAACCTCACTGTTTACTACCTTCATTAAATCTGTGTAAGATGGATGTAACATATTTTTCCCTCACTTTTTTATATTATAGAATCGAAACAATACACCAAATACCTTATATGTTTTCCTCAGTATCCTCATCTGTCAGCGCGCCTTGTGCTCTTCCTGCGATAGTCTCAGGAAGAAGCGCCGAAAGCACAATCTGGCTGCTTTCCATAACAAGCACTGATTTGGTTTTTCGTCCTTGTGTGGCATCTATCACTATACCATTTTCTTTTGCTTTTTGTACAAGCCTTTTTACCGGCGCCGAATCCGGGCTGACAATGGCAATTATTTTGGATGTGTTTACAATATTTCCAAAGCCTATATGAATCAGTCTGTTCACCTAAAACTCCTTGTATGAGTCCTACTCAATATTTTGTATCTGTTCTCTTACTTTTTCAATCTCTGTTTTCAGCTCAATACCACGGTTTGAAATTTCAAGATCCGATGTTTTTGACAATATGGTATTGGCCTCTCTATTCATCTCTTGGGCTATAAAATCAAGCTTTCTACCTATACTGCCGCCCTTCATAAGCGATTGCTTTGTCGCTTCAATATGACTTTTGAGACGCACTAATTCTTCATCTACACAAACCTTATCTGCAAAAATAGTAACTTCTGTCAAAAGTCTTGTCTCGTCCACACAAGCATCTCCTAAAAGCTCTTTGATTCTGTCCTGAAGCTTCTGCCGATATTCCTCTAAAATCTGTGGGGAACGCTCCTCTATAAAAGCGACATGTTCCATCATTTCATCAAGCTTTGCTATGAGATCCTGAGCAAGGTTATTTCCTTCTGCGATGCGTGTCTCTACAAATCCGTTTGCTGCACCTTTGATGGCTTTTACAAGTCCATTCCAAATTTCTTCCTCATCCGTAGCTTGCTCTTCCATAGAAAATACTTCAGGATATCTGGAAAGTGTTGACACCCTGATATCATCATCAAGTCCAAACTCTTGTGTCATTGATTTGAGATATTTAAGATACTCGGCAGCAATCTCTTTATTATATTTGATACACACATTATTATCAGAAAAATCCTCATATGTGATAAATATATCTATTTTTCCGCGCTGCACATAATTTTTTAACTCATTTCTAATAGAACTTTCAAAAAAACTAAGCTTCTTTGGCATTTTGATATTGATATCAAGATACCTGTGATTTACTGATTTCATCTCGACTGTATATTTACGGTCGCATTCCTCTACCTCACATCTTCCAAAGCCTGTCATACTTTTAATCATTACAATCCTCCTGACCGTTGAAGGTGTTCGTACATCGTTGCATTAATAATTAGCATATTCTTTTGTATTATAGAATAATCCTATCGCCGCGTCAACAATTTTCCTAGGTACTTTTTGTTTCTTTTTCCATAACAGTTCAGCCTTCGGCCTCCTATTATAGGTATCAAGCCATGCAAAACCACTCCGTGGTGACTTGATGCTTCTCAACCGCTATGCATTCTTACGGACCTTGCAGCAAGTGCAAAGTTCTGAGCTGAACTGTAACTGTCTTTTTCAGTCTATTCACAGGTTTTTCACAATGAAAACTGAAATCAGCCTTGAAAGTACTATAAAAAAGTGCTATTGTAATAAAGTTATAATTACATATTATATATGTAGTAGTATATAACATAAGTCTGGAGGAACGAAAATGCGAAACTTTATTAAAAAGCATTCAAAAATAATGTGGTACGTTAGAAATATCATACCAATGCTGCTTTTTCCAATTGCAAATTTTTATTTGTTTGAATGGTATACACATAATCCATGGGAAACAATGAAGGTCCCTATCCAATTTTTAAACATTTATTTCTTTGAACTTTTGATGGTAGCATTTCTATTTCTTTTTGGAAACTTAAAATGGTCGCTGCGGCTGCAAAGCATTTTCTTTATGGTTATTGGACTAGCTAATTATTATATCATCAGCTTCCGTTCTGCGCCAATTATGCCTTGGGATATTTATTCGATTGGAACTGCTTTAAGTGTCGCTGATAATTTTAAATATACCATTGAAAAACAAACCGTTTTTGTTCTAATTGGATTTGTTCTGCTTATATTGGCGGAATCTGTTGTCAATCTGAAACTAAAAAGCGATGGAACATGGAAAAAACGCATATTAGGAATTCGTGCAGTCGGTTTTATATTTTTTGTTGTGCTTATATGCAGCTTTACAAAGATGCTCCATTTAGACAGCACAATTATTAAATATGGCATGTATGACAAACTGTTTACGCCCACTGTGATGAGCAAACGCGATGGTACTGCTGTTGCATTTTTGATGGAACTAAAATACATTTCTGTGGACAAGCCCGCAAATTACAGCGCAGATGCCGCCGATCAGATTCTTAGTCCCTATACGGACAGCACAGAACAGCAGCCTGTTCCTGACACACTGCCAAACATCATTGTTATTATGAATGAAGCGTTTTCTGACCCTGCTGTTCTTGGACCATTTGAAACAAACCAAGATTATATGCCCTATGTCCATTCTATATTAAATGGAGAAGTTGACAATACTATATCTGGATTTTTGAATGTATCTGTTCTTGGCGGCAATACAGCAAACACAGAATTTGAATTTTTGACAGGAAATACAATGGCATTTTTACCACAAGGAAGCGTACCATACCAGCAATATCTAAAAAGAGAGCTGCCCTCCCTTGCCTCCCATCTCAAAAATTTGGGATATGAGACAATTGCTGCTCACCCATATAACAGTACAGGCTGGGACAGAAACAAAGTATACCCGCTGCTCGGTTTTGACGAAATGTATTTCATAAGGGATTATAAAAATCCGAAAAAGATCCGAAAATATGTAAGTGACCGGACGTGCTACGACAAGATCATCGAGCTGTACGAGTCCAAACCTGACGGCACACCGCTCTTTGTGTTCAACGTCACGATGCAGAACCACTCGTCGTACACCGACGCGTTTGACAATTTCAAGCCGGACGTCTCCGTCTCGGGGAGCAGCTCTGTGGCGCTGGACAACTATCTGTCGCTGATGAAGATCTCCGACGAATCTGTGCGCGGGCTGACAGAATATTTTTCCAATGCCAGCGAGGACACGATGATTATATTTTTTGGCGACCATCAGCCGACAAACTCTGTCGTGTCAAATGTCTGGAAATTAAATGGAAAAAATGGAAATGAACTGTCTGCCGAGGACGAGGCAAACCGGTATAAAGTACCTTATTTTATCTGGTGTAATTTTGACATTGAATCTAAAACGAACGCCGATACCAGCACAAATTTCCTTGCAACAGATCTCCTTGAGACTGCGGGCATTCCTATGACAATGTACGAGCAATATCTTGACAAATTGTCAGAGCATTATCCCGTAATCACCTCCATCCGCACTGAGGATGCGCAGGGCAAGAGCACAGACACGGAAAATGTGATGGGCGAGTTAAACAACTATGCCATTTTGCAATACGACTGTATCTTTGGCAAAAAATAAACCGGAGGACGAAGCTACCATGAATTTCATGAAATTAAAGAAAACGGACCCTTTATATCTGCTCTCATTTTTACTGCCAACCCTGATTATGCTGGTCATCT
>OFHB01001304.1_pt1 | contig 14388 bp, 18 predicted proteins | sample 1521881 | NCBI WGS metagenome assembly OFHB01 (sample SAMEA3504090, study PRJEB24116) | mouse gut metagenome | biome: mouse gut; feature: mouse-associated habitat; material: faeces | place: Denmark | collected 2011
TATATTAAGAAACTCACTCGTCTATTTCAAAATCAGACTTATTAAAAAACTCCAGATTATTCCTCACAAACTCCAAAAATAGTTTTTTTCGTTTGGGATTCATATTAGTGAGAAGACTATTCAATTCCTCGCAGAGAGATACATCTGCAATTACCAAATCATTTCGCAGCAAAGAATCAACGCTAACTTCCAGAGCATTTGCAATCGCTACAACTGTTTGTAAACTTGGTATATCAGTGGCTCTCTCAATTTTTCCGATAAAATCTTCTGATACACCAACTTTATCAGCTAGGATTGCAATCTTCCATCCTCGTTCACTGCGTTTTTTTCGGATGGCTGCACCAAGCGATATATAATCCAAACATATACCCTCCCCTCGCAAGGTTGGCAAGCTAACTATACAAGCCTTTCCTATTTTTTCAAAATAGCACTAAGAATGAAACTTGACTAAAACTATTTTCTACTGTATATTTTGTTGTATAGGGTGCCAAAGGAGCCTGCAATAAGAAATCCTCCCATACCAACAAGTATGGGAGGAACTATGAAAATACACAAAGCCTTATTTTTCGCCCGACAAATAAGATTGTTTCAATCGGTTCACAACATCTAAGATCGTCTGTTGTTGCGATTTACTCAACCCGTCTAAATAGAAACAAGTGCGATTGTCAAGACCCATCATATAATCCAAGGATGTGTTATATAAAATTGCCAGTCTTGTGAATTGTTCCAGGCTTGGAGTGATAGTGTTGCTTTCATACCCGCTGATTGTGGAGCGGCCTACGTTCAGACGTTTGGCAACTTCTGTTTGTGATAGCCTTTTAGCTTCTCGAAGTTCTTTTAACCTCAATCCAAAGTCATAAACCTTCACTCAATCACCCCTCTCTATGGGGTCAATTTTATACGACAACAGGTTGTTTTTACTGAACATAATATAATATTTGTATCTTTATAATGGACGATGTGCGTTTAGCAAGCGTTTGAACTTATTACAGAGCATACCCCGTTTGTTGGTATCAATTCCAGCCAGTTTTACCCAAACATACTTATCAGGGAGAATCCAGTTGCCAAACTTTGAAGGTATAGAAACTTGCGAGGAAGAAGTGCATGGCTATCATGTAACCACAGTCCAGGTTCAGTCAGAGGATGACGCAGAAACACTCCATAGTCCAATCGGGAGCTATAACACTGGGCTGGCATAAACATATTGAGAGCGTCCCTTACAGTTTCTTGTTTGGGATGGAGGATGAAGAAGCGGAGCCTGCTTAGTTTTGAGCTTGTCCCCGAAATGCTGGAGGTAGCATGATGGTCATAGATAAAACAACGGGGCGGGGCTGTGCCTGGAGTATAGCGTCGAAAACAGTTACCAAGAGACTGATTGCCGAAAATATCATGGATAAGTTGATTTTCATAAAAACTCGTCCAAGCAGATTTGATCTGCTCCGTGTGGTTAATTACAGAGAGGACACGTATGTGATGTTGCAGAGGGAACATGAGTTGTCAGGAGAACCGCTCTGGACCCCCTCGTTTATTGATACGGAGATATGGGGGCAGGCGGTTAGTAGATTCCAGTCTTTTGAGAAGCTGGACAGAAATGTGGAGAAGCACCTTCTTCCCCAAATGGACGAATATCTTCAGAATATTCCTGATACAGAGCTGGCTTCTATGACCAGGGACCTACTGATAGAGCACGGTGTGATTCATTCTCCTATCGCCCAGCGAGCGGGGGACACCTATTATTTCAATGAAAATGAAGTTTACACGCTTGATAAAGCATCCCAATTATTCCCCTATGAGAAGCGGATAAAATATTCCCTTTTCAAAGTTGAATATGAAACCTGCTTCAATATGAGAGTCTGGCGTAAAGCTGTGTCTAAGTTTCAAATTGGAATGACACTGAACGAGTGTATTAACATTTTTCTAAAAACAGAATTGGAACAAGGCGCTCCACAAGAGCTGTCTCCCGTTGATCGGCTGGTACAGTACATAGCCCCTCCTATATTCGAGCGTGTTCCTGAGAACGGCAATGAAGCTACATTTGACCATATTCGCATGAACGTAGGTCTTCCGAGCTATCAATTTTCATGGAAAGCCCTGCAAGATGAAGTAAAAAAGTATCAGCGTGAAATATGTCAGCGAGTTCTCCAAAGGCTAGAATGTGATCGGCATTTTAAGCGATATGGAGTACCGATTAACTTTCTCAAGGTGAGTGACATTATATTACGGCGCGACTTTTCTATAGAATTTATTTTTGAATTAAAAGAGTAAGAAATTGATTTGCCACCGAATTTGTTTAAGAGGTAGAGCTATGAATATGAATCAAAATTCCTGCGCCTTTACCGGGCACCGGCCTAAAAGTTTTCCATGGAAGTACAACGAGGACAACCACGACTGCGTACTGTTAAAAGAAGCCCTGGCCGCACAGATCGCAACGCTGGTCAAAGCCGGAGTGACAGAGTATTTTACCGGAGGTGCGGATGGGGTAGATTGCTGGGCGGCAGAGATCGTTCTAGCCATGCGCGAAAAAAATTCCGCGCTGAAACTCCACTGTGTCCTACCCCATGAAGGGCAGGCGGACAAGTGGAGCAGTTCAGCGCAAGAACGGTATCACTCTATCTTGAATCGGGCCGATTCTGTGACCTATGTGAGCCGGGAATACTACGATGGCTGCATGATCGAGAGGAACCATCAGCTTGTGGAGGCCGCTGGCCTGCTGTTGGCCGTTTTCAATGGAGTACGGCGGAGCGGCACCGGCGCAACGGTCAATTATGCCCGGAAGCTGGGGCGGAAGATTATCATTATAGACCCGGTTTCTCGAAATATTACCTATCAAGGCGGAGGCTGATGTTGTGGGCAAATATGTACCGGATGATATTAAAAAGATTCTGCAACAGATTACAGATGATCCACAGACATTGAAAACCTATGGCAAAACACAAGATGAGATGCAAAAGACATTCGAGCTGCTAACTGAACCGGAGAACCTATATCCCTTAACGGAGCTTTGTAATATCTTAGATGAAATGAGAGAAGGCGAGGAAAACAAATGATGCAAAGTTTTTGTCCGTATTGCGGTGGAGCTATTATTTCCGAGAAGTCTAACTTCTGTAGTGATTGCGGCCATCAGTTTCGAGAGCTTTCACCAGAAGATGCAGCCATGGTTCCGCCAGAGGATCAGCGGCAGATACCAATACCTGTTATTATGAAAGTAGCTCCTGGAGGCCCAACGCATTCTTCAGAAAAAAAAGGAAAACAAAAAATGTGATAAATATCTTCCACTCTTAGCCAAGCATATCATTTTTGCCAATAATGTGGTATACTTGATTCAGGTGGCCGCATGGTTTCCGGCCCATCCAAGCATCGGACTGTTTGGGTGGGCCGTCTGCTGTAAGACGATTTATAAGGGAGGGAGCGGGTTGAGCCAGGAGCAGAACCATTTATCACAGACAACCTATAAAGATAGTACATATGTAGTTGTCTCAAAAATCGCATACTTGATTGGCGTTCCAAAACGAATATTTGAAAATGAGAATGAACCGCCTAAATTGGATATATTTATACAACTGGAAACTGACAAAAATGCCCGTATCATCCGGCACCTGTGTATTATACGAACTGCAATCGAGCGGAATTTTAAGTACATCAACCAGAAGATGAATCTGGAATATAAAACGATTTTATCTCTGCCACAATTTGTACCAGCCGATTCAATCAATCAGCTATTGGCAGATGGGGTCAACTTTATAAAAAAGACCAGTACAATACTGTCTGAACACATTGTAGAAATCAACCGTATCATTTCAGATCGCATCAATAACTGCAAAAACCTGTTCCCTCTTTGGCTCAACTGGAAATATGTCCGAGAACTCTTTATCATGCCGAACGGCCTATGCAATAAGGGGACCAAATCGGCTGTACAAATCTATTATTTAAGTCTGCGGCTTTACCCTTATCAAATGTATATAAATTGGAGGCCCTGCGATGAAGGCAACATCCTATTTAACGACAAAAAATTTGTGACACTACTCTATCGCTGGCATGATGATGAATTTACGGAGTACAGCAAAGTATCTGATGCAGGCACCTACATCAAAGACAGCATTTATGACTTTATAGATGACAGTGATCAAGTGGTGATTGTAGTAGACTGCGAAAACTCAGACCCCTACAAATTAAGCGCAACCCTGCGGAGATTGAACAGCACTTATACAGAAAAAATCACCTCCATCCTCCTTTTTGACGACATTCACACCGCCTCTGCGTGGAGTATCCTGGAGAAGTTTACATCCATCCCCGTAGAACATATTCTGATAGAAAGAATCAAGCAAAATAAATCTTTGGTGGACATTCGACTTACAGCAAGAGCTTGTCAGGAGTATTACGAAAATAAGGTGGATTCTTTCATTATTGTTTCCAGCGATTCGGACTATTGGGGGCTTATTTCCTCCCTGCCAAAAGCTCAATTTCTGGTTATGATAGAACATGATAAATGCGGTCCGGATATGAAAGTTGCGCTTGCCAATTCTGGAATTTTTTACTGCTACCTGGATGACTTTTATTCTGGTGATTCGGAAGAACTAAAAACGAATGCTCTGTTCCAAGAAATGCGGGACTACATGGGGAAAGCTATCCAGCTAAATGTGGTTGAGATGCTTAATGATGCTCTACGTGCCACACGGATTGAAATGACCTCCGCTGAACGGCAGCAGTTTTACAATAAGTATATTAAAACCCTCCAACTCTCGATTGACGATAGTGGAAAAGTCTCATTAGTTATCAAAGTTAAATAGAGTTTATATGACAAGCGCGGAGCGCGTACTTCCTGCACGGATGTGCAGGAACAAGCGACCGAAGGGAGCGAAAAAGCCACGCCGTCAGGCGTGTTCGACTGGACGCAGAGCGTCTAGTCCGGGGCTTGGGGGTCCCCCCAACAAGCGAGTGGGAATATCCAAAAGGATATTCCCACTCATTGCTTGCCCGTGTTATCGGAACGTTTCTATAAAGTTACCCCAGCTTCCGCAAGTTAGTCAGGCTGAATGTCCGGCCGCCGTCTTTGGTGTAGTGGTAGTTAAAGGGGCTTAAAAACTCGCAAACCTCAAAAGTATCCAGGTTAATCACGATATAATTGTTACCATAGGAGAAGTCAAGCGGACCTTCACCAAAGGTTCTGGGAGTTTCCATGCCGGAAGGATCGTACCAGTTGATCACATGAGTTACATTTCCAAGATTGTTGGTATAGTAACTGTTTGTATACAACCACGATCCACGCTGAACATCGACCAGCAGCGCATTGGGGGCGGAATACGGGGCACTGCTGGAGAAGGAGCCCAAATACACGCCTCTGGCCTCAAACATAGTCATGGACATATCCCGAGCAGAGTAGCCCAGCGACGTATACCAAGTCTCGTGTTCTTCCCAAGTCAGCTTAGTCAAGATATTGTTGCCGTTAGCCAAAACTTGGCTGTTATCATAATACAGCACCACCCGGGAGAGGTCGGCCGTTGTATCAACAATAGCCTGAGCACCAGACGGGTTCGAGCAGTTCCACATCAATTTATAATTTCCAACCTCGTTTCCGGTGGCAGACCCAATTACAATCGCGTACTGCCCAGCCGGTATATTGATGAAGGCTTCCCCATCATTGGCATGAACGCCCCAACCAGTAGAACCAGCCAGGGAACCGTTATCCACATAGTAAAGCACGGCCATCAAATTTGAGTTGGACGAATTGAGTTTGAGGAAGGAAATCTGCTTGGCTGTTAAGGTCACGACATAAATATCAAACGAATCCGACAGAGTACCATTACCAACAAATACCGGGTCCTTGATCGCCCAAGCATCTCTGGCGTTGAGCGCATTGCTCGGAATATCGGAGAGTGAAAATTCAGACGTCTGAATCAGAGCGTCCAAATCATCAAACTCTTGTGCAGGTACTACATCGGCTTCACTCGCAGACAACGACTGAATGCCAACATCCTGCGCTTCGGTTGCTGTAACCTCCGGCACGAAGCTGTCCTCGGCTGCAAAGGCAGTCAAAGAAAAGCAACTGACAATCAATGCCAGCGCACACATAAGACTTGCAAATTTCTTCATATACAGTGTTATCCCTTCTTGTAAAATGTTACGCATTAGAAATGGCACTTTGAAAAGCGTTATAAACGCTTTCCCTATCAATGTAGTCCGTCCGAATCATGCCAGACAACCAGGGTTTATCCGCGACCCATCCCCGATTTCCGTCAATCAAAGTATCCAGCGAATCCATCAGTTTATCCATAAATGGATCAAATGCCGACGTAAGCATATTTGATAGTTTTTCGCTTATGCCAGCTTTTTCAGCCCCATTTTTCAATGCACCATATTGTGACGCAAGGTGCTGACCTAAAGCTGTATCACTTTCATTGACATTCCAGGCTGGGTTTTGTAACTGCTGAGAAAGTGTTTTTGCATAGATACCCGCGAATGACAAATCCTTCCCATCATAGGGCGCTTGCTCACTCACAGATTGTTTTTGCCACTCTACCGATGATACGGAAGCGTTCTGGCGGAGCTGAGCTGCCAGATATGCGTCATCCTGCATTAGCCACTGTTTATCAGAGGCGGCTATGCTCACACCGATTCCTGCTCTTCCAATGTAATCAGTGTAAGCGTTTGCCTTTTGATCTACAAGTGCCAAAACGCTATTTCGCATATCCGTGGCGGCTCCAGACTGGCCCAGACTTTCATAAAGGCCCCCTATACTTTCGGCATAAGAGTTTGCCATCTCTTCTTTTGCCTCTGTATAAATCTGCTCCAGCTTTTGCAGCTCTGCTTCCTGCTTGTCACCTGTAAATTGATTTTGTATACGATCCTTTAAGACCGCATATCGAGACGCAAGGTAGTCAACCTTTTGCTCAAAGCGTTCAATGTTATCAAAACCAACTCCGATTTGAACAAGGTCGTTTTTGACCCCCCGCCAATCAATTTCATCGCCCAACCCTTTTTCTGCGAGTTCACTGTTGAACTTCTGCAAATCAGAGTTTGTGATGTCATCTTTCAAAATCAGCTTTACAGGTTCAGAAGAAGTGCGCACAAACGTATCTCCATCAAAGTAGCCGTCAATCCGAGATTGCTTCAGATACTGGTTGATGAGCGCGTCCTCCTCGGTGTAAGACGCTCGCTCTGACGGCGGCAGAAGCTCCGCCTGCAAGCGACTGTCGGGAGCGACCCTTGTACATGAAGTATTCCCCAGCACCCGCATCTGATCTGAACTGGGTTTATAAATGCCGGAGTGCGCCGTTACCTGGGAGCGAGTTCCTATTTCCACACGGTCATACTTCACTGAAGGTGTCTGTTTTGAAGCAAGAGGTAAATTAGTCCGTCTCGCCAAAACATCCGTAGTGCCTGCATATTGATGTGCTTGAATTTGACCAACAAACATTCTGTTTCACCTCGCATTTGACCAGCAACAATCATGAAGACTGTCACTGTTATTTTCAAGAGAGCATTTTAATGATTACATCCACCCCCATTGATGGACAAGAACTATGCCCCCTTTCATGCTTTTGCCCTCTCATCTATATAAACGAGAACGCGAAGCAAAAAAGGACGCCAGTATAAGAAAAATTTTACATGGACTTTCAACAAAACCAGGGCAAGCGCGGCTGCGCCTGCCCTGGCTTAAAAGCTGTGATACAAATTTCGCTGAATACATCGGGAAAAGGGGCTGTTAGCAAGTTCCAGAAGCACTTAGAGCATTCTGGGGTTCGCCGTCGATAGTGTAGTCCACGGTCAACTGATAGGTTTTCCCTTTCTCCACAGAGACATCTTTGCTGAAAGTAATAGAACTTTTGGCGCTTTCCTCCCAAGAGCCAATCAATCGACTGCCATTCCATAGTTCAATAGTAGCGGAAATGTCGCTTCGGGCACTGTCGGCTCGAATATAAACATAGCAATAAGCTGTGGTGTCACTGAAATCTAAGAGCGCCTGATTATTGTTTACACGCGACGCTTGAGCATATTCCGATGTTGATAAAAGCAACAAAACCAAAAAGGGAAGAATAAAATGTCTTTTCCTCACTCGTCTCACCCCCCTTCTTATCCCTCATTAAGTATTAACGGAAAATTAGCACGATTTAGGACACCTCTTCAAAGAAAATTTTTATTTCACTTCCTGCTGTTCCACACTCTCGGCCATTCTAATTATTTCATCACCACTGAATGGTGCCGAAATGGTGAATAATGCTCCTGCCTCGTCATTCATCCACATAAGAACACTTTCTTTTCCTGGTTCTGAATCTAAATATAAATCGGCTGAATGACCGTCTATCAAAATGTGTTTAATTTCAGCACCATCACTCTCAACCTGTGCTTCCATTGATTCAGTGTACATAGTATAAGAAAACATTGCAAGTTCCTCGTCTGTTTTTTTGTATTCTATCTTGACATTCCGAGGACTAGAATATTCCGAAATCACCTCATAGCCGTCAGGAATCCAGGTTGGCCGGTAAATAATATCTTCCAGACTATCTTTCTTTTCTCCGACATAATGGTAAACAGACCAGCCCGCGCTTACTTCCCGTATCCATCCCCAAAATGCGGCCCGCGCTTCACTGCTCAAGGCCAACAGACAGCTACTGCCCAAAAGAAGGGCAACAAGAAAGCAGGCAACACTTTTCTGCATCCAATATTGGACAGGGTGATCTACACGTCTAATTAGCTTTTTCATCCTACGCTCAAACTTTGGCGAGAATGTTTCTTTACATTCCTCCGGTTCGGGGAGGGACGCAAGAACCGCTTCTTCTACCTTTCTGGCTGCATCATGTAATTCCTTATCCGAAATCATATGTCCCCTCCTTTCTCCTTTTCATATAGCTCCTTCAATTTCGCTTTTGCCCGCTGGTTCAGCTTGCTTGCCGCCGCAAAGGAAATGTTCAGTATTTCAGCGATTTCTTGTATGCGGTAGCCGTGGCTGTATTTCAATAGAATAACTTCACGATACCTAGGTGGTAACTGTAAGATACACCACTGTAACCGATTTTCACATGGAATTGATTCAACAAAACAGATTTCATCCTCGACAAGTTCCTCAGCTTCATGTTTATTGTGATCCCGAATTATATCTATTGCTTTGCGCTCTATTGTTATAACGATATAGCCATGCGTTTCTGGACTGTCAATATCACCTAATTTTGAAATATTTTTTGCGATGCTTAAAAAGGCATTATGTACAGCATCCTCCGCGTCCTGGGCATTGTTCAAGTATTTTTTCGCAATATGGAGCATATAGTCACGATATTTAAGATAAAGCTGCTCAAACTTTATTTTGTCTGCGGGGCTTTCTATCATTTCAAGGTAAAGCATTGATAGCCTCCATCTATACAGATAACAGTCTTATATTATAACACTTTTCAATTTTTTTCGCAATGGAGAAAGTAAGCGCCTGGTTCACAACCGATGGATACCAAGTGGACGTGGATTTTTCGTCAGACAAGGAAATCACTAAATGGCTTAATTTTTCTGAAAGTTTGCCGATAACTAATATATAGAATTTTCCACGATACAATTTTCAATAAATAAGGAGGAAAAGCTATGACAATCAATGATATTGCGAGAATGGTGGCAAGCGGAGACAGGTATCAGCGACAAAGCGCGACACCGAATCTTCCCAATGGCTCGCTTCCTCCCGCAGGCCATGTAAACCCCTATTGTCCCGAAGGTATGGACATTACTGGGATGAAAGAGTCTGATTTTAAGATCATTCCAGTATCGAAAGAAGTAGAGACACGAATCAGAGATATGACTTTTAATAATATGAAGAAATATTACGGCATGACTGCATCAAGCGGAAATGATATGGGGGATACAATTAAAGCGTATGTCTTGACACTCCCTCCCAAGGATAGGGCTAATGCAGGATATACACTTAATCAAATCCATCGTGAGGAGGCCGTCAGATTACAGGATTTTGTAAAATCCCGTGTTCCCGGCTGGCAGGTGGGGCAGCCCTTTGACACCAGCATCTTAGATGAATACCGCCAGGGCGTAGATATGAAAGCATAGGAAAAACTGGTCTGGAGCAAATCTCCAGGCCAGTTTTTCATGTTTACGGCTATACGCTCATACGGGCCGAATTATGGGAATTTCACAGAGGGTCAGCGCAAATTCCCCAAAAGAATTTTGAGCGTTTCCACGCCCCGGCTGATACTGTCCCGGACGGCGTTCTCCGTCACATTTTCCGCCCTGGCAATTCCTGTCTTGCTCCTGCCCAGGATATAGTGGGCGTAGACGCGCCGGGCCTGGACGGGCGGGAGACGGTCAAGGGCGGCATAGAGGGCGGCGCGGTCCTCGGCCAGCTCCATGATCTCCTCCGGGGTCAGCGGGGGATAGGTCACGTCGGCCTCAAAGCCGGGGGTCCCGTCCAGGGAGCACTCGTCATGGTCCCGCTTGCGCCGCTTGTAGCTGTCGCACATACGGCCCCCAATGGAGAGGGTCACGGCGATCTCCTCCGACACTTCCAGGGTGATACACTCGGTCAGGTGGGGGTAGTAGTTATTCAATTTGATGGTCGTCATAAGTAACCTCCATTTCGATACGGGGCGGAAAGGGACAGATCGAAATGGAGGGGCGGGGAACGGCAGCGGGCCTCTGGACACCGTGTCCAGAAGCACCGCCTGGATAGAAAAACGCCCGCACAGCGCAAGGCTACACGGACGTACCGGGGCGACAGGATATTACAATTTTCGCAGTTGCGGCCAGGGCTTCCCTTTAGAAGGGGAGGGCTTTTTTTGACAGGTCATGGCAGATAGTCATCCAGATATTCCGGGTTTTCAAGGAATGTACTCCCCGGCATATCTGCCAGGATATATTTAATGTATTTCATTGCATCCAGGCCATTCGCCTTCGCTGTTTCGACCAGGGTGTAGATTCCCGCACTTGCGGCAGCTCCCTTCGGACTTCCGGAAAACAGCCAGTTCTTTCTTCCGATCACAAACGGTCGGATACAGTTCTCCGCAAGTGAGTTGCTGATGGAACAGTTCCCATCCTCAAGATAGTTGAAGAATTCCTGCCGGTTGTTCAGGGCATACTGGAATGCTGTATGGAGTTTCGATTTTGGCAGTTCAGAGACAGAGCTTATCTCTGCCCATGACCAAAAAGCCTCGAGAAGCGGTTTCTCGCGGTTAAGCCGTTCTTTTTTCTTCTGCTCCGGGGGAAGGCCGTCCAGTTCCTTTTCCATCTCAAACAGCTTGTTCAGCCGCAGGACTGCTTCCGAGGGTTTTGAAGCCTCCGGGCCATGGATATCTTTGGGCAGCGCATCCACAAAAGCGCGGCGCAGATGGGTGTAGCACAGGCATCTCGTAACCCCTTTCACCCCGTTGTATCCGGAATAAGCATCCGTATGGATATATCCGGTGTAGCCCTTTAAAAACGCTTCGGGATATTTCCCGCCCCTCCCCGGCTGATACTCAAAATACCGGATCGGCCGCTTACAATCCCTGATGCTGCAGTACACCCACATATAAGAATCCGAAGTGTTCTTCTTCCCTGGCTCCTTCAGCACTTGTACGTGGGTCTCATCAATGTGCAGATACTCCTGTTTCAGAAGTTCCTGCCTGAGATGACCGACCACATGGGAAAGCCAGTCCCGGTAGACACAAAGGAGCCAGTTCGACATCGTCGCCCTGCTTAATGACAGTCCCAGGGCCTCCCATTCCTTTTCCTGGCGGTATAAGGGGATACCCAGTTCCTCCATATAAGGTGTTCCGTTTTTCCGGCATGCCCGGCATTCGACCACTTTTAGGCTGGCAGGAATGAACTGTACCTCCGTACGGACAAACTCCTCACCGACTTTTACCATAGCGCTCCCGCATCTTTCACAGATCTGTTCCCTCTCATCGATTGTGTGGAGCACTTTGCTGCGGGGAATGTCTTTTATCAGTTTCTCCCGCTGGCCGGCATATTTCCTTTTTCGCAGATGCTTTTCGACCTCCACCAGATCCGGCTCATGGGCATCCGGATCAGCACAGGATTCTATTTCATCAAAAAGAGACATCTGCCCCTCTATTTCAAGGGCAGACGTCTTCTCAGATTTTGTTCCATAAAGCTTACGGGTAAGGAAATCAACCTGCTCCCTGAGGAGCCGGACCTGCTGTTCCAATTCCTTGATCTGTTTTTTGTACTCCTGCTCTGTATCCGGCATGGGCTGAAAACCTTCCTTTTTCTGATAGATTCATTCTACCATAAAACAGCAGGATTTTCCAGCATTTATAAGGAATTTCCAGGTTTTGAGGGCTTTGGGGGAGCCCATTTGAGGACTGCTCCCCGCTGCTCCGGGTTCAGGCCCTCCAGCAGCCAGCGCAGCTGCTGATGGGAGATCTGCCTGGCTTCTTCCCCTGTGCGCGGCCACTTTAGACGGCCGTTTTCGTAGCGCTTATAGAAAAGGCAGAAGCCGTCCCCTTCATAGTGGACTGCCTTGATCCGGTCAGCACGTTTTCCGCAGAAGAGGAACAAAGAATTGCTGTAAGGATCAAGCTGAAAGCTGTACTGGATGATATCTACCAGGCCGTCCAGCTGTTTTCTCATATCGGTGTATCCAGTACGAATGTAAATCTTCTCCACCTGGGAGAGGTCTCCTAACATGACCGCACTGCTTTCAGGATCGCCTCCAGCAACTCCCGGGGAGTACCTTCAAAGAGTTCAACGGTCACAGTCCCGGTATGGAGCACTGCTGCTGGAGCGGCACAGGAATCCTGTCTGCCGCGAAGAGATACCTCCGTAAATTCCGAAGCCGCATCCGGCATCAACGCAGCCTGCCCCGTTACGGGCCTGCATCCATGACTCTTTCGGGGCAGTTCCTCAAGCGCCAGCTTCCGGATCTTTGCAATCCAGTAATAATAGCTTTTTAAAGAGATATCATGCTGTTCGCACCATGCCTGGTTTGTCAGGCCGGAGGCTCTGCATTGCCGGATCACGTCCAGCCAGTACTGCAGTTTCACCTGCTTATCTGGAGTTAAAGTGGAAATGTCCATGGGGATTCTCCTTTACTTGGATTTAGAGTTTTTGGAGTGAACGCTAAAAACTCTAACCCTAAGTTTACAGGAGAAAGCCACATATTTCACTACACGTTCTTATTTGACGCTTACGATAAACAGAGGGGTGAAGCTGGTGGTTGATTTCGGGATTTCCCAAAAGTACAATCCCAAACTTCCCCAAAACGATACCTTTTCATTTTTGGGGAGTGTTTTTGGGAAATGGGAAACATTCTTTTGGGACAGGATTCCTGTATTTTGTTGAACTGTTTCATCAATATTTGTGTGGAGTAGTCATAGGTGTCCATTGTTTCATACTTTCTGTATTCACATTCCAACGCCACCAAAAGCATTAAGTACACGTCATACCAGAGGGCCCTGCGTTTCTGGGTTTCAGTTAGATTTTTGATTCCATAGCCTCTTTGAAAATAGGTGTTATCCGAATATGTACGAAAGCCCACTTCCATGAGAGGATCACCCCAAAGGCTTCGCTCCCAGTCTATTATACCTGTTACTTTTCCGGAATGAACGAAGATATTTCCGTCCCAACAATCCCAATGTACCAGTTTTGGTTCTTGCACCTCATGGAAAATGGGCTCGTCCCTGTCAAGACAGAGCCACATCTGGTCGATTGGTATTTTGAGATCTACATGTCCCTGCCGTGCGTCATTTATCCCTGCCTCCATCATTTTGCGGAAAATCGGATACCATTCTGTTCCCTGAAATTCACTTTGTCCGGGATATCCGAATGCAGGGCAGGTTATATGGTTTATTTCTTTGTTTATCCGTCCTGTTTCAGCATAGATTTGATGAATCTGCTCTTGTGAGAGGCTGTTTTTTACGGAATGAAGGCTTTTTCCCTGTATTTTCTCCATGAAGAAATAAGGCGAATCACAAATGGTACAGCTATCGTCGTACCCCATGATTTTTGCTGCAGGTATTTCCCCATTGCCAAGAACCAATCTCATGGCGTTTACTTCGCTGAACATGATGTTTTTTTCATAGGTCATAACACGCACTTTTGAGGACGGCGCAATTTTCAGAATCACCAATTGATCATTGCTCAAACAAATTTCATAGGCCATATTAAAATAGCCCTCTGTCAGTTCATGAAAGCGCACCAGTTTATGCGGTGCAAAAAATTTGTCCACCATCTTTGATATGGTATCTTTGCTTTGTTTGTTTTTAGTCAGGCTTTCCATCTGAGTACCCCTTTCTGTTTTTTGTTCATTATGCCATAAGAGTATCATTTTGGCTATAGGAATATGCAAACACCTTGTGCAAGCACCTGTGAACATGTGAACAGTAGTGACGGCCGGCTGACTGCAAAGCCGCGGTCAGTAAGGAAAAATGATATTATTTTGGCAATCAGTGTTGACATCGGCGG
>OFHB01001309.1_pt1 | contig 14353 bp, 10 predicted proteins | sample 1521881 | NCBI WGS metagenome assembly OFHB01 (sample SAMEA3504090, study PRJEB24116) | mouse gut metagenome | biome: mouse gut; feature: mouse-associated habitat; material: faeces | place: Denmark | collected 2011
GGCGGCCGGACTGCCGGCAGCCTCCGACGAGGGTTTGCCGCCCCTTGCGCCGCCGCACGCAGCGAGCGCGAGGCCGAGCGCCGACAGCAATATGGAGATGTATCTCATAACCGTAACGTTTATTTTGACAAATGTAGTCAAAATTTTGCAATTATCGTCGTTGTCGAAGACAAGCTCCGGCCGATTCGGCCGGCGGGGCGCAGATAGAGAGGCCGAGGGCGGCAGCATACGGGCCGAAGAAACGAAGCGGACGTACAGCCGACCGGATTCGGCAGTACGTCCGCATATCGAAGCCTGCATATCAGCAGGTTGTCCGCAACGGCCGACCCGATGCAAGCCGCCTATGAGCGGCGGTCGAGCGTAGCGAAAAGGCGCATCCACGACTCGCCCGAGCGCTCGATGCCGTAGCGCGCGCGATTGCGGTTAATCACGTCGACGATACGCGCACGCTCCTCGTCGGAAGACATCAGGCGCCGCAGGGCATCGGCATAGGCATCGAGGTCGAAGGAGTCGACCAGCACGCCGCCGCAGCGTCCGACGATCTCGCGAACGCCGGCCGAGCAGTCGAAAGCCACGGGTATCGCCCCGTGCTGCTGCGCTTCGATAAGCACCATACCCCACCCTTCGTAGGAGGATGTCTGGCACAGGATCGACGCACGGTCGTACCACGGCGAGGGGTCGGAGGTGGCGCCGCAGAATGTCACGCGCCGCAGACCCAACTCGGCAGCCATGCGTTCCAATTCGCCGCGCTCCTCGCCGTCGCCGACGATATCGAGCGACCAGTCGGCGAACTCGTCCTGCAACCGGCTCCACACCTGCAACAGTCTGTCGACACGCTTGTCGGAGTAGGAGAGCCGCCCGACGAAGAGCAACCTGCGCTGCTTGCGCGAGATATCGGGCAGGGCGTCGGGGACCGCTGCGGGGTTGTATATCGCCACGGCCTTGCCCTCGGCCTCGGCCGCAGCGCCCATAGCGTCGTAGAACTCACTTACGTAGCCCTCGCACAGAAGCACATAGCGGTCGACGCTGCGATACATGCTCCGGTAGCGGCGCATGACGCGCCGGCGCGTCTTCCACTGCTTGTAGGCACGGCTGAGCAGATACAACGGCGTGAGATGACGATGAGTGCGGTCGTATCCGGCCAGCGAGCGCACGATCTCCCAGAAGGGCTGCGAGTGGTTGCAGTAGACGATCGGGGCATCGGTCATGCGGCGCAGGATCTCCATGCGGCGCAGGTAGCCCCCCTGGCATATCACGACGTCTATATCCCACTTACGGCAACACTCGCCCGCATAGCGGCAGTAGTCGGAGTACGACATCTTGCGCTGCGGCGTGGGAAGCCACACGGCCGCCGAGCGCTGATGCTCGGGGATCGACTCGATGTCGACGGCATTGGCGATGACGTATACGCCTATGCCGCGGCGCGAGAACCACTCGGCCAGCATAAGCGTGACGCGCTCGATGCCGCCGTAAGAGAACGGAGCACGACGCGGATTGTGCAGGAAAAGGATATTGCGGGGCTGCATCTCGATAAAATTTTCACAAAAATAGCGAATATATGACCAACCGCAATATCAATTTTAGTAAATTGCACCCCGAACGAGCGAAACGATTACGACGATGATATACCGCATAGAGAAAACCACGTCGACGAACGACGATGCGCGCGAGGCGAAATATGTCCACGGCGACGTGATATGGGCCGAGCAGCAGACCGCGGGACGCGGACAGAGAGGCCACAAGTGGGACAGCGCCACGGGCGACAATCTGACCTTTTCGACGGTGCTCGCGCCGACATTCCTGCCCGTCGACGAGCAGTTCCTGCTCTCGGAGGTCGTCGCGCTCGCGCTGACAGAGACATTCGCACGCCACGGCATAGAGGCTAAGATAAAGTGGACGAACGACATATACGCCGACGACAGAAAGATCGTGGGGGTGCTGATCGAGCACATGCTCTCCTCGGAGAGGTTCGAGCGCACGATAGTGGGCACGGGCATCAACGTCAACCAGACCGAGTTCGACCCGCTGCTGCCCAACCCCGTATCGATGCGGCAGCTGACGGGCATGCGCTACGACCGCGAGGCGGTGTTGGAGGTGTATCTGGATTGTCTGACGCATTACTACGGCATGCTGCATAGCGGCGATAAGCAGACCATACAGCAGCTCTATCGCGAGCGCATGTATCATATAGACGAGGAGCACACATACGCCCTGCCCTCGGGCGAGCGTTTTCGCGCCACCATACGCGGCGTGCGCCCCTCGGGCGAGCTGAGGCTCGAACACGCCGACGGCACCATACGCGAATACGCCTTCAAGGAGGTGGAGTTCGTGCTGCCCGGACGCGACGGCATGGTTTAGCCGATGTCTGCGGGCGGCGGCAGCCGCAACCGGCGTTGACAAGCAGCGACGGTCGGCCGATAAAACCGGCGGCTACGGGCGGCGGCGGATAAAATCGACAGGCTACGGGCGGCGGCTCAGAGCCACTTCTTGAATTTGAAGAACCAGTAGGTAAGACCCGACAGACCGAGCATAAGGCCTATCGCCCACAGATAGCCGTAGTGCCAGTCCAGCTCGGGCATGAATTTGAAGTTCATGCCGTACATGCTCGCCACAAGCGTCGCGGGCATGAAGATGACGGCAGCCACCGAAAATATCTTGACTATCTCGTTCTGCTCGATGTTGATAAGACCAAGTGCAGCATCCTGAATGTAGTCCAGACGCTGGAAGCTGAAATCGGCGTGGCTGATAAGCGAGTTGACGTCCTTTATCATCAGTTGCAGGCGCGGATAGATATCGTTCGGGAAGCGCTCGCTGCGCAGGATGCTCGACAGCACGCGCTGCCGGTCGAAGATATTCTCGCGCAGCAACATGGTGTTCTCCTGCAAGGCGTTGATGCGGTAGAGCACCTCCTTGTCGATCTTCTCGCCGGCATTGATGTCGCGGCTGAGCGAAGCGACCTGCTTGCCCACCATTTCGACCAGGTCGGCATCGAAGTCGATCCTTACCTCCAACAGCGATATGAGTATGTGGTAGCCCGTCGAGTAGCTGCGATAGTTCATCTGCAAACGCTTCTCCGCCTCGCGGAAGGTGCGAAATTCGGCCTGACGCATCGAGACCAGCACACCCTCGTTGGAGATGATGAACGAGACGGGCTCGACGGTAAAGGTATCGCCGCGCGGGATGAAGAAGTTGGAGTTGGAAATAATGGCGTTCTCGGTCTCGGAATACTTCGACGTCGACTCGATCTCCTCGACCTGCTGCCGGGTTTGCAGGCTTATCTCCATGAAGTTTTCGACCGATTTCTGCTCCTTGATCGAGGGCTGCATAAGGTCGATCCACAGTATGTCGTCGTAGCCCAACTCGTCGAACAGATCGGGGTCGGCGTTACGAATGATCTTGTTGTATTGTTTGAGATAGATTGTTATCATCTTGTCTCCTCCCTGAGTTTTAACGGTTTGTCGATTTCAACTCACGACCCGCGGCCGGGTCGCATCGGCATCCCCAGCACGGGATGCCCGTCGGAAGGCGTGGGCCGTGCCCACCTCAATAGGATCGGGGGACGATGCGGATGCCGGCGTCCCAGAACTTTTTCAGCGCGCGGTGCTTCTCCTCGTCGAGCATGAAGTCGATGTTGCGCGTAAGATAGTCGTATGCGCCCAGGCCGTTGTCGCGGCCGACATAGCGCGACCGGGCGACAGCCTCGTAGATGCGCTCGACACCGAAGGTAAGCGAACGCTCCAAGGCGTCGGTTATCTCGTAGGATGTACCCTTGCGCGCTACCCACAGCGCGAATGCGAAGGGCAGACGAGTCAGTGCGCGCCACTCCGCGGCAAGATCGTAGCTGTAACGGAAACGTCCCTCGCTCTCGAACACCTTGTCGCCGATCAGAAGAAAGGCGTCGCCCGCGGCCGGACGGTCGAGCTGCGAGTAGTCGGCAAGATGCAGCCACTCTGGCGAGATGTTCCACTTGTATTTGGCCAGATAGCCCGTCAGCTGCACCGACGTGCGCGAATGCGAGTCGAGCCAGATGCGCCCGACCTGGGCAATGGGGCTGTCGGAGACGACGACGACCGTTCTGACGGCGCCCGAAGCACCGATACAGTAGTCGGTAACGATATCGGTCATCGGAAGATCGGGGACCACGGCGGCAGGCAGAAGCGCTATATCGACCTCGCCAGACATATAAGCCGCGGCGCACTGCGCGGGAGGAAGCAATCGAAGATCGGCACGGAGGCTACCCTCGTGCTCGATACCGTATATGAACGGTATCGTATTGAGATACGACACAGCGGCTATACGCGGAATGGTGGCCATCGTCCATAGATTTACGTTTCGATTTACAATTCGACGACAAATGTACTTTTTTTTTCGCAGACGGACAAAAATTATGCGCGGTTTATACACACGTCCTGCAAGGCATGCCGCCTGACGCCCCGCGCAGAACGGAATAATTATGCAGTATTCCGGTTTCGCACGCAGGGCATCAGCCGAAGAACATACTGTATTACACACAATTATGCGACAGCCGGGGACAACATCCCGATTCAATGCGAAAAAATTTTCGCAACGAGCCATTAGGAACAAAAATTTTTATATGTATATTTGACATAGTCGAATATACTTCCACTCGGCAAAATGCAAGCAAACTTGCCTTTGCGCTCGCTTATACGTATATTTGTCATAGTCACAACAGAACGATGAACGGAAATAACACATACGGCCGATACAAGATCGCCGAATTATTCGGGGGGGGGAGAATTACCCTTATCATCCGCTAACCGTTCATAGCTCTACACCAAAGAGATACACAACAGCCGATCCGGCGCCGACAACGGCACCGGCCGGCGCATCGTGCATATATATGCGACATATAAGCATTGTCGCATCCTCCTACGAAACGACATTACTTTCCTATTTTTCAACCGGGAGCGGCTCGCGCCTCTCCCATAAAATCACGTATCAACCGAAATGAAAAAACTTCTGACTTTATGTCTGCTCCTCGGCGCTTTCGCCTGCAAGAGCGATGACGACAAACTCATGGTGCCGAAGATCGAGGCGACCGACACCGCCGTCGACGCAAAGGGCGGCGAGGGCGCCGTAGGCTACCGTCTGCTGAACGCCGCAGCGGGCGAAAAGGTGGAGGCGACAGCCGACGCCGACTGGATAACCGACATCGCCGTAGGCGACAACATCATCCGTTTCGAGGCCGCGGAGAACGACACGACCGAGAGCCGCCAGGCCGGCATGACGCTCAGCTATCGCGGCGCAGAAAGCCTGACGATAACCATTACGCAGGAGGCGTCGAACGCCGACTTCACGATCAAGATCAACTCGGTATCGCCCTACGGATGCAACGTTACCTATACGCCCGTGAACTACGACGGCGACTATCTGTTCCTCGTGGTGGAGAAGTCGACGCTCGACAAGTACATGGGGCAGGACATGGAGGACTGGTATGCAGGCGACTACAACTATATAAAGTCGCTGGCCGACCGCAACGGCGTGACGATAGCCGACCTGATACCCGCAGCGCCGCAGATATTCGGCCGCTGGGGCGCAGCCGTTACCATGGACTACTCGACGCTGACGATCGATACCGAATACTACGCCTACTGCTACGGCATCGACAGCGAGGGCAATCGCCTGACGGATATGTGCTACGCCAGCTTTACCACGGCGGTGGTCGATCCGGTCGACATGACATTCGAGGCGGAGATAACGCAGATAACCGACAAGGGAGCCAACATAGTCGTAACGCCGAGTCTGGCCGACGAGAATTACTTCTGGGTATATATCAGCGACTTCGACTTCTTCTCGAAGGCCGACAGCGACATCAACAAGGTCATGACGCTCTATATCCAGACCATGAAGTACGAGGAGAAGGAGTACGGCATAGCGATAGCCGACATCCTGCGCCGCGGCACCTCGCAGCTCAGCGCCGAGCAGCTGTGGAGCAACACGCTCTACCGCATAGTGGCATGGGGCATGGACGAGAAGGGCACGCCGACGACAATGGCCGTCGAGGCGGGACAGTTCACGACCCTGCCCTCGCAGTCGGCCGAGGAGTGCACGTTCGAGATATCGTGCCCCGAGATCAAGCAGATGGACATACTGATAAACGTCAAGCCGTCGAACCCCGAAACGCGCTACTACATAGCGCCCATAGACGAGGATATATGCTCGGGCTATAACGACGAGCAGATGGCGCAGCGCATAATCAACATGGAGACGGAGCGCTTCAAGCAGAACTTCTACGGCGCGGGCGTCGACTGGTCGAATTTCGAATCGGTATTCAGCGGCGAGCAGAGCCTCTGGGGGCGCGACGACCTGTACTGGACATTCAAGCCCGACCACAACTACCGCATATTCGTATTCGGCGTCGACGCACAGGGCGTGCGCACCACCGACGTGGCACGGTTCGACCAGAAGACCGCACCGGCCGAGCAGTCGAGCATAACGTTCACGGTAGAGACCGTCGAGACCCAGTGGAACACGGCTACGTTCCGCATAACGCCGTCGAACGACACCGAATACTGGCTGCCCTTCCTCATCTACACCGAGGATCTGCAATACTACCGCCTCGCGAACGGATCGCTGGACGCCAAGGCGCTCATGGCCGAAATCGACCACTACTACGACGATTCGACCAAGTACTACACCCACAAGGGCGAATGGACGGGTCCCATGTCGTGGGTATCGGATACCGACTACACGATGCTCGTATGCGGCTACGCCGGCACCAACAGCACGCAGTTCTACGAATACGAGTTCCACTCGCCCGAGATACCCTTCGGCCGCAGCGAGGCCGACGTAACGGCGACATACGAGATGTTCGACGGCGCGGAGCTCATCGAGCTCGACCCGCAGAGGTGGCAGGGCGCCGAGGACGACTGCATAATGTATATCCGCTACACGCCCAACGACAAGGCCGCGCACTGGTACGGCGGCGTATGGAATGTGGTCGAGATGTACGAAACGGGCGTAGACTTCCTGCTGGCGCTGCTGCGCAACAAGGAGGCGTCGCATGTCGACCGTGCGACGGGCATGTACCGTCCGTGGTTCGGATATACGTGGAGCTTCTCCTACGTGGCCGAGGGCGAGGACGGCAACTTCGGCCAGTGGCACTACGAGGAGTTCACGCCCTACCGCGACGGCGTGATGAAGAACATGTCGGAGCCTTACGACTTCTGGTCGAAGCCGGCGGCCAACAGCGCCATACTGAGCGTGCCTAAGCGTGCGCAGGAGGCGGCCGTAAGGAGCGCCGAGGCCGCCATGCCGCGGCTGCATCTGGCAAGATAGACGGAGATTAGACGACAAACAACCAAAGTAACACTCAACATGAAGAAGTTAAGTTTATCGACGACACTTGCCGCACTGCTGCTGGCGGCAGTATCGTGCAGCAATGACGAACCCGAAATACCGGTCGAGGAGCCTAAGATCGGCGCACCGGCCGAAGTGAAGGTCGATTCGAAAGCGGGTACCGGCAAGATCGCCTACACGATCGCCAACCCAGTCGAGGGCGCCCGCATAGAAGCGGAGACGACGGCCGCATGGATCGGCACTCCGGACTGCACGGTCGACGGCGAGATACGTTTTACGGTGGAGGCCAATGACGGCGACGCCCGCCGGGGCGAGATAACGCTGAGCTACCCCAAGGCAGCGACGGTAACGGTAGCCGTGCAGCAGACGGCGGCAGGCGAGGAGATCACGCCGTCGCTGAGCGAGCTGTCGTTCGCAACAGCGGGCGGCGAGATCGATGTCGAGGTGGCCAGCGGCCGCGCATGGACCCTCGAAGGGGAGTCGGAGTGGCTGACACCCTCGGCACGTGAGGGCGGCAACGGCGACAAGGTGACATTCAAGGCGGCCGAGAACAATGGCGACGATATAAGGCAGGCGCAATTCACGTTCGTATGCGGCACCAACCGTGTTGCCGTCACGGCCGTGCAGAGCTATGCCGAGCGCATGATCGTCGACAAGACCGAGTACGACATCGACCGCACGGCGCAGACGTTGGAGATACTCTTCAAAGCCAATGCGGAGGTACGCAGCTCGGTGGCCGAGGGTGCGGCATGGATACGCCCCGCCGCAACGACGAGCGCCATGCAGAGCAAGACGCTCTGCTTCGAGGTCGAGGCCAATGACGGCGATGCCCGCACGGCGGTAATCACGCTGACATGCGGCGATGTATCGGAGCGGATAACAGTACGTCAGCAGTCGGCCGACCTGCTATCGAAGATCGTCGACGAGGGGCTGCGCGCATGGATCGCAGCCAGCTTCGACACCGACGGCGACGGCGTCCTGCTGCCGGCCGAGGCCGAAGCGGTAACCGAGATCGACTACTCCGAGGGCGCTGCTTCGGCCGAGGGCATAGAGATATTCCCCAACCTCGAAAAGCTCGAACTGCGCAATGCGACATTCGCGCATATCGATCTCAGCAAGAACACCAGACTGCGCGAGATAGGGTTTAACAACGCGCGCGAAATGGAGTCGATCGACTTAAAGGGGTGCTCGGCCATAACGGCCGTCAACGTGGGTCTGTGCCCGAAGCTGACATCGATCGATCTGTCGAACATGCCGGCACTGACAGAGTTCATAGGTTACAGCAGCGGCCTCACGTCGCTCGACACATCGCACAACCCCTATCTGACGTTCCTGTCGGTATACGGATCGAAGGTCGTCGAGCTCGACCTGAGCGCAAACACCGAACTCGACTATCTGAGCGCCGGACAGAACGACATGACATCGATCGACCTGTCGCCCTGCCCACTGCTGACGCAGATATCGCTCAACGGCACCAAGAATCTGACGCAGCTGGATCTATCGCACAACCCGGCGATCAAGCAGATACGCGTCGACGAGTGCGACCTGAGGACGGTTGAGACCGACAATCTGCCCGATCTGGAATACATGTCGATAGACCGCAACAACCACCTCGAAAGGCTCGATATCTCGAAGAACCCGAAACTCAAAGAGCTCCACTCGATGTCGTATCCCGGCGACGGCGAGGGTACCTACACACTCCGGCTGCTCCGCTCGCAGGATACGTCGGTAAGTCTCTGGCTGGGATATTGCTGCGTAAAAGAGTATGTAGACTGACCGATTATTCCGGGAGCATAGGCTCCTATGCACCACGACCGACGCGCTTATGCACGTCGGTCTTTTTTATGCCGCGACGAAGCATGCGCCATGCGGCAGCCGATTACGCCAGAGCAAATGCGTTAAAAATTTGAATATTTTTTATGCCCGACAATTACACATATAACAACGCCTTACAAATTTTGCACCCGCTCGCAATAGCAAAAATTTGAACCTACCTCTTGACAACGGCATTTCGACGCAGTATATTTGCACTGTCGAAAGTCGCCGCACCAGCGACCCAATCAGTCGAAATACCGCGATATGCTCCGCCCGAAGACCGGCGGCCAATGTTATCGACATCTCGGACAACCGCAGCAGAACGGTTATCGACACTCTTTTCCTGCACGATATCACGCTATTAGGCAAAACTGCCAAAACTTATCGACACGATATCGACGTGTTATCGACAACGACGACACCTTAAATCTTCCGCAATATGAACAACAAACGTATCATCGATTCTCTGAGCCGGATATGCAGCGACAAGGGCTATCGGCTCGTCTGCGGCGCCAGGCACGAAGCCCTCGCCGAGAAGACCGCCCGCCGGTCGGCATGGCTGACGGTGCCGAAACTAAGCTCGGTCGAGGGGCGGAGCCACGGCCGCGCGAGATACTCTATCGCATTGCGACTCACGGACAGGACTCCGACGCACACGCGCAACGACATGGCCGCAATGTCTGACAGGCTCGAAAGCGATATGCTCGACATATTCGCCGAGCTGTCGCGAAGCACGTTCGTCGCGCTGGTAGACAAGCTCGCGGTCGCCCCCGCCGTCGGTACGCTACGCCCCGACATCGGCACCTCGGCTGTGGCCGAAGCCGTGGTGGAGACGATATTTTGAACGGAGGCTGTTCCTGCCTTCCGAGCGGCTTATCAAGAGCACAATGCAGAAGCAGGGCGACAGACTGTATTCGGCATACGACCCATTGTCGAGCGACGAGCAGAGGACGCAGATGCGGCGATTTCACGGAAAACTCGCAAAGAACCAAAAACAATTTTTCGTCAAATTGCTGCATATGCAACTCTGCGAGGGAGCGAGACGATGGGCTGTACTCGGCGTACTGCCCATTGTCGAGTGACAAGCAGAGGACGCAGAGGCGGCGATTTCACGGAAAATCTCAAAGAATCATGAAATTCACAACAATACCCAACAACGGCAAGTCATGGAACGAGCCGCTCAGATACGCATTCGAATGCGGAACGGAGGTGCCGACGGATGTAGAGATAAAAATTACGAACGCTGCAACGGGCCAGACGATAGGCTGCAAAAAGCTATACGGGGTAACAGGCGGAGAGGTGGACATAGCCTCTTATCTGAGAGGATCGTTCGACCCGCAGCCGCAGCCGATGATAAAGACGGGGTTCGCAAAGGCCGCAGGAGGCATGGCCGTGGCGGTCACTGCGGCTGCGATAGCGCCGGGGGCAGGCAGCGGCGCAGACGACGCCGGACAGACGGATGCAAGCGCGACGGCGCCGGTGCGCAAATTCTTCCGCACGGAGTGCGACATGTCCCGCCCGGCGGTATTGTCGCGAACGGGGCAGAAGCGGTCGATATCGCCCGACGAGATAGACATGATAACGCTATATGCCGAGAGAGAGCTAACGGCCGAGGTGGAGATCGGGCAGAATGAGACGACGATGACCTTCGAGATCTCGATCGAGACCGGCGGGCTGCCGTGCGAGCTGTGCGTTTCGGCAATCGGCATGCAGCAGTCGACGGTGCGCATAGGCATAGAGCTGTTCGGCGACGATATGAAGATCGGGCACTTCGAATACGCCATAGCCGAAAGGCCGGCCGAGGGGCGGCGGCTGATGTGGTACAACCGCGAGGGCGGGTTGGAGTGCCATACCTTCGCCGTGGCGCGCACGCTGGCCGCCGAGGCCGAGGTCGCGACCGTAAAGACCGGCGGCGGCGTGTGGCGCCGTCTGGTCGAGGGGAGCCACAGAGTGCTTCTCGCCTCGGACTATCTGACGCGCGAGCGGTACGACATACTTCACGAAGTGCTATTCTCGCCCCACGTGTGGAGCCTCGACGGATTAGCGGCGGAGCCGGTCGAGATAGTCGCACGCAAGGCCGATTACCCGTCGCCGGCAGAGCCCGCCTATCTCGAAATGGAGCTGTCGGAGCCGTGGAAAGGAGGTGTGAGATGATCCGCGTGAAGATCGACGGCGTGGAGTGCGCACCCGTCCTCCCGCAGCGGCTCGCGCCGGACTACGACGCCGGCTCGCTGACCGATCCCGACTCGTGGCGCGAGGGACGTGCCGTGAAGCTCAGGCTGCCCTCGACGCCGGCGACAGACCGCCTGATGCGCCATGCCGACGACATATACGCCTCCGAGAGCTTCAATCTATCGCTCCACCGCGCCACGATCGAAGCCGACGGCACGGTGATATTCGGCGGCACGGCCACGCTCGCGGGCATAACGAGGGTCGGCCGCGAGACATTCTACGAGGTCACGGTGCGCGACGGCGGGGCCAAGTGGGCGCGCGACGCCGCCCGCACGATGCTGCGCGACACGGGCATCGACTTCACAGCCGTACTCGACAACCGCGGCATAGCGGCCACGTGGCAAGGCAGCAGCGACATGCGAATGCTGCCCGTCATACGCGACAGCTACTCAACAGACCCCGATGCCTCAGGGGTTCATCTGCCGCAGCAGACGCTGATGCCGCACGACTATCATCCGTTTCTGTCGATCGATGCCATAATGCGCTCGGTATTCGATCGTGCCGGATACGAGGTGCGCAGCGCATTCATGCAGGGCGAGCTGTTCCGCAGCCTCTGCATGAGCGGCGCCTACTCGTCGGTCGACACGGCGGCGGCACGCGCCAGAATGGACTTTCTGGCACGCCGCACCCGCACCACCACGGCCGAGGCCGACAGCGAGGGGATAGTATATGTCTGGGAGCCCGTAATGGCATCGAACATAGGGGCATTCGTCGACACGGTAACGCCCGGTGCCGTGAACGACGAGGGCGAGGCTATGGGCGACGTATTCTCGACGGGCGGCTGCATGACATTTCCCGACGGGCGCCCCGTGTTTCGCCCCGTGAGGGAGCTGGCCGTGGCATTCGAGTACTACATAAAGTACGCGACCGACTACCGCATAGCCTCGCGAACGCGTCTGGCGGGCTTCGACGCCATACATCTCGACGTGGGCTGCGACGTGGAGGTGGCGCTCGAAAACCCCTTCGCCGACCGCCGCGGCTCGCTGCGGCGTGGGCCTGCCCACCCTGCGGGACATCGCGGGGGAGCTCTTAAAGCCCGGCCGGGACCCCCTCGGCACGCTCGCCTCGTTCGACACCCGCACGGCGCTATTCTCGACGCCCGACACGCTCGCCGGCGAGCCGCAGCTGACCGTATGCCGCAAGGGCGGCACGACATACGCCCCATACACCGGCGACTGGGCCATATACGACGGATATATCGGCGAAACGGGGGTAAGGGATGTCGAGCTTACCGTGGTAACGCCGCCGCGCCGGTTTACGCCTACGTCGCCCGCGACATTCAACGCGATCTATTTCCACGGCGCCGAAGAGGGGCAGCTGCTTACGCTCTCGAACCGCTGCCGGCTGCGGCCCCTGTTCGCGGCGCAGGCCGGATACGGGTCGGTCGCGACATTCGCCGATGCGGCGTGCCACCGCATCAGCCAGTTGCAGATCGTCGAGGCCGTGCGCCAGATGTTCAACTTGCAGATATTCTGCGACAACAGCCGAAAGAGAGTCTACATCGAGCCCTACGACCGGTTCTTCGACCGCCCCGAAGTCGACTGGCGCGGGCGGCAGATCGTAGACTCGGAGCAGCGGTGGCACGACACGATGCTCGACCGGCACGAACGCCGGACGTGGCGGTATGCCCAGGGCGACGGCGTAGCGGGACGCTTCGAGGCCGAAACCGGCGCGACGTTGGGCAGCTGGACATTTCTCACAAAGGGCTACGGCACGCTGCTGGGCGACGAGGTGCAGACCAACCCCGTATTCGCGCCGAGCGTGTCGCAAGACTCGCAGCTGAGGGCGGCACCGGCAGCCGCACTGCTTCGCGTGGGCGACCGCGATGCCGACGACCGGGAGCAGGGCTTCACGCCGCGCATAGTGATATACAAGGGGTTGGCGCGGCTGCCGTCGGGGCAGACATGGACGCAGACAGGCGGCGCGCAATACCCTCTTGCGGCGTTCCACTTCGCGGGGGACGAACTCAACGAGGGCTTCACGCTCTGCTTCGAGGACCGCGACGGGCTGACGGGGCTGCACCGCCACTACGACGGCATGCTCGCCGCCGAAGCCGCACGGCAGACGCTGGTATGCGACATACGGCTCGAACCCTCGGAGTATGCCGATCTGTTCGACCTCGAATCGGGCGGGGCGGACATACGCTCGACATTCCGCCTGCGGGCAGGCGACGAGTCGTCGCTCTTCACGCTGCGCGCCGTCGAGAGATACGACCCCGAAAGCCGCACGGCACGCTGCCGCTTCATGCGCACGATGCGCGACTGAATCCGCAAAACCTAAATTACGAACCATGAATACCAAAATCGAAATCACGAACAATGCCGACCGCTCGTCGATCGATATCGAGGGCACGATAGGCATGCCCGAACAGTGGCAGTTCGACGACCCGGCCGACCGCGTGGCCACCTACGACCGTTTCCGCGAACAGGTGGCCGCCATAGCCGCCTTGGGATGCCGGCATATCGACGTCAACATCCGCTCCACGGGCGGCGACGTGAACGACGCACTGCTCATATACGAGGCTCTGCGCGCGACGGGCGCCGAGATAACCACCTGCTGCTACGGCTATACGGCCTCGGCCGCGACAATCATCGCGCAGGCAGCCTCCGAGGGGTGCCGCCTCATAGCGCCCTCGTCGCTCTACTTAGTGCATAACTCGCTGTGCGCGGCCGAAGGCAATGCCCTCGATCTGGAAATCGAAGCCGACCTGCTGCACCGCACCGACGAACGCATTGCATCGCTCTACGCCGAGAGGTCGGGGCGCGACGCCGAGACCTTCCGCCGGCTTATGGCGGAGAACGGAGGCCGAGGCCGCTGGCTCTCGCCCCAGCAGGCCGTAGAGGCGGGACTGGTCGACCGCATAGCGGAGCGCCGAGGCGATACGCCGCCCTGCAACCGCGAGAGCATAGACGACGCACGCCGTCCGCAGCGGGGCATACTCTCGCTGCTCAGAGCCCTGCTGCCCGGACGCGAAGCGCGTCCCGAG
>OFHB01001317.1_pt1 | contig 14329 bp, 10 predicted proteins | sample 1521881 | NCBI WGS metagenome assembly OFHB01 (sample SAMEA3504090, study PRJEB24116) | mouse gut metagenome | biome: mouse gut; feature: mouse-associated habitat; material: faeces | place: Denmark | collected 2011
TATCAGTACCCAGACCCGGGATCGAACCGGGATGGATTGCTCCACTGGTGTTTGAGACCAGCGCGTCTACCGATTCCGCCATCTGGGCTTTTGGTAGGCGCAAAGGTAAGGATTCTTTTCTGTTTCCGCAACAGTTCATCAGCTTTTTTAGCCATCTAAGTGCGTTTTTTGGCCAAATAATTGGATATAACACGGATTTTTCATTAAGTTTGTAGTTGTAACGCCGGAACTTTTCCACAGGCGTTTGTTATACTATCCGAATTTATCCTCATAGACCGCATCATACCATGCCAAAAGCCAAAAACACCTCCTCAGCCAAAACTTCGACCGCCAGGAAAACGGCCGCAAAAGCGAAAACAACGACACGGCGACGCGCCCCAAGACTCAACATACTCCGCAACGACCCATGGCTGGAGCCATACGCCGAAGCCATTATCGGACGCCACGAGGATGCTGTGCGCAAGGAGCGCGAACTCACCGGACGACGCTCTCTCGACGATTTCGCCAACGCCCACAACTATTTCGGACTTCACCGATGCGCCGACGGATCATGGGTGTTCCGCGAATGGGCGCCCAATGCCTCTGCCATCACCTTGATCGGCGATTTCTCAGGCTGGCAAAGGCAGGCGCGTTATCAGATGAGCCGTATTTCCGACGACGGCACCTGGGAAATCACCCTCCCCGGCGACGCACTACACCACGGCGACCACTACAAACTGCTCGTGGAATGGCCCGGCGGCGAAGGCGAGCGCATTCCGGCCTATGCGACACGCGTGGTCCAGGACGAGCGCACAGCCATGTTCTCAGCACAGGTGTGGGATCCGCAACCCTATGAATGGAAAGTTGACGACTTCCACCCCGACACACGGCCACTGCTGATCTATGAGTGCCATATAGGCATGGCACAGGAACGCGAAGGCGTCGGAACGTACGTTGAATTCCGCGACAAGATACTGCCGCGCATCGCCGCCGACGGCTACAACGCCATACAGATCATGGCCATACAGGAACATCCCTACTACGGATCTTTCGGCTACCACGTGTCGAGTTTCTTCGCTGCCTCAAGCCGCTTCGGAACTCCGGAGGAACTCAAATCGCTGATCGACCGCGCCCACGAGCTCGGGATCGCTGTCATAATGGATATTGTCCACAGCCATGCCGTCAAAAACGAAGTGGAAGGGCTCGGCCGGTTCGACGGAAGCTATAACCAATACTTCCACGGCGACGGCCGCCGCGAACATCCGGCCTGGGACTCCCTGTGCTTCGACTACGGCAAAAATCAAGTGATCCACTTCCTGCTCTCCAACTGCAAATACTGGCTCGAGGAATACCGGTTCGACGGATTCCGCTTCGATGGCGTCACCTCCATGCTCTACTACAACCACGGACTCGGACAGGACTTCGGCGGCTATGGCGATTATTATAACGGCAATCAGGATGTTGATGCAATCACATATCTCACGCTCGCCAACCTGCTGATCCACCGCATAAATCCGCAAGCCATAACGATTGCCGAGGAGATGAGCGGCATGCCCGGACTCGCCATTCCATTCAAAGACGGAGGCATTGGCTTCGACTACCGCATGGCAATGGGAATCCCCGACTACTGGATCAAGACATTGAAAGAAAAGAAAGACGAGGACTGGCACCCGACATCCATATTCTGGGAACTGACCAACCGTCGCGCCGATGAAAAGACCATATCCTACGTCGAAAGCCACGACCAGGCTCTTGTCGGCGACAAAACCGTCATATTCCGGCTTATCGATGAAAAGATGTACTGGCACATGATGGTCGATGACAATGACATGACCGTGGCCCGCGGAATAGCACTCCACAAGATGATACGCCTCGTGACGGCCGCCACCATCAACGGCGGATACCTCAACTTCATGGGCAATGAATTCGGCCACCCGGAATGGATCGACTTCCCACGCGAAGGCAACGGCTGGAGCTACAAATATGCCCGTCGTCAGTGGGATCTTGTCGACCGCAAGGATCTGAAATATCAGTTCCTCAACAACTTCGACAACGCCATGATCTCGCTCATCTCAGATGTCTACAACTTCCAGGCGCTACCGGTAGTCAAGCTATGGGAGAAAGACTCCGACCAGGTGCTTGCTTTCCGTCGCGGTGACCTGATTTTCGTGTTCAATTTCAACCCCTCGGAATCTTTTGCCGACTATGGCATCCTGACACCTCCCGGCGAATACGAAGTTGTCCTCTCGAGCGACGATCCGGAATTTGGAGGCTACGGCAACATCGACCTCGGCGTGCACCATTTCACCCAGCCCGATCCATTGTACACCCCCCATGGCGTGGCATGGCTCAAACTATATCTGCCGGCACGTTCGGCTCAGGTACTCCGTCTGCGACGTGGAAGAAAGAGATAGACGCGAAGCTGAAAACGCCCCGAAATTAGCTCCCGAAACATCGCCGGACTGCATTTCTGATGTCATTTCGGCATGTTTTTTCCACAGATTGATGAATATTCGATTTTTTGCATTATCTTTGCAAATTAGAACAACCATAAGCCCAAAAACACCGTGAAGATACATCGCGAAGGAACAAACATTCTGGTGATACTGCTGGCAATGCTGGCAGTCATCAATGTGCCTGCATGGATGTTCATCCGGCCTATGGCTATTCCGATTGCTTTCACAGCAATCTCCACCATCCTGTTCCTCTTGGTGCTCAACTTCTTCCGCTCACCAAGACGCCATTTCCCCGGCAACCGCGACAGAGTGGTCGTATCGTCGGTCGACGGAACGGTAGTTGCACTTGAACGCACATTTGAAAGCGAATATCTGCAACGCGAGGTTATCCAGCTCTCTGTGTTCATGACCGTGTTCAACGTCCACGCCAACTGGTATCCCGTCGACGGAACGGTAGAGCTTGTGCGCCATCATGCAGGACGTTTTCTCTCGGCCTACCTCCCGAAATCGAGCACTGAGAACGAACGCTCCACCGTGGTGATCCGCACCGATTGCGGACGCGAGATCCTCGTGCGACAGATCGCAGGAGCGGTCGCTCGGCGAATAGTCACCTATGCCGAGCCGGGCGAACGTGCCTCCATCGAGGACCACATGGGCTTCATCAAATTCGGTTCGCGAGTCGACATCTATCTGCCGCTCGACACAGAAATCTACGTCAAGATAGGCGACAAGACCGTTGGTGGCGTGACTGAGATCGCCCGTCTCGCACCCCTCAAAACTCCCTGAGCCACACCTGGCTCCATCAATCCCAGATTGCAAAAATGTTTAGAACGATCAAAAACAGCATACCCAACACCATCACATGCCTCAACCTGATCTCCGGCGCAATAGCATGCGTGATGGCATTCCACTACAATGAGACAATCGCCGGCCTTTCCGGCTATGAATGGGCATTCATCTGCATCGGCGCGGCAGCCATCTTTGATTTCTGCGACGGAGCCTCAGCCCGTCTGCTTCACGCTTACTCCGACCTCGGCAAGGAACTTGACTCGCTGGCCGACCTCGTAAGTTTCGGACTCGCGCCGGCCTTGCTGATGTTCAACACAATCGCTATCGCCAACAACGATCCGCTCTCCCCATGGGCTTTCATGTCGCTCTTTATTCCGGCAATGGGAGCTTTGCGACTTGCCAAATTCAACATTGACACCCGTCAGACGACATCATTCATAGGACTGCCGATTCCGGCCAACGCCATATTCTGGATCGGACTCACAAGCTGGCTCAACGTTGCCAACTTCTACCCCGGCAACTGGCTCATGGCCATAGCGATAATCGCCGTATCCCTGATGATGGTTTGCAATCTCGGCATGTTCTCCCTGAAATTCAAAAACTTCAGCATCAAGGAAAATGCCCTGCGGTTCATTATCATCATCGCAGCCATCGTCCTGACAATATGCCTCCCCGGACTTTCAGGACTGATGTGGACAATCCTCCTTTACGTGCTTCTGTCCGCCTTCGCTCCGCGGAAATAAGCTCCGGACACACCGGAATTTTTTCTTATCCTCAATCTTAATTCACACGCCACAACTATGGGAACTTTCCTCTTAGCTCTATTCATAATCTTCATTGTCATACCCCTGTGCCGCGTCGCGTGGACCGTCTACAAGCTCCGCCGCGACACACGGAAAGCCTTCAACCGGTTCCAGAGCGGCATGAACAATCAGGCTCGTGAACGCCAACGCGAAAACCGCCCTGCCGGATGGCAGACGCCACACAAAGAAAAGAAAATTGACAGATCGCAGGGAGAATACATTGAATACGAAGAACTCAGCGTAACCGAATCCACCACCACAACCACCACCGCCGACGGCGAAACAACGGCCACAATCGAAGAAACCGAGACCGACCGCCGCATCGTCGACGTTGAATGGGAAGACATTCGCTGACCCTCCTAAACTCTCCAACTCTCTAACCCTCCATCATGTCATACATCCCTGAACTATACGACTTTTTCACACAACTGAGCCAGAACAACGACCGTCAATGGTTTGCCGCCAACCGTGACCGCTACCAACGGCTTCGCGAACTTTGGCTTGCCGACATTGACCGGCTAATATCAGCCATGGCCGAATGGGATCCGCAACTCGCATCCCTGACCGCACGATCCTGCGCCTACCGATTCAACCGCGACACCCGTTTCTCGCTCGACAAATCGCCCTACAAGACCTTCTTCTCCGCCGCCATCAGCCCGTGGGGAAAGAAATCCATGCATGCAGGCTACTACATTGAGATCGGAATACCAACATCCTACGATCAGGGACTCTACGGCGGAATGTGGTGTCTCGACTCCCCGGCATTGAAGAAATTGCGCCACGCCATTGTCGACAACATTGAGGAATGGGAAGAGATAATATCCGCGCCCGACATGCAGCGCGACTTTCCCGGATGGTGTTCCAACACCCTGAAAACCATCCCCAAAGGATGGGATCGCAACCATCCACAGGCTGAATACCTGCGCATGACAAACTACGGCAAATTCCACCCCTGCACGCGCGATTTCTACCTCAATCCCGACTGGCCGCAGCGTGCCGCCGACCTCTTCCATGCCCTCCGCCCGTTCATCGACTTCCTCAACTATTCGCTCGACGAATAGCCGGTTTCAACACGCATTCCATCACCCCGACCCATTGCCATAAAAATAATCTTTCGCATTACGCGATTTTTCACTAAATTTGTAACTTCAAAAGGAATACAAATTAAAAATCGAAATATGGCAACCAACCTACTCGAACTTAGCGAACAAGAAATAGTGCGCCGCGGATCCCTCGACGAGATGCGCCGCCGCGGAATCGACCCCTATCCCGCTGCTGAATACCCTGTAACCGCCCACACCGCAGAGATCAAAGAATCTTTTGCCGACGACGCGCCACGGCGTGAAGTAGCTATCGCAGGACGTATCATGAGCCGTCGCATCATGGGTAAAGCATCATTCCTCGAAATCCAGGATGCCGACGGACGAATCCAAGTCTACATCAGCCGCGACGACCTCTGCCCGGGCGAGGACAAGGATCAGTACAACGTAGTGTTCAAAAAGCTTCTCGATATCGGCGACTTCGTTGGCATCAAAGGCTACGTGTTCCGCACACAGATGGGCGAGATCTCAGTTCACGCTCAGGAACTCACTGTGCTTGGTAAATCGCTCCGTCCGTTGCCAATCGTAAAGGTCAAGGATGGTGTGACCTACGACGCGTTCGACGACCCCGAACTCCGCTACCGCCGCCGCTATGTTGACCTCGTTGTCAACGACGGCGTTAAAGAAATATTCATCAAGCGCACCAAGGTCTACAATTCGATGCGCCAGTTCTTCAACTCCCATGGCTACATGGAAGTGGAGACACCCATCCTCCAGTCAATCCCCGGCGGAGCATCAGCCCGTCCGTTCATCACCCACCACAATGCCCTCGACATCCCTCTCTACCTCCGCATCGCCGATGAGCTCTACCTCAAGCGTCTGATCGTAGGCGGATTCGACGGCGTATATGAATTCTCCAAGAACTTCCGCAACGAAGGCATGGACCGCACCCACAATCCCGAGTTCACATGCATGGAGATCTATGTGGCCTACAAGGACTACAACTGGATGATGGACTTCACCGAGCGCATGCTTGAGAAGATCTGCCTCGATGTAAACGGCACAACCGAAGTGAAAGTAGGCGACAACATCATATCATTCAAGGCTCCGTTCAAGCGCGTGACCATGATCGACTCCATCAAGGAATTCACCGGCATCGATATCACCGGCATGGACGAAGATCAGCTGCGCGACGTCTGCCGTCAGCTCGAAATCGATGTCGACCCCTCGCTTGGAAAAGGCAAACTCATCGACGAGATCTTCGGCGAAAAATGCGAAGGCCGCTACATTCAGCCTACATTCATCATCGACTACCCCATCGAAATGTCGCCTCTGACAAAACGCCACCGCGACAATCCCGAGCTCACAGAACGCTTCGAGTTGATGGTCAATGGAAAAGAGCTTGCCAACGCATACTCAGAGCTTAACGACCCGATCGACCAGTACGAGCGTTTCGTTGAGCAGATGCGACTTGGCGAGAAAGGCGACGACGAAGCAATGATCATCGACAAGGACTTCATCCGCGCCCTTGAATACGGCATGCCCCCCACATCGGGAATGGGCATTGGCATGGACCGTCTCGTGATGCTCATGACCGGACAGACAACCATCCAGGAAGTGCTGTTCTTCCCCCAGATGCGCCCTGAAAAAGTGCAGAAGCGCGACGGGGCCGAAGTGTTTGCCACTGTCGGCGTGCCCGAAGAATGGGTAGCTCCGCTCCACAAACTCGGAGTACTGACCATCCGTCAGCTTGCAACGACAGCTTCTGCCGGGAAACTACAGCAGGATCTATGCGGACTCAACAAGAAATTCAAACTTGAGCTAACCAACCCGGCCGTTGACGCCGTCAAGGCATGGATCGAGGCTGCTGCCGCAGCAACAGCATCGGAAGAATGATCCATGAGATGAACCATTCTTTGTCAGAAAACGTTTAATCCCTACGATCAAGTCCTATGAATTGTCCCGGAAAAGTAGCGGTTATGGGTGGCGGAAGCTGGGCTACAGCTCTCGCAAAACTCCTGTTGAACAACTGCGAATCCATCCTGTGGTACATGCGACGCGACGACCGCATAGAAGACTTCAAACGTCATCGCCACAACCCGGCCTACCTCTCTGACGTTGAGTTCGACATCGAAAGAATCGAATTCTCAAGCGACATCAACGAGGTGTGCAGCAATGCCGACACACTGCTTCTCGTCATGCCCTCTCCCTATTTCAAAGGCCATATCGAGAAACTGACAGCCGACATAAGCCAGAAATATGTCGTTTCAGCCGTCAAGGGAATCGTCCCCGACGACAACCTGATAATATCCGACTACATGCAGCAGCGCTTCGGTGTCGATCCCGAACGGATGATGGTGGTCTCCGGACCTTGCCATGCCGAAGAAGTGGCTCTCGGCAGAAAAAGCTATCTGACTGTGGCCGGCAACAACATATTCCACGCCGAGCAATTTGCAAAAGTGCTCGCCGGCAAAGCCCTCAAGACCATCACATCCAGCGATGTGACCGGAATTGAATACGCCGCAGTGCTCAAGAACGTCTATTCCATCTGCGCCGGAATTGTCCACGGCCTGAAATCAGGCGACAATTTCCAGGCTATGCTCGTCAGCAACGCCATCCGAGAGATGGAACGCTTCATCGACACCGTGAACCCACGGCCACGACAGATCTGCGACTCCGTCTATCTCGGCGACCTGCTCGTGACATCCTACTCACGCTTCAGCCGAAACCACAACTTCGGCTCCATGATCGGCCGCGGCTATTCCGTCACCGCCGCACGCATGGAAATGGAGCAGACGGCCGAAGGCTACTACGGCACCAAGTGCATCTACGAGATAAACCACAAGTTAGGTGTCACCATGCCTATACTCAGCGGCGTCTACGACATCCTCTACCGTAACATAAAGCCGTCAAAAGCCATACAGGCGATGTCGGAGACTTTCATATGATTAAAAACAATCCTCATACCATCATCTCTCATGAACACAATTAAATTAGACATCTCACAGGCCATTCAGGCCATCCCCGGAAAATCCGTCGACAACCTCCTTCCCGAGGCTGCATCCGCTCTTGCGAAAGTTGACAACGCCACCGGAGCCGGTAACGACTTCCTCGGATGGGTCGACCTCCCCACACGTCTTTCCGAAGATCTCATCAACGATATAAACGCAACCGCCAGTCAGCTCCGCGAAGAATGCGAAGTTGTTGTCTCAATAGGCATCGGCGGATCCTACCTCGGAGCGAAAGCCGTTATAGAAGCCCTCAGCGACAGCTTTGCCGCATATCGCACCGACGGACGCGACCCGAAAGTAGTATTTGCCGGACAGAACATCGGCGAGGACTACATGTTTGAGCTCATGCGCTGGCTCGACGACAAAAAATTCGGCATAATCGTCATCTCCAAATCCGGAACCACAACAGAACCGGCCATCGCATTCCGTCTGCTCAAAGAAATGCTTGAACGCAAAGTCGGCAAAGAAGCTGCCGCCCGGCGCATCGTGGCCATCACCGACGCAAAACGCGGTGCTCTCCGTCAGCTCGCAACCGAAGAAGGCTACAAGACTTTCGTGATCGACGACAACGTTGGCGGACGATTCTCCGTGCTGACACCCGTCGGACTACTCCCCATCGCCGTTGCAGGCTACGACATCCGCGCCCTCATCGACGGCGCTCGCCAGATGCAACAGGCAACGACAGCCGCATCCTACGACCAGAACCCGGCTCTGCTCTACGCCGCCACTCGCAATGCCCTCTATCGCGATGGCAAAAAGATAGAGATCCTTGTCAACTATAACCCCAAGCTCCACTACTTCGGAGAATGGTGGAAACAGCTCTACGGCGAAAGCGAGGGTAAAGACAAAAAAGGCATCTTCCCGGCTGCCGTCGACAACTCTACCGACCTCCACTCCATGGGACAATGGATCCAGGATGGCGAACGCACGATATTTGAGACCGTTGTTTCCGTTGAAGCGCCGGAGCACGAGACGCTGATCCCGACCGACAACGACAATCTCGACGGCCTCAATTACATTGCCGGAAAACGCATCGATCAGGTCAACAAAATGGCCGAACTCGGCACTCGCATTGCCCACGTAGACGGCGGAGTACCCAACCTCCGCATCACCATTCCGGCGCTCCGCGAGCAATACCTCGGCCAGCTCATCTACTTCTTTGAGAAAGCATGTGGCATCTCCGGCTACATCCTTGATGTCAACCCATTCAACCAGCCCGGTGTCGAAGACTACAAACGCAACATGTTTGCGCTCCTTGAAAAGCCCGGCTACGAAGAAGCCACAGCAGCCATCAAGACCCGCCTCTGATCCCCGACCAACACCAATTCCATATACAACAAAGCTCGGCTCCACAGCCGAGCTTTTCTCATGCCTATCCCCCTACACTCTACACTCTACACTCTATATACTCTATACCACTCTCCCAAGCATCTCCCCGGCCGTCAGGCCGCTGATAGGGTGACGCCACTCCGGCAGCAGCTCCATCATTGGCCGGAGCACGAAATCGCGCTGAGCCATGCGCGGATGCGGCAATGTCAGTTCCGCGGTATCCACAACCGCCTCCCCCAGTGCGATCAGGTCGATATCAACACGCCGGTCGGCATACGAGCCGTCGGCCTTCCGGTGCGACGAATCATCCACCGACCGCTGCGCTGCCTGAAGACGATACAGCAGCTCCAACGGCGCGAGATCTCCCACCTCAACATTGACACCTATATTAAGAAACATATTCGGACTGTCGAAACCCCACGGCTCCGACTCCACCACCGCCGAGACCTCAGCCTCGACTCCGAGCTCGCGCTCAACGGCAGCGACCCCCCGAGCAGGGCAAGGCGGTCGCCGATATTTGAGCCTATATTGATATGGGCTATTGCCATCAGAGCGTCTTCTTGACTTCCACTTCCTCGAAAGCCTCGATGATATCGCCCTCGCGGACATCGTTGTAGCCGTTGATGTTCAGACCGCAATCGTAGCCCGAAACAACCTCTTTCACATCGTCCTTGAAGCGCTTCAGCGAGCCGAGATCGCCCGTGTAGCGCACTATACCTTCGCGGATAAGACGGATCTTCGCCGAACGCTTGATGCGGCCTTCTCGAACAAGACAGCCGGCAACTGTGCCCACTTTCGATATCTTGTAGGTCTGGAGCACCTCTGCCGTACCGATAACCTCTTCCTTGAGTTCCGGTGCAAGCATGCCTTCCATAGCATCCTTAACCTCCTCGATAGCCTGATAGATCACAGAGTAAAGACGGATCTGGACTCCTTCACGCTCTGCCTCGCGGCGCGCCGCAATCGACGGACGAACCTGGAAACCGATAATGATGGCATCCGAAGCGGCGGCAAGAGTGACATCGCTCTCCGAGATCTCGCCCACAGCCTTGTGGAGCACGTTGATCTGGATCTCCTCTGTCGACAGCTTGATAAGCGAATCCGAAAGAGCCTCGATCGAACCGTCCACGTCGCCTTTGACGATTATGTTCAGCTCCTGGAAGTTACCGATCGCACGGCGGCGGCCGATATCCTCAAGGGTAAGAATCTTCTTGGTGCGCAAACCCAGCTCGCGCTGAAGCTGTTCGCGTTTATTGGCAATCTCCTTGGCTTCCTGTTCCGATTCCATCACGTTGAACGTATCGCCGGCCGTAGGAGCACCGTTAAGGCCAAGGATCAGTGCCGGAGTGGCCGGACCTGCCTCCTTGATGCGCTGGTTACGTTCGTTGAACATAGCCTTAACCTTGCCATAATGTGTTCCGGCCAGGATAAAGTCGCCAACACGCAACGTTCCGTTCTGGACAAGCACCGTAGCCACATAACCGCGGCCCTTGTCGAGCGACGATTCTATGATCGAACCCGTAGCCATGCGGTGGGGATTGGCCTTCAGTTCAAGCATTTCAGCTTCAAGAAGCACCTTTTCCATCAGTTCCTCGACTCCCAGACCCTTCTTGGCTGAGATATCCTGCGACTGATACTTGCCGCCCCATTCCTCCACGAGGTAGTTCATGCCGGCAAGTTCCTCCTTGATCTTGTCGGGGTTGGCGGCAGGTTTATCGATCTTGTTGATGGCAAACACGATAGGCACACCGGCAGCCGAAGCATGGTTGATAGCCTCGACGGTCTGCGGCATCACGTTATCGTCGGCAGCCACAATGATGATACATAAGTCGGTCACCTTCGCGCCACGGGCACGCATGGCCGTAAACGCCTCGTGACCCGGAGTGTCAAGGAACGTGATATGGCGGCCATCCTTCAGCTTCACGTTATATGCGCCGATATGCTGTGTGATACCGCCGGCCTCGCCTGCAATCACGTTGGCATTTCGGATATAGTCAAGCAGAGAAGTCTTACCATGATCCACATGACCCATCACGGTCACGATAGGCGGACGTTCCATCAGCTGATCCTCCGTATCTTCCTCCTGCTGGATTGCCTCTACAACCTCAGCCGAAACATATTCCGTCTTGAATCCGAATTCCTCGGCAACGATATTGATAGTCTCGGCATCCAGACGCTGGTTGATCGAAACCATCACACCGATGCTCATGCACGTCCCGATAACCTGATTGATCGGAACATTCATCATCGATGCCAGGTCATTGGCCGTCACGAATTCCGTCAGCTTAAGCACCTTGCTTTCCGCTGCCTCCATTTCGTGTGCCTCACGCTCGCGTTCGCGGCCGGCCTCGCGTTTCTCCTTGCGCCACTTCGCGCCTTTCTTCAGGCCCTTGTCCTTGGAAGTCAGACGTGCAAGCGTTTCCTTAACCTGCTTCTGAACATCCTCCTCGCTGACCTCGGTGTGCACCTGCTGACGGCGTCCGCGGTCTTTGCCCTGATTGTTCTGGCCGCCACGCTGCTGACGGTCGCCACCGCCGCCCTGACGGTTGTTATTGTTCTGACCGCCGCCCTGCTGATTGCCGTTCTGGTCAATATCAACACGGCCGGTGCTGCGTATGCGTTTGCGCTTCTTGCGGTCGGCATCGCCGCCGGCGTTTGCGCCGTTGCCCTGCTGGCCACCATTGTTCTGGCGATCCTTGGCAATACGCTCGTTGCGCTTCTCTTCTTTGGTTTTCTTCTTCGGACGTGTCGACTGGTTGATCGTCGAAAGGTCGATCTTGCCGACAACGTTGATATTCAGTCCTCCCTGCTTCACGCTGGTAGGGATTGTGGTCGGGATGAAATTGCTGTCAACCTCCGGCTTTGACTCTGCTTTCGCCTCAGTCTTTTCCTCAGCCTTGGGTGCCTCGGCTTTAGGAGCTTCAGCCTTAGGTGCAGCCTGAGCCACTTCCGCTTTAGGTTCCGGTGCCTTCACAGGCTCCGCCTTGGGAGCCTCTTTCACCGGCTCGGCGACAGGTGCTTTCGGAGCCTCCGGCTTAGCAGCTTCAGGTGTAGCCTTTGGGGCTGCCGGCTCTTCTTTCGGAGCTGCCACAGCAGCCTCAGCCACCGGTTCCGCCTTGGGTTCGGGTTTAACTTCTGCTTTCGGTTCTGCGCCCACGGGCTCCACTCGTCCCGGCTTGTCCAGATCGATCTTGCCGATCACTTTCGGTCCTACGTTCTGACGGGGTTCCGTCTGAGGCTCAGCCACAGCTGCCGGAGTTTCCACCGGAGTCTCCACCGGCGTTTCGGCTTTCTCGGCCGGCTTGCGAACGGAGGCCACCTGACCCGACATCGTCTTCAGATCCCGGTCGGGGGCGTATTCCTTCACCAGCAGGTCGTAGGCTTGCTCGTCGATCTTGGAATTGGGATTATTGTCGATCGAGATGCCTTTTTTCTGCAAAAATTCCACAACGGTCGTCATCGACACATTGAAGTCTTTCGCAGCTTTACTAATTTTCGTTTTCGCCATATATTAGGTTGATATTTTTTCTATTGATGAACTGATTTAAACTTATTGCAAATTAACATTTCGAGGCTGATTTCGAGATGATTCCAATCTTTTTGAGGAAGCGATGGGCTCCATCGTGACTGAGAAAAGAGATGGAATCAGCCGGAAACGGTCCGGAAGGTTAGCAATAAGGAATCAGGTCGGTTCTGTATTAACATTTTGAAATAAGCTTGAATCAGTTCGATAATTATTGGTTTTCCGGTCGGGCTAACCTACTTGAGTGCCCCTCTTTGGCTTCCGGAAGATATGGACAAGCCGCTGCCGATCAATCCTCCTCGAACTCGGCCTTCAGAACGGCGATCACATTGTCAACCGTATCTTCCTCAAGGTCGGCCTTGTCGATAAGTGTCTGGCGCGGAGTGTTGAGAACATTCTTGGCCGTGATGCAGCCCATCTCCTTCAGCGCGTCGATAACCCAGGCATCAATCTCATCCTTGAATTCATCCAGATAGATATCCTCCTCTGTTGCCTCCTCTGTGTCGCGGTAAACGTCAATCACATAGCCGGTCAGCATCGAGGCAAGCTTGATGTTCAGGCCGCCCTTGCCGATCGCCAGCGAAACCTCTTCAGGACGAAGGAACACCTCAGCCTTCTTCTCTTCCTCATCCAGACGGATCGATGAGATCTTGGCCGGTGAAAGAGCGCGCTGGATAAACAGCGACGGATTCGATGTATAATTGATCACGTCGATATTCTCATTGCGAAGCTCGCGGACAATACCATGGATACGTGAACCCTTCACGCCGACGCATGCTCCTACCGGATCAATACGGTCGTCATAGCTCTCGACGGCGATCTTCGCACGCTCTCCCGGGATACGGGCCACGGCGCGGATATTGATCAGGCCGTCATGGATCTCAGGAACCTCGAGTTCAAACAGACGGCGGAGGAAATTCTCATTCGTACGGCTCACGGTGATCTTCGGATTGTTGTTCTTATTGTCAACATTGGCCACAACCGCACGGATGGTCTCTCCCTTACGGAAAAAGTCGCCGGGGATCGACTCGCTCTTCGGCAGAAGAAGCTCATTCTTGTCATCATCAAGCAGAAGAGTCTCACGCGACCATGTCTGATAGACCTCGCCTGTCACCAGTTCTCCCTCAAGTTCCTTGAACTTATTGTAGATAGCCTCTTTTTGCAAATCAAGGATCTTCGACTGCAGCGTCTGGCGAAGGTTCAGGATCGCACGGCGTCCGAAGTCTGCGAAGAAAATCTCCTTGGTGTGTTCCTCCCCGATCTCTACGTCGGGATCCTGATCGGCACGGGCATCGCTGAGGCTGATCTGCATGTTGGGATCGGTAACCTCGCCGTCGGCCACTACCATGAGATTCTGGAAAATCTGCACGTCGCCCTTGTCCGGGTTCATGATCACGTC
>OFHB01001318.1_pt1 | contig 14316 bp, 13 predicted proteins | sample 1521881 | NCBI WGS metagenome assembly OFHB01 (sample SAMEA3504090, study PRJEB24116) | mouse gut metagenome | biome: mouse gut; feature: mouse-associated habitat; material: faeces | place: Denmark | collected 2011
GTTGATTACTTCCTCTCAGCCTGCAAACACAAGCTCCCCTGTTATTTTGTTTTTCTTATTGTAGTGCAAACTTTCCCGTATGTCAAGTCAACTGCTCCAAAATTTATTTCTTAAATCTCAGATTCCCCCTTGACAAAATGGTTTTCCGCAAATCGTCTACGATGAACTGGATGTGTTCAATCTGGCGTGGAGTGAGTCCAGTTATATCAAGCATCTGCGGGGCGGCAGGTTCCTGCACGTCCCGCCCCAACAGGTAGTCTGTGCTGACATGAAAGAAATCTGCAATTCGGATCAGCATTTCTATTGAGGGCATAATGTTGTCATTTTCCCAATTACTGATGCTTTGCTTTTTGACGCCCAGCCGCTCCGCAAGCTGAACCTGATTCAGCTCCCGCGCCAGCCGCAGGTATTTGATACGAACTGCAAACATATTTCGGCCCGCCTCCTCTCACAATAGGATTATGGGCCATGAAATCAAATTATAAAAATACCGGTATTGAAATATTTGATTTTCGGGGTTATACTGACCATGTGCGGAGGGCCAACAGAAAGGATGAAAAGTTTATGGTCTATTCTGAAGAAACGAAAAAAGAGCTTGATAGCATCCTCAACGCCTTTGAGGGCTACATTGACGGTCAAAACTTTTTTGACGTTGTCTACTCCAAGAAAGCCGGGTACCTCTGGGTTGCGGTTGACGATCCCGGAGCGCAGGCCCCGGAGCAAATCAGTGAGCCGGAGGATTTACTGTATCTTCTGTTCAATGACATCATCAATGATGTTGTAGCTCCGCGCCAAAGCACCAGCCTCACGGAACCCTCCGGCCTGACGGAACAGGAGGCGTTAGATGTCCGCAGCAGAGCGGCTACGATTCTGGAGATGATTCCGGATGACACGGACGAGTACCTTGACTATCTGGACGGCTTTATCCAGGACTACCAGGAGCGCCACTCTTGAAAAAGCAAAAGGTCTGTGCTTTCACGGGTCACCGTCCGAGTAAACTCCCGTGGCGGTATGACGAAACAGACAGACGGTGCGTGGCTCTGAAAGCGGTGCTGGCGGAGCAGATTGTAAAGTTGGCCAAAGCTGGTTTCATGCGGTATCTTTTCCGGGATAGTGGAGGGAGTACCACATCTCCTGGTGCGATTTTCACAAAAGATTCAGGACTGTTCAAAAAGTGTTCTGTAAATGATATAATTTTCACCAACAGTCTGCGCTGTGAGATTTTCGTAACATTTCCATGATACAATTCATGCTAAAACCGGAAGGATGTGAACGTATGCGGCTCTTAGTGGTGGAGGATGACCGGCTTTTAAACAATACCCTGTGCTACAATCTTTCTGTGTCCGGCTATGCCGTAGATTCTGCTATGACCATGGCGGAGGCGGTTCGCTTTTTTGAAACGCAGGACTATGACCTGATTGTGCTGGATGTGAACCTGCCTGATGGAAACGGGTTTGATTTTTGTAAACAGATCAAGGAACGCCGCCCTGATACAGCGGTGATTTTCCTGACGGCCAACGATATGGAAAGTGATATGCTGAAAGGGTTTGAGCTGGGCGCGGATGATTATGTGACGAAGCCCTTTCCCATCAGCGTATTCCGCAAAAAGGTATCGGTACTGCTGGGCCGCATCCAAAAGCAGACGGGCGGCGACCGCTACACGAACGGTACGCTGTCCATCAACTTCTCGGAACTGACCGCAGAGCTGTCCGGATTGCCAATTACATTCACACCACTGGAATATCGTCTGCTGAAGGTGTTGGTGAGAAATCCGAAAATCGTTTTGACCCGTCAGGTGCTTCTTGAAAAACTGTGGGATGTGGACGAAAATTTTGTGGATGAACATACTCTGACCGTCACAATCAGCCGTATTCGGAGCAAGATTGAAGTTGACGGCCTGCAATATATCAAGACGGTTTACGGCATGGGTTATATGTGGATCGGAGGGCTGAAAAAATGAACGGTCTTTCTGTCAATCGGGCCTGTTCAGCAGGAGCCGCTTTTTTGGGCGGCATTTCGCTCATTGCCCTTGCTGCGATATTTTTGCTCACCAAAAACCCAATGATTGTTTGGTTGGGACTGCTGTTCATCGCACTGGTGTTTGCCTGTGTCGTTCTTTTTATCGTGTTTCTCCGCCGCAAGCTGGTTTTGTTTTCGGACAGTCTCTGCCGAACAATAGATGATATGCTGGATGGGACAGCCCCACCGCCGCAGATCTATGAGGAAGAAAATCTGTTTTACAAAATCAATCACCGGCTGCTACGTCTGTATGAAGTCATGCAGGAGAATCGGGAGCGCGTGGCGAAGGACCGGGCTAATTTGCAGGAATTGATTTCCGACATCTCCCATCAGGTGAAAACTCCGATTGCCAACCTCCAGATGGTAAATGCCACCCTGCTGGAGCAGTCCGTGCCGGAGGAAAAGCGGCAGGAGTTTTTACAGGCGTCCAGCGGACAGCTGGACAAGCTGGATTTTCTCATGCAGGCCATGATCAAGACCTCCCGGCTGGAAACCGGCGTGATTTCTCTGGACAGAAAAACACAGCTCCTCTATGATACCCTTGCGGCGGCGCTGGGCGGTATCTTGCTTAACGCCGAAAAGAAAAATATTCATGTAAGTGTGGATTGTCCGCTTGATTTGGCACTGGCTCATGATAGGAAATGGACTGGCGAGGCCCTGTTCAATCTTCTGGACAACGCCGTGAAGTACACGCCGGAGGGCGGTACGATCCGAGTTTCCGTTGAAAGCTGGGAGCTGTATGTGAAAATCGACATTGCGGACAGCGGAAAGGGAATCGCGGAAAACCGGCAGGGCATGATCTTCAAACGCTTCTACCGGGAGGAGGAAGTACATGACGTGGACGGCATCGGCATCGGGCTGTACCTGGCCCGTGAGATTATCACCATGCAGGGCGGATATATCAAGGTCACTTCCGCGCCGGGACGTGGCTCTGTGTTTTCCGTATTTCTGCCCCGCAAAATCCAGCTATAGGCTCAGTGTTACAGACAACTATGGAGGTGCATGATGGAGCAGTATAAAAGCAGGTGGGGCGAGTGCCCACAAACAGTAGAAGAACATATCAATATGATTATGGGACGCTATGTGGAAACAAAAGACGTATTTCGGTGTTTTACTCCCAAAATAGGGATATTCCCTTATGAGGCGTGTCTGGAAAACATCTTGAAGAGCAAGGATTGGAATCAGCTGAACAATTTTATTTATCAGGAAAATTGTGTACGGAGCTTCGCCTCGCTGATGAACGGGGACTCTCGCTACTGGTCTTTTCTTGAGATGCTGGAAGCTCTTGCGGTTGGAAACATCAAAGCCTTTGAAATGCTCTTGCCCGATGAGATTGAGACTGTGACAGATATTTTTCCATTGTACAGACCAGCCACCAATATGCTGATTGGACTTTGGCGAAAGGACAGCGGCGTTTTAGAGTACGCTGTTCCAAGAGCAAAAAAATTTGCGGACGGAAAAAGACCGCAGTGGGAACGGGCTACAGCAGCCTGTCTGCTTGCGCTGCATGAGAAAAACCCTAAAGAAGCCGGGATGCAATTAGAAATGATCTGTAAAACGGCTATGCGTGCGGATTTCGACTCCGCGTATAAGATGCTTTTTGTTCCGGCGCATGGATTGTATCAGCTTGCTGACTATCTATGGGATGCAGAGCTGTTTCAACAGTTGCCTATGCCAAATCACAAGAGCTTTTCCAAAGAATACGCGATTTGGAGAAATACAGATTATGTACCGCCCACGCTGTTTGCAGAATACCCTGAATCCGCCATCAATACTGCCTTAACAAATCCAGACCCAAAATCCCGTAGCCTGTAACATTTCTGTAACAATTGCCTGTTATAGTACCAGCCCTGTAAACAACTTAGATCAGGAGGAACCAATCATGGGACTGTTTTCCAAAAAACCGAAAGCGCCGGAGTACGATCCGGCGGACTGCGCGGCGAAGAAAAAGCGGCTGCGGGAGATTTTTAACGAAACTGTGGAGGACGGCGACAGCTACGAAGTCCTCTACGCCTGTATGTATTCTTCCAAATTTGAGGAAGGATTCGTCTTTGACACCAACACTACCACATACCAGTTCTACGTCATGGGCTACCGGAGAAGCGATTTCCGTGTTGTGCTGATCCAGGTGGACAGTGCGCTGGAGAACCACTCGGAGGCGGTGTTCCTCGATATGGACAGCATTGTCAACGTGTCTTACGATCCCAAGATCCGCAAAGCCTGTCTGGAATACAGAAAGGACTACGGCAGGTTTGGGGAACTGCTGGACATTGGCGGCACCAGCAGCAAAACCATGTATGGCCCCAAGAACATCCATCAGCCGGAAGAAAAGGAACGGTTCCTGGACTTTTTGGAGGCTTTCCGGGCCAGATTGGAGCAGAAGGGGTATAAGCTGGATAAATGGAAACGGTAAACTGAAATTTGGAGGTATAGAAATGGTTGACGTAAATATGCCTAACACATTACTCGTAAATGGAAAAGAATATAAGATTATTGGGCTTTTGGGAAAAGGTAAAGGCGGTTATTCTTATTTAGCAAGCGATGGAGAGCAACAGTATGTTTTAAAGCAGATACATCACGAGCCATGCAGTTATTATCAGTTTGGCAATAAGATTCAGGCAGAGATAAATGATTATAATAGACTGAAAAAAATTGGTATCAGAATCCCCGAAATGATAGATGTTGATATAGTGAATGAAAGGATTTTGAAAGAATATATCGAGGGCAGAACCATATATGAACTTGTAAAATCTGATTGTATGAAAAACGAATACATAGAACAGATAAAAGATATGTGCAGTCTGCTCTATCCCGCAAACACCAACATTGATTATTTTCCCACAAATTTTGTGGTGCAGAACAGATTGATATATTATATTGATTTTGAATGTAACGATTATATGGAAGAATGGAATTTTGAAAATTGGGGGATTTTGTACTGGTCAAAAACAGAAGAATTTCTGAAATATTTGGCTGAACATTCGCAATGATAAATTCCAGTTGTGCGCCCAGCAAAGGGCAATTAACCTAACAGGTGCAAATCCTGTCTGCGAAGGTCTAGCCAACCAGCAGTAGCGAGTCTTGCGTGGCAGTCAGTAATGGCTGGTGCGAAGCGTAGACAGCGAGCAAGTAGGGCTGCAATGCGATTGAGCCTCGAAATGTTGAAGTTCAGAGGGCTGACGTCTTAACTGGTGCGGAAAGCAATATCGGGCAGTTCGTATAAGGCGAGAACTGTTCGGCACTGCTGGGTCAAAGAGCCAGTCATGCTTGACATTGTGGTTAATTGTCAACTGGGGAGAGCCTGCTGCTTCTTGGAAACAAGTACGTTTTATCAACTAGTATAGAGTATCCAAAGTTTGTATGGGAAATCATATTTCTGGTAGTATGGACGGATAATTACAATCCTTATCAATGCGGAAGCACACCGCAATTTGAGAAAGAATCCGCAATGTGGTTCTAATTTTAGATTTATTTTTCATCAAGTTTTTACCGCTTTACTCATATACGAACACGGAAATCCTTATATTATCACGAAAACTCCCAGCAAGTTTCCGTGATAATACAGGCAGTTTCCGTGTTTGTATATGGGTTTTGCCTGCGAGTATCGACTTTTGCGTGATAGTATCGAGTTTTGCCTGCGAGTATCCGAGTTTCCGTGATAATAACCGACTTTTGCCTACGAGTATAAACTATCAGGCAAAAGAACCCCGGAACAACCGTTCGCACCCTCATTAATGTAAAAATACCCTCAAAAGCACACAAAAATAATGTAACTTTCAAAGCTATGTAGTGCCAAAAGTGGCGGATTTACGGGCTTTCTCGACTTTCCGTGTCCGTATCTGCCGGAAACCAAGACACCTTTGGATGCTAAAGTTATCGTTCCCGTTACAAGACTCTACCCCCGCCTCATTCATATCATTTAACGATTCTGCTATCAATTAATTTTGATATTCTATACCTGCTAGCATAGGAATTTCCAAATCCTTATTAAACATAACATCCCTATAAATATTTATTAGCATTTTACATATTTCACATTGCGTTTTGCTATGAAGAATAATTTCGATAAATGTTTCTACAGATAGAATAAGCGGAATATCCAATTTATCGTATATTTTTAAAGATTCTTTTAAAGACCCTGTGTTAACTAAAGAGATATCACTTAGTAAACATAATGAAAAAATAATATCACAATTATTACAACTATTAACAAAATCAACATTGTCTATTACTTTTTTATTTTCTTTTATGATTTTTTTTGCATTATACAATTGTTCTGCAGCTTTATGTATTAATGACGTAATCGACTTCTCTTTTGCATTTGCTTTAGCAGGATATTTATCAAATGCAGAATCCGTTTTTGATTCTATTAATATAATCATCCCGTTTGATACTATTATGAAATCTGTAAGTTCTTCCCTATTATTCGTTTTTATCGAATAAAATAATTGCTTATTTGGCTTAAAATATTGCCCTAAAAAATTTTTCAACATCTGTTCTTGAAAGTAACCAATTGTACCCTTTTTAATATAATTTTCTATATTAAACCAAGAATCATCTCTATTTGTACTTATTGTATATGGATCTACTCCCCATGTTCTCTTTGTCCCTAAATTAGTATACCTCACAAATTTATCAGCTTTCTTTTTATGAATTCTAATCATGTATCCTGTTCGATCATCTTCCTTCGGATTATCAAAATCAAAAATCGGTACTGTTGACTCTTTCATCAATTCATCATGCCATTTTTCTAAATTTTTATTAGGAATCATTATGTCATAATCATTAGCATATACGCATTGAAATACTTGATCCAATATTACGATCCTTATCTTTTCATTAACCAAAAATTTCGACAATTTTTCAATACTAGGAAAAAACTTCTTCGATGTCTTAGTGATGTATATCGGTGCCTCATAAACATCCTTTATATATAATGTTATGCTATTTTGCATAATCCCAGGATTTCTAATAACAAGTTCTATTTGTACTCCATTCATTATAGAAATTATGTTCTTTGGTAATAATTTTAAATACAAATAAATAACGCCAGTACTATCGAGTTCTACAAAAAAAGATTCCGCATATAGCGTACTTATAAATTGTTGATATATATTTCCACTTGGAATTACAATCATACACATATTCCTTTCATTGTATTATAATTATAAAACAAATTGTCTTGGTCAAATCTGTATTATCTTTGAAAAATAGTTCAAAAATGTCTTTTTATGCTAACTCTCACAATTGCCTCTCCATCGCTTTGATTGTGAGCATTTTCTGCTATATAGTTGACCATTTCTGCTATATCTTCTTGGACATACAACTCATGTGTTATCAAATCCTCTATCATTTCAAAACCCTCTAATTTGGCAATGTATTCTCCACACTTCTTTCCAACAACAATTTCATTTTCTTTAAACTCAATCTGAAATCCCATTTCCGTAAGACGCTCATAATAAGTCGCAAAATTAACAACAGAAAAAATTGCTCTTTTATCAAAAAGAATATCCAAAATAATATCATCACTGATATTCCACCATATAATTGGCTGCCTATATGGTTTGTACTCTTTCCCAATTTGTTCCATCCTTATATTGTTATATGGGGAATCCTTTATCATCTTTTTTACAATATTATCTATTTTTTCTCCTAAAATATCATCAAAGTTTTCTGATGCATAATATTCTTCTTCCTTTATCGCTACAATCAATGTATTTATTTCTTCGTTATATGCAATCCCTTTTTCATTATTACAAGCAGCATCAATCAAAAAATGCTGTTCATTCATTTTTCTTTTATCCTTCATAATGTCACCAGAATCACTTAGCAATAAATCATCTTGATTTTTTAGCTGTTTTTGTATTTTTTCTTTTGTACTATTTCCGTAGATTTCCTCTCCTTCTTCTGCATCAATTTTTAACTTTACTTTAGATGACATATATACACTTGATGCAAGAACTCTTTTGTCATTTATATATTCACTTTTTATTTCTCCTGTTCCAATCACTTTTCCATCTAATGAACATACAGAAAAGTCCCCTATTCGCAGCATATTTGTAATGGAGTGATATACTACTAAATAACCGTCAATAGTAGGATTTTCTTTAATGAACTCAATTTCTCCTCTTCCACCTATGCCTGAAACAAATAATCCATTATCTGGATGCTTATAATGTTTTTCTAATTCCTCAATACTGTCTCTATAAAATATATAGGCAAATGAATCTCCAATACTTTTCCCTATGCTAATCACTTCTTTAATTTCTAGCTTTTGATTTTTCCATTTTTGCATTTTTTCTAAAAAATCCTCTTTATCTAAGGATTCTTTCATTTCTATATATTCCCGTTCTTTTTGAGATATCTCCCTATACACAGACATTGCATTATATAAACATTCTGCAAGATTTGTCTGAAAATTGATAAATTCATATTCTTCTAAATTAGCACCTCTTTTTAAATTTAGCATTATCAAGGCTAATTCGCGTAAGGTTTTCTTTATTTCTTCAATTTTATCATCATACATACTTCAAACTCCCAAGTAAATGCTTGCTCATTTTTAGAATAATTATATCAGAAACATTTCACCCCTACCACCATATATTTACATAAAAAATGCCCTGCCGAAGCAGGGCACACAAACTCTCCATATATCAAATTGCTCGAAACATTTTCTATGAAACGAGCTTCTCCTCCTTGTTCTTTTCCAGTTCCTTTCTGGCATTCTCCAGCTCTTCCATCCTCCGAAGTTCGTCTGCGGCATTCCCCAAGCCAAGGTGCGTATAGGTATTCAGCGTGACACCGATATCGCTATGCCCTATTAGGTATTGGAGTGCTTTGGGATACCAAGGTTATTGCTTCCGACACAGGCGATATTCCTATCGTTAAAATTTGCACCCAAAGTCATGCTTGGGTGCATTGTATCAAATTGTGATACGCAAGCCAGAATGTACCTTCACTAAATGCTGCGTTTACAAGACTTACACTTCTTAAAAACCAAACTTATTTTGCCTCCACAGAATGGGCAAACCCCAGTTGCTTTCCAGGCAATGCTTTGATCATCTGCTTTTTTCAGAGCCTGCGCAGCTTTGAGAGAATAAGCTCCAACAGCTTTCCCGCGTACATCACATTCGCCAAATTGATTTTTCCCCGCCGTTACTAAAGTACCATTGGGCTTGACACCGATACTATACTGATATCCGGCTGCCACTGCAACGATATTCTCCCATTCAGATACATTACATTGCCCAGAATCATTTCTGCCACTGGCACAAACTGTACCGTCCTCGTAAAGCCAAAGTGCATGGCCATTGCCTGCGCTAATGGCAATCGCTTTCTTTTCACAAGGACCGTTTACTCCCTTCGGGTTATCCTTATCACAAATGATTACCTGTCCCGCTTTCGTCAATCCCAGCGTTATCTGTGCACTGCTGATGGCAACGATATCATGCCAGCCAGATACATTGCATTGTCCATATCTGTTATCCCCTGTCGCGACAACCTTTCCATCCGCCCTCAGTCCTACTGAATGGTGTACTCCTGCTGCAATTGCCACAATATTTTTCCAATCATCGACATCGCACTGTCCATATGTGTTATTGATACTTGCCGCAACGACAGAGTTATCCCTGCGCAGCCCAATCAAATGACTATACCCCCCGCTAATAGCTATGATATCTCGCCAGTTCATAATTGACTGATAAAATTCAGAATCTTTTCTCATCTTATACGGCACAATGGTTCCGTCCGATTTCAAGCCGATGAGACATTTTCCTCCTACTATAGAGCATACAGAGATGATATTTCTCCAACTATTCCATTCTTCTATGTCGCCTGTTACCCAGACGCTTCCGTCCGGACGAAGTCCAGCTACTCGAAAGTGTTTCTCATTCGGTTCTGCGTAATCCAAGATACAGTGTACCGTTCCGGCATATTGCCCAGAAAGCGCTGAAATCTGATTGGGGGGATTCTCAACACCTGCGCCCCCCGTATTTTCCTCTTTTGATGCAGACTCAATGGGCAAATCCTGTAAAATGATACCCTGAATTTTCATCCACCGGTTCATTTGTTCTTCCAATCCCATATACTGCGCCATATCAAGAACAGCTGCCTGGTCCCCGCTGCTGCCTGTATCCAATGCAGCCTGATACAACGCATAATAAAGAGAGACCTCGTGGGGAAAATCATGAAGTACAGATATTAAGTGGGCCGTATAACATTCTGGTGTCATATCACCATTTTGGTAAGCTGTATGATAATTTTCTGATTTGCTCTTGATTTCCTTTTTGCGCTCCTTGTCTACTTCCTTAAAAGGTTTCATAATGATTTTAGCCAATTCCGCATCCATCTCATTTGTCAGCGTATTAATACAATAGGAAATCATTTGGTTGCACATATCATAAAATGCTGCATAAACCGCCTTTTGGCCGCTGACCACTGTACTTTTCGTTGCGCTTTTGCTCTCGGACACGTCAAGCGCTTTTGCAATTCTGTCGCCCACTCCCTGAAGCAGGCTCATCCCCACGTTTGCGGTCATCACCCCCGCCAGTGCGCTCATACCAGTGCCTATACTGCCGCCCACAGCCGGCGTACTGCGGGTCATACGAGCATATTCCTTTTCAACCCAGTCGCTTATCTGCTTGTCTTCGACCTTCTGTACCTCATTCAGAAATCCGGAAAAATGCTGTTTTGCGTCAAGCCGGATATGCTTTGCGACTTCATCTATCGTGATAAGTTCATTTTCACTATATTTGAATAACAGCCGCTTGCCAATCCGAGGCAAAACCTCGCTTTGGCAGCGCTTCAATTCCTCAAAACCCACTGTCCCAACTTCCATCTGTGTGTTGATCTGTGCGACAACCGAAATCAAAGCATTCAAGGCATTTTGAGTCAATCGGGAGAGATCCTCTTTCATGGAATTAACGAAATCTGTATAGCGGCCATAAATGGAGTAAAAATCTCTGTTCTGTTGGCTCCGGGTCATATTATAAACATTGAATTCCTCTGTAATCTGAAATTGATTTCCGAATAACTCGAACGTACGCACCACTTCACCACTCATCATAATTCCTCCCTATTCCAGGCAGAGCCGATATTGCGATAAATTACATCGGCCATCTTCATTTTCCCCTGTGGCAACCATAGTTCCATCCGCCTTCAGCCCCACGGTATGCACTGAACCGGCTGCGATTGCAACAATGTCCCGCCAATCACCTACCTCACACTCCCTATGAGTATTCCTCCCACATGCAACAACAGTTCCGTCTGCCCTCAAACCAATAGAATGGTCATTGCCGGCAGCAATCGCAACGATCCCCCACCAGCTTGCAACCTTACATTGGCCTTTGTCTGTATACCCTCCTGTCCCTCCGGCCAGAACTGTACCATCCCTTTTCAGACCAAGTACATGGTCATCCCCGGCGGAAATGGCAACAATATCCGTCCAAGAAGATACAACCATCTTGGGTCTAATCCTCCCCCGGGCACTGAACACACCACTTGCAACAACTGTACCATCTGCTTTCAATCCATAGGTGCAAAATGCCCCACTGGCAACTGCGACAATATTGTACCAATCCTCAGTCTTCAGAAATGAACTGCCATGTCCAATATCATGTCCAAAGGTTAATATGGTGCCATTGCGTTTCAAAACTGTACAGTGCGAGATACCCGCGGAAACAGAAACGATATCACAGCAATTCCTCTTATATGTATCAATATCACTATACCAATTGGGGCTAAAAGCAACCGTTCCATCATTGCGCAAAGCCATAGAGTCATCTCCACCTACAGCAACCGCAACTGCGTCCTTCATGCATTCGGTATCTAAACATCTGTCCCTATTTTTTCCACCAGCCACAACTCTATGATCCGGGGTAATAAACAGGGTGATCCACCCTGCAGCAATGAGTCCCTTATATCTGGTAATCTTCTCCCGAACCTGGGGCAACCTCTTTAAATATTCAATTCTTTCCTTCAGTCTGTTTATTTCAGGTTCCACTGCTCTACTATATACCCGAGCCACTGCCAGGAATTTTTGCTCCGTCTGCCGAAGTGTATGTTCAGGCATTTTTTTAATCTGCGGCAACTTCTCCATACTCTCTGCTTCCATCATCTGTTTGACAGACTGTCCGATCCCCAATTCTTCGGCAAAGTCTAAAATGTGTTCCGCAGCAGCCGGATCTTCCAACACATAGGCGGCCTGCGCCAAGTGACAGTACTGGTTCTGATTATAGGGATTTTCATTTAGCGCACGGAACACATGATCGGCATAACAAGTCGGCGTAATGTCTTCTTCTGCAAAGGCTTCGTCATAATTTTCGTTTCTCAGATCGATGGCAGCCTGTTCTTCGGAATCGAAAGTCTGGTAAGGCGTAATGCCTAAAGTATCTATTTCATCTTCCATATCTTTGAACAGGTAGTCCAAACATATCCCCACCATCTTCTTTGCCTGCTCTTGCCCCATAATCAGCAGTTCCCGTTTGGCCCGGGCAAGGCTCTGTGCGGCTGACTGTTTCACCATAGAAGCATCTGATGAAGCAGCCAGCCCATCGCTAAAACCCTGAAGTATACTCATTCCCATATTAGCCACCGCCGCTTCTGCCGCTGCGGTGACAGTTCCTCGAATCCCATATCCATATCCGCTGTAAACAGGCCCGCTGCGCTGTCCAGACAGTTCTTTTACTTCCTCCCATCCCTGCTGCAACGAGTTCACCTGTTCAATATCATGATAGACATTTTCGTAAAAACGAGAATACCAATTGCGCAGCTCATTTGATTGGGATGCCAAAATACGGTAGATATCATGTGAGTCAATCATTTCATTTTTCGTATATTTAAAGACAATTTTCCGCCCAACATTTGGCAGTGCGCCGCATTGAAAGGTTCCGAACAATTCTATACCTTTCTCTGCCGCTTGTTCAAGCGTCTGAATTTTCTTCTGAAGATCTGCGGCATATTTTTCTTCCTCTATGCGAATAAGCCGCATTAATTCCTCCAACATTTTATCCTTGACAGTAAGATAACGCATTTTAATTTCAAACGCTGCCTGTTCCTGCGGCTTTCTGACGGAAATGTATGCCGCCAATTCATCATTTATTGTAAAACGATTGTTTAAAAATGAAAGATCTTTTATCGATATTGTTTCAGCCATTGTTATCACCCCCGAATTTTTATCACTGGATTTACAGTCTTTCTTCATTCAGCTTCGTTTTACTTGTAAAATATATTTAGTTTTATATAAACTACCTCACAGCTTTGCTTTGAAGTAGTAGCCCCAGGAAAATAAAGTTACTTACCCAGATAATTATTACAAAGCTCTGCACGATGTGTCATTTTATTATGGAAACTGCAATTTCCAGCAGATGAGTAGTATCTACAGTTATAACAGCTTTTTCTTGTTTTATAAGCTTCAGAGTTAGCTCCCTGACGTTCTAATTTCTTAATTAGATTTTCAACCTTTTTGTTTGGATTTCCGAATAGTCCCATGATAAATCTCCTTTCATGTATCTGTTTTTATATATGCTCGCAAATTTTATACCTATTTCCACTCAACAAGAATATTATGGCGTGCAGGACACATATATCCGCCATTATATATCTTACGACACATGGTACAATACATCTTTTTCCCTTGATTGGCTATTTCACCACTCAAATCATTATCCGGATCAAGACCAACCTTCTCATACTCATTTTTCAAATAGCTTGGAACACTACCGCGGTTTGAGGATGAGGAAAATAACGAGTTAAAAAAACCATTAAGATCACCTCCTGCTGTTCATAATTTCCCTGACCAACAAAAATTTCTATTATTATACAGCAATTTCGGCCTGTGCAGGTCTGCAGCCAGCATACATCAAAAAAAGTACCATGACGGTACTTTTTTGATGTATGCTCTCTAATCAATAAACAAATCCGTGGCCGCTTTCTCCGGTGACGGCATATAAAATCTGATGCCTTCTTTTCCATTATAATAGTCTACAAAGTATTCATCCGGAACATCCTCCAATCCCCATTCTGTCCAGCCCATCATAAAAGGAGTTCCCAAAATTTCAAGAATTTTATCCCTGTTTACATTAAGCGAATCTCCGTTGTAGGTACAAAGTGCCGGATCGGTTACGATCCGGTAAATCCTTCTTCTGTTATCAAAATAAAAAATAATCCCGATTTCCCTATAAGCACATATACTTTCATCACCATCCTCCGCAAATTCATCACAGGATGCATCCAGTTCTTCCATAATATCATCTATGTATCTCCCCAGATAATCAGTTACAGGATAATCATTCCAGAGAA
>OFHB01001321.1_pt1 | contig 14298 bp, 16 predicted proteins | sample 1521881 | NCBI WGS metagenome assembly OFHB01 (sample SAMEA3504090, study PRJEB24116) | mouse gut metagenome | biome: mouse gut; feature: mouse-associated habitat; material: faeces | place: Denmark | collected 2011
CCACCAGCTTCAGCCCCGCCCGGATGGCCCGCTTGCGGATGGCCTTGACCTCCTCGGTATTGCCCAGGCCCTCCACATGGGAGTCCGCGCCGAATTCCAGATAGATCTGGTCGGCATAGCCGATGGTTTCCTGGGCCTTGTCCGCGCCGATCAGGGTGGGCAGGTCGCCGCCTACCTCATAGCTCAGCGACAGCTTGCCGTCGGAAAACGCGCCGGCCCCGGAGAAGCCGGTGGTAATATGGCAGTAGGGCTTGCAGTTCACGCACTTGCCGGCCTTGCCCTTGGGGCAGCGGCGCTCCTCCACCGCCCGGCCCTTTTCCACGATCAGGATTTTCTGCCGGCTGCCTTTTTTCAGCATCTCCAGCGCGGTAAAGATGCCGGCGGGGCCCGCGCCGATAATCACGACGTCTTTCTGCATGGAAACCTCCTTTTCACACCGCCCGGCTGGGCGGGACAAAACAATAGGGATCGTTCTCCCTTATCATACCCAAGGCGCGGAGGCTTGTCAAGGGAGCGCGGCGTTTGTTTTGCGCTTCCGGAGGGGGTGTTGAAAATTTTACCAGAAAATCCAGAAAAACCCTTGCGCTTTTTGGGCGGTTTTGCTATAATTGCTTATGCGTTCTGGTACAGAACGGGCGCGGGGCCGGCCTGGACGGCGGCGGCCGCGTACATGAGGAAAAGGAGGAGACGGCCCGGGCAGAAAGCGTCCAACATTTTTGATGGAAGAGAGAGGGAAGTGCATTATGAAGAAGAAAATAAGCTTGCCGGTGCAGATTCTGATCGCGCTGGCCGCCGGTATCGCGGTGGGCCTGGCCTGTCTGGCCTTCGCCGGCGGTCCGGAGTTTACAACCAGCTACTTAAAGCCCTTCGGCGACATCTTTGTGAACCTGCTGAAGTTCATCGTGGTGCCCGTGGTGCTGCTGAGCATGATCGACGGCATCCTGTCCATGGACGACATGAAGAAGGTTGGCGCCGTGGGCTGGAAAACCGTGGCCTATTTCCTGGTGACCACTGCCATCGCCTGTGTGATCGGCCTGGCGTTCGCCAATATTTTCAATGCCGCCGGCCTCTTCCCGAAGCTGGCCCTGGAGGATGGGGCCGTATGGGAAAAGGCCACCTCCGCCAACTTCATGGACACCCTGAAGGGCATCTTCCCCGACAACATGTGGGCCTCCTTCCACAGCGCCAACATGCTGCAGGTCATCGTCATTGCCCTCCTTCTGGGCGGGTCCATCATGGCTGCCAGGGAGAAGGGGCGGCTGTGCCGCGACTTCGTCTCCTCCGCCTATGCGGTGATCGAGAAGCTGATGGGCTTCATCATCAGCCTCTCTCCCATCGGCGTGTTCACCATGATGGCGTGGGTGGTCGCCACCCAGGGCCCGAAGATCCTGGGCTCCCTGACGCTGGTGCTGCTGTGCGCCTATCTGGGCTATATCGTCCACGCGGTGCTGGTGTACTCCATGTCCGCCAAGGTCTTTGCCGGCATGAGCCCGCTGAAGTTCTTCAAGGCGGCGTTCCCCGCCATGATGTTTGCCTTCACGTCCACCTCCTCCGCGGCCACCCTGCCGGTGTCCAAGGAGTGTGCGGATGAGCTGGGCGCGGAGGATGATATCTCCTCCTTCGTCCTGCCTCTGGGCTCCACCATCAACATGGACGGCACCGCCATCTACCAGTGCGTGGCCACCATCTTCCTGGCCTCCTGCGCAGGCGTGAACCTGAGTATCGGACAGATGGTCACCATCGTGGTCACCGCCACCCTGGCCTCCATCGGCACCGCCGGCGTATCCGGCGCGGGTATGATTATGCTGGCCATGGTGCTGACCGCCATGGGCATCGACGTCAACCTGATTATGATCATCTACGGCGTGGACCGCCTGTTCGATATGGGCCGCACCTGCCTGAACGTCACCGGCGACATCGCCTGCTCGGTGTGCGTTACCAAGTGGGAGGGCGGCAGAAAGACCGCCGTCAAGGGCAAGCGGAAGTAAGAGAGAACCGTACATATAAATAGGATAGGACGCGCGGCGATAGCCGCGCGTCCCTCTTTTGCGCGTCCGCTCTGCATGAAAAGCAATCTTTTGCGGAAAAATGCAATATTGACCTCGACAGACGGGACCGGATGTGTTAGAGTGTTCCCGTACCGACAAATTTTGACATGGGGGAAAGATACTATGGTAATCCCGGTTATTCTGTTCTGTATCGGGCTGGTGTGTCTCATTAAGGGCGGCGACTGGTTTGTGGACGGCGCGGTGAATATCGCTCACCGCTTCGGCGTGCCGGAGCTGCTCGTGGGCGCGACGGTGGTGTCCATCGGCACCACCCTGCCGGAGGTCATGGTTTCCGCCACCTCCGCGCTGGAAGGGCACGGGGAGATCGCCTACGGCAACGCCATCGGCTCCGTCATCTGCAACGCGGCGCTGATTGCCGCCGTCACCATCGCCGTGCGCCCCGGGAAGCTGGACCCGAAAACCCTGCGCCTGCCGGTGTTCTTCTTCTTTGCGGCGGCGGTGTAGGCCTCCAGAACCCGGCAGCCTCTCCGCTCCAGGTTGAAGCGCAGGATGTCCACGATGTTCTTTTCGTCCTCTACAATTAACACGGTTTTCTCTTCCGCCATGATTGACCTCCCCATTCTCCCGCCGGAGGCGGCGGGCAGGCCGTTGAGGGAAGCCTCCCCAAGGACCTGGGCCTGCTGGCGGTAGGCGCGGCGCTGATCGCCCTGGGGGCCAAGCTCCTGGTGGACAACGGCATCATCATCGCCCAGGCTCTGGGCGTGCCGGAGTCCGTCATCGCCCTGACCTTCATTGCGCTGGGCACGTCCCTGCCGGAGCTGGTCACCGCCGTCACCTCCCTGATGAAGGGACACGGCAGCCTTTCCCTGGGGAACGTAGTGGGCGCGAACCTGTTCAATCTGGTGCTGGTTTCCGGCGTATCGGTGACCCTGTCGCCCTTCCAGGCGCCCCAGAACGCGTCGATCGGGGGCATGAACGCCTCCCTGGCACTGGACCTGCCGGTGATGTTTCTGGTGATGCTGCTGCTGACGGTTCCCGCGCTGCTCCGGGGGAAGCTGTCCAGGGTCCAGGGCATCCTGCTGCTGGCGATTTACGCGGGCTTCTGCGCGGTGCAGTTCTCCCTGTAGCGCAGGGTTCGCTATCCCATGTACAGTCCCATGACCGGCTTGTAAAAACGCTCTTCATCGGCAATCGAGGCCACGCCGCCGATCTGGCTGAGCGAGCCAAACAGAGGGACGTTCTCCAGCGCGGTGCCGGCAAGCCCTTTTGCGGCCGCTTCCGCGAAGCGTTCCGCAAAGATCACTTTAATATTCCTGCCGAAATAGTCCTCTATCTGATAAGGGACGAATTCCGTCACGCCGCTTGCGTTGTGCAGCTCCGCGACCGCCGCCTGCGCCTCCACTAATAGCGTTTCCCGCTGTAAAAGGCTGCTGGCGGACAGCGCGCCGCCGATGGCCCGCTTGATCCTGCCGTCGATGTCAAGCCGGCGGAAGGCGGTACCGAACCACTTGCTGTAGGGCGCGTAGACGCTTTTATACAAAAAGCAGAGGCGCATCAGCCGTTCGCAGAGCCTGGCGCAGATGATTCTTGAGCCGGTTTCATCCCCGCAGTCCCCGCATCGTTTGACGAAAGCCTGCTCCGCCGCGATATTTGCCCAATTGGAAGCGATCAGATACTGCCGCACTGCCGGCGGATAGTACTGGATTTTAGCGATGCGCTCCCCGCAGCCCAGGCCGTCCACGAAGAATTTTCCCGATACCAGGGAGAGGAGCCTGTGTTCTGAAAAAGCAAGCCATTCGCAGGGGCTGATCCTGTCCAGGTCGCATACGCCCAGCTGCTCCGTCAGGTAGCTGTCGAAGGTCTGAATCCAGAGCAGGGGATGGACCGTCCCGCTGCAGATCCGCTCCGGATGCCGTACGCCGCAGTCGTTGGGGTCCGGCTCCGAATAGTTCACGCTGTAGCCCCGATAGGTGTAAGGAAGGTTTTCGGACAGCGTCCGAAACAGGTCCTCCTTCCGGGCGGCGTCCTGTTCGCTTACGAACAAATAGAACCGCGGCCCCCACATATGGTCCGTCGAGACGGCGTCGTCATAGCCCAGAACGTCGGAACCGTAGCCGATCAGTCCTGCGGAATACGCCATACCGGGAAAATGCGTCTCAATGACCGTTTTGGCGCAGTCAGCGAAAAAATTTTCACAGAGCTCCATTCCTTTCAAAAATGTACTCATTTTATGCTGCCTCCTCTCTGCTGTGTACTGGTATCAATTTGACAAGCCGGAATGTAACATGGAGTTTATGATGAATAAAATAGATACAAAAGGGCTTGTATTGAGAATATTTATCCCTACAACCGTTTTAAGCGCAAGTTATTTGATATTAGGGCACTTTTGCAGTATACCGCATATTTTATTATTTTGCATTTTAGGAACATTGATTTTAGCGCCGGTAGAGTTAGGAATTATTTTAAAGGCGAGTAAAGATGAATACGGGAAGTATTCTCTTCAAAGTGCATTTGCAGGACAGGAAAAGGGTTCCATTTGGAAAGCCCTGATCATTGCGTTCGTGCTTTTCGGAATAGCGGGTCTGCTGTCCGCTTTTATTGCCCCCATTGAAAATCAGATTTTTGCAGGGATCAGAAGCGAGACGCTTGACTGTTTGCCAAGGGGATTTGATTGGACAGATTATGCGGATCTGAAAGCCTTTTCAAAACCCTTACTAACGATCACTTGCGCCTATTATGGTATTTTCAATGTGTTAATTGGACCGATAACGGAGGAATTGTTTTTTAGAGGATACTTAACGTCGCACTATGAAAAGCAAACGCCGTTTACCCCAGCCATGATAACGGTTTTATTTTCATTGTATCACTTCTGGCTTCCTTTCAATAATGCGTTTCGCATATTGGCGTTTGCGCCAGCCGCGTATGCGGCGTACAAGAAAAAGAATGTATATATCAGCATATGTTTTCATTGCCTATGCAATCTTTTTTCGACAGTAAGCTTTATTTTGGCGATATTAGCATAAATTCTGGTTTATCAGGAGCATTTTGCCTTTTAGTGAAATCCCCTTGAAAAATCCTCTCCCGCTCCTTTATTCTACCACAGGCCGCCGGTTTCTTCAACGCCGCATGGATTGCAATATTTTCAATCCCCTCCCGTTTTCGACAAAAATACAACAGTGAACCGACTTATAATGACTGCAAGCAAAGGTTTCAACTGCTTGCAGTCATTTTTTTGCGCCCGAAGGAGACAAGCTATGGAGATGAAGTATAAAACGGAGAACCGGCAGCTGACGATCACCCTCACCGGCGAGCTGGACCACCACGCCGCCAAAAGCCTGATGGATTCCATCGACCGCTGTATCGAGCAGAACCTGCCCGCCAAAACTCTGCTGGACCTGGCGGGACTGACCTTCATGGACAGCTCCGGCATCGCGGTGGTGCTGCGGGCCAAACGGCGCATGGAGGCCCTGGCGGGGACCCTGGTGGTGGTAAACATTCCCCGGCAGGCGTCCCGGGTGCTGGAGACGGCGGGACTGGGACGGTACGTGGATCTCATATGAACATAGGAGGCATGTCATGAAAGCAAAAAGCGCCAACTACATAACCCTGGAATTCCTCAGCCGCAGCGCCAACGAGGGCTTCGCCCGGGGGGCGGTGGCCTGCTTCGCCGCCCAGCTGGACCCCACCCTGGAGGAGCTGGGGGACATCAAGACCGCCGTCAGCGAGGCGGTGACCAACGCCATCGTCCACGCCTATCCGGATCAGCTGGGGAAGATCTCCATCAAGGCCCGGATTCTGGAGGGGAACGTGCTGGAGCTGACCGTTCGGGACTGGGGCCGGGGCATCCCGGACGTGGACAAGGCCCGCCAGCCCCTCTACACCACCGGCGGCGAGGAGCGCAGCGGCATGGGCTTCACCATCATGGAGAGCTTCATGGACCGCCTCGCCGTCCGGTCCCAGGAGGGGAAGGGGACCCGGGTGACCATGCGCCGGCGCATCCAGCCCCGGCGTCCGGCCCAATGACCGCCGGCACCCTGGATCTCCTGGCCCTGGCCAAGCAGGGGGACGAGGCCGCCGCGGCGAAGGTGCTGGAGGAGAACAGCGGCCTCATCTGGGCGGTAGTCCGCCGGTACTTCGGCAAGGGCGTGGAGCCGGACGACCTGTACCAGCTGGGCTGTCTGGGGTTTCTCAAGGCGGTCCGGGGCTTTGACGCGGACTACGGCACCCAGTTTTCCACCTACGCCGTACCCAAGATCGCCGGGGAGATCCGCCGGTACCTCCGGGACAACGGCCTCATCAAGGTAGGCCGGAGCCTCCGGGAGCAGAGCATCGCCATCTACACCGCCCGGGAACGCCTGCGCTCCCAGCTGGGCCGGGAGCCGGCTCTGTCGGAGCTGAGCGAGGCCACGGGCCTGACGGCGGAGGAGATCGCCGTGGCGGAGCTGGCCGCCGCCCCGCCGGACAGCCTCCAGCAGGAAAACGCCGACGGACTGACACTGGAATCCACCCTGGCCTCCCCCGCCACGGAGGAGAGCCTGCTGGAGCATATTGCCCTGCGCGCCGCCATCGACAGCCTGCCGGAGCGGGAGAAGCAGACCATCCTCCTGCGGTTCTATAAGGGACTGACCCAGCAGCAGTGCGCAAAAATCCTGGGCGTCAGCCAGGTGCAGGTATCCCGGCTGGAAAAGCGGGCCATCGAAAAACTGCGGCAGAGCATGGGATAGAGGAACCCGCCCCCGGTAACACCGGGGACGGGTTTTCTCAATACCATATCTCTATCTCTGCCGCTATAAAATCCGATGTCCCAAAGGCGGTCAGGCGTAGCATGGCGTCTCCGGCGCACTCCGCCAGAAAGCTCTCGCCCTCCGCCAGCGGACAGACCGCTCCCCCAAGAGCCGCCTGTCCGCATCCGGAGGCGCAATAAAGAAGGACCGTGCCGCGGGAGAAGCCGCCGTCGGGGCGGGACAGCCGGAAAACCTCCTCGCCCGCGCCGGCAAAACGCATGGGACGCAGCGCGCCCCGGCAGCGTCCCTTCCGAAGCATGAGGTTGAAATCCCGGCAGCGTCCTAAACTCTCCGTGGCCGCACCGCCGTCAAAGGCGTGGACCTGGTATGGGTCCAGCCGGAAGGGCTCTCCGCCGTTATGGCGGAGGACCAGCGAACCGTCCAGCGTCATCAGGAGGCGGTCATAGTCCGGAAGGGGCGTAAAGACGCTCCGCTCATCCTCCACCGCCGCCGAGCTGACCCGCCAGAGGAAGTCCCGCGCTCCGTAGGCGGCCTCCGGCGGGAAGATGGCAAGCTGCACGGTGACGCCGCCGGACCAGCGGCTGACAGCATAATCGTCCTGGGTCAGATGTGGCATGTTCATCACGTTCCTTATGTCTTAATTGAGAAGCGCCAGGCTTCAGCGGCTGCCGGGGCGCGGCCTACTCTGCCTCCTCCGGCGTTCCGCCCACCTGTACCGGCAGGCCGTTGACCTCCACGTCGCTTCCCGCCGGAATCAGAAGGTATTTTACGCCGTCGATCACCCGCGTCTCCACCAGGTAGCTGCAGGAGGGGTCCACGGTGACCTTGGCCTCCCCGGCACGGACCTCGAAGCGCTTGCTGTCGATCAGGTTCTCCGGGTTCAGCGCGGCGTTTTCGCCGAAGCGTTCGGCGCACTCCTTCTGGAAGGACGCCGCCTGGTCCTGAGAGACGCCCTGACGCTCCAGAATCTCCGCCACTTCAGCCGGGGTGACGGCCAGGGGCTCGGCGTCCTTGTCCTCCTTGCGGGCCTCGATCTTTTCCCGGAGCTGCTCGTGGATGGCCTGGACCACCTCCAGGGGGCAGGCGCCCTCCAGGGCCTCCGTCAGGGCGGACTCGAAGGCCTCCCGCTGCTCCTCGGCGGACATGGGCGGCTCGGTGTGGAACACCGCGTCCAGGAAGTCCTGGTGGAGGTCCCCGGCGGAGCGGGTATAGAAGAGGGCGTTATAGATATTGGCCGCCCGGTCATCGAAGGCCGGGAACAGGAAGCCCAGCTCCGGCGCGGAGACGATCTGCTCCGGGGCGCAGCTGTGGAACTCGTTTTCCCCCGCGAAGTACCCCAGCTCCATCTTGCCGTCCTTCACCGGGCAGACGCCGCAGAGGATGTAGCGGAACACCGTGTCGGACTCCGCCTCCCGGCCCCGGGAGGGCACGTCGTAGGCGTCGTAGGCCAACAGGATGACGTAGTTCAAGTCCCCCATGTCCAGGGAGTCGATGACCTTGCGGTAGAACTCCTCCCGGATCTCTCCGCTCTTCAGCTCCGACTCCCGCAGGGCGGAGAGGAGGCGGTACTCGTCGCTGTCCATCACCTGTTCTGTGGAGAACACCACGTCGATGAGGTTCCTGCCCAAGGTCCCGGACATGGTTTTCTTCAGCAGGCCCAGGTATTTTTCCGCCTCCTGCTCGTTCATGCGGCCCAGGGATTCGTCCAGGTAGGAGATAATCTCCTTCTTACTATTGACATAGCATCCGTAGATGCACTTGACGGAGCATTTTTCCGGGCGGAGGCGGCGGCGCAGCTCGCCCAGCTCTTTTTGGTTCATATGAGATGTCCTCACTTTTTCATCAGATTTATCTCAAAAAAGAGGCTGCGCCACTTTTTTGAGAAAGGGGACCGGGCCGGGTTCGGCCCGCAGAGTACTTTTTCGAGGTACACGCCCTCAAAAAAGTGATTTATATTGATTCGCGTCTGCGGAGGGCTTTTTTGACAGTCTGAATACGATAACGGAACGGCGGCGGAAAAGCAAGCCTGGAGAAAATCTCCTGCTCCGGCGTTTCCCATAGGGCTACCGGAATACGCCGCCCTCCGCGTCCAGCAGCTCCAGCCGCCGCACCTGCGCGAAATCAGGGGCCAGCCGGGGCAGATGGACCTCCGCCGCCGTAACCAGTAAGGCGGGGTTCAATCCCGGATTCTGGGCGGAAACCACCGCGTCCAGGCGCAGGGAACCCGGCTCCTCCTCGACCTCCAGGCTGTGGAGCATGGGGCGGATATCGATGTCCGCCATGGCCTTGCGCTTGGTGCGCTTTTGGATGACCACGCTCTCGCCAGTGAGCAGGCCGCGGACCGCTTCCGCCGCCCCCTCGGGCACGCCGTCGTCATAAAACAGCTCCACCCGGCACCGCAGCGCCGCCAGCTCCCGAATGGGCTGGACAGGGATGTAGCAGTCCGAGGCCCGGACGCCCTCGGGCATGAAGCGGTTCAGCGCCTCCGGCAGGCCGGAGCCGTCCGTCTCCCCGTCCGTCTCGAAGTCCAGAACCTCGCAGTCGCTGGCCTGCCCCACGCTCAGGGGCAGGGCAAAGGAGAGGATGGGGTGGGGGTGGAACCCCTGGGAGTGCCGCAGAACCAGCCCCTGGCGGAGGAACGCCCGCTGGAAGGTCCGCAGCAGGTCCAGGTGGGAGATATACACCGCCCGGCCCTCCTTGGTAAAGATCAGCCGCAGCTTACCCATGATAGCATTCTCCCCCTTCCACAGCGTTGGCCCCGCAGCCGCTGCACCGGGTGCGGCAGTCGGGCGTAGTGACAGACTGGCGGGCCAGCTCCCGCTGCCGCCACAGGTAGTCGTCGGATACATAGCAGGAAATCATGCTCCAGGGCAGAATCTCCTCCCGGGTCCGCTCCCGGCAGGCGTAAAATTCCGGCTCCAGGCCGCACTCGGCAAAGGCCTCCAGCCAGCGGTTCAGGTCGAAGCAGTCGCTCCAGGCGTCCAGCTTCGCCCCCTTGCGGAAGGCTTTTTCCAGAACCCGTCCCAGCCGCCGGTCCCCCCGGGCCAGCACGGCCTCCAGGAAGCTGGCGTCCCCGTCGTGCCAGTTGTAGGTGACGGCCTTGGCGGTGAGGGCCTCCCGGAGGAGCTTCACCCGCCGCTCGTACTCCTGGCGGGGAATCTGGGCCTCCCACTGAAAGGCGGTGAAGGGCTTGGGCACGAACCAGGAGGTGGACACCGTCACCCTCAGCCCCCGGTTCTTGTTGCTGGCGTGCTCCCGCCAGGTGTGTACGGCGTGGTTGGCCATTTCTGCGATGCCCAGCACGTCCTCGTCGGTTTCCGTAGGCAGGCCCAGCATGAAGTACAGCTTCACCGCGCTCCAACCGCCGGAGAAGGCTGTTTTCAGGCTTTCCGTCAGCTCCTCCTCGGTGACGTTCTTGTTGATGGCGTCCCGGAGGCGCTGGGTGCCGGCTTCGGGGGCGAAGGTCAGCCCCGCCTTCCGCCCCCTCTGGAGCCGCTGCATCAGCTCCATGGAGAAGTTGTCCGCCCGGAGGGAGGGGAGGGAGAGGTTTACGTGGTTCTTCCCGCAGAAGGCCTCCAGATCGTCGCACAGGCCCACCAGCTCCGGATAGTCGCTGGTGGACAGGGAGCTGAGGGTCATTTCCTGATAGCCGGAATCCCGGATGGACGCCTGGGCGTACTCCGCCAGCTGCTCCCGGCTCCGGCTCCGCACCGGACGGTAGACGTACCCCGCCTGACAGAACCGGCAGCCCCGAATGCAGCCCCGGAAGACCTCCAGGGTCACCCGGTCGTGGACGATCTCCGTGGAGGGCACGATGGTTTTCACGGGGTAGTAGGACTTGTCCATGTCGTGGACCACCCGCTTGACCACCTTCTCCGGCGCGCCGTCCAGAGGGGTGATAGCGGCAATGGTCCCGTCCTCATGATACGAAACGTTATAGAGGGAGGGGACATATACGCCCTGTATCCCCGCCGCCGCCCGGAGGAACCGGGGCTTGTCCCAGTTCTCCCCCTTGGCCCGGCGGTAGAGCTCCACCACCTCCGGCAGCAGCTCCTCCCCCTCGCCGATGAGGGCCAGGTCGATGAAGTCCGCCACCGGCTCGGCGTTATACATGGCGGCGCCCCCGGCGATGACCAGGGGGGCCAGGCCCGTCCGGTCCTCGCTCCGCAGGGGCAATCCGCTGAGGTCCAGCATGTTCAGCATGGCGGTGTAGGCCATTTCGTAGCCCACGGAGAAGCCGATGACGTCAAATTCCCCCACCGGGTCCCCGGACTCCAGGGCGAAAAGGGGGATGCCGTTTTTGCGAAGCTCCTCCTCCATATCCGTCCACGGGGTGAACACCCGCTCGCACCACACGCCGGGCATCTCGTTGAGGACGCCGTACAGAATGCGGAACCCCAGGTTGCTCATCCCGATCTCATAGGTGTCCGGGAAGCAGAAGGCGAAGCGGAGGTCCACATCCCGCTTGTCCTTCTTCACCTCGTTATATTCCCCGCCGGCATACCGGGCGGGCTTCTGCACTCTGGGCAGAATACGCTCCAATCTCTTATCCACAGTCAAATCTCCTTTGTCCGGGCGTGCTCCGCCGCCCAATGGGGATATTTTAACCTGTTTCGCGGCGAATGGCAAGACAAATATGCGCGGGGACGGGCATAAAGCCTGGAAAACGTGGAGAGGGCGGTTCGTAAGATTTTCGATGCCGGATGGATGCCGTACGGAGGCCGGTTCAAGCAGGCGCCTCGCTATGATGGGGCCATTCCAAATTATGGAGAGGTGTTTTGCATGTACCAAAGAAGAGCCGCCGTCCGCAGGGGCAGGCGGCGTGTCCGCCGCCGGAGGGGAAGCCGCCTGCCCCTGTATGCGTTCCTGCTGGCGGTTCTGTCCTTCACCCTGGCCTTAGCCCTCCCGCCGGAGGAGCCGCCCCAGCCGGCCCAGCCTGCGCGGACCGTGGCCGTCAGGCCCGTGGCGTCCCTGGCGGAGCTGGACGCGCCCGATCTGTCCAGCTGGAGCCTGACCCTGGTGAACCAGTGGAATCCCCTGTCCCGGGACAATACCTTTACGCCGGAAAAGCTGTCCAACGGCCTGGTGGTGGACCAGCGGTGCTATCCGGACCTCCAGGCGATGATGGACGCCTGCCGGGCGGCGGGGCTGTCGCCGGTCATCTGCTCGGCCTACCGCAGCTATGAGAAGCAGGAGGAGCTCTACCGGAACAAAGTGGACCGCCTGCTGGCGCAGGGGTACGCCCAGACGGACGCGGAGGAGGAGGCAGGCAGGGAGGTGGCCCGCCCCGGAACCAGCGAGCACCAGCTGGGCCTGGCGGTGGACATTGTGGACCTGGACAACCAGAACCTGGACGAGACGCAGGAGGACACCGCCGTCCAGCAGTGGCTCATGGCCCACAGCTGGGAGTACGGGTTCATCCTCCGCTACCCCGGCGGCAAGAGCGAGATCACCGGGATCATTTACGAGCCCTGGCATTACCGCTACGTGGGGAAGGATGCGGCGGCGGAGATTCATGAGCAGGGCGTATGCCTGGAGGAATATCTAGGGGCGTCTGGCCGGTTAACCTGAGAACGGCAATACGGCAGGCGAGATATAGAGGCGGAGGATGCGCAGCCAGCTTCGGTACGAAGGGGACAAAAGGAGTTTGCAGGCGCTGCCGCCAACAAGCAGGGCATCGTGGGTCCCACGATGCCCTGTTTGCCGCAATCACTGCTTCTGCTCCATCAGTGCGGCCAGTTCTTCGGCTGATTCACCCATTCCCCGTTTGAACCACGTCTCAATCCATCCATACAAAAAGAATGCGGCATAGGCGGAGGAATAGGCGGCAATTACTTCCTGATCTGGGTTAAAACCGCACAAGTCCAAAATAATATCCTTCAAAAGGTAGACCAACCCTCTTTCGTTTAGCAGACTGTAAAAATCCCGATTTGCTTCAAAGTGGGAAAACACAATCCGAACGGTCTCGCTGACTGGAAGATTGGGCGTAATTTTACACTTGTCCATCCAGCTTTGAGACAAGCGTATCATGTACGCCTTGATAATATCCTCTTTTTCCTCGTAGTTGCGATAGAAGGACGTCCGCCCCACCCCCGCCATTGCGCACAATTCGCTGATGGATATCTCAGCGACAGGTTTTTCCTTCAGCAGTGCCAGCATAGAACTGGTGAGATGCTCCACCACATAGGCGCTGCGGCTCTCGTTGCTGAACGGTGAAACATTTTTGGCCTTTTGTTCCATTTTTACCGCCTCCATTGACAATCCGAGTTTTTGCTGTTACAGTTATATTGCCGTTACGATTGTAACACATCGTAGCATATGACATGGATCCTGTCAAGGGAGGATATTGGAATGACATTGACACAAAAAAGGCGGCTGATCCTGGCCGCCATCGTGGTGGCTGCATTTGTCCTGGGCCGGCTGGCGGTGCGGAGCGTATGGAACCTCTTCGTGGGCGGTACGCTGTTTGGAGGGAATTTCCTATGAGCAAAGCTGTGAAGGAAAAGAAGGGGAGGGCTGTGCCGGTTTGGACGGGTATCCTGGCGTTCCTGCTGGCCTTTGGAGCCGGAGCGGCATCCAAAACACTTGTCAAGCCCGCCTGGTGCAAAGCATATTCCGTCCGGTGGAGTGACGCACTGGGTACGCGGAAAGTCGATCTCCCCTATGGTCAGGGCGAGGCCAACAAGTTTGACCTCTACCTCCCCTCCGGTGGCAAAGACAGCTATGGCTTGGTGATCTACCTCCATGCGGGCGGTTTCACCATGGGTGACAAGGCCGACGACAAAGATATGTTGGCATGGCTCTGCTCCAAAGGTTATGTGGCGGCGGGCATCAACTACACCCTGCGCGGCGAGGCGCACCCGGAGGCCAGCGTTCTCTCTCAATCCAACGAGATCAAGGCAGCGGTACCCCAAGTAGTTGCCGCCGCAGAACAGGCCGGTTATCCCATCGACAAGATGGCGGTGGCAGGCGGCTCAGCGGGACATGCCTTGGCTATGATTTATGCCTATCGCGACGGAGCGGAGGCCCCGGTGCCAGTGGTGTTCACCTTTGGCGCGGTGGGGCCGTCCAGCTTCTATCAGGAGGACTGGAGCATTTTGGGGTTGGATCAGAGCGATGCAGCCTGCGCGGAGCTGTTCAGCGTGATGGCCGGGGTCGAGATCACGCCGGAGGAGGTGGCGGACGGTACTTATCTGGAAAAGGTAAAGCCCATCGCCGCCGCCGAATGGGTCAGCCGGAACCCTGTCCCCACGGTGGCCGCTTATGGCACCAGGGACCGAGTACAGCCATTTTTGGCGTCCCTGCGGCTCAAGACTGCGCTGGAGGAGAACCATGTGGATCATAAATATTTTGAGCTTCCGCACTCCGGCCACGCGCTCCAGAATGACGATGCCCTCTCCAGGCAGTGGATGGAGGCCATTGACGAATATCTCGGCAGGTATATGCCGGTGAAGTGAGACTTTACCGATTTTCAAATGTGCCGGTTATATTTATCTGGCGGTAACATACCAAATGGCAGCAACAGCGCCCCCGCCGTCCGCGGG
>OFHB01001322.1_pt1 | contig 14295 bp, 9 predicted proteins | sample 1521881 | NCBI WGS metagenome assembly OFHB01 (sample SAMEA3504090, study PRJEB24116) | mouse gut metagenome | biome: mouse gut; feature: mouse-associated habitat; material: faeces | place: Denmark | collected 2011
TCCCGCCGCCGCGCTGGCTGTTCCGTATTCGCCGCCTGCCGCTCAGGCCGCCTTTTTATTGGCCTCCCCCTCGGGGAAGATGATCTTGTTGACAAAGAAGAAGATGATCATGGAGATGCCGCCGTTAAGGACGGTGGTGCCGATGTTATACACGAAGTCGGGAACGAACAGCCCGGCCACCGCCACCCACACGCAGTTGATGGAGTTGACGATGCAGTTGATGATAATAAACGCGATGACATACCACACAATCTGCTTGCCCAGGTTGCCCTTGCTGCGGAACACGAAGTTTTTCTGAATGGGGAAGTTGATAATCTCCCCGATGCCCATGGCGATCATATAGGCGATGAAGTAACCCAGGCCGCCGCCCACAATCACCTGCCCTGCATCGTTATACTTCACGGCATAGCCGAAGATGTTCCAGTCGAAGTTCACTCCGAACAGGCTGACAGGGATGCCGGGCCAGCCGAATTCCACGTCCTTCAGGTTCTCGAAGGCGTAGGGCAGGCCCTGGAGGATGAAATATTTCATCACCGTGATCAGGTTGCTGACGATGACGAACAGGCCGCCCTCCCGGATCCATTTGGCGGCTTTCGGGTGCTTTTCGGCGAAGCCGCCCCAGGTGCGGCCCCACCAATTCTTAATCCTCTGGAGCATTTCAAAATTCCTCCCTTTCTCAGTGGATAGCGTTTGCCGCCTTGCGTTTTTTGCCGGAGCGGAAGAAACCGCCGATCACCCGGCCCAGGCCCTTGAAGAAGTGGCCGTTGACGATGGTGAGGATGCCCTCCGCCATCTCCATGGTGCAGATGCCTCCGGTCATTTTGGCGATGGCCCGGAAGGGCATATTGTAGTTGAACAGCAGGTTCAGATTGGGCTTGCCCTTTTCGATGCTCTTGTTGATGAAATGGGTGAGGATTTTATAGGCCAGCCGCCCCGCGGCACCCTTGGCGTAGTACATCTGGCACAGGGCGTCGTTCATGTCCAGCATCCCGCTCCAGTGGCCGTCGGGGATGGGACGGCCCAGCAGGGCCTCAAACTCGGCGTCGGAGACGCTCTTGATATCGCCGGAGAAATACTTGGCGAACTTTTCCTTGTCGTAGGGAGGCTTGGCCCCGGTGCCCTGGACCTCCACGGTGCCGGACAGCTTGATGTCCGCGCAGGACGCGCCGATCAGCACCGTCCACGCGCCGCCCTCCACCTCGAATTTGTTGGTGTCCACGTTGAAGTAGCGGAACGCCTTGTCGTCCAGGGGGATGGTGACTTTCTTGGACTCCCCCGCCTTCAAAAACACCTTGGCGAAGCCCTTCAGCTCCTTGGCGGGGCGGAACACCTCCCCGTCCGGCTTGGAGACGTACAGCTGGGCCACCTCGGCCCCGTCCATCCCCCCGGTGTTCTTGAGGGTGAAGCTGGCTTCCTTTTCAGTGACGGTGAGGCCGCTGTATTCAAAGGTGGTATAGCTCAGGCCGAAGCCGAAGGGGAACAGCACGGGCGTCTTTGCCGTCTCAAAGTAGCGGTAGCCCACGAACAGGCCCTCCCGGTACTCGGCGGTACGCTCCTTGGCGGGGAAGTAGGGGGCGGAGGACACGTCCTCGTACTTCACGGGGTAGCTCTCCGCCAGCTTGCCGGAGGGGTTCACCTGGCCCAGGATCACCTTGAGCACGGAGGACGCCCCCGCCTGCCCGCACAGGTAACCGTGCACCAACGCCTTGATTTTGGGCAGCCAGGGCATCTCCACGGCGGAGCCCGCGGACATGACGGCCACCACGTTGGGGTTGGCCTTGCTGACGGCTTCGATCAAATCGATCTGGCTCTGGGGCAGGCGCATATGGGAGCGGTCCAGCCCCTCGGCCTCGCTGATCTCGTCCAGGCCGATGTAAAGCAGCACAACGTCGGCTTTCTTGGCCAGCTCCACCGCCTGGGCCCGCATGGCGGGATCGCCCTTGCCGGAGCGGGGATAGCCCGGCTCAAAGCCCACCACGTCCAGGTCAAAGTTTTTGATCACATCCATGGCGTGATCCAGCTTTGTGGGGTTGACCACGGAGGACCCCGCCCCCTGATACCGAGCCTTCTGGGCAAACTCGCCGATGACGGCCACCTTCGTCCCCTTCTTCAGCGGCAGGATGCCGTTCTCATTTTTCAGCAGCACGATGGACTGCTCGGAGGCCTTGGCCGCCATGGCGTGGTGGGCGTCGATGTCAAAGGGCTTGCCCTCCAGCGGATGATCCAGCTTCCGCAGCAGCGATTTTGCGCTGTCGGTCAGCACTTCCGCCGCCAGCAGGAAGCGTTCTCCCCGCAGGCTGTGGGTGAGCGCGCGGATGTCCTCCGCCGCCAAGGTCACCCCGAACATCTGGCGGGCTGTCTCCGGCAGCTTGTGGGCCTCGTCCACGATGAGGGCGCAGGTGTCCGGCAGGATGGGCTTTCGCCCGCTGCCCCGGTGGATGGCGTCCGCCAGCAGCAGGTTGTGGTTGCAGATCTGGAAGAGGTAGCGCCCGGAATCGCACTTCTCCAAAAAGGAACGATACCGGCAGGTCTCCTGCGAACAGTCGCAGATCTGGGGGACGCAGACACGTTCCCGGTCATAGCCGCTGAGATGGGCGATCTCGTCCATGTCCAGCTCATTCCGCAGCGCAAGCAGGGCATTCCCGGCCCTCCAGTTTTTCTTTCGGAGATCCAACTGGCCCAGCCGCCGTTCCAGACGGTCATCGCAGACATAGTGGGACTTTCCCTTGCGGATCACCGCCTGGAGTGGCTGTGTGATCATGCCGTCTTCTGTCAGCAGATTGGATAGCAAGGGGAGGTATTCGTCCCGCGCCGCGGTCTGGAGGGCGATGCTGGAGGTAGAGATTAAAATGGGCCGGACGGGGAGCCCGCTGGCGGCGCGGAAGCGGTGGTACACTGTCCCAGCCACCAAATAGGCGTAGGTCTTGCCGATCCCCGTCCCAGCGTCACACAGGGCGATGCCGCCCTCCAACATGGCGTCCAGCATCCGATGGCAGAGCGCCAACTGCTCAGGGCGCTCTGCCATGTTCCGAGTGGGGAGTAAGTCCTTGAATATGTGGTCTATCTCATTATGGGGGTTGTGCCTATTATCGTTGGTATTCATCCTCAAATTCCCCTTTGTCGGTTCGTTTTTTGTACTCATCGTATTCTCAGCTCGACCCCCGATGAGGTATAGGGAACAGTAACGGATAAGGCTTGGCGGACCTTCACGGACACATTCCAGGGGTCTCTACTGCTTTCAACCCATTGGGATGACGGGCAGCCTTGCCTTGGCTGCCCCGTACAGGCTTTATCGCGGCCCGGAGGAAGCAACGCTCCCTCCGGGTCATGGCGCGCACTGTGCGTCTGTCCGTGTGGTGATCCGTACTGCTGGTATGAAATTTTCAAGGTGCAGGAGGCTTGTTTGCCTTGGTTTTATTGTAAATGGCGCGGCATCCGTTGGATAGAGAACGATGGGCAATCCCCGTGACCATGGGACACACCTACCGTCTTAGAGATGGGCCTGGAGCATTGTCAGCCTGTCGATCAACTCGGCAATTTCCTTTTTCAACTGCACCTTGCTCCCATGCTCCAGTGCATTATTCCGCTCCATGCCAAGGATGAGCGAATCTATGGGCACATGGAAAAATTCAGAAAGCTGTATGAACAAATCTACCGAACAGCCTTTTGTCCAGATTCGATCCGGCTCAAATGACTCCGATCCATATTCAGCGTTTTGGCCAGTTGGTTCTGGGTGTACCCGTTTTGGATACGCAGGTTCTGTATGTACGCGCCGCTGCGCTTCATGTCATAGTTCATTTGTGATGTCTCCAATCTCAAATTTTTAGGGTGCGGAATTTGAAATCGGAGATCATGGGTATTGGGCTATGTATGGTAGCCAATGGCTGAGATACCTAGTCACAAAGTGACTATTTGAGATGCTGAAGATTTTCCTGTGCGCTTCCAGACGAAAAATCAGGTTTTTCGACACTTTTTTATGAGATACTTTAATTTCAGATGAAATTAGATAAATTTCGCAGGCGTATCTCAAAAAAATCGGCTGCTTTCGACTGGATTCCCAAAAATACAACAGAGAATATAGTCGAAAAAAGTCGAAATAAAAAAGGGGCGCGAACAACCGTAAGGCTGTTCGCGCTTTTATAAAAAATTGGAGCGGCGGCTTATATACGTCACCCCAGTTTATGCCGGTATAGATTATCTCAAAAGGGCCATCTCAATAGGTTCCCACCCCCAGAAAAAATAAAAAGGCATCGAGGGTGTTGTCTCCCTCGATGCCTTAATTGCATGTTACTCACGTTTCAAAAGAATTGAGAAAGTATAAATAGAATTGGACACGCTGTACGTTCTGAACGATATTTTGAAATTGCTAATTCTCTCCTTTTGCTTCTTCTACCTTTGCTTTGATGAAATTGATGCTGTTGATATATCCTTTGAGCAACAATCCAGCCCCAATTAGGAATGGCGCGTCAACTTTTTTTATTTCTGTTTTACTTGTAGATCGAATTCATTTCTGCAACATATAGTTCCTCAACCGTAATCTCCCCGTCTGCTTCCAAAGAGAGCCCCTGCGATTCAAAACCGCTGTAGGAGCGCATACTGATAGACTTGCTGTCGTTAAAGAAACCTTCCACCAGCGAACGGTCGATATATACTTCCATTATCAGTTTTCCATCTCTGACCTCCAGTGGACCTGATACGAAAGGCTTTTTCGCTTCCTTGGTTTTGTTGGGATTTTTCCCACTGATCGTCCCTTCCTGCGCATTGTAGATAAATGCGGTCAGGTCCCTGTCACCGTTGCTTTTTACATTCAGCGTGATCTCGTTGGAATCTCCCATATCCACAGCAGCCCGAAGATACAACAGGTCTCCAGAGACCTCTGAGAGCATTTGGTTGGCCTGCTCCAACGTCAGGCCGGTACCCTCAGTCAACACCGCGCCCTCCAGTTCATGCAGCGCATCGGCGGGACTCATCATCACATCTGTCCCCTCGTCGTTTAGCCATATCTTCCGGGGCAGCCCTACACAGTGGGCCCACCCGGCTGCGCCTTCCTCTGCGCCTCCGCGCTGGTCCTGCATGATGCTGAACAGATAAACGTCCCCGCTCACTGGATCGACAAGGGCACTGGGGCCCGTGAATACGTTGCTGCCATAGTCCAGCAGGGCCGGACCATCTATAAACCGCTCGTCAGGGATGAATTTCCCGGTTTCCCTGTCAAAGTCCCCCACAAAATAATAAACCTTGTTATCCGCCATACTGGCGGGAGCTGGAGAGATGGAAAAGAAATACTTCGTGATCGTTCCCGCCTCGTTTGTCAGAGGAAGAAGAATGGGCAGCTCCCAGCTGGTGCCGTAGGTCATGGACTGGTCCGGCCAGTCGTAGACGGAGCCGCGATAGACCCAGTCCATGTCGATGACTCCATCCCCCTTGACCTCCAGGGTCCTGGTCTCATACAGCAACGCACTGCCGCCGGGGCTGGTTTCACTGCCGCTGCAGATGAGCATGTACCAGGTATCGTCCTCCTTCCAGATATGACTGTCCCGAAACTCTCCGGGGCGGCCTTGGCCGGAGATCTGGGCAATGGCCAGGTCTCCGCACACCACCCAGTCGATCAGCTCCGGGTCGCTCAGGTCGGCAGGATAGGCCGCGCCTATGTTCTGGTTGGAGATCAGCCCGTCTTCAGCAAAGCTGTCGTTGCCCGCCGTGAAGAACAGGACAGGCGCACCGTTCACATCCAGCGCCGCGCCGCCGGACCACACGCCATCCGGTACAACGGTATTTTCCATGGGCGTGATGGCCTCCTTCACCGGACGCCAAGATACCATATCCTCACTGACCAGATGGCCCCAGGAGATATTCCGCCAGTAGGTCCCCACCATATTCTGCTGGAAAAACAGGTGGTACATGCCGTTGTAATACACCGGCGCGTGGGGCTCGTTCATCCAATGCTGGTAGGGGCCGCCGTGAAACTGGGTCTTATAGATGTCTTCAGTGAGAATATTTTGCAGGCCGATGTCCTCGTAGGCGATCTCCGGCGCCTGGAAGGATGCCTGTGCCACGATCGTTTCTTTGTCGAGAGCTTTACCGTACAGCTTCAGCTCGTCCATGTATCCGCTGAACATCTGGTAGCTTCCGGCGGCAATGGATTCGCCGTGGGCGTTTTTGCCTATCAGCAGTTTTTCCTTCTCAGCGGGAGCAATGGCTGCGCCCGTATCAATAGACCGTTCTCCTGCCAGTTCTCCGTTGAGATACAGCGACATGTTTCCGGACTTCCCGTCAAATACGGCGGCCACATGGTTCCACTCATACTTATGAATATCCTCGCCGTCCGCCCAGAGCGTCAGCCACTCCTCTCCGGTCCCCACCTGAAAGCATAGCCGTCCATACCGCTGATAGCCCAGGAGGAACCCCTGCTTTTTTTCCTTGTTGTACTGTCCTGCGATGGCAGTCAGATGCTCTGTCCCGTTGGCGGCGGCATTGGGATCGTCCCATTCAAAGGCGCGAGGCGCCGCCCACACGCTGACGGTGAGGGTTTCCCCCTGTATCAGCAGCTCTTCCGGTTCATATCCGATATAATTGGAGCAGCCGTCAAACAGCAGGCATCCGCCGGACACGCCCTGGCTCCGCCACTCCGGGGACCGGGCGTCCATATAGGCGGCATTGGTGAAGAGATATTTTACCTCGGCGGGCTGGGCCTGCCCCGCGCCGTCCGACACCTGATTGCCAGATCCCTCGTCAAAATCAAGACTTAACAGCAGCTTCTCCGGATTCCCGCTTTCTTTGACGGAGCAGGCGGTGCAGACCAGCGCCAGCAGGAGGGAGAGAACAGGTATGACCTTTTGGAGAAATTCTTTTTTCATGTGTACCTACTCCATTTGATTTTCAATTATAGTAACGCTTCCACCTGCTCCCGCTCCGGCATGGAGCGGATGGCTCCTTTCCTGGTAGTCACCAGATAAGCCGCCGTGTTGGCAAAGCGCAGCATGTCAGTCAGGTCCTCTTCCGCCAATCCATCCAACCCATGCTCCAGCACGAAGTTGAGAACGCAGGCGCAGAAGGTGTCCCCGGCCCCGGTGGTTTCGATCGTCCCGCCCAATTTGCAGGCAGGGACGAACACCCGCTTATCCTCATAATAGGAGCAGCTTCCCTCCGGCCCCGCCGTCACGTTGAACAAGCGAATGTTGGGGTACTGCCGCCGCAGGGCGGCCGCGCCCTTATCAAGATCCGTCTCCCCGGTCATGAATTCCAGCTCATTGTCCGCGATCTTCAAAATATCGCACCGGGACAGACCATAGGCGATCTGCTCCCTGGCCTCCTCCAAGCTTTCCCACAGCGGGGGCCGGAGATTGGGGTCGAAGGAAACAAGGGCGCCGCCCATCCTGGCACAGCTGACAGCATGGCGGGTGGCCCGCCTTACGCCCTCATGGGTCATGGACAGCGTGCCAAAATGGAAAATACGGCTCCCGCCAATTACTTCCCCCGGCACCTCCGCCTCGGTGAGCATCATGTCCGCGCCGGGGTTGCGGAAGAAGGAGAAGTCCCTGTCGCCGTTGGGCAGCTTCTTGACAAAAGCCAAGGTAGTCCGCGCGTTCTGGTCTGTTACCAGATAATCCCCGCAGATTCCGGCTTCCTCTACCACGGCGTGAAGCTGCTGGCCAAACATATCGTCCCCTACCTTGCCGGCAAAAGCGCAGCTCCGCCCCAACTTTCTCAGCATCGCCAGCACGTTGCAAGGCGCGCCGCCGGGGTTGGCCTCGAAGAGGGGATTGTCCTGACGGCTGAAGCCGTTTTCCGTAAAATCGATCAGCAGTTCCCCCAGAGCAACCACGTCAAAGGTCTTCTCCACCATGGCTCACGCCTCCTCATCAAACACCAGATCGTATTTCTCTACATCCATCAACACCGAACCGCCGGCCTCAAAGCTGATGGCGTCCGCCTCCTGGCGGGTGTAGATCACCGCGCTGGCCGCCTGCTCGCCATCGTTGACAAAGACCTCCAGGCTGAAGCGGTCCAGCACCAGACGCAGCTTGATCTCTCCGCCCCTGGGACGAACAAAAAAGCTGCGGGTATGGACAATGTCGTGGGGCAGGCCGCTGCGGGTCCGGTCGATCTTGACGGTCCCCTGGTCGGGGCGGTAGCGGATGATGGTCTCATGCTCCCCGTCCTTGGCCACCCGGATGCGGAACCAGCGGTAGGAATCCTTCCCAATGGGCCGGACGGTAACAGTCATGTCCAGCATCCTTCCTTGAACGCCGGGCAGGTTGACCTCACCGCTGACAGGAATGTTGTGGTGCATGACGCACGGACCGCGATAGCTCTCCAGCTCCCGCACGGGTATCTGATACAGCCGCCCGTCCTTCACGGACAGCTCCCTGGGCACAGACATCTGGCCGAACCAGCGGCAGTGATAAGGCTTCGCCCCCACGGTGGCCCAATTCTGCATCCACGCCACCATCACCCGCCGCCCATCGGGGGTCAGCAGCGTCTGGGGCGCATAGAAGTCCAGGCCATAGTCGATCGCCTGGGCATTTTGCCGGATGAAGCCCGCCCCCTGCGGGTCGTAGTCTCCGATAAGACACAGCGTCCCGTTTCCGGCGTGAAATTCCAGTCCTACTGGCTGCATCTCCTGGGGGCTGGTGAGCAGGACCTGCTTCCCGTCCAGCGGGAAGAAATCCGGACACTCCCACATCTTCCCGTACTGGTTATGGCAGGCGTCCAGGGTGCGGACAAATGTCCACTTCCGGCCGTCCCCGCTGCTGTAGAGCAGGATGGCCCCGCTGCCATCTGCGGCGCGGTTGCCGATGACGGCGTAATACGTCCCATCTGCCTCCTGCCAGACCTTGGGGTCCCGGAAGTCCACCGTACTGCCGCCCTCCGGCAGATCCTTGCCGGTCAAGACCGGGTTCAGCTCGCATTTGTCGTAATCCACGCCATCTCCAATGGCGACGCACTGGGTCTGGATATCCCGGATAAATCCATCGGCATCGTGCCCCCGCTGAACGCCGGTGTACATGAGCATCTGCCGCCCGTCGGGCATCTCTACCGCGCCGCCGGAGAAGCATCCCGCCGCATCGTAGCCGCAGTCAGGAGCCAGGGCGGCGGGCAGACGCTCCCAGCGGATCAGGTCCCTGCTCTTTACATGTCCCCAGTGCATGGGGCCCCACTCGTTGGAGTAGGGGTGGTACTGGTAAAACAGATGGTACTCCCCCTTATAGAGGGAGAATCCGTTGGGGTCATTCATCCAGCCGATGGTGGGGGTAATGTGGAAGGCGGGCCGTTCCCCGGCGGGGATGTGGGGGCCGTACTGGGCCTCAAAGTCCCGGGCCTTTTGCAAAGCTTCGCTGGTCATATCGTGTTTCCTCCTCAATTCACTTCAAATGATATTCCAAATACCGATCATATTCCGTGTCTGCAAATTCACCTATTCGGTCAATTTCCACACCTCGTATTAAAGCTCCAGGTTACGCGCCTGCTCCACTTCCATCCAAGCCAGGACGCGCTCTATCTTCGCGGCATCCTTCCGATTCGTTTCTACGGCCCGGACCGTATACCACCAGAAAGGGCGCAGATACCGGTAGAGCAGCGGCGCGGCATCTGCTTCCACCTGGTTGAACGTGTAATATTTTTTTATGATCTTGAGATTTTCTATGAACAGAGTAAACGCTTTTTCTTGCAGCTCTCCATCGTATAGCATATTTTTCTCATCATCCTCAAAATTGACGAAGGACTCCCGAAACAGCATATTGAGTACCGTCTCCCGCCCGCTCAGATTGAAGTCCAGCACACCCGCAAGCCGTAAATCCTCATCCAGCAGTACATTCCCCCCGCCCATATCCGCCTGAAAAACGGAGGTGGGAAGCTGCTGGTAAACGCGGGACAGCGCGGCCTTGTTCTCCAGAAAGGCATTCCAGATTCGTTGGAAGCGGTTTCTTTGTTCCGGGAAATCCGTTTCCATCATCTTCTTGACGCATAGAGCGCACTCCATAACCTCATCATCGTCCTCGGACGGATCGAAGGGCTCCAGGATGCAGTACGCCGATGGGAAGTCCACAAAGTCCCACCTTTGCGCGCCCGCCTGTGCCGTCAGGCGGAGGGCGGCCTCCTGGTACACACGCCGGCCGTCCTTCCAGATACGCCGCTGGTCAAACTGTTCCGCCGTCCGGTAGACGGAGCATTCCTCCGCGAAAGCAACGCAGGGCAGACCGTGATATTCTACCGCTTCGGCAAATTTTCCCTTCCGGTTGGGTATGATCCGAGGACAATAGCAGCCGATGGAGCGGTAGGCTTCGATCGTCTGCCGCCAGCCTTTCACCCGGAGGGGCGTGGTAAAGGCGTTGTGTACGATCTTGATAACCAGCCGCAGATCTCCCCAGTCCGCAATGACTATCTGCCGGAAGTCCGACAGGCCGCGGCTGTGATCCGACAAGTCATAGCGCATCGGAGAGCGGGCGTCGTAGAGTGTAAAAATATCTTTTATATCCATCGCAGTTTTTGTAAAAAAGGGGACGGCCCGGGGCCGCCCCCTTTTCAAGAGAGAAAGGTGTAGTGTTATGCGTTCTTATTCCGCAGCGGCATACCGGTCATAGGCGTTCTTGTAGACCTCCAGGATCTGATTCATGCCGTAGGTATCGATCAGGTCCTGCTTGTAGGCTTCCCACTCGGCGTCGCTGGGGCCGCCGTCCCGGAACCAGAGGGCTTCCTGCTCCTTGACGTGGTTCTCAAAGTCGGGCCTGTAAAGATCCAAATCGTCCAGCTCGCTCTGGGTGAACACGCAGTCCACGGGATAGAAGGTGAAATCATCCACATACTTGAACCAGAAATTCTGGAGATCGTCCAGACGCTGGAGGGCGCGGTCCTCCATGTGGAAGACGTTGGTGTAGTACTCAGAGAGGATCAGCTTGGGGCCCTGGACCTCGCTGGCGGCTTTCAGCTCACCGGCGGACTTGCCGAACTTCTCCCGCGCCTCCTCGTCGGTGATAGAGACGTACATGCCCTGAGCGTCCTTCTCCTCGTTAAAGTACACGCCGATAGGACCGTACTGGAGCTGCATGACGTTCTCGCCGGTATACCACTGGTCGTAGAACTTCAGCAGGTTGGCAGGACTTTCGCAGGCCTTGGTAATAGACAGCATCCCGGAGTTGACGGCGGAGCCGGCGGACTTGATGGTCACGGTACAGGTGCCGTCGGGACCCTTCAGCGGAGGCAGGTAGACGTAATCGGCGGCGTGATCGGCCATCAGCTCGTTGATCTCCCACCAGGTCGCCACGCCCACGTAGCCCTGGGCGCACTTGGCAAGGTACTGCTTGTCATCCTGACTGAAAACCTCGATGTCGATGAGGCCGTCGGCATACCAGTCATGGTAGTAGGTAATGGCCTCGCGGTAGCCGTCGCTGACGCAGTCGAAGACCACTTCCTTATCCTTGGTCAGGCGCAAGTCAGCGCATACGTCAGACCAGTTGGTCAGGCCGAAGGGGGCGTAGAAGATGTTCTGACCCCAGCACCACTGATCGAAGCCGAAGGACATGGGAATGGTGGAGCCCGCGTCCGCGCCGTACATCTTGTGGGCCATGTCGTTGTCCTTGAACGCCTGGAGGGCGATCCTCAGCTCCTCGACAGTCTCGGGAACTGCCAGCCCCAGGTCATCCAGCCACGCCTTGTTAATCATGGAGAACTGCTGGATGGAATGGATGGAGTAGTCGTCGGCAGCGCCGGTGGCGCCGGTGCCCATCATCTCGGCGGCAGGCAGGCCGTAGATCTTTCCATCGTCCTGGGTGATAGCGGCCTTGATCTGGGGATACTTCTCCAGGATGGCGGAGAGGTTGGGCATTATGCTGGCATCGGTGACGTAGGGCGTCAGGTCGATGAAGGTGCCGCCCCGGCCATAGCGGCCCAGGTCATAGTTGGACCAGCCCACGGCCTGCACAGCGTCGGGCAGCTCGCCGCCGGTCAGGCGGATGTTGACCTGCTCGCCCAAGGAGTCGCTCATGGTCTCCCAGTTGATCTTGATGCCCGCGTTCTCCATCATGGCGTTGAGGACCGGATTGTCGTCATAGCCGCCGGAGAGGGCGGAGATGCCGGAAATGATGTTGAATTCCGTCTGGTCGGTGTTGGTATTGGGCTCGCCGCTATTGGCGGGGCCGTTGTTCCCGCCGCCGCAGGCGGTCAGCAGAGCCAGCAGCATGACGGATGCCAGAACAAGGGACAATACTTTCTTCATAATGATTCTCCTTTTTGATTTGTTTCAAGCTTCACAACGATTTTGCTGAACTTCGCACAATATTTACTCCATCGCGGCTTAACCCTTCACGGCTCCGGCCATGAAGCCCTTCTCAAAATATTTCTGGACATAGGGATACGCGATGAGCATGGGAACAGCCGCCACGATCATGGAGCAGAATTTGATAAGCTCCGTCTGCTTGTTCAGCTCGGCGTAGCCGCCGGAGATCATGCTGGCCTGCTCGCTGGCTGCGCTGGATTTCATCAGGATGCCCCGCAGTACCAGAGGCAGGGGCTCGCCCTTGCCCCCCAGGTAGATCATGGCGGTGAACCAGTCGTTCCAGTAGGCCACCATGGCAAACACCGCCTGGACCGCCAGAATGGGCATGGACAGGGGAATGACCACGCTGAGGAAGGTGCGGAACTTGGAGCAGCCGTCGATCTCGCTGGCCTCCACCAGATCGTGGGGGATGCTGTTCTGGAAGTAGTTGCGGACGATGATCATGTTGCCCACGCCCACCCCGCCGGGGAGGAACAGGGCCCACATGCTGCCCATCAGCCCGGTATCCCGGACCACCAGATAGGTGGGGACCAGCCCGCCGCCGAAGTACATGGTGAACACGAAGAACAGACTGATCCACTTCCGCCCCGGCAGATCCTTCTGGGCCAGGGGATAGGCGGTGATGTAGAGCATCACCACGGAGAAGATGGTGCCGATGACGGTGTATTTCACAGAATTGAGGAAGCCGGAGACGATCTTCGGGTCTGCGAACACCGCCTTATAGCCGTCAAAGGTGAAGCCGCTGGGCAGCAGGAAGGTCTTCCCTGCATACACGTCGTAGGGGTCGGAGAAGGAGGCTATGAGGACATAGTACAGAGGGTAGGCCACGATCAGCAGGACTACAGTGCAGATGGTCACCAGGATGATATCGCTGGCCTTGTCGGACATACCGGTAGATTTTGATTTTGTCATATTCCGCCGCCCCCTTTACACAAACTGCACGTCCGAAGCCTTGGACGCAATCTTGTTGACGATGATTAGCAGCACGATGTTGATGGCTGTGTTGAACAAGCCCACGGCGGTAGAGTAGCTGTACTTGGCCTGCTCAATGCCCTGCTGGTAGACATAGACGGCAATGACGTCGCTGGTGGCCTTGTTCAGATCGGTCTGGAGCAGCCAGACCTTTTCAAAGCCCACGTTCATGATGCCGCCGGCAGCCATGATGAGGTTCAGGATCGGCTCCACCAGTGAAATAATAAGGTTCAAAATAGGCTGCAATAGCGAGATCACCATGTTAAGGATCGGCGTCAGCGCGTTGAGGATTTCCACGAGCACCGGCAGCACGGCGCTGATTATCTGCGTTATGATCGGCAGTATCGTGTTGATTAGCTGGATCAGGACGGGCAGCACGGCCTCCACGATCTGAGTGATGATCGGGAGAATGGCCTGCACGAGCTGGAGCAGCACCGGCAGCACGGCCTCAATTATCTGCATAACGAGCGGCAGCAGTTGGTTGATAACGTCCACCAGAACGGTGAGCACGCTCTCAATAATCTGCGTCAGCACGGGGAGCAGCTGGTCGATCAGGCCGATAATAACCGGCAGCAGCTCAGAAATGAGCTGGATCAGGATCGGAAGCACGGCCTCGGCTATCTGCCCGAAGGCGGTCAGGACGGTGCTTGCTATTTCCGAGATTAGCGGCATGAGCTGGTTCAGCATGTCGCTGATTTTGCCGCCCAGCTCCGAAAAGCTGCCTTGCAGTTCCTCCCATAAGGCCGTCACATTGTTGCGGAAGTCCTCGTTTGTTTCCCATAGGTACTTGAAGCCAGCAGCCAGCGCGGCCACTATGGCGATTATTGCCAGCACGGGGCCGGGGATAGCAGCGATCGCAGTCTTGAAGCCTGAGAAGGCCCCGGAGATTTTGCTGATCTGGCCCACGATTGAGCCCCATTTCATAGCAGCGATCACGGAGCCGATCGTTCCCAAAATTATGCCGACTTCTGGCAGGTGGGAGAGCAGCCACTCGACTGCCGGGCCCACGCGCTCGTTGACGAAGTTCACGGAGTCTTTAATGGCAGGCG
>OFHB01001332.1_pt1 | contig 14242 bp, 11 predicted proteins | sample 1521881 | NCBI WGS metagenome assembly OFHB01 (sample SAMEA3504090, study PRJEB24116) | mouse gut metagenome | biome: mouse gut; feature: mouse-associated habitat; material: faeces | place: Denmark | collected 2011
TTCAAGATTGAAAATGGTGATACGCTTGAATGGGATGCCTTTGGAGATACCCAGTTTGATGCTGTGGTCGCAAATCCTCCGTTCTCTGCCGAATGGAGTGCTGCAGACAAATTCAATAACGATGACCGTTTCAGCAAGGCAGGGCGGCTTGCCCCACGTAAGACAGCCGACTATGCCTTTATCCTTCACATGATTTATCACTTGAACGAAGGCGGTACAATGGCTTGTGTCGCTCCGCATGGTGTGTTGTTCCGTGGTAATGCAGAAGGTGTTATCCGTCGCTTCCTGATAGAAAAGAAAAACTATATTGATGCCATTATCGGTCTGCCTGCCAACATCTTCTACGGCACAAGCATCCCGACATGTATTCTTGTTTTCAAAAAATGCCGTAAAGAAGATGACAATATCCTGTTCATTGATGCAAGCAAGGAGTTTGAAAAGGTCAAGACACAGAACAAGCTCCGTGAGCAGCATATTCAAAAGATTGTCGAAACTTACCGTGACCGCAAGGAAATAGAAAAGTATAGCCATCTTGCCTCGCTGCAGGAGATTGCGGACAACGACTACAATTTGAACATTCCACGTTACGTCGATACCTTTGAAGAGGAAGAACCGATTGACATCAAAGCTGTCATGGCTGAAATCAAGGAACTGGAAGCCAAACGTGCCGAACTTGATAAGGAGATTGAAGTGTACCTGAAAGAATTGGGTATTGTGGAATAAGAAGACGCATAATGGCTAAAAAAAAGAAAGAAATAACGATATCCTCATCTGCTGCTGAGTATCTCAGTTATGTGGCTGCTATCGGAGAAAACGCTGATAATATAGAAATCAGGTATTCTGATGAAAATATTTGGCTTACTCAAAGGCTTATGGCTGAGTTATATGGGGTTTCTGTGCCTGCTATTAATCAACATATCAAGAAGATATTTGATGATAATGAACTTGAAGAGACGGCAGTTATTAAGAATTACTTAATAACTGCTGCGGATGGGAAATCCTATAACACCAAACATTATAATCTGCAAATGATTATTGCGGTAGGATTTAAAGTCAATAATGAGCGCGCAGTTCAATTTCGTAAATGGGCCAATGCAATCGTGAAGGACTACACTATTCAAGGCTGGGTAATGGATGATGAAAGGCTGAAAAATGGTGGTTCCAAGTTGACAAAAGATTATTTTGAGAAGCAATTGGAACGCATTCGGGAGATTCGTCTTTCGGAGCGTCGCTTTTATCAGAAAATTACAGATATTTATGCCACATCCATTGACTATGACCCTACAGCAACAGCGACAAAACGTTTTTTCGCTACTGTGCAGAATAAAATGCATTTCAGTGTTCATGGTCATACTGCCGCTGAGTTGATTTATGAAAGGGCGGATGCCGAGAAAACGAATATGGGGCTGACTACCTGGGATGGTGCTCCAAATAGCAAAATCCATAAATATGATGTGATTGTAGCCAAGAATTATTTGTCAGAAGATGAACTACAGTCATTGGGGAGATTGGTTTCTGCATATTTGGATCTTGCTGAATTGCAGGCACGTAGGCATATTCCTATGACGATGGAGGATTGGGAGACAAGATTAGACGGTTTTTTGCGGATAATGGATGAAAATGTTTTGTCTGATGCCGGGCGCATTTCAGCTGAAATTGCAAAGGCTCACGCTGAAAGTGAATGGGAAAGGTACAGGATAGTTCAGGATCGCTTGTACCGTAGTGATTTTGATAAATTTCTTCTTTTGGAAAATTTAGATAAAACTGATAAAGATTAGGCTTGACATATGAGTACGAATAACGAAAATATAAATAAGGAAACTAAAAACCCTAATGTTCCCCATTTGAGATTTCCGGAGTTTAGTGGAGAGTGGGAAGAGCATACGCTTTCTGAATATTTGGAGTTCAAGAATGGTCTTAATCCAGACGCTAAACGTATTGGAAGTGGACTACCATTCATTTCGGTGATGGATATTCTTTCAGAAGGAGTTATCAATTATGACAATATTCGTGGCAAGGTCAATGCTACTGAAAAAGAAATAGAATGTTTCGGAGTGAAAGACGGAGATTTGCTATTCCAACGTAGCTCAGAAACATTGGAGGATGTTGGACGAGCTAATGTGTACATGGATAATCGTACCGCCATTTATGGAGGCTTTGTTATTCGTGGTCGTAAAATCGGCAATTATGATCCTTTGTTCTTTAAGTATTTGCTTGCTACGCCATTAGCGCGCAAAAGAACTTGCAGAATGGGAGCAGGAGCACAACATTTCAATATTGGGCAGGAAGGATTATCCAAAATATCATTATATTTTCCATCAATTGAGGAACAGAGAAAAATAGCTGAATTTCTATCTCTCATTGACGAACGAATAGCAACCCAAAACAAAATCATTGAGGATTTGAAGAAGCTAAAGTCTGCGATTATTGAAAAACATTATTGTAAAGTTGAGAAACAGATTGCTTGTGTCGGAGATTTGGGCGAACCTTTCAGTGTTGGCAATTTGGCAAAGGATGACTTGACAGAAACCGGAATACCTTGTGTTATTTATGGTGAACTTTTTACGACTTATGGAGAAACTATATCTCAAATAGAAAGTCATACCTATAAAACAGAGGGTATTATATTGAGCAAGAAAGGGGATTTGTTGTTCCCTTCTTCAACTACTGTTGACGCAATGTCTTTAATTGCTCCGTCCGTCATCAATATGGACGGAGTTATATTAGGTGGAGATATGTTTGGAATTCATATCAGTCCTAACTTTAATGCACAATATCTAAGTTACTACTTCAATCATATTGCCAAAAGGCAGTTGGCAAAATTTGCTAAGGGTAGCACCATTATTCATTTGCATTACGCAGATATTGAAAAAGCCAAACTATTGTTGCCTTCTTTGGAAGAACAAAATAGAATGGCTAAATGTTTGGTTACATTAGATGACAAAATTAAAAAAGAAAGAACCTTTTTTGATTTATTAAATAGCCAAAAGGCATATTTGCTTTGTCATATGTTTATATGAACATCTGATATAACATATATTGCTTTTGTGATTGATATTGTTTAACCACCCTTTCTTCAATATTTATTTTTATGTCCAAAAGTGTCAGAATAGAAACATTTCTGACCTTTGGGCAAAAAATGTTGCGCACATCAGAACCATTTATAGATGTAAAAGTACTTCCTTGTTCGTACCTACGCCACATAAATTTATAGAATGTCAAATACTGATATATAAAATCTGACATATTTTCTTCATGTGGTATAATAGCGCAAACGCCACGTCCTAAACATACTTTTTGAGTAGCTTTTGCTACTTCACCAACAGGAGCACGAACCGTCAAAATTATATTCCCTTTTTCGGTCATTTGATTAAATTCGGCGGTATATAGACGAGGCGTTGTTTTGCCATTTGATATATCTAAATTGCCTTGAACCAAGGGCATACCAAGACCTTGGTCGTTGTATGCGTTAGATGATGGAGATTGCCCCATTACAACATTAGCAATCTCTGACAAATGAATCGCACCTTTTGAAGAAAACAGAATATGGCTAATCGCAGACCTACAAAACAAACAATCCTTAATCAAGGGAATTAGAAATGATGTATTTGGAAAACTTAGAAAAGATATTGGCTTAAATGCAAAGGTTGGCGATGTTCTTAGTTATGAGCAGCCACAACCATATATTGTTGAAGATACTGAATATACAGCAGGAGGAACTCCAGTATTAACTGCCAACAAAGCCTTTGTTTTGGGTTACACATCAGAAACTGACGGAATATACGACAAGGGCGATTGCATAATATTTGACGATTTCACTCTTGATTGCAAATATGTTGATTTTCCCTTTAAGGTCAAATCATCTGCTATCAAAATTCTAACGGCAAAGAACAAAGAACTCTTGCGTTATACATTTGAGTTTTTGAAGTATCTTGATTTATCTACGGATGAGCATAAAAGACATTATATTGCTGAAACGCAAAATCAAGAATTCATTTTGCCAACTACGCAAATAGTTAGAACAATAGCACATGCTTTTTCCACATTATCATCACGAATGCAAACTATAGTAAAGCAAAGAGATATGCTTGAATTACAAAAACAGTATCTGCTTCGCCAAATGTTCATATAAACATCTGGCGGAGCAAGTATTGCTTCTGTAAACTCAGGTTTCTTAGAGTGTTCTTTTCTACTGATAGTTTGCTATCAATTGCAGACAACAACCGAGCATATTGAAGTTGTTCTGTATATGATGGGCAAAACACTTTGGCTTTTCCATAGTCCTTGAAATATATGTGAGGAATAGCCATACCTGTCTTGTAAGGTTCAAAGTTGAACACTTTCAGCAGATAGTAAAGGTATTGAAGTGAATAGCCGTCTTTAGCTTGCAAAGTATTCAAAGTTCCTGTTGCAGAACATTTGCCTGTAACGTAAGAAACTGTACCAACACCAGAACCATCTTTGATAATATAAACGGCTTCACCCTCTGTATTATAATCATCAAGATAGCCAACGATGCCATTTGCGCCATACACAGGATATGCGCCTTGCTCACAGACTTCACTTTCTTGCTGGGTGGAAGAACTACATTCTATACACTCATACAAACGAACATTGGGCTTGTTGCTGCGAACTATCTTCTGTGCAATTCCCTTGATTAGGGACTGCAACTTGTCAATGATTTTGTTTTGGGTGGCGATGCGCTCATCGAGGAGGCTAAGTAAACGGGATATTCTATTCTGTTCCTCTATAGTTGGTATTGAGAACTCGAATTCTTCCATTTGTCGTTTATCACCTCTTGGCATTTTTACACCTTTTACTCCTGACATTACGTAGTTTATGAATTTGTCTGAGGCAATGATATTATACAAGAAGTCGCCTTGACATCCTGTAGTCCTAAGAACAAATACATCGGCACTACAACCACCAAATCGGTCTGACTGCCATACCTTTTTCAGATATGGGCGGATGTTAGATATAAGAATATCATTAGGTTTGATTGCCATTACATTTCCATCGGTGGGAATTGAGGAAGCCTCCTTAATTCCTCCAAAATTTGGGATAAGATTCTCGGTAGAGATATAACAGGATGCGTCTAAACCATCTGCAGGAATCCTTGATTTTTGAAACTCAGCTACATCTTTAAGCTCGACTCGTTTCCATTCTTCAAAAAACTCCGGAAATCTCAAATGGGGAACATTAGGGTTCTTTGAACCTTTTATCTTCTCACGTTCGGCAAGGCAAGTTCGTTATGCTCTCGTTCAATCGAAGATTTTCCTATTATCTTTCCCGAATTGTAGAACTAAATTAATTAAGATTATGATTCAGAAGACAATCAGAGAGATTTCGGACGCATGGCGAGATGACAAACGACCGTATGTGAAACAATCTACATTGGCAGCCTATATGTTGATTCTTGAGAATCACATTTTGCCAAAGTTTGGCGAGAGTAGCGAACTCCATGAAAATGATGTGCAGGAGTTTGTACTTGAAAAGCTGGATGGGGGATTGAGCGTGAAATCTGTCAAGGACATCCTTATTGTCCTTAAGATGATTATGAAGTTCGGGGTAAAAAATGAGTGGATGAACCACTATGAATGGGATATCAAGTACCCTACGGACATTGCCGGTAAAAAGCTGGAGGTCTTGTCCGTAGCCAATCATAAAAAAATCCTGAAATATATACAGGGCCACTTCTCCTTTCCAGGACTTGGCATCTATATCAGTCTGAGTACAGGTCTTCGGATCGGTGAAATCTGTGCTTTGAAATGGGACGATATAAACATCGCTGATGGAGTTATAACCGTAAACCGAACAATAGAACGCATCTACATCATAGAAGGGGAGAGGAAACATACGGAACTGGTCATCAATACTCCAAAGACCAAAAACTCATGTCGAGAAATTCCGATGAGCAAAGAACTGCTCGGAATCCTGAAGCCCTTGAAAAAAGTAGTTAACGATGATTATTATATACTTACCAATGACGAGCGCCCGACAGAGCCACGTACATACCGAAACTACTATAAAAAGCTGATGGATAAACTTGAAATCCCCAAACTGAAGTATCATGGACTTCGTCATAGCTTCGCTACACGTTGTATAGAAGTCGGATGCGACTATAAAACCGTCAGTGTATTGCTTGGGCATTCCAACATTTCAACCACGCTGGACTTATACGTGCATCCCAATATGGAGCAGAAAAAACGCTGCATTGCCAAAGTGTTCAAGTCACTGGGAAAATAGAATCATAAAACGCATTAATTCCCAGCTATATATGAGATTACGTATCTGATGACTGAATGGCTTCTGCTCGTCCGGTATATTTACTATTTTGACAGATCTTCGAATTTATCAGCTTTCCATCATGTCAAATAGTTTGCTTCAGTCGTGACCGTATAGTACGAATAGGTAAAGAATTGTTTTTATAGACTATACAGAGTTGGAAAATTCAGTTTTTCCGACTCTTTTTTATTATTCATACGTAGTGATAATTATTCAACGGTGACAAGGTCTTCTTCACATTAAACCTAAGATAGTAATCATGGAGGAGACATAATCTCGGCCCTGTATCCTTTTAAATATCACCCTTCCGAATAAACAAGTAGAGCGTCAACAAAATCAAAAATACCATCCTCTAAGGGGTGCAGGCTTATGTAGCGGTTTTTGTTTTTCAGTTTCAACAAAACAAGATTTTCCGAATAGAACTGTTTATCCAGGTGGGAATAAAACTTTTTCCCATTTTTTTGTGCTGCCTTGACTAATTTATCGTTTGCTTCCATGAATTCATCCGGATTCCCGATTTTCCTACGAAGTTTAAAGGCGATGTCGATGTCTCCGAAATCTTCTTTGCTTGGGTCAGAATAGCTGCCAAACAGGAAGAGCTTGCTTACCTTGTGCAAATAGGTGTCATCGTTGTTTATTTCATGAACACGTTGTATCAAATCACTGAATATTTTGTCCGCTCTTTCTTTATTGATTCTATGAGTGCATCGTGCAATACTTAGGGCATTGCCTTTGAGTGTCAGTTTGTACCTTTCATCACTCTCTTCAATAAATCCATTCGCAATTAATCCGGATATACAATCAGCTGCATCAGCACGTTCCAAATGGAGTGATGCCATGAATTCATCAAATGCGAATATCTCATTTTTGTTTCTGACTTTTTTGAAAAAGTTTCTGATTGCAATGATTGGAACCACTCCAATATAATCCGTTTTACTGATAGTCATGCTGCTGGCTATATTATAATCTGTTCCTTAAAATCAAATCCGTCATTGTCCCGACATTTACAATGTCAGTCGTGGATATGCGGTACAGGTAAAGTCCGAGTTTTGCAAATATGCTGTCTTTGAGGGCATCACGGTGCCTTTGCACATCACTTTCCTTATGATTATGCCATCCGTCCACTTCAATGGCAAAGCTCGGCTTCTTGGTAAGTGAATTATATACCATGAAGTCAACATGAGAGTAGGGGCTTTCTGCAAATGTGGTTTCCCTTGCATCTAAGCAGGCCCAATCTGCAATCAGCTTTGACAGGGGATAATGGCACAGCACCTCAGTGTTTGTCAAAGACAGTTTTTCTATCGCCTTTACTAAAACATCGTGCATGAGATTCTCTGACAGGTGCGCTGAAACATGACTATGCGTGGCTTCATAGGCCAGCCGTTCAGCAGTATATTGTTTGTACAGAAGATCAAACACAGAGTGCAGCCTGCTCTCTCTCACCTCAAAATTATTGTATTGAATATAGCTTATCAGCTGCCCTATATTCGAGTCTTCCGGAATATCATTCCCGTTGACAACGATGCAAAGGCGCGATACGGCACGTGATATGGCGACATTCAGCAAATTTGCGTCATCTGAAAAAGCCGTTGGCGTATTGTCCACCATGCTCATGATGATGGCATTGCACTCCCGTCCCTGATACTTATGGACTGTGCTTGAAATATCTTTGTCCAACGCTTTGTTTAATGCAGCTGCCTGTGTACGGTAGGGGGTGATTATGCCTAAACTTCCCGAATCCGCATAGTCTGACATGACTTCTTGTGCAATAGTGTCTATCTCGCGCTGGTTCAAGTGTCCTCTGGCATGATTGCCGGGAACTGTCCGGACAACTTGCAAAACATTCTTTTCATTCTTGTCCGTTGTCATGGCGATAAGTTCTCCGTTATAGAAACGCCTGTTGCAGAATCCGATTATTTTCGGATGACAGCGGTAATGCTCACGAAGCAATGTTACGGGAGCCTCCTTGAATACTTCCACACATGATTGCAGGAAACTGTGTGTGGCTGCATTATACTTATCTTCCACATTGTAAGACATCCGGATTGCATTCAATGCCAACGTCTCCTCCTTTGTTACCACGTTGGGAAGCTGCTTGTCGTCACCTACGATTACTGCATTCAATGCACATGATAAAGCCAGCGCTCCCGTCTTTATGTCCACTTGTGAGGCCTCGTCCATGATTACATAGTCGAACACCATATCTCTGCTGATGCAGTTCTTTGCAGAATAAGTAGTGCTTAATACAATCGGATATTCCACCAGGAACTCCTCGCTCCTTGGCTTCATGTCCCTGACGGTAAATTTCTTTCTTTCGCCTTTCGTATATTTACCTGCAATCCTGTTCTTCAGAAGCTGGAGAGAACAGGTACGGAGCCGTTCCATATTCCGCTTGATGTCTGCCTGTTGCAGGGCATCTTCAATCATCTTCAGTTCCTGTTCGATTTCTGTCTTGCGTGAAGAATAATAAGCCGTTTCCAAAGTTGCAATCACATCAGATGGCTCCTTGGCAAGAAACGAAAACATTTTCAGATTCAAAGACAATGTCCACTTCAAACGGAACCATAAGCTTGGTATCCGTTCTTTTTCAGCGAGAATACGATACCTGTTCAGCAGACTCATCAGTTTGGCCGAACGTGCCCCCTTAAGCCAGTCATTCCTTTCCTTGTTTTGCGGAAGCATCCGATTATACTTTGTTTCGGTCATCAGCGCATCATATTCGGCTTTAAGAATTGCTTTTTGCTTTTGTCCGTCAAAACCTTTTGAGACTGCAGCAAGTGCACATTTTGCCAATTCTTCAATGGATGCCGTTTCTTCAATATGCCAGGCGCTCATATCCGGATATTCCGGCTGGTCAGCAATGAAATTCTTTCTGTTCTCCAGACTTCCCAATTGCGCGACAAGAAAACCGAGGTTTTCTTTAGCCAGCTTTTCCGCAACATTTTCCACTGCGGAATTGTTGTTGGATACGACAAGCACCGTCTTGCCCGCGATAAGCAGATTGGCAATGATATTCAGAATCGTCTGTGTCTTTCCGGTTCCCGGAGGCCCTTGGATAATGCTCACCTGGTGCGTCAACGCCGCTTCTACGGCAGTTTTCTGACTGGCATTGCAACCGAATGGATAATATGCCATTGCTGGATGCCTATAAGTGCGCAGCTTTCTTTTGTCGCCAAGATATTGCGCGAGAGGAACATTGTCACGCTTTACATCTACCTGGTCATATTGCTTGGAAAGAATATTCTCATCTTCTTCAGTTGTCAACCCTGTTTCAGCAGCCAGTTTTTTCAGATACTCCCAGTTTGAGCCTCCGCTTATTGCAATAGGCGTCCTTGTGATATAGACATCATTGGCGCACAGATTTTCATGATATCCGCTTGTGTGGATTACATGGTAAAAAGTGTATTGGGGATTTGCAAAGCGAAGCAATTCCGCTACATCAGTGATATGCCTGTTCCTGACATAAAGTCCTTTCCCGTCAAGACATACTGAAACCGGCTCCTTAAGAAACAGCAATCTGTAAGGATTATAATTGAACAGGCGAGGGGAGGACTTGAAACGGACAGCCCATTGCCCTTTCTTGTTCATATTTATTGAAGACACCTGCTCTGTGACAAACATGCGCTTGTCTCCATGCTTCTCCAGGTCCACTATCATGCATTGTCTTGAATCCATGTTTTAGACAATTTTAATAAATGATACAAGTCATTGTGATTCAGCTTGCCGCTCCTTGATTTCCTTGTATGCTGCAAGGCCTTTGACTGTCAACAGGTACTTTTGGCGTGGATGGCGCGGAGAGGCTGGGTAGAGCATCCGGACGTAGCCTTCGTTCATAGCAGGGGAGAGCGTGTACTCGAGGAAGTTTGGTCTATCTTTTAGACCAATAGCAATCAGCATTTCTTTTACAGAAAGCTGATTTTCTCCAATGACTTCAATAAGTCGTTTTATATTTGCATTTTCCGGAATCAAGCTTGTTGGGGTGCTTGTTGGGGCGACTCCATTAATTAGCCCTTGTGCCTTGATATGAAGATACCTATTCATAAGAACATTATCTTCTCCCATCATGAGATTTCGAAAGAAGCGCTCGAGGTAAATAATATCTTTGTAAATGCCTTTCTGCAGGTTCTGATAGTTGGCTCGTACAAGTGCATTGCGGAAGTACCAGGAATTCTTTTCAAAAATGCTGTTATTCACATCTAATCCAAGTGAACGCAGGTACTTGATGATGAATACAGCTGTTGTTCTTGTGTTGCCTTCACAGAATGGATGAATCTGCCAGATGTCTGAAGTAAATTGAGCTATATGCTTAACAATCTCCGACATATCCATACCTGTATAGTTGAAGTCGCGCTCTCTCTGAATATCGTGCGCCAAAGCACCTTGGAGTTCATATGCAAATCCGTATGAAACAGAAGCACCATCTAATACCCATTCTTTCTTAGATATTTCGTAGTCACGCAAAATACCCGCGTGTTTGAATATCCCTGTAAAGATTCTTTTGTGGATAGATGTCAATCCATGAATGGAGAATGTAAATGACGGCTCGTTAAGGATGCGGGCAATGTTGGCAGATGCTTTGTCAGCCTCCTCGATCTCGTCTTCTTCAGGAGTTCGATTGGTTTTTGATTGGTAATAAGTATCGATGAGTTCTTTAACCTGATCTATGGTGATATCTCCCTCGATGTGCTTAGCTGCGGTCTCATTCAAGTATTCTGACGTTTTGAGGCCGTCAACTGCCTGCAATCCGATAGCGGTTTTCCATGCCTCAGCCCGTTCCTTACCGCCAGGCTCACCCATCCTAATGTATGTGTCAAAGTCTATCATGTCACAAAACTAACAAAATTGCGAGAAGTTTAGCTTAATGAAGCGCTCCACTTGTTTTTCTCAGCCTACTTCCCGATGCGGTAACTCAGTTTTTTATATAACTATTTGATAATCAATTTATAAAACTTTGTTTCTGAAATTTTAGCAACAGAATAGCAACAAATTTCCGACAATTCCTGCAAAAGTCGATTTTGGGGGCTTATTTTCCCACGCAAAAATTCCGAAAAATGTTACCCAAGACTTCGTCGCTGGAGATTTCGCCGAGGATGGAGCCGAGGGTGTATAGGGATTCGCGGATGTCTTGGGCTACCAGGTCGGTCGGGATTGAGGCGGACAGGCCATCTTTTGCGCGTTCGAGGGAAGCTGATGCACTTACGAGGGCTTCGTAGTGGCGGAGGTTTGTTACTAAAGTGGCGCTCTGGTCTGCAATCAAATCTTTCTGGGAGGTGGCGAGGGAGGTTTTCAGGCGCTCTATTCCTTGTCCTGATTTTGCTGAAATGCTTATAATTTCAACACTATGATTTACAGCTGAAGAAACAATAGAGTTTAAATTGGTAACAAATTTGTTAAGCAAAAAATCTTCACCTGAAAGGTCGCATTTGTTTACCAAAAGCCACAGTTTCTGCTCGTCGGGATTGAACTGGGAGACTATCTCTTCTGCGGATTTTCGCATCTGCTCTTCTGAAGCGGTGCCGTCTATCATGCCTATAACTATGCTTGCGCTGTGGAGCTTTCCGTATGAGCGTTCAATGCCGATTTTTTCTACTATGTCTGATGTTTCGCGCAGGCCGGCGGTATCTATGAAACGGAACAGGACACCGTCAATATTCAGAGTCTCTTCTATGGTGTCCCTGGTGGTGCCGTGCACATCTGACACGATTGCCCGCTCTTCTCCGAGCAGCGCGTTCAGCAGGGTGCTTTTCCCGGCGTTGGTCGCTCCGACAATCGCTACCGGAATACCGTTCTTGATGGCATTGCCCAGCCGGAACGAAGCCGCCAGCCTGCCTATATGGGCCATTGTCCTGTCAAGTAGGGCAATCAGATGGGTGCGGTCCGCAAATTCCACATCTTCCTCGCTGAAATCAAGCTCAAGCTCCATCAGCGACACCATTTCAAGCAATTCCGCGCGCATTGACTTCAATTCGGAAGAGAAGCCTCCTTTCATTTGGTTGAACGCGACCCTGTGCGCCGCTGCATTCTGTGAGGCAATCACATCTGCCACTGCTTCTGCCTGCGCCAGGTCCATTTTCCCGTTTATGAATGCACGCTGGGTGAACTCTCCGGGAGCTGCCGCGCGTGCACCTGCAAGGGCAAGCATGGACATCAATTCGCTTACTATATATGATGACGCATGGCACGAAATCTCCACAGAGTCTTCACCGGTATATGAATGCGGGGCACGGAATACGCTGACAAGAACTTCGTCCAGCACTTTCCCGTCCTTAGCGTGCACGGTGCCGAATAATATGGTATATCCTGCAGCATCCGCTATTTTGCCGCGTCTGCATGTAACTACCTTGTCCGCAATGGGAAAGGCCTCCGGTCCGCTTATCCTTATTATTGAAATCGCACCTGTCCCCGGAACAGTGGCAGGTGCATATATAGTATTTTCGTTCAGTACAGGCATATCAAACCGGTTGCTATTGTCCGACCTTAAGCTTCTCGAATTTGTATCCGAGTCTCTGCAGTTCCATTGCCTCACCTGTCTTGAACATGACTGCCATAGCCGTCAAAAACAGCCTGTAAGCGTCAGCAGTACCTCTTTCAACCGTTGATTTCTTCATCAGATGATACATCTCAGTGCTGCAAGACTGCATTTTCTTTACGGATTCCTGCTCCTGAGCAGAGCCTTTGGGCATATTGAGCACTTTCCACAGTATATGCTCATCCATTGTGTCGAACCCTTCCGGGCCTTTGAAAAAGTCGTAGTCCCTTGACGAATAGCGCTCCCAGTCGAAATCCCATAGAGAAGCCACGGCCATTCCAAGGAAACCTGCGCATGCAAGGCAAAATTCCGGATATCCGTTGAATTCCCTTGCTGCTTCCGCACAGAAATCAGGAGCAATTTCCTGCCATTTGCCGTCTATGTCACTGCTATTGAGCAATGTACCCTGAAGAAAGCCCAAGTCCGTACAGAACTTGAGCATATAGTTGGTCAAAAAGACCTCTCTTTCCTGAAGTGTCACCATTTTTCTAAAGTTAATCCATCATGCCCGTACCGTTACAGGGCAATTCCGAAAGGCAAAGATACGCAAAATATGGCATACATGATTTTCAGAAACAAATATTGGCCCCTTGGTGCCTAACGGAAATACCCCACAGGATGGTTTATGAGAGGGTGCTGGGCAGGGGAGAGTTCCAAGGCCTTGCGGAGAGCATCCTCATCCATTGATGCACGGGCTACGGTAGCCATGCCGGCAGATGCGCAGAATATGGAAATGTTCTGTGAGATTATCCCCGCGTCAACCGCGCACATTGTCTTCGTATGTGAATCTGACACGTCACCCATTTTACTGTAGTCACTTACAATGACAAGGCTCACGGGAGCTTCAAGAACAAATTTCTGCTTTCCGGCAACGGCGCCGCGCCAGTCTCCCTCCTTGACAAGCACAAGACAATGTTCCTTCGCATCATATAGGTAAGCTCCAGTTTCCATTATGACATAAAGTTCGCAATCCTGCTTGTTCAGCGCAGAGCCGGCTGTCCTGCGTCCGTCCTGGCGGTTTATTCCGCATGCAGCCCATACGAGGTCACCGAGATCCTGCAGGCTGAGAAGTCCGGATGAAAATTCCCGGGTGGACTTTCTGTCCTGCAATGCTTTCATGACATTTCCCTGGCGCTCCATGTCCGGTGAAGGCAGGCCGATTTTCTGTTCCTGCGCATTGATTCCTGTCGCCATAATGACTCCTAAAGTCAGCAATAAAGATGTCCTTTTCATTTTTTAATGATTTAGCATCAGCCGCATGGGGATATGAACACTCCTCGGCATGCAGCTTTATTTCCCCGCTAAATTAGCGAAAATCACAATACGCACCTCACTTGCCGATGAAATTTCTCCATCCGGCCAGATAATCAACCTGTGTCTTGTCCTGAAATAGGTTTACCGATAATTGAACAATAAGTTGTTAGGACT
>OFHB01001338.1_pt1 | contig 14199 bp, 14 predicted proteins | sample 1521881 | NCBI WGS metagenome assembly OFHB01 (sample SAMEA3504090, study PRJEB24116) | mouse gut metagenome | biome: mouse gut; feature: mouse-associated habitat; material: faeces | place: Denmark | collected 2011
AACCGCCGGAAGTCCCCTACTTCGCAACAGAAGGCCAGGGCGGTATGGTTTTTTATCCCTATGAAACAGCCCAGTTTTTCAACCGGCTCCCGGTACGTTTCACTCCGGGACAGCTCCTCAATGCGTTTATCGTATGTCTCCACTTTCTCCTGCGCCTGGTAGTACAACACGAGATATTCTTTCAAAACCTCGTTGAGCACACCGTTGCCAAAATCCAGTCCCTCCAGCCAATACAGATGCCTTTTTGTCCAATATGATTTCCCGTCGTACTGCTTGCCGTGCCTCGTACATAAAGCGATCGTCTGCTGCTTGATCCGTTTCAGCGTGTTGTTTCCGTCGTCCCGCATCCGAATATATTCTTTTACCGCATCGTCCTCCGCCGTGGGAACATATACCGCGCTGTATGTGTGATACGCCAGACATTTGCTGATCCGCCGCGCATCCATCCGATCTGTCTTTATCTTTTTCCCGGGCGTCACTGGCATCGTTGACGGCGCCAGGATCACGCACTCCACTCCGTGATACATCAGCTGGTGATACAGGCTGTATCCCAGGCACCCCGCCTCATAGCCGCACAGGATTTCCGCCTCTTTTCCCCGCTGGCTCTTCACTCGGTTGATGTATTTGAGCACCTCCTGGTAATCCGGCTTTACCTTGATCTCCGCAAAAAATCGGTCATCCTCTACGCTATAGCAGCACAAAGTGTAGTTTGTGGTATGGACATCCATCCCAATATACGTTATACTTTTCATTGTGACTCCTCCTCTTGTTGTGGTATGCCTCTCGCCTGTTGGTCTTCCCACCTCAGTATGACTGGCTAATCCACGCTTTTCAAGATTGAGGAGTCATTTCATATTGTCTTACTCCCCGGCTTTTGTTATTGCTTTTTGTGAAGTATCATTCTTTCACTAAACACAGTGCTCTCTCATACTTCATGTACTTTTATAAGGCACTGAAACATTTGATTCTTACAGCCTATTCCTCGGTTCCTTGTGGCCGAGCGGTTACTATTTGGTAAAAAGTAATTACACACCAAGATCTGCTTTAATTTTTAGTAATTTCCCCTTTAAATCTTTAAGTGCCCACTTGTTTTTTGTCCGCAGTGCAACATTATTACCATCAAGTCCTGCTGCAATAAAGTCAAGAGCAGCATTGATATACATTGGAATGCTTTCAGCATCATCCTCCCAGTGCTTTTCGGCATATTCTAATACACACTTAGAAAATATTGAGAAATGAATAGCTTTTCGTTTATCGCTTGTACAACAAGTGTTTAGTATGTTCAAAGCCTCTTTACATTGTGTATAGTCTATCCCTACATTTGCATTAAAATATATCATAGCGTATGTGCTATCAATTGAAAATCGGTTATAATGCGCTAAATTGCGGGCACTATCAATCCATAGAAATGCCTCTTTCAACTGCTGCATTCTTGAAAAATAAATTGCTGCCTGTTGATAAATATACTCGCTCTCATCTTTTTGGATACATAGCTCATAAAATCTTTTGCCATCAGAAAAATCTGTAAATGCGCGGCAAGCCAAATCTGCATCATATCCGCTTCTTTTAAATTTATCATACGCACATATTTTAAAGGGAGGAACATTCTCCACAAAATTGAATAAAACATCTGAAAAAGTTTGGTTGCCGTTTGGAATGCTCTCGATTAATTTTTCTGCAAAAAAGCGAGAGCGGCATTGATAATAATTTTGCAAAGAAAAATCAATATCAAAAGATCCAAAATAAGACGTATTAGCACAATCCTTAATGAGTTGTCCAGCGCGGTGAACAGTATCCATCATTTCGGTCCATTCAAATTGTTCGTCGCCAAGAAAAGAATAGACCATATCAAAAGAGCACGGAACGCCGCAAGAATGAACGTAACAAATCATTAAGAAAACCTTGGCCGCCATAGGATCATTCATATAAAAGGATTCCAAGAATTTATAATTTTGTGCCCTCAGTGTTGTTACGAGCAAATTAGGCAATGTAGGATCTTTTTTGAATTTTTTCGTATTTGCGTTGACTCTTTTCAAATCCATTGGAATAACATTTAGAATTGCTTGCGCGTCGTTTTCCCTCAATTCTGTAATATCTATTGTTTCAAAATGCAACTCTTGTATTTTATGATACTGACGCTCGTAATTAAAATCACGATCACAACAGACCACTTGCACATTGTTTGCGCCAAATAATCTGATAACTGCATCGGTATCTCTAAAACAATCGTCAATAAAAAGTATGCTTTTAGCATTTCGTAATGCTTTCAAATAGGATTGAACTTGTTCTAATGTAGGGGCAACCATATAGTGCTTTAAGTAGTGTACTTCAATATTCTCTGCAAGCTGCATTAACAGAGTTGTTTTTCCTCCCCCTCGAATACCAGTAAATATGACATTTTTTCCTGCTGCAACCCAATCCGCTATTTGTGTATAATAGCTTAATTGAGGTATTGATTTTGCATAAACATAAGACCATCTGGGAGTATAGTCACAAAAGAATGATTTCAGCGGATAGGAACCCTCGCCATCTTTATCTGGAAGCTCATACCGTCGCAATTCAACTAAGTCAGGTTCACCTAATTCAAAATGGTCTTTCAAGTGAACTTGTTCTTGTCCGAATTCCAGCAAATATTGAAGCATTTCCTTTGTATCGCCTCTTATGATATTGAAATTCAAGGACAAAAGAAAATCAACTGTTTCTGCGTCTGGATTATACAATAATGCCCACTTTTTAACATTTTCATTAGTGTGCTTTTGCCCCCCGTACATTGCCTCTATTGGACCAGAATCTTCAAAATTCCACCCCCAAAATAGAATCGCATTCTGTTCTGCATCCTTGCTCAAACTTGTCCAAGATGCTTTTGAGTTTTTTTGAGAGAATGCACTTGCGATTTCAGTTGCGCCAAAAACATAGTCGCCCTGTGTCCGCACACAACCATGAAGTGGGAAATAATCAATCTGATTTCTACCAAATGACGTATTGTTTTTATCATATTCGTTACCCCGGATACTCCGATTATTTAAGAAGCATGTACTGTCTGGTGCTCCATATAACTTGAAAAGTAAATCATCTATATTTGTGGTATATATATTCCTGATGTTAATGCCCAACAAAGCCCTATATAAATCTGAAAATGTGCCTACTGTAAAACGTTTTTCTAAAAAGGTATAAAAAGATCCTTTATCCGTCTGTAATAGTTTAGTACAGGCCCGTGGAAGATTTTTATATGTACTTATTTCCGGGAATTCTACTTTTAGTTCTTTGAGTAAGTCGACACCAACGGGAAGCGGGTTCCCACTGTTGTCCGATGCCTCAACCGAAAACCCAGCCCCGCAAAATAGACTTATCCCATTGTTTAATGCTTGCCTAAACAGATTTTCATAGCCATTTGTGGAAAAATTTAATGCCATAGTCGATCTCTCCTTTGTATTTTATTTGGATATGGATATATTTTAAGTTAGCTTTTGATACCTCCTCATCAGCTCCGCCACACAACTCGTCTCGGTGGTAGTAGCCACATCGAACCCATACGCCTGCATGACGGCCCGGTCGTTCTGTTGGTGGGCTTTCCGCAGCTCCGGGGGCATGGCAATCTCGTCGTAGAGGTCGGCAAGGCTGCAATCCGGGTAGAGGGCCCGAGCATCCAGGATGGCCTGGGTAGTCTGCTCGATTTTGGCCTTCTGTGCGTCGGTGGGGGTGGGCCAGGGGGATGGATTGTAAACCAGCTCTTTTGAATACCATAATCGCTTTTTAACCGCCCGCAGACTGCATGCATCCAAGCCATATGTACATTAGAGGTCAGCACACCAAAATGGTACAAAGTGGCGTTGGGGACAATCTGAACTGCTCCCCGTCAAGTAGACAGAGAAATAAAATAGAAATGTGGTTATCCCTTTAACTCAGCCAAGCAGAAGCACCAATAGCTAAGACCAGGCGCTCCAGGAGGCGGGGGCCAAAGTCACGGCGGCTGAAGCGGAAGCAATATTCGTCAAGGTAGGCTTGGAGGTGCTTCTTAGGCAGGCCATGGTAAGTACCCAGGATGAACGCCTTGGCGTTACTGATTACGATGTGCAGCCAATGGAGCAGGCCCGAATTGGGATTGTAGGGTTTGTGCTCATGGGTATAGCCCTCCAGAGCCGGGATATAACTCCCGTAACCGTCACTGTGGATCGTACTACTTTGGACAAACGCAGCTTGGGCAAATTTTTTGACAGAGGCCCGCTTGATATTCTGTGTGACCCGCATCTTGGTATAGAGAGGATTCCCCCGCTCATCCAGAGAGATAGCCACAAAAACTTTCGCCTTTTCCGTACCCCGGCCCCGTTTCTTTCCAACAGTTGGCCCGCCAAAGTAGGTGTCGTCAAATTCAATGGTCCCATTGAGCTGATGGATTTTGTCCCGCTGACCCATAGCGGTACGGATACGCATGAGCATATACCATGCGGTTTTATAGGTCGTCCCCAGCATTGACATCAGCGCAACGGCTGAGATGCCCCGCTTATCCTGGCTGACAAAGTAGAATGCCAAAAACCACTGCGTCAGCGGCATATGGGTCCTATGGAGCACCGTTCCCGCTGTCACTGAGTTCTGGTGGTGGCACTCAGCACATTGATACCGGCCGTTGGATAGCAGGCAAGCGTGGTGACAGCCGCATTTAGGGCAGACAAACCCGCCCGGCCACCGCAGATTTGCCAGGTACTCCCGGCATTTTGCTTCGTTGGAAAACTCTTTCATGAAGGTCCCCAGAGGATACCGCTTGCTCTTTGCCATGACCCGTTCCCTCCATTTTTGGTTCATGGCCTAATTATATTCTCTGATATATCCCATAATCCGGGCTTTTCCTCTGGCTGATTAAAAGGGATAATCACATTATTATAATATAAGACTGAGAATATTGTCAATCAAAAACGAAAATCAATGAGAGGGACAAGAATGGAAAATGGTGAGGAAAGAGATGTAATTTAAGATATAATAGGATAATATTGAAATAATAATGCAAAAGATAGAGAAAAAATGACATTTCTTAAATGATTCGACCTGTATAGATAGGAAAAATACAGCTTAATCCGTGATATACTTTCTTGACAATTTCACAATGGTTATTGTAATATTGAAATTACGAAAGGCGCTGTAAATCACGGTGAGTGTAGGTGGAAGGCTGTGAAGACATCTGCGGTTATTCCGGCGGTGGGTATTTCCACCCGCATGCTGGAGATGAAGCCATTACTTTGCTTTGAGAATTCAACGATTATTCGACACTCAATCCGTTCGCTGAAAAGCGTTGGGATCCAAGATATTATTGTGGTGACCGGGTATCAAAGTGCCGTTCTGGAGCGGCACTTAAAATCAGAAGGCGTTATGTTTATTAAAAATGAACGATACGCTGAAACAGATATGCTGTCATCTGTAAATTTGGGGCTGAGGGCTCTTCCGGACCAAAAAAGACAGGTTTTTGTGACGCCGGCAGATACGCCACTGGTTTCAACCGAGGTCCTCCAACGTATCATGGACCAAGAGGGCGAGATCGTGTGTCCTGAATATCAGGAGAAGCTGGGACACCCGATCCTGCTACGGGAAGCCGGAATCGAAAAGATACTGCAATGGAATGGACCAGGAGGGATCAGGGGGAGCTGCTGCAATGTTATCGTGATTTTCATCAGCACGTTTTGGAAGAAGCTCAAATTTTATTCGATCAATGTTCTCCGGATTATCTGAAAACTGCGGAAAGAGGAAAGAAGCAATGAAAGACTTATTCACGGCATTGGCCAATGAATTAAACAGGAAACGGGACCTGGTACTGGTTACGATTATAAGAAACGAGGGTTCCGCCCCCCAGGGCTCAGGTGCGAGAATGTTGGTCTCATTGAATGGCTTATCCGCTGGAACGATAGGTGGAGGCGCTGTGGAGTATCAGTGCATCCAAGTTGCCAAGGAACTGATCGGGACCACAGAAGGCCGAAGCGTTTCCTTTTCTCTCAACGCAAAAGACAGTGCGAATTTGGGCATGGTCTGCGGAGGAAATCTGCAGGCGCTATTTACGCCGGTCTCCGGACAGGATGAACGGTAGACGACCCTTTGCGCTGATGTTCTGGAACGGTATGAAATGCAGCAGCCTTTCTGGATGCTGACGCCGATGGATGCACATAGCATCCCGGAACTCTGGCCCGCAGGGCGGAGAGAGGCAGACGCGGAACTGCCGGCAGCGCTGACTCAGCAGCTGGGTTCCCAGCCTGAAATCAAAGCCCTGGCCGGAAAAGAATGGTTCTGCGATCAATTATTGAAGTCGGGAAGAGTGTGCCTTTTCGGCGGCGGCCATGTGGCTGCCGCACTGGCACCGGTTCTGATCCCTCTGGAATTTCCGTGTGTCGTATTGGAGAACCGTTCGGAGTTTGCAGATCCGGCTCGATTTCCGGAAAAGTGTCAGGTCCAGTTGATTGATTTTGAACGCTGCACCGAACAGTTTTCCTTCCGGACGGATGACTATGTCTGTATTATGACAAGAGGGCATCTGGACGATTTGACCGTACTGACCCAGATCTTGAAGACAGATGTAAAATATATCGGCCTGATCGGCAGCGCACGGAAGATCAAAACAACATTTGAAAAACTAAAAGACCTGGGCTTTTGCGATGAGGATCTGAAACGGATTATTACTCCGATCGGGATACCAATCGGAGGAACGAGTCCAGCGGAGATCGCAATTTCAATTGCGGCGCAGCTGATACAATGCCGCTGCGAGGCACCATCCAAATATTGGCCGAGAAGGGATAATACATGAAACTGATTGATACGAAGCAGGCGGTAGGACACGTCCTCTGCCACGATACTGCAATGATGTTGTGCTGGAATTGACCCAGATCGGTAAAAAATGTCATTCCGGCTGCGAGATCTACAAACAGGTGGACGACTGCATCATGCCCCGAGAAGGTGTGTTCACTCGCGTGCTTCACGGCGGTGCGGTCTCGGTCGGCGATGAAATGACTGTCAATGAGGTGAAGTGATATGAGAGCTGCGGTGATCACAGTCAGTGACTCCGGTTGGCAGGGAACGCGGGAGGATCTGAGCGAGCCTGCCCTGTGCGAGCTTGTCCGGCAGCAGGGCTGGGAACTGGTTTCCTTTGGGTGAGCGTCATATGGTGGCGGAGGAATTGAAACGACTGTGTGACGAAGATCTCGCTGATCTGGTTTTGACCACGGGAGGGACGGGCTGTTCTCCCCGCGACAATACACCGGAAGCTACCCCGGATGTGTCGGAGCGGCTGGTACTGGGGATTCCGGAGGCCATGCGTTCAGATCACGCCCCATGCCATGCTTTCCAGAGCCGTGGCGGGGATCCGGAAGAGAACACTGATCATCAATATGCCGGGAAGCCCCAAAGCAGTGAAGGAATGCATGGAAACGATCCTTCCGGCGCTGCCGCACGCTGTCCGCATTTTGAGGGGCGAAAGAGAATAACTGCCTGGAGGCAGAAAATCAGATATTGCAACCAAATCGGAGGAGGAATAGTGTGAAACTGCATTACATTAAAGCAAATCCAAGCGGAAATACAACGGTCTTTATCCTGGATCCTGTGCCGAAAGAGCAGTATGCGCAGGTCAGCAAGGCTGTACTGTCTTATGAAAATGTAGGTGCTGAACAGTTGGGCTTTATCATTCGTGACGAGTCCTGTCCCAATGGCTGGCGGATGGAAATGGCCGGAGGCGAATTCTGCGGAAACGCTTCCAGAAGCTTTGCGGCCTGGCTGGGAATGTGCGGACAAGTCGGTGCACCCAAAATGCTGTCTGATCCGGAAATGGAACTGACCATCTCCGTGTCCGGAAGCGGTCAGCCGCTGGTCACACAATTGAAGCGTATGGAGTGCGATAATTGCTGCTATGTGACAGTACATATGCCGCTGCCGCAGAGGATCCTGACAGGCAATGACCCCTGGTTTGGCGAGTATAGCCTCGTTATTTTCGATGGAATCAGCCATATGGTGTTGTGGAACCATGAAGAGCACTCGGAAGATGTGGAAAAGATGAAAGCACTTCTTTCTGCTGTGGGGCCCATGCCGGAAGCCTTTGGACTGATGTATTTCAATGAAGCGGAGCACAGGATGAAGCCGCTGGTGTATGTGGATAACCCGCACACCCTAGTGTGGGAAAACAGCTGTGGATCCGGCTCTTCTTCCGTAGCGTCCGCACTGGCACATCGAAAAAAGGACACGGTACAGGATATTTTGCTCAGACAGCCGGGCGGTGACCTGCGGCTGAGGGCGGTCTGGGATAAGGAATCCGTAACGGAACTGATCCTGGGCGGTGTGATCCAGTTTACCGCATTTGGAGAGCTGTTTGCATAATAACCGGATTTCCGCTGCAGCCGATGTTAACAAGAATAGTTAGGAAAAGTAGTGCTTTACGATGAAAGAGCTAGCAGAAATTGTACTGACGGTGATCATGATGCTTTCACTTGCGGCCTGTGCCCCGAAAGATGAACCAACATCGGAAGAGCATGCCGACCTAGTTGTTTTTGCAGCGGCATCCATGCCGGAGAGCCGCTGGCACTCTTAGTAGGCGCCTCCGGAAGCGGAAAAAGCATGGCCCTGAAGTGTATCGCTGGATTGATCCGCCCCGATGAAGGGCGTGTGGAATTGGACGGACGTATCTTGTATGACAGTGCGTCTGGCATCGACCTTGCACCGCAAAAGCGCAGCGTGGGATACCTGTTCCAACAGTATGCACTCTTCCCCAACATGACGGTGAGGGAAAATATACTGGCAGGAACAAAAAAGCTGCCACATGAGGCACGCAGCAGCTTTGCGGAGGAGATGATCGAACGGTTTCATTTAAAGGGACTGGAGAACCATTATCCGGCGCAGCTGTCTGGCGGGCAGCAGCAGAGAACGGCCCTGGCCCGGATCACGGTGTCGAGGCCCGGTGCGATCTTGCTGGATGAGTCCTTTTCCGCCCTGGACAGCTATTTGAAACTACAAATGGAGGAGGAACTGCACACATTCCTGGAGGAATATCCTGGAGAGGTCATTTTGGTATCCCACATTGGAAAGCGGGAGGAGGAAAAACTGACTGCCGGAGAACATATCGTGGTTTGCATAGATGGAAATGACGTGGCGTTTTTGAGTGAGCACTAAAGCTCCAACTGCCTTATTCTGAACAACATTGATCGGGAGTGATCCTTCCGTATGTATGTCGAATGATGCAATTATAAATAGAATAGTTGAAATACCTGAAGAATTGCAGCATAATACTATATACAGATAAATTATCGCGGTTGGGAGGCCGGTTGTTTCTTCAGATAGCTTTCGGCTTCAGCGGTGACCTGGGCGCAGTGTTTCCGGAGCTGACGAAGATCGTCGGGCGATATATGGTCGATGTGCAGGCCTGCGCTGACGGATACAGTATGTCCGCAGGCTATGCATAGCGTTTCTGCCAAGGGCTGTGCCACAAGATGGTCTTTGTGGGCAGTTACCGGATTGACCCAGCAGTCACAGCTCAACACCAGGGCATCCTTGAGAGAGGGGCGGGGAACGGCAAGCACCACCGCACCGATGTGAGGACGATCTCCACCACATAGGATCGCCTGCCAATCAAGTCCGCATGGAATAAGCTGAAGGGTAACTTTTGTATGGCTCGTTCCGGCTGAAAATAACATATCAATGCACTCCTTTTGTTGATCGATAAACTCATATGGAGGTAAAACAATGACAGAAAAATTAGGTGAGAAAATCAAAACTGCGCGACTGGCGAAAAAAATAACGCTGAAGGAATTGGCAGAAAAAACCCAGCTTTCCATTAGTTTTCTGTCCATGGTAGAGCGGGGACTGACATCCGCGGCAGTGGTTTCCTTGAAGAAAATAGCAGAGGCATTGGACATGGACCTGTCTGCGTTCTTTGAGAAAACAGAAGATGAACAAAAGAATGGGTTTGTGAGAAGCTATGAAAATCGGATCCGGTACACATCAGGCTATTATATCTATAAGAACCTTTCTGCCTGTACGGAAAAATGTGAAATGGATCCCATGATGATCATCCTTCTTCCGGGACAGAGCCGCGAGGATGTATCTCAGACGATCCATGCGGGAGAAGAATTCATCTATGTACTGGAGGGGGTCCTGACCTATTATCTGAATGGACAGGAAAATGTCCTCTATCCGGGAGACAGCTACCATAGCTTCGGGAATGTTCCCCATACATTTGTCAATCTCTCCAATAATCTGACAAAGGTACTATATATCGTAACACCACCGTTGTCAGTTGGCAACTTCAATCTGTGATTATTGTAAAGAAAAACTGTGAAGATTCATATGGATCTTCACAGTTTTTCTTTTGGGGAAAAGAGAAAGGTACTCTTGAAATCAAATAAACTGAGATACAATTACAGCTGTCAGCATAATGGGGAGACTGAAATGGAGAAAACCTGGTACACAGGAATCCCAAATATGATCGTGCTGGCCATCAACATTCAATCCAGCTGTCGGGGCAAGAGTGACATCAGAAGCCGGCGAAGCAGCATCGCCCATTGCAGCGGCAGCAGCAATCAGTAGAATAGTTGCGTGGACGGAGAAACCGATGTTCTGACACAGTGGTACATATATAGTTGCAAGAATCGGAACTGTGCCAAAGGATGTTCCGATGCCCATGCAAACGACCAATCCAATCAAAACAATTACAATAGAGGCGATTAGTTTGTTTCCGCGCATGATTTGAGATGCGGCACCAACCAGTGACTCTACACCACCTGTGGCTCGAATCACAGATGCATATCCTCCGGCAATCAAAAATACCAGGCATATCATTCCCATCAACTTGATGCCTTCATTGACCTGCTTATCAATTTCATTCCATTTGATAGCACCGAAAAGTATCATAATAATAATTCCACCCAGTGCTGCGAGTGCCAAATCGGCAGTAATTACTTGGATAACTAAAATTACAATGATAGAAGCGAAGGCAACATAGTGCCTACGATCTAAGCTCTCTGTGATTGCATCCGTATTAGATGTATCTGTTTCTACTGAATTGTATTCTCTTGGCTTGCGGTAGGTAACGAAAACTGCCACCAGAAGACCGATTACCATAGCGGCACCTAGAATCCAAGTTACCTTCCATACTTCGTTGATTTCAACGTGCACCCCGTTATCGGTTAGATTTGAGGCAATGATGCCTTGAAAAATTAGGCCATAGCTAATAGGTAAGGCGAGGTAGGGCGCTTTCAAACCGAAGGCCAACGAACAAGCGGCAGCCCTTCGATCCAACTTCATCTGATTCATCAAAGCTAACATGGGGGGAATCAAAATCGGAATAAAAGCAATGTGAACTGGAATCAATGTGTCAGCTACAACGGAAATAATTGCGAATGCGCCCAAAAGAATGAGCGGATTACCGCCAATCATGCGAGTGAGCTTTTTGGAAAGAATATCAGCCAATCCAATGTCAGCCAACATTGCGGCGAAAACACCCATTAGTACGTATGCAAGTGCTGCCGAAGAATTACGGATAAAGCCGGAGGTCAAAAGTGCCATGATGGAGTTTTCGGCACCAAACAGCGGTAAGGAGCCTGCGAGGCCTCCGACAACGCAGGCAATCAGCATTGATAAAATAATATTTAACCTCATGAGGCAAAGAACACAGAGGACAACCACAGATATGGTTACCGGATTTAATAGAATTGACATACTCACAACTCCTATCATTAAATGTTTGAACTTCTTGATTTGGTCCTGTGCTGCCGGTCTTAGTTGAGGTGTATCATCTTCCTTCGACTCAAAATTTTATGTTGTATTTTCTAAGGACCAAAACGGGCCTTAAGCAACAGTGAAAAATTATTTAGGTGAACCAAATAAATACGAGGATATAAAACATGTCGATTTTAGTGAAATCAGCTTTACAATTTCATATTACCATATAAACTTAAGTAAAGTCAATCAAAAAAATATTTTAATACTGTATTACTAAAAATTCAGCATAAAAATGAAGTATTTATGAAAAGGCGATTTTGCGGAATAGGATCTGACTGACATAAAAAGAGTGGATTATTAAAGTTAAATATATGGACTTATTTTAGACCTACTGAAATTAACAAGGAAAATACCGAAGCATACCATTCCAAGTGCCGCCAGATTCTGCACATTGAATGTCTTCTCATGAAGCACTACGGAGGAGAAGAGGGTGCCGAAGATGGGGGTCAACAAATGAAATACTGCGATCTGGCTTGGATCGTTGTATTTTAGAAGGATGCTCCAAATCGTGACAGCAAGACAGGAAAGGACGATTAGATAGCCTACCACCAGAAGGCCTTTGGCATTGAAGGTCAATCTTCCTCCCAGAAGAAAAGAGACCACCATTTGAAGGGAGCCTCCGATCAGCATTTGCCAGCCGCCGGTCAGGATGGGGTCATATTCTTCTGTAATACTCTTGGAGAAGAAAAAACTTATAGCAAAACAAAAGGATGAGATTGCCAGGAAGCCTTCCCCCGTGGGGGTAAAGATGAATAACTGCGATAGATCGGGCCCGATGGTCACCGTTAGAAGTCCGACAAGCCCGAATAGACAGCCCAGGACCTTGTTGCGGCCGATATGTACATTTTTATATAGGAGAGGGCTGAGAAGGACAACAAAGAAACAGCTGATGGAAGAGAACAGGGTCCCCTTTGTGCCGGTCGTGTAGCTGAATCCAATAAAGGAAAATGTGTATTGCAGTGTCGTTTGGGTAAGACCGAGCATAAACAGCTGGGGGAGAAGGCGTCTAGGGGGGGATCGGATGGTGCGACGGCGCAGCAAGGAGAGCACCAGCACAACGATCCCAGATAAGGTGAATCGGATCCCGGCCAACAGACTCTTATCAAGATTAATTGGAATGGCTAAAAACTGATAGGCCAATTTAATGAAAGGCCCTGCGCTGCCCCAAAGGGCGGTACAAATCATAGCAGAGAGTACGATCACCGCAGGTTTTTGAAAAATTTCACCTCTATATTTCGCAATCACTTAAATATCCTCCTTGGTAAACACGGGCGTTTTTGGAATAGAAAAGGAATATATATTTATATTATAGTTTAAAAAAACGCTAAGTCAATGAGAAAATAAAAGATGATTGTATACTGTGTACAACTTGTTGACAATTAGAACAAATAGAAAAGATGAATAAAACATGAATAAAAACTTATAAAACAGAATATTAAGTAAGTAAATAGTCTAATTGGAAGAATATATAGTTATTAAAAGACAAAATACATTGTATTTTTTGTGTAATTTGTTAAAGATGAAAAATGGGCTTGACTTTTGACGACATGATAGTAAAATAAATTTAGTTATACGAAAATAAATTAAGTAAAAGCGAAATATATAGAAAACGAGGAGGATATTGTATGCATCACGATGTGGATAAAAGGCGCATAGGACTGATTCTTCCGTCGGTCAATATCCGAATGGAGCCTGAACTGAACCGCTGTCCGCAGCTGAACGGTTTCAACTTCTATGCAACGCGTGTACTTTTGGATGATACGACGGAGGATACGCTCAGAGCAATGGAACAGGATTTGAAGCATGCTGCTGATATGCTGGCAACGGTTTACCCGGAGGCTGTGGTTTATGGATGCACCAGCGGCAGCTTCATTGGCGGGACCGACGGAAACAGCAGGATCATTGATACCATACAGCAAGCCTGCCATTGCCCTGTCATTACCGCTTCTCAGGCCATGGTCGATTCGATTTGCGAGGTCGGAGCTAAAAAAGTGACTCTGGTCACACCCTATACGGATGATATCAATGAAAAGGAAAAGGCTTTTCTTGAGATGAACGGGATCCAGGTGGTGGCCATGAAGGGGCTGCAGATCGTACCGGCAGAGGAGCTCCGTACCACATCGGCGGAGGCTTTTGAGGAACTGGTACTGTCCACCGATGTGCCGGAGTCGGATGCAGTATTTATCAGCTGTACCAATGTGGAGGGCTTCCATATCTGTGATGCACTGGAGCGCAAGCTGGGAAAGCCTGTTCTGACCAGCAATGTTGCCTGTATCTGGAGTATGCTCTCCTCGATCGAAAATGATGTGACCGTGGACGATCACGGCATTCTTCTGAGAGAGCATCTGCATCGCAAATAATGAAGCGAAGGCCGCACAAGGTAGCAGAGGATCTGCCCGGAGTCAGAGTGTACGGGAGATCAGAAATTCCGGAGGTGAATCATATGTCTCAGTATAATGTGAT
>OFHB01001340.1_pt1 | contig 14190 bp, 18 predicted proteins | sample 1521881 | NCBI WGS metagenome assembly OFHB01 (sample SAMEA3504090, study PRJEB24116) | mouse gut metagenome | biome: mouse gut; feature: mouse-associated habitat; material: faeces | place: Denmark | collected 2011
GGGCTCCGGCATTGCCGGAGCCCTCCTGGACTTTGAAACCATTTATTCAAGCGCCGGGACTGCGTGTATCCGGATGGCAGTAGGGGGCGTTGGCGCAGCCACTGCAGCCGCACCCGCAGCCGCTCCGGCCCTTTTTCCTGTCCCTGACCATCCCCGCAATCACGGCGGCGACGATCAGGCCAAGAACCAGCGACGCCGCGATATAGCCCATATGGGACGAGATGTAAGCCGCCATAACGTTTCCTCCTTTCCTTGAGATACGAAACTCTTATGCGCCGGCCGCAGACCAGACGCTCCGTCCCAGCGTGTCCCGGCCGGTCCGGCAGGGCCGGAACAGCAGGTACAGCAGTCCCGCCAGCAGGCCGGCGGCGATAACCGTAAACACGCCGAAGGAAGCTTCCCCGGTTATAAGGCCGCCGATCTGGAAGACGATCATGGAGATTGCGTAAGCAAAGCCGCACATGTACCCGATGGCCCCGGCAGTCCACTTCGCGCTGTTCATTTCCCGCCGGATGGCGCCCATGGCGGCAAAGCAGGGGGCGCACAGCAGGTTGAAGATCATGAAGCTGTAGGCGGTAACGGCGGTGAAATCGGCGGCGATCAGGGCATGGATAGGGCTGCTGTCCTCCACAAGGTCAATGTCCCCGGCGTAGTGATAGAGCTGTCCGAAGGCCGCCAGGACGTTTTCCTTGGCGATGAGGCCGGTAAAGGAACCCACGGCGGCCTTCCATGCCATATCGCCCTTCCAGCCCAAAGGATAAAAAATCCAGGCGGCGGCGCTGCCGATAGCGGCAAGGATGGAGTCATTATTGTCCTCCACCGGACCGAACGCGCCTCCGGCGAATCCATAGCTCTGGAGGAACCACAGCACGATAGTGGACAGCAGGATCACCGTCCCCGCCCGCTTGATGAAGCTCCACCCCCGCTCCCATGCGCTCCGGAGCACATTGCCGGCATGGGGCGCATGGTAGGCGGGCAGCTCCATAACGAAGGGGGCGGGGTCCCCGGCAAACATCCGAAATTTTTTCAGCATGACCCCGGAGGCGATCACCGCCGCCGCGCCGATGAAATAGGCGGAGGCGGCCGCCAGCCAGCTGCCGCCGAACAGCGCCCCGGCAAAAAGGCTGATGACAGGCATTTTCGCCCCGCAGGGGATGAAGCCGGCGGTCATGACGGTCATTTTCCGGTCGCGTTCCTGCTCGATCGTGCGGGAGGCCATAATTCCCGGCACGCCGCAGCCGGTGGCGACCAGCATGGGAATGAAGCTCTTGCCGCTCAGGCCGAAGCGGCGGAAGATCCGGTCCATGATAAAGGCAATCCGGGCCATATAGCCCACGTCCTCCAGGATGCACAGCAGCAGGAACAGTACCAGCAGCTGGGGCACAAACCCCAGTACCGCGCCCACGCCGGCCACGATGCCGTCCTGAACGAGGCCGTACAGCCAGCTCTCCTCAGCCACGCCCATGCCGGTGAGGACGGTGTCAAACAGGCGGGGGACCCACTCGCCGAACAGAACGTCATTGGCCCAGTCGGTGGCGGCGGCGCCGATGGAGAGGGGCCAGCCGCCCATGGCGAGGGCGTACACCAGGGCCATGACCGCCAAGAAGATGGGCAGGGCCAGAATGCGGTTGGTAACGATCTTGTCGATCCTGTCGGAGATCGTCAGCTGGCCCTGGCGTTTACGCCGGAAGCAGCCGCTGACGACGGACTCAATCCAGTGGTACCGCTCTGCGGTGATGATGCTTTCCGCGTCGTCGTCCAGCTCCGCCTCGCAGGCGGCGGCGTCATTTTCGATGTGTGCAAGGGCTTCCCGGCTGAGGCCCAGCTGCTCCCGGACCTTTTCGTCCCGCTCAAAGAGCTTGACGGCGTACCACCGGCGCTGTTCCTCGGGGAGGCCGGGGAGGGCCTGCTCCTCAATGCGGGCCAGGGCCTGCTCCACGCGCCCGGAAAACCAGCGGGACGGAACGGGCGCTTTCCCGCCTGCCGCGCGGACCGCCCGTTCCGAGGCCTCCATCACGCCGCCGCCCCTGACGGCGGAAATCTCCACCACCTCGCAGCCCAGGGCTTGACTGAGCTTTTTCGTATCCAGCCTGTCGCCGTTCCTGTGGACCACGTCCATCATATTGACCGCCGCCACCATGGGGATGCCCAGCTCCAGCAGCTGGGTGGTCAGGTACAGGTTCCGCTCCAGGTTGGCGCCGTCGATGATATTCAGAATGGCGTCGGGCCGCTCCTGCGACAGATAGTTCCGTGCCGCCTCCTCCTCAGGGGTGTAGGGGGACAGGGAATAAATGCCGGGCAGGTCGGTAATGGTCACATCCTTCCCGCCTTTCCAAACGCCCTCCTTTTTCTCCACGGTGACGCCGGGCCAGTTGCCCACGTGCTGGTTCGCGCCCGTCAGGGCGTTGAACAGGGTGGTCTTGCCGGTATTGGGGTTGCCCGCCAGGGCAATGGTGATGCGCATGGGAAAATCTCTCCTTCCATATCATAGTTGACGCTATGAATTAGTTTTTGCTAACCGTTGAGGTTTTGTAAAGGCGGATACTGTCCGCCCCTGGGTGATGCCTCGAGGATTACCGCACCTCGATCAACTCCGCGTCCGCCTTCCGCAGGCTCAGCTCAAAGCCCCGGACGGTGATCTCCACCGGGTCCCCCAGAGGGGCCGTCTTGCGGACGTGAAGGCGAACCCCTTTGGTAATGCCCATGTCCATCATGCGCCGCCTCACCGCGCCTTCGCCGTGGAGCTTTACCACCTGGACTGTAGAACCGATTTTTGCGTTTTTCAGCGTTTCCATGCCTGTTCCTCCTCAAACCATAATTTTTGCTGCCATATCCCGGTTGACCGCCACCCGGGTTCCTTTGACCTCCACGATCACGTTTCCGCCGGTTCTGGAAATTACGGCGATCCTTCCTCCGGCCACAAAGCCGAGGTTTTCCAGAAACTGCCTGGTTTCCGGCTTCCCGCCCACCTTTTTGATGAGATTGCAGGTACCCGGCTGTACCATTGTCAGTGGCATCCCGCTGCCGCCCCCTTTGCTGTTCATTTTTGTCTGCGGTTGTTAGTTTTGACTAACTTCGGTTCGTAGGTTAGCATAATCTAACCAGTTTGTCAAGAGATTTCCTGCAAATTTTTCAGAATCTGCATGCAGCGCCTGTGCATACGGGCAGGGAGGACGGCCTGCGGGGCCCGCCTCTCTGCCCGTTATCCATGCTGCTCCGGCGGGAGGCGGGCCTCGCTCCAAGCCAGCATACTGTGGAGAATGGGGGCGAAGCTCTGTCCCAGCTCCGTCAAGGTGTACTCCACCCGGGGCGGGATCTCCTGATAGACCTCCCGGTGGAGGAAGCCGTCCCGCTCCAGCTCCCGCAGGGATTTGGTCAGGCTGGACTGGGTGACTCCGTCCAGCCGCCGCTGAAGCTCCCCGAACCGCTGGACCCCGTAGGCGGTTACATACCACAGGATCAGGATCTTCCACTTGCCGCCCAGCGCGCTCTGCAGGCGGCTCATAGGCACGCACCGGGCCAGCATTTCCGGCGTGTCAAATTTGTTCTCCGGCATATCGATTCCCTCCTTTTGTGCGAAAAAGTGAACTATTACCAAATAAATTGCGTACTTGCGCCATTCGTCCCGATGGTGTACCATCACGGCATCAACCGCCGAAAGGAGAATTCCCATGCACTTTACCGGAACCATCTGGCGGCCGCCCTACGAGTGGGACTCCCTGCTTCTGGAGGCCACCGCCGGCTGCACCCATCACCGCTGCAAATTCTGCACCCTGTACGATGATCTGCCCTTCCCCTTCCGCATGTCGCCCCTGGAGGACGTGGAGGCTGACCTCCAGGAGGCCCAGCTGCTCCAGACCGGTCCCATGGAGCGGCTGAGGCTGCGGATGCAGGGCCTCCCCCAGGCGGAGGGGCCCCGCCGGGCGTTCCTGACGGGAGCCAACCCCTTCGTGTTGAAAACGGAGCGGCTGGAACGGATCGCGGAGCTGATCCGGACCTATTTCCCGCTGTGCGAAACCATCGGCTGTTTTGCACGGATCACGGACGTCACCGGGAAAACGGACCAGGAGCTGGCCCGTCTGGCCCGGGCAGGCTATGACGGCATCACCATCGGCGTGGAGTCCGGGGACGGGGAGGCTCTGGCCTTTATGGACAAGGGGTACGCTCCGGAGGACATTATCGCTCAGACCCGCCGTCTGGACGGGGCGGGGATCGGCTACCACTTCTTCTATCTGGCGGGCATCGCCGGAGCGGGGAAGGGGGCGGAGAGCGCCGTCCGCTCTGCGGAGGTCTTCAACCAGACACACCCCCGGCGGGTGGGCTCCTCCATGCTGACGGTCTTCCCGGAATCCCGGCTGTACCGGGAAATCCAGGCGGGGAACTGGACGGAGGCCGGGGAAAAGGAAAAGCTGGAGGAGGTCCGCACCTTGATAGAGCGTCTGGACATCCCGGTGATCTTCGCCGCCCTGGGGGCTTCCAACGCGGTGAACATGGAGGGCCGGCTGCCGGAGGACCGGGCGCGGCTGCTGTCCGCCCTGGACGGGGTAATCGCCCAATACAGCGAGGCGGACCTGCGCCGCTACCGGGAGGGACTGCCCCACCTGTAACCAAGCAGGCCCCCGGCGGAAGCCGGGGGCCTGTCTGTGTCATTCCTTGATCTCCCGCTCGAAGACCAAATCCATGGATTTGATCCCGCCGCGGCTGGAGAAGGTCAGGGGCACACAGCCCACGTAACGCCAGCCGTCTCGGGCCTCCTGGTCGATGACCTCCCGGTGCCCGCCGGAGCCGTTGTCAATCCAGAAACCGCCGCCGGTGTGGATCTCGATATATTGGTACTCGTACATGGTCCAACGCCTCAGCAGAGCTTCGCGCCGGCGGGAATCTTATCGTCCACCATCAGCAGGTTCAGACGCTCCTCGCCCCGCTCGGTATGGACGGCGGAGATCAGCATTCCCTGGCTCTCCTGGCCCATCATCTTCCGGGGAGGCAGGTTCACGATGGCCACCAGGGTCTTGCCGATCAGGTCCTCCGGGGCGTACCACTTGGCGATGCCGGACAGAATCTGCCGGTCCGCGCCGGCGCCGTCGTCCAGGGTGAACTTGAGGAGCTTGTCGGACTTCTTCACCCGCTGGCAGTCTTTTACCTTTACGGCCCGGAAGTCGGACTTGCAGAAGGTGTCGAAGTCCACCTTCTCCTCGGTCTGGGGCTCGATCTCGATGGAGGGGAGGGCGGCGCGCCTGGCCTCCTCCTGGATGCGGTCCAGCTCCTCCAGCTCTTTCGCCATGTCGATGCGGGGGAACAGGTTCTCGCCCTTGTGGACCTCCACGCCGGCGGGCAGGACGCCCCATTGGGCCGCGCTGTCCCAGGTCCGGGCGGACTCGTCCGCGCCGGTCTGGCCGAAAATCTTCCCGCAGCTCTCCGGCATGAAGGGGGTCAGCAGCACGGTGCATACCCGGACCGTCTCCAGCAGGTTGTACAGCACCGTTGCCAGCCGGGCGCCGTTGGCGTCCATGTCCTTGGCCAGGGCCCAGGGGGCGTTCTCGTCGATATACTTGTTGGCCCGCTGGATGACCTTGAAAATCTCCTCCAGGGCGTTCTGGAACTGGAACTTCTCCATCTGCTCCTCGTACCGGGCGCGGAGGCCGGCGGTCAGGGAGATCAGGCTGTCGTCCAGCTCAGGGTTCGCCTGCCGGGCTTCGGGGAGCTTGCCGCCGAAGTACTTCTCCGCCATAGCGGTGGTGCGGCTGACCAAATTGCCCAGGTCGTTGGCGAGGTCGGTGTTGATGGTCTGAATGAGCAGCTCGTTGGTGAAGTTGCCGTCGGACCCGAAGGGGAAGGTCCGCAGAACGAAGAACCGCAGGGCGTCCACGCCGTACCGCTCGGAGAGCAGGTAGGGGTCCACCACGTTGCCCTTGGACTTGCTCATCTTGTCGCCGTTGAAGTTCAGCCAGCCGTGGCCGTAGACCTTCTTGGGCAGGGGCAGGTCCATGCTCATGAGGAACGCAGGCCAGTAGATGGCGTGGAACCGGACGATCTCCTTGCCCACGAAGTGGGCGTCGGCGGGCCAGAACTTGTCCAGATCGTCATATTTTTCGTTTTGATAGCCCAGGGCGGTCATATAGTTGAACAGCGCGTCCAGCCACACGTAGACCACGTGGCCCGGGTCGAAGTCCACGGGCACGCCCCAGGTGAAGCTGGTGCGGGAGACGCACAGGTCCTGGAGGCCGCCCTCGCAGTCGATGAAGTTGTTGACCATTTCGTGGACGCGGCTGCGGGGCTCCAGGAAGTCGGTATTCAACAGCAGGTCCCGGACCCGGTCGGCGTACTTGGACGCCCGGAAGAAGTAGGCCTCCTCCTCGGCGTCAACGACCTCCCGGCCGCAGTCGGGGCACTTGCCGTCCACCAGCTGGCTGTCGGTCCAGAAGCTTTCGCAGGGCTTGCAGTACTTGCCCTTATAGGAGCCCTTGTAGATGTCGCCGTTTTCGTACATCTTCCGGAAAATCTTCTGGATAGAGGCCACGTGGTAATCGTCGGTGGTGCGGATGAAGCGGTCGTACTGAATGTTCATCAGCTTCCACAGGTCCAGCACCCCGCCGGGGGCGGTGACGATGCTGTCCACGAACTGCTGGGGGGTGACTCCCGCCTCCCGGGCTTTGTCCTCGATCTTCTGCCCATGCTCGTCGGTGCCGGTGAGGAACATGACGTCATAGCCCTGGAGCCTTTTGAAGCGCGCCATGACGTCGGCGGCCACGGTGGTGTAGGAGTGGCCGATATGGAGCTTCCCCGAAGGGTAGTAGATGGGGGTGGTGATATAAAAATGCTTGTTGTCCATGGGACGAATCCTCCAGAATTTCTATTGATTCAAATCGGGCGGCAGCCGTTTCTCCGGCCGGTCCTGACCCCGGAGGGCCATCAGCAGGAACCCGGCAGAGTTCCTTCTGTCAGTCGTTCCCATAGCGTCAGCCTCCTTTTTCACAGTATATCCAAATGTACCACAAATTCCCGCCCTTTACAAGTGCCGGCAGCCGCTTTTCCGCCAAATGTGGAAAAAAGCCGCATAACCGGCCCTGGGACGCATAGGCTTGTCAACAGGGGGACCGGTTTCCGGAAGCCGCGGCCGTTTCCGGAAAAGGATGGTCCGTCCCCAAAACCAGGAGAGAGGAGTGCGGCCCATGGAACGCCTGCCGCTGTACTGCCAGGGCGAGCGCCGGGGGGAGGTGACGCTGTCCCTCTGGGGACCCAACGGGGCGCGGACAGAGATCACCGCCTCCATGGCGGACCCCGGAGACGGCCTGTACCGGGCCTTCCTTACCGGGGAGCAGGGAGAGCTGCCCCTGGGGGTGCTGGCCCCGGAGGAGGGGCGGCTGCCGGTTTTCCGGCGGAAACGGAATCTCTGCCACAGGTTCTCCGGATTGCTTTGTGTACAGCAGGAGGACGGGCGGCTGGCCGTGTGCCGCAGGGTATACAACCGGGACGCGGCGGCACTGGGGAGGCTCCTGCGGGGAGAGGCCCGGCGGTCCTTCCGCTTTGAAGAGACCAGCCTGTGCTGGCGGGAGACCCGCTGTCCCGCCCAGCTGTTCCAGAGCCGGTTTCTCCGGGAACGCCTGATCCGTCAGGGCCGGGGCTGGTGGCGGCGGGAGGGAAGCGTCCTTCTGCTGGCCCTGCCTCTGGAGGAGGGACGGCCCTTCCCGCTGGAGGCCCTTTTTTGTTTGGGGAGGATACAGTGCGTAGAGGGAAGCCGGTGCGTGGTATATGCCTTCCGGGAGGAGGAACCCATACTTTGGCGGGAGGGATAAAATTTCTTCAGGCGGCTTTTCTTTGGGAGATATTTGTGGTATAATGGAGAAAATTACCCCAGCCGGTCCTCTATGTACCGGTTAAGCAGATAACTTTGGTAGTCCTCCAGGAAGAACGCCTTTTCCGACAGCGGGTCGCCGTACCGCTCGGCCAGCTGGCCCAGAGTGATTTCCCGGGCCAGCGTCAGGGCGGGAATGTCCTCCTCCACGATCCGGCGGATCATTTCCTCCCGCGGGGCCGTTTTCAGATTACCGATCCTCCACCCCTCCGTCATGTGGGTGAAGTTGAAATAGACGTCGAAGCTGTTGGAGATGTTCAGCACGATCCTGTCCTCGCTGCGGGGGATTTCATGGACGGTGCTGTGCCGCAGCCGCTCACAGCACTGGGCCTCGGTCAGCACCCGGCTGTAGTCCAGATAGTAGGGGCGCAGCTCCTCCGGGATATGGGCCTTTTCGATACGGATGGGGTAGAGCTTCCGGTTCTCTCCGTCACAGCTCCCGGCGTGAACGAAGAATTTGAAGTCCTCCCCAAATGCCCGGCAGCGTTTTTCCAGCTCCAGCGTCTTGATGAGCCCCAGCAGCGCGGGGACCTCCGCCTTGTTTTCCTCGTTGAGGAACGCCTGCCACCGGGGGGCGATCTCGTGCTGGAGGAGGATCTCCGTGGCCTGCAAAAGCTCCTGGAACGCACCCTTCCGGCCAGTGTATCTGTCCGTCAACTCCTCCAGCCCGAAGAAGGTCAGCTGGACCTGTTTGACGCCCACTTCCTTCAAAAATCCCGCGTAGTCCAGATCCCGGACCAGCCGCCAGAAGCTGGCCAGCTCAAACCGCTCCGGCTTCCCGCCCACGCTGAGGGCGTTGTCCCGCTCCCAGCGCGCCCGGTAGCCGTCGCAGAAGTCCGGTTCCCGCAGCCAGCTGTAGAAGACGACGGTCTCGAAGTCCGGCTTGAAGTAATCCACCAGCCAGGCGTCCGCGCCGGGCTCCATGGCCCGGTTGGGCATATGTCCCAGCCAGCAGTGGCGGCACCGGTTGGGACAACCGTACATATCTGTCACCAGATAAAGCGCTTTATGAAACATAGCGGTATACCTCCGTTATTTTTGCGTCATTGTACCACAGGGCGCTGACGCTGTCCATATATTTTCGTGCTCCCGCCCCGCAGGGATCGGGAATCACAAGGGTATTTTTGCTATAAGGAATACAAAAGTGGATTGGGAGTTTTGAGGAGGTTATACCATGAACTGCCCTAAATGCGGCAATAAAATGGAGCCAGGAACAGTGTATTCCCCTCGCGGCTACCTGTTTTGGACACCCGAACAGGGAAAATTGAAAAACTTCCAACGGCCAAAAGCCCCCGTTCGTCTACGTCCCATCGGAGACAAAACCAAGTCCGCTTTTTCGCCCAAAACCCTCTCCACGCCTCCCCAGTACTCCGGTACGATTTGCCGGAACTGTGGGACCATATGGTTTTCCTTTGAAAATAAAGAGTAACGATTTATCATAAGTCCTAGTTCTTTTTCGTGATTCCCGCCCCTGTAGGGGAGGGGGTCACAAGGGTATCTTTGCTGTAAGGAACACAAAAGCGAGTTGGGAGTATATTTACATCTGAAAAAGGAGGAACCCGCTATGAAATGTCCCTATTGCGGCTACAAGGAGAGCAGAGTGGTGGACAGCCGTCCCGCCGACGAGGGGAGCAGCATCCGCCGCCGCCGGGAATGTCTGGCCTGCGAGAAGCGGTTCACCACCTATGAAACCATGGAGTCCCTGCCTATGGTGGTCATCAAGAAGGACGGCAGCCGCCAGAGCTTTGACCGCAGCAAGGTGCTGGGCAGCATGCTGCGGGCCTGCGAAAAGCGGACGGTGTCCATGGCGGACCTGGAGCGGATGACCGACGAGATCGAGCAGAACCTGCAAAACAACCTGGAGCGGGAAATCCCCACCGAGCTGGTGGGGGAGCAGGTCATGGACAAGCTGCGGGACGTGGACGAAGTGGCCTATGTCCGCTTCGCCTCGGTATACCGCCAGTTCAAAGATATCCATACCTTTATGGCCGAGCTGGCAAAGCTGCTGGAGGAAAAGCCGCTGGAGGCCCCGCCTGACGAATGACCAGCCGAAAACCGGTAAAGTCCGGCGGCGGGTTCAGAACGCCGGTGATTGCGGACCGGAGAAGCTCCGGGAGAATCCGGCAAACGAAAAAACAGCGGGAAATGGTGTCATGAAAAGGAAAGTTCTGACCTTCGCGTTGCTGGGCACGCTCATGCTCTGCTGTGCCTGCGGGGAAGGCGGGCCCGCCGCCGGTACGGCCGCCCCGGGGGAGCCGCCGGACCTCTCCGGAACCTATACCGACAGGCAGGGGACGGAGGAGATATACAGCCAGCTGGAGCTGACGCGGCAGGCGGACGGCCTCTACCGGTTTTCCATGGGCCTCCACCGCATTACTACCCTGGAGGGGGATGCGGCGTATCAGGAGGGAATCCTTCATTTTGCCAGCGGCGACCCCCATGTGGAGGGGAACCTCTCCGTCAGCGGCCAGACGGCGGAAGCGGTAATCACCGTGTCGGATTTCCCGGAGATTGCTGCCGGAACCATATACCGCTTTCCGGATGGGCCGTAACTTTCCGCAGAGCAGGGCGTCCTCCGCCACGGAGGAGCCCCGCCGCCGTTTCAGAATCTGAGGAAAGAAAATCCGGAATAAGACGCCCGCAGAGGGGCCGCCCCCGGAGGCTTTTCGGGGACGGTCCCTCTGTTTTTCACAGCAGATATTCCGACTCCCTTTTCAGATTGGTGTTTCTTAATGCCATTTGACAAAATGATCCGTCATAGTATCTGAAGCGAGCCGCCACCCCTTGGATATTCACGATAAGATACTTGCAATAATTGCAATCGTGCAAACTAATATTACTCCCACACTGAATACGACAATCACTTTTTTAACCTGTTTATTCCCATTTACTGCCGTATCTATTGTATCTGAAAATGAAGCACAAAAAATGGCAGCTATCATGAACAATACAGGCATGAACAATAAAAAAAGTTTTTCCATATTTCCCTCCGCAGCTTCCGGTTTGCAAGCTGGTTATAGTTCACAGTTATTACTGCATCAGTCTGGTTTTGCAGAAACTGCCAAAGTGATACCTCGGCAGCACTTTTCTCAAAAGGAACTATTCAGATGTATTGTATCAAGGGTGAGTTTGAGACTTACCACATTACACATTGGCGGCGGCTCGTTTGTGGCAAGACGGCAGCGCAGCGGAGAGGGGGCCTTGTGAGTGCGCGACTTTAAGCCCCGCCCGGCCCATCCTCAATACTTCTATCAGGCGATGCACGCACCCAACCAGGCAAACCAGGACGGTGGTGATCTCCACCGTCCCCGGAATGGAAACAGACGCCAAAGGCGGCTTAAAAATCGGGAGCGATGCTCACGATTTAACAGGGGCTTGGGGGCGGTCAGCCACTAACAAGCGGTGCCGGGTATATACCGGCGCATTGCTTGCCACTGCTGTCAGCACTTAAAAAGAGGATTGTATCCCTCCCGCGCTGATGGTATAATCAAGGCATAACATCTTGGCAAATCGGGATCGGTATCATACATCATGTATGGAGGGATAACGCCATGTTTTTAGAGACAGAACGCCTCATTCTGCGGAAATTACGGGAAGAGGATTATGGGGATTTCCGCGCCTATGCTGCAGACGAGGAGATGTGCCGTATGATGGGTCGGCATGTGTTGGACACGGAGGAAGCCACCGCCCGGGCCTGCTTTGATTGGCTGAAAGACAAAGAGGAGCGAGGCTACGCGCTTATCCTCAAAGAGACAGGGCGCGTCATCGGCGACTTGACTGTTACCACCGTACCGGAGGACTTGGCGGAACGGGAATCTCTGGCTGGGAAACAAGGGCGGTCTCTAAACTTCTCTATTTCCCGGGTGTACCAGCGACAGGGACTCATGACAGAGGCCCTGCGGGCTGTTACGACCCATCTCTTTGCAGAAGAAGGCATGGATTATGTTCAATGCGGCTATTTCGACTTCAATGCTGCATCGGCAAAACTCCAGAAGAAGCTAGGTTTTGTCCATTTGACCACCGTGGAGCTGGATTTCGAGGGGTTCGAGGAAAAGATCATCTCAGTGGAAAATGTGCTATGGCGTTCGTTGTTATGAGACAAGACTTCGCCAAACTGTACCGCAGTGGCTACTCTGGTATGCCGGCTGAAAAACTTTTGTCATTTCTAAAACTTCCCCTTGACAAATGTTCTCTTCCGATAATAAGTTGCATAATTTGACAAATCGTGATATACTGAAACCAAAATGAACGATTTACTTAAGGGGGGCATTTATTATGAGCAGCCGTCTGTGTCCAAAATGCGGCAAACGCTATTCCTCGTCTTATCGAAAGTGCCCCAACTGCTCCGCCCGGGAGAGGCGGCGGGATCCGGCGCTGTCCGACCGGTTCATACAGCTTGTGGACTTTCTGCGGCAGAACAGTTCCCAGGTCTTTGTGGCCAGCAGCCTGTTCTTTCTGGCGGTCGCCATACTGGGCGTTCTGCTTACCCGCTCTCCGTCAGAACCCGACGAGACGCCCGCGCCGCCTGCGCCGGTGGAACGGTATGCCGCGCCTCTGGCCTTGTCCCGGTCCTCCGTGACCATCACCGAGGGAGAGACGGCCGTCCTGTCCGCTTCGGGGAATTTTGACACGCTGATCTGGACCTCCTCCGACGAGAGCGTTGTCTCCGTAAGCAGCGGCAGAATCACGGCAAACGCCGCCGGAACCGCCGTCGTCACCGCGTCCACCGGGGTAGAATCCCGCTCCTGCGAAGTCACCGTTCAGGAGGCGGTCCCTGTCAGCCAGTTTGTTCTTGCTCTTAACTATACGGACTTCACCCTGCGGGCCGGAGACCCTCCGGTGCAGATGGCGGTGAAAATCAAAGGAACAAAGGACCCGTATACCGGAGAGGTGGTCTGGGCCAGCCAGAACCCGGAAACCGCCTCCATCAGTGAAACCGGACTGGTGGAGCGGGTGGGGAAGGGCTCAACGGTGATTACCGCCTCTGCCGACGGACAGACGCTGGAGTGCATCGTGCGGGTGCGCTGACCCCGTTCCTTTCCCCGAATACAGCGTACCCGGCGGGACCGCCGGGTACGCTGCGGTTTATTGGGTCGGCGCTGCCCATCTTTCCGGGCGGGTTTCGTTCCTACAGGGCTGTCATTCCCGCCGCTTCTTGGCGGAAAAGTCCTCCGGAGCCTCTCCGGCGGCAGGCTCCTCCGCTTCTTCTTCCAAAACGCTCTCCTCCTCCGAAAGCGCATCCCCGTCCTCCGCTTCCTCTTTGGAAAGGAGCGGCACATAGCAGCGGACGTAGTAAGAGGAAGCCGTCCAGCCGGAGCCGTCCGGCGCCTTGGCGGCGCATTCCACCCGGTACAGCCCCGGCAGGGAGAAGGTATACTCTGTCCGGCAGAGGTCCGTCTCCTTTGCGGAAGCAACCCGCTGAACGGCTCCCTCCGGCGTGGTGACTGTAATGGTGATTTTCTGCTGCGGCGTGTCCGCCCGGACGGAGAGCCATCCGGCATTCCCCGCCGCCACAGGGGCGAGAAGCTCCGACCGGAGGGGATTGACCGCGCCCTCCCCGGTGCGCAGGCAGCGGGGAATATAGACCTTTATGGGCCAGATGTAGTAATCGCCCAGCTTGACATGGGTGATATCCTTGGTATGTCCGCAAAACCAAATCTCGCTGCGCTTGTTTCCGGTGGCGGCGGTGAGAACAATGGCGTGGGAGTAAGAGCCGCCGGACCCTTCCACGTGGGCGGCAGCTCCCACCAGCTCCTCCGGGGTCACGCCGGACAGCGGACTGCCGGAGGCCGCGTCCAGAATAGTGGCGTACATCCCGGCGTCCCCGGCGGCATTGGAGCCCCCGAGGCCCGTACCGCCGGTGCTTCCGGTGAGATATTTCCGGAAGGACTGGCAGCTGACCCAGCTCAGATTGATTTTCCCCTGGCTGGTGGAGCGGCCGAACCATTGGCTGTCGCCCTCCGTGTCCATGGGCAGGGCGCGTCCGGCGGCGGCTTCATTGTCCTGACTTCCCCCGAAGCCCGCCCACATGCACTGGGAGGCAAAGTTCATACAGTCCCCGCCCTCTCCGGCATAGCTGACGAACAGCGGGTTATAGAATTCGCTCCGGGGCATCCCGGCCGTCAGACGGGAATATGTATAGGCATACGCGGCGGCGCTGGCCCCGTCATACAAAATCCGCCCCTCCCCGGCGGAGGGCGTATAAGGGTAGGAAACCGTACAATCCTCCCGCTCCAGACTGGCGGCAAACTCTGCCAGGGCAGCTCCCTCGTCAAAGGCGGCTCCCTGGTCCTTGTACAGCTTGTCAAACCGGCTGCCGTCGGGGACGGCGGCCA
>OFHB01001341.1_pt1 | contig 14178 bp, 9 predicted proteins | sample 1521881 | NCBI WGS metagenome assembly OFHB01 (sample SAMEA3504090, study PRJEB24116) | mouse gut metagenome | biome: mouse gut; feature: mouse-associated habitat; material: faeces | place: Denmark | collected 2011
ATCGCCGGTCTGCTTGTATCTCTCGTAATCCTGCTGATGGGCGCGGAGCTTTTGAAAAGCTCTGTGACAAAGATTTTCCATCCGGAGGAACTGGCTTTCTCCCCCATAGCAATAGGAATTCTGGCCGTCTCCATTCTGGTGAAATGTTATATGTTTTTATACAACAGGAGTCTGGGAAAAAAGCTGGACTCCGCCGCCATGACCGCCACCGCTACAGACTCTCTGAGCGATACCGTTGCCACATCCGCCGTTCTGGCCGCTACGCTCATCGCCCACTTCACAGGCGTGAAGATCGACGGCTGGTGCGGTGTGCTGGTCGGCCTGTTTATCTGTTATGCGGGCTACAGTGCCGCCAGGGACACCATCAGTCCTCTCCTGGGTCAGGCACCTGATAAGGAATTCGTCATGCAGATCAACAACATTGTCATGTCTCACGAAGGGATCCTGGGCATCCACGATCTGATCGTACATAATTATGGGCCGGGCCGAATACTGATCTCTCTCCACGCGGAGGTGCCTGCCGACGGGGACATCCTCACCCTCCATGACAAGATCGATACCATCGAACATGAATTGGGAGATATTCTGAACTGCCACGCCGTGATCCACATGGATCCGATCTGTACGAAAGACGAGGAAACCTCCCGCCTGAGAGTCCTGGTGAAAGGATACCTGAAGGAAATCAGCGAAACCCTCAGCATGCATGACTTCCGGATCGTAGCCGGCCCTACCCACACCAACCTGATTTTCGATGTGGTGACACCCTATGATTTTCCCATCGCCGACAATGATCTGGCAAAGCAGATACAGGAGCGAATCCGCCGGGATAATCCCAATTATTTCGCCGTGATTGAGGTTGATAAACAGATGGTCTGACCGCGAAAAACGCACTTCTACGGAAAAGACGGACTTACATAGAAAAGATTGACTTCTATAAGAAATGGACAGCAAATCGAAACTACTGGTCGGATATATACAGGAAAGGAAAAAATGGCACCTACAGCATCATTTGCCGACGGAGGCCGTCGGGCGCAGTCAGACTTATCCCATAAACAAGGAAGCAGAAACCGGGAAAAATATCTCCTCACGAGCTCCAACAGACCGCTCTCTCTGACGGAGGCCGAAACCAGGCGCCTGGAAACTCTGGAAAAACGCTATCGCAATGCTGCCAGAGCGCAGTTTGAGAGCCGTACCGCCTATTATCACCGGATCACAGGCGGAAACTACACTACGATCACCGTGCGGGATCAGAAGACACGATGGGGAAGCTGTTCCTCCCGTGGAACCCTTTCTTTTAACTACAGGCTTATCTTCGCCCCTCCCGCAGTATTGGACTATGTGGTAGTCCATGAACTGTGCCACTTAACCCACATGAATCATTCCAAGGATTTCTGGAATATGGTTGCCTCGGTAATGCCGGAGTATAAGATATACCGGAAATGGCTCCGTGACCACGGACAGGAACTGACCCTGGAAGCCCACATGGGCAGGCTGGGGATTCCCGTCCGTTTATCCTGACACCTTCCTAATTCCCGTCTGTTTCGCCCCTCTTTACACAACAAAATGCCTATTCCGCGTAGAGTTTTCCGCCTGATATCACATCCCCTGGATTCCCGAAGTGTTTAGCCTCATGCGGTCAAATGCCTGAGAGAACAGGACTTTGCCTTCACCTCCGAACCTCTGCAAAAAGCCCCGCCTCACGACACAGAGTTACCGGTCCGCACAGTGCTGCATCGCACACGCGCAGACCAGGACATCTTCGGCCGCAAGACGGAGCCTTTTCTATAACCGGTTCCTTTCAGGCATGCTGGGCACCTTTCGCACATGCCTGAAGGAAGCCTCTCATTTATCACCGCTTTTCATTTACATATATCTGCGCCCTGCTCTGGATGACCTTTGCTACCTCCTGGGCACTCTTCTGTCCGGCAAAATAGGACGGAATCTCCTCATTGATAATATTGGCTACATCCGCATTGCCGTAATAGCATTTATTGATAGAGAAGATATAGTTTACCACCTCATCCACCTGTTCCTGTGTCAGCGGATCCAGCTTAATCTCCTCACCATTCATATAGTAGTAATCGTCATATTCCTGCTTCTCACCGTTTTCGTCCGTATAGTAAGGTCTCTCTGTCGCCTTCTGGGCCGCCTCCATAAAGAATTTCTTCTGGGTAGGCATCATCCACTCTAATTCGGACTGGTACTCATCTGTCAGATAGTACCGCAGGAATTGCCAGGCACCGTCAATATTGGCAGACCGGGCAGATATCGCATAGGATTCACCCGCCTGCACATAGGCTCCCATTCCGCTCTCCGTGGGGAAGCCGATATAGGAAACCTCCTCCCCAAAGCGCCCGTTTACATTGTAGTTGAGATTGCTGATATTATTAAGGTACAAATTGCTTAAAACGGTTCTGTTTTCCCTGTACTGGGATTCATAGCTCTGCCAGTAGTCCTCGCCGAAAGTATCCTCGCTGAGTTCCTCGGGAAGGGTTTTGGCATATTCCATCATATCAATAAAATTCTGGGAATCAAAATTACATTTTCCGCTGGACACATCGACGAAATCCGCCCCACAGTAATCCATCATGGTATACATGAAAGAATCTCTGGTCATCTCTCCGAACATGGTAGTTCCCTCAGGCAGAGTCTCCATCAGCTGCTTCATGTCTGCCATGGTCCAGGAAGTACGGTCTCCCACTATGGATTTCTTTCCGATGACAGTGCTGACCCGGAAAGAAGGGATTACATAATACAGCTTTCCGTCCATGGAATACGCATCCAGTACATTCTGCACAAACTCCACATTGGACAGCTCCTCATCCTCTTCTATCAGCTTGCCGATATCCGCCAGCAATCCCTTGGCTATATAATTCTCCGCCGGAAGCCCGTTTGTAAGCAGGATATCCGGCATATTCCCGGTAGTTATATCATTGTTCAGCTGGGTAACGCCGGCTTCGTAATCCTCATAGCTGTTATAGGAATCATACTCCTTCACAGTGATACGATATTCGTCGCTGCTGCGGTTAAATTCCACCACACGCTGCTTCATATCGCTGGCTACGTAATTGCCCGCCAACACCAGAACCGCCTTGTCCGGAATATCTTTCGGATCCACATAATTGAAGATCCCGGCCTTTACCTCATCTCCGTAATTTTCATAGAATATACCAATAAAGGAAGTTTCACTCAGCTCGATCAGGGAGCTGAAACCGCTGATGTTCAAGTCGGAATTGATAAAGTTCATCTTCTCCACACTGTCCTCAGCGCCCACGCTATAGGTATATACACCCCTGTCATTGCTGAACACCAGATCCGACGACTTTCCGGCAGCCATGGTATTATAACCGTTCCATGACATAGACGACGGCATAAGGCTGGCCTCGCCAAACTGATCCGTTGCAGGATCATAAGTGACAAGATACTGCTTCTGGTAATCATTTTCATCATAATATATGATCAGGAAGGTACCGTCTTCTTTTGTCATCATACTATTGAAATTGCTGAATACCTTGTTCACTTCCTCAGGCAGAGCTTTCCGCTCCGAGGCATTTCCTTGGGCATCCACAATCACCTTATAACCATTCTCTCCGGACAGTATCAGGTACAGCGTACCGTCGTCGGTTACAGACATTCCGGCCACATAGGCGTATTCTTCTTCGGAGGTAAGCCCTTCCAGTTCCTTCTCCCAGGCAAAGCTTCCGTCCATATTCCAGCAGCTGATATAGCTTTTCTGTACGGAGGAATACTCTTCGCTGGAATAGTCTTCGTAGTAATAGTTCCTCATGGCGTAAATGAAACCGTTTCCGGCAAAATGAAAGTCTCCATAGTACGAATTTTCATAGATATCGCCGCCTACCAGCATATCGTCTTCGATCATATCTTCGGCGCCGGTGTCCGCAGCGCCTTCTTCCGGCTCTGATTCACCTTCGGATTCCGCTCCCTCTTCCGGCTCAGTGCCTTCCGATTCTGTTCCTTCCTCCGGTTCGGCAGCGCCTTCGTCTTCTGTTCCTTCCTCCGGTTCACCTGCGCCTTCGGACTCCGCTCCTTCCTCCGGCTCCGCCCTATCTCCCGGTTCTGTCCTGGGCATCGGCACTCCGCCCCCACCCGTCCCGCTGTTGCCGGTCTGGGTTCTCCATTCGGGAATCTCCATATTCACAACCTGTACGTCAGTCCCGTCTTCATTCATGGTCAGCATCTTCATGTCCAGCTCGTCTCCGCCCTCGGACCAATGATAGACCTGCGCCATCACATAAATCTTGCCGTCCCTGTGAACGGAAGCCCGGATTCCGTAGTCGTCTCCGCCCAAATCCGGCATCTCAAATTCCTGGAACTGATACACATGCTCCTTCGCCAGCGCGGCATTCTCCATCTTGTTGCCGCCCTTGCCGCAGGCCGACAGGCCCAGAACCATCGCTGCCGCCAGCCCCATGGCCACAGTTCTCTTTCTCCATACCTTTTTCATAATCATACCCCCATGTGCTTTAACACATTTGCCAGGCAAACTTCCTGAAAAAAATCTACCACTGCCTTTTCCGGCAGATCTTCAATCTTCCTCTTCTCCTGCCTCATTTTGCTCCTGCGCAAGTCTCTGCCCGCGCTTTTCCTGTTTGCGCTCCTGTTTCTCCTGCTTTTTCAGAGCTCCCTGCGCCTGTTTTTCCTGCCTGCGGGCCTGCTTCTCCTGCTTCTGCGCAAGCTTCGCCTCCTGTTTCTCCTGTTTCCGGGCAAGCTTTTCTTCCTGCTTTTCACGCTTTCTTTCAAGCCCATCTTCCTGCTTCCGCTCCCGCCTGTTCTCCCGCTTCTCACGGGACGGCTTTTCTTTCTTTATCCTGCGGATTCCTTTAAGGCTTCCCAACGCCGATTCTTCCCCAAAATCACTGTCCTCAAATCCGTCCTCTGCCGCTTTGTCCCTCTTCCGGCTTCTGCGCTTCTCGCGTCTCTTCTCTACCCAACGCTCCGCCTTATCCATCAGCTTCAGCCGCACATCCCGCAGGGTCCAGCCCTTATGCTTCCACCAGATGCAGAACAATACCAGCGCCAATCCCACCGGATAAGCCAGAAACAGAATCCCGAAAAACGTCATCAGCGCCAGAATATCCTCGTATCCTCTGGCAATGTTCTCCCAGTAAGGGTAGATAATTGCCTTGCCATTCATGGAACGGACTCCAAACTGCGTCAAAAGCTTCAGCCTGGAGAGAAGGGAATAGCGGGTGGTATTCTCCACCACTTCTGTTTCCTTCTCCTCATTCCCCAGCTGCTCCCTGATATAGTTCACCGCAAACCCGGTCACCGGATTGGGCATTACGATCTCATAGTGGTTGATTCCATGACTGATGCCCAATTCGCTGAGCGTCTGATAGGACACATACACCAATGTGGAATCCAGCCCGGCAGCTTCCGCCAGTCGTCCCTTCGGCCGCTCCACAACGCCGGTGACAATGTGAGGCACGCCCCCTATAGAAACCATCATTCCGGCCACGTCATTGGAACCGAACAGCTGCCAAGCCGCATCCTCATCTATCACACAGTAATCTTTCATCAGGTCATTGCCCGAGAAATAAGCGCCATATAGCAGCTGCACCGGATGAAACAGGAAAAAATCTCCTCCTATACCGATAGCATCCGCCGTAATGCTGGCCTTGTCCGTAGATATATTCACGGTACCGTCGGCACTGTAGGCATCCGCCCACAGCCTGGCGCCGGGATTCTCCGATTCCTGAACCACAGAAGCGTCCACCAGCGCATTGTCCACCGTATGCTCGAAGTCAATGATTGCATCCTCGGTAATACCTGACCCTACTGAAAAAAAGCAACTGACCTGGGAAGCGTTTTTCTTGCTGCTCCATCTTGCGGCCGCCGTCTGCGAAAGCTGGCTCTGGCCCAGATAGTTCGTAGTGAAAAGCAGGATCAGGAAAATCAGAAAGGAAATCCCTCCGCTTATACCCAATACTATTTTCTTCATCACTTACCTCATTTCTATCCGGTCTATCCGTTATTTTCACTCAGCCTGACCTGCTTTCCTGCTTCCACCGGCTTCGTGGAAGTCGTAATTACAAATTCGTAGCCATAGAGTGCCGCACTGACGGCAGACTGGGTATCATCGCTTGCCAGCACCTCCACATCCACACGGCTGGCAATATAACGTGTGCTCAAAGGTCCCGGCTTGGACTCCACGATCAGGATGAACTTGCCGTTATTGTCCTCCCGGATGGCACTGTTGGGCACAATATAGTCATAATTAGAGCTCTTCTGGCCCACAGACACATTCAAGGTCTGGCCGGCCGTCACGTTTCCGGAAACGTCAAAAGTCAACAGTTTTTTCTGGCCGGGATCATTGGGATCCGGCTTAATATTGGCCAGAGTCACCGTCAGATCATCATACCGCCAGGCATTTACCAGATCTGCCACATCTCCTACAGACAATCTCTTGGCCTGCTCGTTTGTCACAGAAAAACTCATATTATAGCCTTTCCCCTCCGGCTGCATGACCGCCACGGGAGTGCTGGCATCGGTATTCTTCCCTGCAGTCGCGTTCAGGGCCGTAATGGTACCTGCAATGGGAGCCGTGATAGTGGCGTTGACGGATTTTTCGGTCAGCTCATCCACCTTTTCCTGCGCTCTGTCCACAGCCTCCTGGGCAGTCTCCAAACCGGATACCTTGCCGATCCTGGCAGCCAGCTCCGTGAGATCCTTCTCTCTGTCTGCAAGCGCAGTCTCTTTATCCGTCAGGTTAGCCTGTTTTTCGGCAAGTACCTTCCTGGCCTCGGACAACTGTCCGTTTACAGCATTCTGCTGATTCTTCAGATTATTGATAATGCCTTCCGTGGTTCCGCTGTTTTTCTTGTCTTCCAATGCCTGCTCCGCACGGTTGTAGACCTCTTCCCTTCTGGTCGCTTCCAGACTGGCGTTATTGTATACTGCCTGGGCGTTAATTTCCGCTTCCTTTGCGGCAATCAGCTGTTCTTCCAGCTTATCTTTCTCTTCTTCCAGCTTATCCACTTCGGCCTGAACCGCAGCGCCTATATCCTCGCTTACCTCATTCAAGCTACCTGCGCTTTCCTCCGGCTGCTCTGTTTCAGAGGCCGGAGCCGATTCGCCTGGCTGCTCCGCCTGGGGAGCCGGGGTAGGGTCATTTTGTTCTGGCACAGAAGGAGTCTGTGTCCCTTCATCCGGTTCCGATACAGATGAAGCAGCAGCTCTGTTATCCATGTCCTCTGCAGAAGAATCCCCCCCATTGTCCGCTTCCGAAGTATCCGGAGTTTCGGATGAAGCCTGATTGTCCCCATCTCCTGAGGCATCTCCTGAAGGCTTTTCACTCGTAGGAGGCGTCGTCGGCTGCGGAAGCAATCTTTCAATCTGCTCTTCCAGCAGCTTAATCTGATCCTGTAAATTGGACACCACGTTCTGTTTCGCCGTGAGATCGTTTTTCGCATCCGATTCCACACGCTTCGCCTCATCCCACGCAGCCTTCGCCTCGTCCCGCGCCTTTGTCTCCGCCGATACATCCGCATTGTTTTCCGGTGTCAGGGAGATTTGATTGCCGATTGCCTCATACTGGCTCTGCAGTTCATCCACATTCTTCTGGGCTGCCGTCACCTCATTCTTCGCCGCCGTGACCGCATTCTCCGCTCCGGTCACCGCATTCTGGGCCGCCGTGATCTGCTGACGGTAAGAATCCGTGGAAATGCCCGTATCCGCCGCCTGAATATCGGCAGAAGTAATCTCCGTGGAAAGCAGGGTGGTACGGAATTCGGCCTGAGCTTTCTCCAATTCCTCTCTGGCCGCCTTCAGTTCTTCACTCTCCTCATCCTCCAGGTAAATCAACACTGCGTCCTTCTCTACCGTATCTCCCACTTTCACGGCCACGCTGGCTATCTTCCGGGACTCCTTCACTTCCACATTATAAGGATCTCCGCTTTCCACAAGACCTGACCCGCGAATCTTGGCCGTGATGGTGCCCGACTGTACATACTGCGTCGCCACCTCCGGCAGGGAATAGTTCATGATTGTGTTGGAGAAAAAGGTGAGTACCAGCATCACGGACAGAAATATGATCGCTGCCGTCTTCACCCATTCCCTTTTCTTCTTTCCGTTCTCGTTCATCGCTATACCTCTCCTCAATCTATATTCGTTCGTGCGTATTAGCTGCAAAACTTCGTATTTCGAAGGAATACCGCCCATGCGTTCTTCCGGATAAGAAAGGTTCGCCTGCGAACCGTAGAATTTCTTAGCGGGTGTTTTTTGACCGCTTAGAAATTCTTCTCGCATTGGTGCCGCCGAATACCTCTGACATTTCCATCGCATCGAGCTGTTTATCCAAAACCGCAATCTCTTTTTCCGTCAGCTTAATATCCGATGCCCCCGCATTTTCTTTCAGGCGGTCTGACTTTCTCGTTCCGGGGATTGGCACCAGATATGGTTTTTTCCCAAGCATCCACGCAAGGGCAATCTGACCGGGCGTGGCGTGCTTTCCTTCCGCAACCGTTCTGACCAGCTCCAGCAGTTTCTGATTCTGTTCCACAGCTTCCGGCGTAAACTGCGGCATCATGCTCCGGTAATCCGTACCCGCGTCAAACTTAGCCTCTTTCCCATACCTTGCGGACAAAAATCCATTTGCCAATGGCGAAAATGCCACATAACCAATGTTTAATTCCTCCAGTACGGGGAATAACACTTCATGCCAGCGCGCCATCATGGAATAGCGGTTCTGGATCGCCGTTACCGGGCAGACCGCATGGGCGCGGCGTATCGTTTCCTCGTCAGCTTCCGATAGTCCCCAGTGCGTAATTTTTCCCTCCTGCATCAGCTCCTGCATGACGCCCGCCACCTCCTCAACCGGTACGAACGGGTCAATGCGGTGCTGATAGTACAGGTCGATATGGTCAGTTCCCAGCCGCTTTAGGGAATTTTCTACCGAGACACGGATAACCTCCGGTCTGGAATCCGGCAGAAGCGGTTTATTTACCTGTTTGCTTTCCATGTCAAAATAGATTCCAAACTTTGTCGCTATCACAACTTTATTTCGATACGGCCGCAATGCTTCCCCTACCAGTTCTTCATTGTGATGGGGATTTTCCGGCGTACCATAAACTTCCGCCGTATCAAAAAATGTATATCCGATATCTACAGCCTCCGCAATCAGTTCTTTCATCTCATTTTTATCTGCCGGTGCCCCGTAAGCGTGGCTCATTCCCATACAGCCAAGCCCCACCGCGGATACTGTCAGATCTTTTCCCAGTGTCCTATATTCCATAGCCAACCTCCATGATTTTCTGCAACCGTGTTTTTGCTTTTGCCTTGATGATTTTATTTTAATCAATCCACACCTTTTACAGAAGTTCCGAATGGTTTCTAAGTTATTACCTAAAGGTATCTACACTCAGTTGTTCTCAAAAATTCCTGTCAGCCACGCATCATAGGCAGGAATCCATCCCTCTGTATAGCCGTACCCATGCGGTCTGCCTTCCAGCACATCCACTTCTACCGGAACACCCGCTTCCTTTAACGCCTCCACACATTCTTCAAACTCACCTACAAACGGATCACGGGTGCCGTAGCAGAAATAGGTAGGCGGCAGATTGGACGACGCAAATTTGTCCGTGTCAGTGGACGCGACACTCAGGCGTCCATAAAAGGAATAAATCATGCCGTCCGCGCCTGCATCCGCTGATATACCGTCAAGCTCATCCGGAACATAACTGTCATCCAAGGCACTTCCGTTCACCATACTGTCAAAATTCAACAGCATTTCCCCTGCAAGAATACCGCCTGCCGAAAAACCCATAACGGCAATATCCTTTTCATCAATGCCATAGACATCTGCATATTTACGGACAAATCGGACTGCACGGGCCAGATCCAATGCTCCTTCCTCCTGTGTATAAGGGCGCAGGCGGTAGTTTACCACAAAACTCTGATACCCCAGTCTGCTAAGTTCCTGCGCTACAGGGGTTCCCTCCATCTGGTCGCTTCTAAACTGAAAAGCGCCGCCTGCATTGATCAGGACAGCACCTTTCACTTCTGTTCCCTCCGGAACAGGAAATGTTACCATATAAGGACGGAAATCCGGATCATCCGCATAATTTCCGTTGTTCTCTGTATACTCTGTGACCGCAGGCATGTTGCCTTCTTCCCAAAGGTATAAAATCTGCTGGTCCACAGGATCAGCCACCGCATCTGCCACTGTATCACCACTATTGTCCGGCGCAATTTCTGTCGCGTTCAGTCCCAGGCTTTCCGCCCAAGCTGCTACATCTTCCTCGCTGTCCGCTACACTGTTTCTGGATAAGGACAAGGTATTCTCACTTACATGGGCGCCAGGCTGCAGTTCCGATATAGTCCGGATGGTTCCCGAAAAACCGCTGCCGCCATGTGTCACAAAGGGGATAATGGTCTTTGCACCAAAATCATATTCTTCCAAAAATGTATAGACCGGCATTGGGAGATCTGCCCACCAGTTCGGAAACCCTAAAATAATGGTTTCGTACTGTTCAAAATTCTCCACATGATTCAAAAGCTCCGGGCGTTTCTTCTCATCCTGCTCACCCGCTGCCTGATCTACCAGCGGATCATGGTCAAGCGGATATTCTTCTACCGTCTCAATACGAAACAGATCCCCACCGACTGTCTGCTGGATTACTTTTGCCACATACTCGGTGTTGCCCATTTTTTCCCCATCCCTGACTACAATACTGGCTCCGGCAACCGCATCCGTTGTTTCCACATCCTCCGGTATGGAAAAATAGGCAATCAATATGTTGGAGCTTCCTACTTGGGATTCACTGCCTGCATCTGCACTTCCCTGTTTATCCGCAGCGATTTCCCCTGCTCCCGAATCGCCGTTTTCATTTTCACTGCCGGACACTTCCCTTTCTCCTGACTCCTGAACAGGACTGCTCCCGGTACTGTTATCCTTGCCCTCTGCCCCGCATCCGGCTATGCCTAATATCAATAATGCCGTCATGCACAGACACAAAATATTCTTTCGTTTCATCGTCATCTCCGCCTTTCCTTTCCCGTTATATTCCAATCACTTTGAAAACAACCACCCCATAATCTCCTCATCATAGGCAAAAAGTCCTCCTCCGCCATGCTCATTCGGGGCATTCCTCCCGGTAAAATAATCATGCTCCTTAATGTCCAGCACAAGCAGGCTGTCAATTTCTTCTTTCGACAATCCCTGCCGCTCATACAAGTCATAAAGCGTATCATACGCTCTCTGCGTTTTGGCGGAACCGTAATACTCATCATTCCTGCCTATGGCAAAATAAACAGGCAGCCGGTTATCCACAACAGGCTCGTATTCGCCGTCCCACTGTGAACTGACATGAAGATATGCCGTAAACAGATCAGGACGCTTTCCCATTACGATAGACATGGTTTCGCCTCCGCCCGAATAACCGTTCCCATATACTTTCGATGTGTCGATGTGATACTGCTGCAGAAAATATTCCACCAGTGCAATCGTCTGATCTGCCGAAGTTTCTCCCCAGTCGTTAAGCTGCGGCGCAACAATAATCATCTCGTCATTGTACTTCTGTGCCTCAAATCCAAATTCCTCCGACTCGATATTGGCAGCGACTCCCTGAAAATACAGCCCTTCATAACCGGGCAGCGTAAAATACAAGGCATAGGGCTTACTGCCATCATAGCTTTCCGGAATATATACATTGTAATGAATATCCCCTGCATCTGCGGAATGGTACACATTGTCAATCACAAAGTCCCGATAAGCTTCTGTTCCCTCCGTGACATTGGGAAGTTCACTCACTTCCGGGTCAGTATCCGCTATATCCGCTTCTGATTTTGTCAGACCGGTTTCTGTATCCTGCTGTTCGTCTGTCTGCTCCAACATGCCAATCCGTTCAAGCCATGCTGATACATCTTCCAAACCGGAATTATGGGCACGGTATCCGTCCAAAACCGTCGCGCTGCCTGAAACCTCCCGGATATAATCCATGCTTACATCAATCCCATTATCGGTGCTGGTACAAAAGGGAACCACTGTTTTCCCTGTCAGGTCATAACTCTCTAAAAATGTCCCGACCGCCATCGGTGCATTAAACCACCAGACAGGATAACCAATATAGATCACATCATATTTATCAAGGCTTTCCGGCTTTGCCGCCAGCCCCGGTCTTAAATTCAACGCCTCCTCAATCCATGCGGTAGCTGCCGTTCCCCAAAAAGCGCTGCGGTAATATCTGTCCGTGCGGATCTGAAATAAATTCGCCCCAGTAAGCTGCGCAATCATTTTAGCCGCAGCCTCCGTATCGCTTTCAGCCTCGTACTGATTGGAATTGGGCGAAGCGGAGGAGGCGGCATCTATTCCATCCGGTATAACACCCTCTCTGGAAAAATAAACGACCAGCGAATGCGTCCCTTCGTCTCCGACAGCCACATTATCATCTACTCCTGTAATCTTTCTACCCATGAACAAATACCATGACGCCCATACGATCAGGACCACCAGTATCACCAGCTCAATCACCGTTCTCTTTTTTATTTTTTTCATACAATCTTCTCCCTTAAACCAGCAGATTTGTAATGAGTCCTGTTATCAGAGAGAACACCATTACGAAAGCAATATATAGAACAAAACGCTTTATTCCAAGCACGATCTTCAATGCCCCCAGGTTTGTGATCTTCGTGGCAGGCCCGGTAATCATAAATGCCGCCGCGCTCCCCATGCTCATTCCGGAGACCAGCCATTGCTGCAAAAGCGGGATTGTCCCGCCCCCACAGGCATAGAGCGGAACACCGATGGTCGCCGCCATCAGCACACCGAACCCCTCATTGCTTTTCCCGAAAAGCTCCGCAAAACCGTCTGCCGGGACATATCTCTGGAACAATGCAGAAAGCAGCACACCAATCAGAAAGTAAAGAGCCGTCGCCCTGACATTCCGCCCCAGATTTTTCAAAAACCGCATAAAAAGATTGGGGTCTGTGTCATGGCTTACACGGGGCTCAAATCCCGCAAAGTTAAAGAACGGTTTCTTCCCATAGGCAAAATGTACCGCCAGCCCTGCAAAAATCCCACATAAAGTACAGGAAACCAGCCGCACTGCCATGGCCGTTCCCCCAAGCGCCGTGCTGTAAAAAAGAAGCTGCGGGTTTAAAAGCACACTGCTCATCATAAAAGCCGCCAGCCAGTCGTGGCGCATCCCATGTCTGGAAAAAGAAGCCGCTATAGGAATCGTGCCATACATGCACAGAGGCGACGCAATCCCCAAAATGCTTGCCGGGATTACGCCGAATACTCCCCATTTTTTGTCCCTGATTCTTTCAAAACAGTTATGGATGGCGTCTTTTGCAAAAACAGATACCAGAGAGCCGACCATCATACCCAGAATCCAGTAAAAGGCGATCTGACGGAGCTGTACCATGAAATAATAACTGATATAAACAAATTCGCGTTTTATGAGGGCAAATAGTTCCATGCAGATCACCTTCCTTGTATCAAAATGCCATACAGAGCGTTCTGATTACTCATCAATATTTACCAGCTCATAAGTGCGGCTTCCCAATCCGATTTCTTCCGCGTGCTCCAATGTGTGTAAGCCATCCCTGCTGTTCACCCGGTCCTGAAGGGTTTTGCTTCCTTCTGCCGCAAAAGCAAGATCAATACATGCCTGGTCGATAGCCACCGGATCAAAGGAAGCCACAATCCCAATATCGTGAATATCCGGCTTTGCGGGATTTCCGTCGCAGTCGCAGTCAATGGAAATATTGTTCAACACACTGATATATATAATCCGGTTCCCATATCCCAGATAATCCGATACGGATTTACCGGCTTCCGCCATCGACTCCGTAAAACCGGTCTGATCGCCGCCCCACGGACTGCTGCTGCTCGCTCCGGCAGTATGGATCAGGCATTTCCCTTCTTTGGAACCAAGCCCGATGGAGATATTCTTAACCGCCCCGCCAAAACCCGCCATCGCGTGCCCCTTGAAGTGAGACAGGATAATATAAGAATCATAATCCGCGAAATGAGAACCCACCCGATTGCTTTCAAGGCGCGTTCCACCCTCCACGGGCAGTTCCATGGAACCCTCCGCATCCAGAATGTCCACATCCGCAATCGCCGTAAATCCATGATCCTCCGCTACCTGCATGTGCATGGCCGTTTCCGTCCGGGAGCCGCCATATGCCGTATTGCACTCCACAATCGTACCG
>OFHB01001344.1_pt1 | contig 14170 bp, 13 predicted proteins | sample 1521881 | NCBI WGS metagenome assembly OFHB01 (sample SAMEA3504090, study PRJEB24116) | mouse gut metagenome | biome: mouse gut; feature: mouse-associated habitat; material: faeces | place: Denmark | collected 2011
CCCCCGCCGGTCAGCGGCGGCAATATGGCTGGTGTTGTAGGAGTTGTGATGTCCCATCAGCGGAGTGGTCCCTGTCCGGAAGGACAGTTCCTCTCCATTTTTCTGGACAGTAACAGTCACTGTCTTGGCGCCGCTTGTTTTGATGGCATCAAATATTGCCTTGACCCGGTGGAGAGGGTTGTCGGGATCTTGCGCTATCGCCTGATATTCCTCCCATAGAGCGTCATTTTTCAAGAATTGCAGGAGAAATTTCTCCTGATTCCTCTTGCTATACACCTCCGCCTCTGTCTGAATGAAGTTCTCCGGGTCCTGGAGCCAGGCCATGAAAGTAGTCTCCGGCAGTTCTTCCATGGTATAGGTACTGTGGAATTGACCGTCCGGTGTCTTGCCATTAAAAATCATCTCAATAGCTTCCTCCCTGGCCTTGTACTCCTGGTAATATTGTAGATTGCGCACTTCACATGGATCGGTGACCTTCTGGCAAGAAAGATTGCTCCGGTCATTGGCGATGATCTTCTCCACATGCCGATTGATTCTGCCGCAGAGTTCCTCTGTCATGGACTGGCCGGTCGTAACCACAAACGGAGCCGGGCCGTGAGCAAGGCAGTTGAGCGAGTCCTCCATCAAGTACAGCGATTGATGTTCCGTATCGTATGCGCCGCAGAACTTCAGAAGGCTGTCCCATGAGATGCTGCCGTCCCGCCCCAGATCCATTCGGTATAAATAATCTACAAGCGGGCTTTTTTCCAATTTGAGAAGCAGAGTGGATTCTTTCTCTCCAGTCTGTATCGTCAAGGGGCCGTTCCCCCCGTCCAGCCACCACCGGAAATCATCGCGGACAACAGTGCATAAGATTACGTCTTTTACCAATTTCATTAGCTTATGCCTCCCATCGTCATACCACTGTTGCCGTAGTCCTCCAGCGTGCGTGAGTTTTCCTCTCCATACAGACCGCAGAGCATATCGTCCACCGCTTTGCGGACTTCCGGGTCATCGGTCAGTGTCTCACAGTGGAAGCCGGTGGCGGCATGACAGGGCAGTTCCTCACGGACGGTCTGGAGATATTTCTCCGGGTCGGTATAGTTCCACCGTTCCCCGCTGGCGAAGGTGACCCGTCCGACAGCCGGGCTTTCGTCCAGTACTTGCTGAATCTGTACGACAGCCTCCGCTACCACCGGGTCATCCTTGAATCCCTCCATCCTCAGCCGGTCCTCTGACAGCCACTCCCGGCCATCCCAGTGAATGGCCAGATCCACTGCGGCGATGCTGTCTTTGGTGACCCCCAACCGCTTGTCCGCGCAGTCAAGGCCGGCATATAACTGTATGGCCTCCTCCAGCGGGAGGTCGTGATCGATTCGCCGCTCAGGTGTGTGGATGTATTCGATCACATACCACTCATAGCGGTGGGGGAGCGTAGGATCGGCGGCGTTCCTGAGCCTCTGCCGGCCCTGTTCCGTCAGTCCCATCTGCTGGGTCTGCTTATCGAAGCAGGAGAGATATGCCTGGTAGTCGCCCTCTATGGGATTGCACCGCAGACGGTAGAGATACTGTCCCGTCTCCAGTGTGAAGCCGTAGTTCTGGCAGCAGGTTCCGCCCTCAATGACACCCTCGCTGCCATAGCAGTACCGCCGCATGGAGGGGAGGTCTTTCAGGACGCCTTTGCGGAGATCGTTCACCACCCTGTCCAGCTCCTCCCGGAATTCCTGGGTATTCAACTCCTCGGGACCTCTGGGCCACCAGGTGTGGTAAAAGCCTTCACGTCCATGGTATCCGAAGTCGATCCGGACGTGTCCAATGGCCCCCAGCTCCTCGTCTCTCTCCGGTGTCTGGGCATAGAAAAGCCACGCTTCCTCGGGGAAAGCGGGGCACAGCAGATAGCGGATAGGAGTTTCGGGGCAGCGAATGCTTTCTTTGGCGCAGAACTCTGACAGGGTGGAATATGTCCCGGTCATTTGGAACATATCCTTGACCAGCCGGAACTGAGAGCCGCCCTTTTTCAGCGGCAGATAGGAGAGGATCGAGCCGGCATGGTTTTCCTCTGCCAGATCCACCAGCGCATGGGGTTCGTCCGGATGCCGGGCTGTACCCCGCAGGTCGTAACAGTACCAGCCCTGGGGCACATCCTCGCGGGGAATGGGCTTGGCGCTGTACAGCACCGAGGCTCCAAACAGGCAGGCTCCCGGCATTTTATCCTTGTAGATGTTGATTTGTAATGGTTTCACTTCCTTCTGTATTGAACTATGGCGTACCAATATAAATTGTGAGGACACACTTGAGATTTCAACTTTTTCATTGCAAAACTGCTTGTGCCCTTTCTGGATTAGACATTCTCAAAACGGGCACAGACCAATATAGAGATTTTCATATATCTGAGACGGAATTCCGGCCTTGTTCGTTATTGCTAAAATTGGAAAACAAATTTTGTTTGATATGCTACATGCCAATTTGAGGGACGAAGTTTGAAATATTGCGATAATCAGTTCTTCACCCTATCAAATCAGGGGTTCATGTCACCTACGTTTGCTGGAAAAGCCGTTTGTCATCTGTTTGCACATTCTTCAAATTTCAGGGGACAAAAAACCCGCAAACAGTTGATACACAAGGCTTTCAGCCTATGGCATCTATACTGTTTGCGGGTTCTGGCACCCCGAACTGGATTCGAACGCCCGACTTGGATCACTTCTTCATAAAATATGCGGAATCTCCGTTTCTCCATCTGCACATACTGGATTTATGGAACCGATCATTCTGCATTCCGACATGAACAATTTCTATGCCAGCGTAGAAATACTTTATGATCCTGCCCTGAAAAACAAACCGGTAGCCGTAGCTGGCGATGAAGAAGCCCGCCATGGCATCGTCCTGGCTAAAAACGACCTTGCCAAGAAATTCGGCATCCGAACTGGGCAAGTACTCTGGGAGGCCCGTCAGCTGTGTCCGGAGCTGGTCTGCGTTCCCGCCCACTATGACCGGTATCTCCGTTTCTCCGCGCTTGCAAGGGATATTTACATCAGCTATACCGACCAGGTGGAAGCCTTTGGCCTGGACGAGTGCTGGTTGGATGTGACCGGCTCGACCGGCCTGTTTGGAGACGGCATAACGATTGCCAATGACATTCGCGCCCGCATCCGTTGCGAACTTGGTCTGACGGTATCGGTAGGCGTATCCTACAACAAGGTCTTTGCCAAACTGGGTTCCGATATGAAAAAGCCGGATGCCACCTCCGTCATCACACGGGAGAACTTTCGGGAAACGGCCTGGCGGCTGCCGGTCAGCGACCTGCTCTATGTCGGTCCGGCTACCACCCGGAAGCTGACCCAGTTCGGCATCCATACGATTGGCGCGCTGGCTCAGGCGGACACGGACTTCCTCTATTCGCTTCTGGGCAAAAATGGGATCATGCTCCATCGCTTCGCCAACGGTCAGGATCGCTCTGGCGTCCGGCGATACTATACCATACCGCCCATGAAAAGCATAGGCAACAGTACGACCGCGCCCCGAGATCTGGTCAGTGAAGATGATGTCAAGATCACGCTGATGGCATTGTGCGAGAGCGTTGCGGCGCGGCTGCGGGAGCAAGGCTGTGTCTGCGGGATCGTGACGGTAGGGATTCGCACCAACGACTTTGTCTCCTTTGACCGTCAAGTCAAGCTGCCTGTTCCCACGGACAGCACTCTGACGGTCTGGGAAGCCGCCTTGGACATTTTTCGCCATAGCCACACTGGCGACCGGCCTGTCCGAAGCCTCTCCGTAAAAGCCAGTGGCCTTTCACCTGCGGATGAAATGACGCAGCTGTCGCTGTTCCCGGAGGAGCGGAAGGCGCAACGCCGGGCGGACATTGACCGGACGCTTGACAGGATACGAGCGAAATACGGCTATTTCAGTATTCGCAGAGCGATCACCCTGATCGATCCTGCCTTGGACCTGGATGCCAGAGGCGATCATATCATTTATCCTGTTGGCTTCCTGGGAACGCTCTGACCGCGCCGCATACTTTTTTGAGGTACCTGCAAACGCTATACCAGAGGTGATAAGAAATGCACTATCCCGATTTGAACAACCTGCTCCGCAGCGAGCCGGAGGCCAAACGCTATTTTGATACGCTTCCCGACTATGCCAGGGAACAGATCCAAACCCGCTCCGGCAGCGTCAACTCCTTTGCCAGCCTGAGGGATTACGCAGAAAACATTCTTCGCGGCGATGATTAACAAGCAAAGCGGAAACCGTTCTAAAGGCGGTTTCCGCTTTGTTTCTTACGAACCTACGATTGTTCCGCCGTCCGGATGAAGCACCTGCCCTGTCATATAGCTGGCGTCATCCGATGCCAGGAATACATAACAGGGCGATACCTCGCAGGGCTGGCCCGCCCGCATCATGGGCACCTGGCTGGTCTTGGCACCAAAGGTTTTTACTTCCTCCGCGGAGAAGGATGCAGGGATCAGCGGCGTCCAGATGGGACCGGGCGCCACGGCGTTGACCCGAATCCCCTTCTCCACCAGCGATAGCGCCAGGGAGCGTGTCAGCGCGACAATCGCGCCCTTGGTGGCACTGTAGTCAATCAGATCCTTGTTTCCCTGGTAGGCCGTCACCGATGTAGTGTTGATGATGCAGCTCCCCCGCTCCATGTGAGGCAGCGCCGCCTTTATCAGATAGAAAAATGAGAACACATTGTTCTGAAAGATAAACGCAAGCTGCTCGTTGGAAATATCCAGGATGCTTCGCCGGATAAACTGCATAGCGTGGTTGTTGACCAGAATGTCCAGCTTCCCAAAACACGCCAGCGTCTTGTCCACACAGTATTTTGCGAAAGCCGGGTCCTTCAGATCGCCCCGCAGCAGCAGACAGCGTCCGCCCATCTGCTGCACACGCTTGGCAGTCTCCTCCGCATCCCGGTCCTCATCGTAGTAAGCGATAGCAACATTTGCACCCTGCTTCACATAATCGTATGCCACCGCCCGTCCGATGCCGCTGTCCCCTCCGGTGACCAGCGCGGTCTTGCCCTCCAGCTTCCGACAGGCTTTCCCACATTCCGATACCGGCTTCGGTTCCATCACATACTCAAAGCCCGGCTGGCGATCTTGGTGCTGGGGCGGAAATGTAATGGGCACCTCCCGGCAGTCCGTGAGATACCCGTAGCTGCTGTTATGTTCCATGGTATGACACCTCCACCCCCATCATACGGGGATGGAGCGTACCGGTTACCGGTTTTCTGAAGGTTCCACACATTCCAGCGGGGATTTATCCCACCGAAGTCCTTTGCATACCGGCTGACGCATCCCTCCATTTTTAGTTCGGTGCATAAACGCAACCGTACAGACCAGCGTTGGCTCCAGCCATACAGCCTTCTCGTTGCCGTGTCCGGCTGGAGCCGACTGGATAAACGGTGGCTCTATCATTTGCGGCTGCGCTCTGATCGCTGCGAATGTTTCACCGCCGACTCCCAGCGTTACATGACCCTTATACACCAACTTCTGCGCCCTGTACTGCCCCAGAACGATGCTGATCAGATGTTCCCCTTTGTCGATATACCCGCAGACAACAAAATCATCGTCCATCAGATGCTTCATCTTCAGCCAGGCTTTTGTCCGTTTCCCTTGAAAATACAGGCTGTCTTTCCTCTTTGCAACGATCCCCTCCAAGCCCTGCACCTGGGTGAGTTGAAAAAGTTCCATCGCCTGATCTGCGCCATATACGCGGGAAACTGCCAGACGGTCCGAGTCAGTGACAGCCCGCCGCAGATATTCCCGGCGCTCCGCCAGAGGGCACATCGTAAGGTCCCGACCATCATAATAGAGACAGTCAAATGCAATGAAGACTGCGGGATGCTGCTTTGCTTCCAGCTCTATTTTATACTTATCTGACAGCAGGCTCCGATGCTGAATAACAGAAAAATCCGGCTTGCCATCCACGATGCACACCAGTTCCCCGTCCAAAATACATCTTGCGGCTACTTGGCGGTGGATGTTGGAAAGCTCGGGAATCTTCGGCAACATCCGCACATTGCGTTTGTTGCGCAGTTCTGTGCTATTCCCCGGATCGAGGAACGCCACACAGCGTTCCCCATCCCATTTGATCTCATAGAAATATGCTTCATCCGCAAAAAAATCGACGTTCTCAGCAATCAGCATGGGAGAAATCGGGGTGTCAAATAAGTCCCTCACTGCTTTGACACCTTACGCCTGGGCCGCTGCCGCGCACTTGGCGCTCCCTTTGCTTTGGCTTGCTCCAGCATCTGCTGGAGGGCGTCCATCATATTGATGACGCTGACCTGCTGCTCTGTGGGAGTTTGCGTGATTTCTTGATTATTTGCTTTGGCTTGAATAATCTCCCACAGCCGGTCACGGTATTCATCGTGGTATTTCGACGGTTCAAAGGATTCCTTCATCCCGGAAATGAGCGTTTTACCCATAGACAACTCTTGCTTTGAGATTTCCGGCTTGGCTGGTTCCTTCGGCATAGCCTTTACTTCGTCATGGAAGAAAAGAGTTTCCGTCAGAATTCCGGTATCTGTTGGGATCAGGGCCATCAGGTGTTCCGATTGGCCGATCACGCCTTTGGCGATGGCTACCGCGTGTTCCTCCAGCATACAGCGGCGCAGCAGCTCATATGCCTTGTCGCCTCCAGCCTCCGGAACGGTATGGTAGGTTTTGTCAAAGTAAATAGGGCGGATGTCCTGAATATCTGCAAAGTGCAGAATGTGTATCGTCCGCTCCCTTTCTGCCTTTGCCTTTTCAAAATCATCATCAGTGAGCGTGACATACCGTCCCGGCTCGATTTCAAAGCCTTTTATAATCCCGTCTCCCGAAACCTCCTTTCCACAGCTTGCGCAGACCTTTTTATATTTCACCCGTGAGCCGTCCTCCCGGCATAGCTGATGGAAACGGATGTCGTTGTCTTGGGTGGCTGTGTGCAGTGAGATGGGTACGTGCAACAGGCCGAAGGATATGGCGCCTTTCATGGTAGCGGGCATGAGCAGACCTCCCTTTGGCGGTAGTATGCCCGATTTCAGGAAAAATCTTGCTCAATTGTATTGGGGCTGAATCAGATAAATGCAGAACCACCGGTTGCCTCACGGTAACCGCTGATCCATTTATTGGAGCGACTCATTTACTGCTTCAGCATTTCTGCATATTTCGGCTGATCTGCCTCTGACACACCCAACACCGCCATCGCCCGCTCGACAGAAAATCCCATATTTTTAATGAGATTCTGGATTGATTGCAGGGTCCCTTCTGTCATACCTTCTGCTCGTCCTTCTGCTCGTCCTTCTGCTCGTCCTTCTGCTCGTCCCTTCTGAAGGCCGTCCTTCCGGGCATCCTCCGCAACATGGTAGTCATGGATCTCCATGATCTTCTCCTGATCGAATAAGGTCACCATAATCTCTGCCACCTCCTTCTGGCGGGTCGCCAAAAATGGCGCCAACACATTTTCTTCTATGCACCGGCGCATCGTCTCCTCAACGGCTTTCCGACTGCGCCCATGCTTCTTCCGTTCCTCGTCCGATATCTTGCAGAATCGAACATACTGATCAACGATGTCCCCGGTCCCGTTTCCTCGCAACACCTTCACTTCTACGTCCGCAGCTCCCGATCCCTTATACAGCTCCGAAAGCCTCAGCTCATCCGGCACATCAGGGCGGTCACCCGTGTAGACAACGTACAACTCCGGGCGAGGGATCGTGACCGGAGCCGTCCCATACAGGTTCAGCTTGCGTTCCTCGGTATACTCCTTGTAGGTTGCCGCAAGGTAGAGCAACATACGCAGAGCGATATTAACCGAGAATACCGACTGCGCTTCTACGAGCAATATCAAGGTATCCCGCACCTGAAGACCGACATCGTTATACATCCCCGTTGTCAGTACATTCTCCAAAGTCACCAGTTTGCAATCCGCTTCTGTTACAGCGGTATCCTCCGGGTGGAGAGCTAGATAGAGCTTCCTAGCATACTCCGGCTGTTTGAACACATATGTGAAGACGGAATCCTTGACTGTATACCGCATTTCTGACATACCCTCACCTCTAGTTTCTAGTATACCACACTTTTGCTGAATTGCCAACCTAAAAATGACGGGCGGGTGCTCGGAAGATTCTCAAGGGACAGCATCTTCAAGAGTATCTCTCAGAGCATCGGAAAACAGAGAAATCCATGCTGCGTTGCTGTCGCCATCCAGCGAACTCTGCTCAAATGTAACTTCGGCAGCTTCATATATCTTTCGCACTACCGAGGCGGCACCGGAGGTGTTTCCTTCATCCAGCAGTTCCTGCACCAACTCACTGAACATGGCCAAAACATATTTGCCGCCTTCCATATCCAAGAGTACCTGCGAAATTTCTGCTGCATTGTTTACTGCTGTTTCGTACCACCTTGCGGTTGTTTCCATATGACCCTTCCTTTCGTAAAATCCGTAACCTCCGGGTTTTTGCCCCGAAGATTTTTGACCAAAATTTTCAAACTTCTGATGCTTATCCGATGCTTATGGGGTGAGAGCAGAGAGACTGGATGCAAAAACAGCCTCATTCAGTCTCATAACTTGAGAATTATGAGACAAATGAGACTGCTTTTTACCAGTGAGACGACTTTCATCGTCCTCATAACCCGGAGGTCGTAGGTTCAAGTCCTACCGCCGCAACCAAAAACGGCTGATTTCATGCGAAATCAGCCGTTTTTCTTGTCAAAAAGTTCAGAGGCATTTTTCGTGATGCTTATCTGATGCTTATTTTTTATTTTCTTCTGCATCGCTGATGCTTATCTGCTGCTTGTGCTGCTTACCAGCCCATTTTTATCTCCATTGGAGCGGGTGTTTCCTGTGGAGCCAGGGTGGCTTCTTTCTGCGGGAGTCTTGCTGAGTAGATGACTCCCAGCTTCGCTACGCTGTCCCGCTTGTGATCGTCCAGGGCGTGACCGTACTTGTCCAGCGTGATGGACGGATTGGCATGGCCCAGGAGTCGGGAGAGAGTCACCACATCCATTCCCTGCTCCAGAGAGCGGGTGGCAAATGTGTGACGCAGCGAATGAAAGTTGGCATCCGGGATGCCAGCCTGCCGGATGCACCGCTTGAACAGATCCTGAGAGGTGCGCGGCTCGTAAGGAGAGCCATTCTCCTGGCAGAACACGTAACCCTCCGGGTTATAGCAGTGATCCTGCTCTTTGATCGACATCTGGATACTCCGGTACATCTCAAAATCATGGAACAGCTCGTCCATGATGAACACACGTCTGCGGGAGTTGTCAGTCTTGGTGGTGGGCGTAGTTTTGACCGTGGTAGAAGCTGCGACAGAATCATCGTGATTGGGCAGACGGTTCCTCGTTTCGCAGATCAGAAACAATCTGTTTTCCATATCTACATTTTCCCAGCGCAGGCCGCACAGTTCACCCAGGCGCAGACCGGTAAACAAGTCAAAAATGATGCCAAAGGCAGCAGGTTCAGGAGCCAAACGAGCGGCAGTCATTAATCTTCTCTGCTCTTCACGGCTCAGTACGCGCATCTCACTCTTGGGGGCTTTCGGCAGGCGGACGCTCTCGATCAGATTTTCCGACAGAAGATGGTTCTTGACTGCCTGTCCAAACGCCATGTGCATCATGTTCCGCATATTAGTCAGCGTTTTGGGAGCGAGACCGCCCTTCTTGGTCATGTTTCCGTTCTTCCCACGTTCATTGAAGAAGCTCTGAAGATCATCCGCCCGCAGAGTATTCATGTACAGACCGCCGATCTGCGGCTTGATGTGGGCACGGACATATAGTTCATAGCTACAATAGGTGGAGTGCTTGATGGCGGGCCGGGCATAGTTTTCCAGCCAGCGGTCCATCCATTCTCCAAGGGCCATTATTTCGCTTACAGCAGCGGTCTGGCGCTGGGCAGGGGTAACTGCCTGGTACGCAGGAGCTGTCGGTCCTGCGGCTGTCAATGCGTTGATGAATGCTTTCGCATCAGACTTGCGCTGGAACCGCTTTGTCTTCCTCTGCCCATCCACTCTGTACTGGTAGACCCAGCTTTTGTCCTTTGCCTGGTACAACGTACCTTCGCCTTTTGACCGTCTAGGCATTTTCGATTTCCTCCCCGTCTTCTGAATCAATCCCAAATCCGATTTCCTTATCAATCCACTGCCGCAGGTGGTTCTTGGAAAGAATGATCCGTTTCCCCAGACGGATGCAGGGAATCCGTCCCTGATCCGCCATGCGGTAGGCCGTTGCCTTGGATATGCCGATTACAGAAGCAAAATCCGACAGCGTGAAGAAATCCGAAAGATCATCGAACCCCGTATTCCTTTGTAAAGCGGTACGCATATTTTCCTCCTTTACTACAAGCGTTATAGACTAATTGCGGATATATGCTCCAATATGTCCATCTACTGTATCCCATACTTCAATGCCACTGCGCTCAAAAAATGCGGCGGCAAATGAATATTCCAAAGGGACTCGTCCAATGCGGGCAAACCAGAAGAATGTCAACATTCTTCAAATCAGGCAATGCGCCGAGCTGCGGCAATCCTTCGCTGGTACGGTGGGAAGCGCCAGGAGAAGTTACGCCAGATCCCTCAATTTCTCCGACAATATCCCAACCCATCTTTTTTGCAAACTCCTAGCAGGCTGCTCGCTGTCTGGCCATTTCACAACCAGCAGTCAATTTTTGAGAAATTCGCTCCACAGCAGGGCATTCATAATAGCAATAAACTTTTCTTGACATATGGATTTTCCTTCCTTACTATAGAATTAATTGTAAATTGACGTTGAATAATCGCAGACAGTTCCTGTTTATTTACTGTTGGTTGCCAGGTAGTTTCCCATAAGTGCCTGTTTGACTTGGAGAGCGACCTGCGGATTTGGTTTCTCAGTAAATTGCATTGCTACCTCGCGCCCCTGAACCGTGATTATCATTTTGGTATCGTGGATGGGGCTCCCTGATTTGGACATATCAGTATCCCTCCTTTATCACAAAATGATGACCGGTCACCTTGTCAGGTAACCGGCCATCATTTTTCTTTTTTACTGCCTTTCCAGCAGTTCGATATATTTTGCACGGTCTTCCTCGGAAATCTTTAACATTGACATTGCTTTTTCAATCGAAACACTTGCGCTGTCCATCAGATTCCGAATAAGGGTGACTGTCGCTTCAGCGCGGCCTTCAGCACGGCCTTTGACCAGCCCCTTGGCGAGTCCCTTTTCTTCCACGCCTTGGCTCAAATTACACATTTCTGTCAGGCTCCTTTCCATCCTTTCTGTAAGAGGTATTGCATAATCGTCTCTCAGAATTCGCTTCTTTTCTGCTTCCGCTGTCTCGCTCGACAGCAATACAGATAGTAAGCGCAGAATACCGGCACTTTCCTCCTCCACTTCAGCAGGGTCGCTAAGTCCCAGTACAATCACCGTCATCAAGTCGTAGTTCTCCAGGTCCTCCTTGACATGTCCAATGATGTTTTCCTCTGCAATGTGGTAGCGGGTGATCGTATTCTGGTGATGCTTTGGCGGCGAAGGGCAGATCCAGATCGAATAGACCTTGCATATCCCGGTATACTCTGCGTTTGTGAACTCTGTCCCATACTGCGAAGAGATCATCCGGCTGCCATAGAATATAGCGCGTTTAAGTAAAGGATATCCTGTGTTATAATTTAACTGAGATTCCACATTGATAATCAGACGAATCGGTTTCTTTGTCCCCGGAGCATAAGCATAAAACCGCACATCGTAGGTGATGGTTCCCTCTGACTGTGAGGTGTATTTTCCTGGCACGATAAATCCTGTTCAATCGCAAAACAACTGCTTTTACTATACCATACTCCAGATGCCATGTCGAGAGCCTTTTCTTTGGCAATAGCTCTCCGACTAACTGTTCAATGTCACATAAACAGGGATCTCCGCCTCCGAACAGGAAGTTTTGATCCACAGCATTTTCCTGAGTGGCTGCACTTGCTAGTCAGCCTCAGCGCTGCGGTTTGTTCGCCCGCTCTTATGGCGGCGATCCCTGGTGCATCTAACATTGATCTTCTTGAGACTCAGCATTAGTCTCGCTTTACACACCTGCATTTGACACTACTTCCCCAGGTGAGAGGGCGAAGAAATAGACGGCGGCTGGCTTCACCGCTCCACGGGACTCTCACCCCCGGCAGGATCTCTGTCGGCCGCCCTCCATTCGGCAGGACGGGAGTATCATTGTCGCTGACGGAATCATCGCAAAACAGCTTGCCACGAACTGCTTTTGGACAGATGGGAACCGCTGGGCACCTTATTCTTTGGCCGCTTTGATAGAAGTGGTGTCGGAGACTTTATCTTTCTCGCTGCCCTGCTTCTACAGGTGGTCTTGGCGCATCTTCCGGTGTCGCTTACCTCTCTCGTCGAGAGGTCCCGTCAGTAACGTATCTAAGTCTTCGGATATTCAATTATCAAGGTTCGTTGCTGCATAACTCTTTTCCAGTACGAGGAAAGAGCTTAACAACTATGGTGTTATTGTAGCAGAGCTATCTCGTTTTTTTTAGAGAGTATCAGCCACATTCCTGTGACAATTAGCCACATTTATTCATAAACTGGCCTTAAATGATTCCAAATGGTCAATCAGTGCGGATATACTATCTTTGACTTCCTCTTTACTGACATTTCTGTTGTGTTCCGCTCCAAGGATAAGTTCATCAAGAGATATATGAAAGAACTCGGCAAACTGTATAAACAAATCTACAGAGCATCCCTTTTTGCCAGATTCAATACCACTCAAAAAGCTCCTATCCATACTTAGTAGCTTTGCAAGCTCTTCCTGAGTGTATCTGTTCTGTTTGCGAAGGAAGCGAATACGTGCGCCACTTTGCTTCATGTCATAATGCATATGTATAATCTCCTGTCTCCTGAATTTCGATTAGATAGCCGATCGAAATCTCAGAACCGGAGGGGAGCGGCAGCGCGGAGCCTGTGGATGATTAACGAATATAAAATTACCGCCGATCATGCATCTATGCACATGATCGGCGGCACCTATAAGGACACTATCTTCATTTGACATAATTCGACTGTTTTCGCAGTCTTGGGTATTACTACATACACCGGACCAGCAGCTCCATCTGCACGGAATTTTAGCCCCACCCTGCCGGAAGGGAGCCCCACTCCACGAAAGTAAAGAAAGGGACCTGTATAATTGGCGTAGCACAGGAAACTGTGACTATATCAATTGGAGGTCCCACCATGCCAAACTATCTGGAGATCTTGAGACTGGATAGCCTCAACCACAGCCAACGAACAATCGAATCAACGGTACATTGTTCGCGGCACACCGTCCGCAGCGTTCTGCAAGCAGCAAAGGAGAAGCAAATCGCGTGGCCGCTGGATGATGACATCACCAACGCAGAGCTGGAGGAGATTCTGTTCCCTGGTAAGTATAAGAGCGGGTGCCGGTATGTGGAGCCGGACTATCCGTACATTCACCGGGAGCTGGCGAAGCCTGGGGTGACCATGGCGCTTTTGTGGGAGGAATACTGCCGGAAGTGCCATGAGGCTGGGGAAACGCCGTACATGAGCACGCAGTTTGGGGACAAGTACCGGAGGTGGGCGCGGGTGACGAAGGCCACCATGCGCATCCAGCACAAGCCGGGAGACGCCATGCAGGTGGACTGGGCGGGCGATACCCTTCCGGTATATGATCTGGTAACCGGTAAACAGAGCCCGGCGTACTTGTTCATGGCCGTGCTGCCGTGCAGCTGCTACACCTATGCGGAGGTCTGTGAGGACATGAAGACAGAGAACTGGCTGTCCTGCCACGTCCATGCCTTCCAGTATTTTGGCGGCGTGACACGGCTGCTGATTCCGGACAACTGCAAGACAGCCACTACGGCTAACACCCGATACGAGACTGTGCTCAACCGCAGCTACCAGGAGCTGGCCGAATACTACGGCACGGCAATCGTTCCGGCTCGCGTCCGCAAGCCCCAGGACAAGAGCGCAGCGGAAGCATCTGTGCGTTTTGCCCAGACATGGATCATTGCGGCGCTGCGTGAGCGGAAGTTCTTCTCCATCCGCGAGATGAACGAGGCCATAGCGGAAAAGCTGGAGGAACTGAACAACCGCCCGTTCCAGCGGATGGCGGGCACACGCCGCAGCGCCTGGCTGGAGGAAGAGAAACCGTACATGCTGCCATTGCCTGCTGTGCCCTTTGAAGCGGCTGTCTGGTCCGTTGCCAAGGTCCCCAACGA
>OFHB01001348.1_pt1 | contig 14150 bp, 17 predicted proteins | sample 1521881 | NCBI WGS metagenome assembly OFHB01 (sample SAMEA3504090, study PRJEB24116) | mouse gut metagenome | biome: mouse gut; feature: mouse-associated habitat; material: faeces | place: Denmark | collected 2011
GCCCATAGGCGACATGACATGTCGCTACCTTGAACCGCCGACTGAATCCCATACCCCTACAGGCAATAAAAAAACACTCAATATAGAGTGTCATTTAACTTTTAAGATAATGAGTAATAGATACATCCAGTCTATTATGTCCTAACGCTTGACTTAATACATATATATCATCACGTTTCCAAACGTTACCGTTTCTATCTTTATATACATCACTTTTTATTTCTTTAGTAACAGTATTTCCGTCTTTATCTTTTTGTGTCTTTAATTCACGTCTTTCAGGATAGTTTTTTAATATTTCATCCCTTAATTCCTTATTATCCTTTATTTCATCATAAAGATTTTGACAGTATTCACGTCTAAGACCGTGAATGTCTATTTCTTTAGGAATATGATTAAAAAGTCTTGTTTTTCCATCAACTTTTGCCTGTTCAATAATGTCTCTTACATCCTTTTCATACTTTTCAAGTACAGGAGTAAGTCTATCTCTACCACCTTTAGATTTTTCAAAGAAAACATACAGTTTACCATCAACTTCTCTAAAGTTATTGACACATAATTTAGAAATATCTTTTCTTCTACTTCCAGTCGCAAGAGCGATAGTGAAAACGTCTTTATATTTTCCATCTCTGGTTATATATTTATCATTCTTTGTTTCCCCTCTGCTTCTTGTTATCTGGTCTGGTGTCCTAACTGGAAGTTTTATATCTATCTGTTTTCCATACAACATCCCAAGAGCAGAGCGTTCCATTTTAACAGTATAAATACTTTTGCCATCATCAAGACGTTTTTGAATATATTCTATTGCGTATTGTTCAGTTTTATTTATATCATCAATTTTATTTATTCCTTTTTCTTCTTTTAACCATTTAGCGTATTGAGTACATTGTTTTAAATAGGTTTTGTAAGAATTAACGCTATAGATTTTATATGTACTTTGTCCAAATCCTAAATCTTGTTTCGCTAATTTTTTACTCTGTCCAAATGAAGTTTTATCACTCAATGTTTGATGGAATAGACGTTCAACATCTTTTTTTCTTCCCATTATTATCACCTCTTTTCTTTTTAGTTTTTCAAGTTAATTTTGCTCTGTTGAGTTTTATTTTACAATGTCCTCATTCCGACATTGGTCAATAATGACACACGCACTTTTGAAATGTTTGCGCTCACATTTTTGCAAACATCCAAAACATTTTTTATCAAAAAATAATTTTGGATGATTAATAAAGTTGCTCCATTCAGTATAGATTTAATAGTTACTTTTTTTCGCTTCTCCTTCCTTAACACTTTTTTATAAAAACGCTGTTTGACGTTTCAATCTTTACTTTAAATGGTTTCGCTGTCTTTTAAAAAATTATAAAAACTCACAGCACTCTTTGTTTTTAAAACACTTTATAATCCATAAAGGATTATTTTTATAAAAATTAACTTGTTACTTATATTTTACCTCAACTTTTGTCCATATCCAAAATCTCCTTTAGAAAAATATTAAAGCGTATTATTTAAGTTAAAGCGTATTATTTAAGTTAAAGCGTATTTTATGCGTATTATTTTAATCATTGTGTATTGTCTGATTTAATGCGTATTATTAGTTATTACGCATTTAATACGCATTAATTTTGATAATGCGTATTAATTCTTTTATGCGTATTAATTTCTTATTTTGTATTGCGTATTATCTCATTTAAAACGCATTAATTCTCTTAATACGCATTAATGGATTTTATTTTTAATACGCATTATTTGATTAATGTGCATTGTTACTTCTTGTGCGTTTTAAACCAATTTTTGCACTGATTTTTTAACATTAATTTTTATTCAACCGCCCTAACGGGCTTTATATCTTTCAAAAAAGCACCAAATGGCGCTTTTTTGTTAGGGGTAGATTCAGCGACGGCAGAGCCGTCACTTCATCAACCCCACGACCTTTTGCACGCAAAAGCTCGTTTACCTACTAGCTAAAGCTGTAGGTAACCACCTTTTTTTATTCATCATGCCGACTTTCTCCCCAGCATGAGAGAATCATTTTCTCATTCTCTCCATGCTTGCCAGCGTCATCATAATGATTGCTATATCCTCATAAATCCTTTACAGATTTATATACAGATATAGCTTTTGTATGTTCTGTTCCGCCCATACAAAAAAGAGCCTTTCGGCTCTTAATTTTTTAAATCCCTTAAATGATTTTTACGTATTCCCAGATAGTAGGAATCCATGTATCAATTTCTGAAAGTGGTCTATTAAAACATTTCTTCCAAATAATATCCGCATATTTTCCATACCGTTCTAATACGTTTTTTTCTATTGTGTTTTGAATAGAAGTGCATAAATCACTTATAGAGATTTCCCCAATTTCGTCTCTTAAAAAGTATTTTTTATACATACATTTATGAAACCTTTCTTTGCAAACAATTTGTTATTCTGTTCCTTCTACATCACAAATATTAAGAATATACTTTGTTGCTTTTTCTGCTTTTGATGAAGCAGATACAATAAACTTTACATCATTTTTTAATACTGCCAGCCAGCTTTGTATATAAGCAGTATTGTTTTTAAAGCTATTGCTTGTTTCAATGTTCAGCATATTCAAAATGTTTGCTGCCCCAATTTCTGCAACTAATTCTTCTTTAGAATAATCAGTAGAGCCAAACGAAACACGCTTGTTTTCTTCCATCCGATTACAGCGTGATTCTTTCATAGTGCTATGTACTGATTCATGTGCAAATGTAGAATAATACTCTTCAACGCTTTTGAATTGTTCTAAAAGTGGAAGATGAATTAAATCCCTAGAGGGAGAGTAATAAGCATCATTACTTTTTTCATTTACCAACTTGATACCTTCTCTTGTGATATAGTCCATCAGGATTTTATCAACCTCTTCAATCGGTTCTAATGTTGTTGTAGTCTCTTCTTCTGGAAGTGGTTCAATACCATCAACCTGTGAGACGTGGAATACATTGTAATACCTTAAAAGAGGAATCTGTTTTCTTTCTTCTTCACCATCTTCATTCAATTCAACAATGTTTTGAATCTTCCAGAAAACAATAATTTCAGACTTTTCACCTTTGAGAACTTTACCGCCTAAATCTGTCCACTGTTTAAAAGTGGCATATTCGCCATCATGTTTTAGCATCATCTGATTTAACAGTGAATAAGGCTTTTTTGTAATGCGATTAAAAGCACCACTTCTTGTACCAGCCCAAGGTTTTGTCCAAGGGATGATACCTTGTTCAAGCATATCAATAATCCTGTTAGTAACCATTTCATACACGTTGTTTTTCATAGTAATTTCTCCTTCTTCTTTTTTATAAATCACTTTTTTGAGTAAAAAATAAGAGAGAAGCCGAAGCTATCTCTCTTGCAAACAATATTCAGTTGTAATTATTTAGTCCACAATTTTGTATCTGGCAGAATATACGAGGGTGTTACAATGCCAACCACTTACCCATTCTAAATCACCATATTCTGTATGAATGATACCGAAAAATTGGAATTTATCAAAATCATATTCAATTCCCGCTTTGTCTAAATATCTAGGCAAAACATCCTTCGTTGTGGAAAATTCATCGCATTCGTCAGGTTTTATTGTTATATAGTCACCTTTCTTTGTTATGTTACATACAAAACCTTTAAGTGCTTTCTTAAAAGCAAAATAATTTTCTCTTGTCATTTTAATTTCTCCTTTTATTTATATGCAAGTTAATTTATTTTATTGTTCTATATATAGAATACACATCAGATTCTAAATATACAACAAATTCTAAAAATTATTTTTAGTATTTTTCTATTTTGTTTAAAGTTGTTTCGGTGCTATATTATTCTAATCCAGCACTATGTAACTCTAAACTACAGTCTCTTTACAGTTCACAATATCCTTGCGAGCGATAATATTCTCTGAGGACTTTTTACATCCTGTAAACATGAGAGAGGTGCAAAAGCACAATATAAAAAATAACTAATTAACTATATTATACAACATAAATTTCTAAAAACAAAAAAGAGAGCCGAAGCCCTCTTTTAATCATTTACATATATTCGCACTGGATTATTATTTATAGTGTAATAACAACACTGGCGGATAAACTCGCTCACGCTCATTTCCCTGTTTCTTGCGGCTTGCTCAAAAATTTGTTTATCTGTTTTACTTACATGTAAATGTATTTGTTGTGTTTTAGTTTTCATGTCAATTTCTCCTTATTTTGTATATCTCTTTTAATACTTATATTGTACCATCAGAGATATTTAAAACCAAAAATATAGGCAACAAAAAAGGCTCATTTAAGAGCCTTAATTTGTATCATCATCTATTTGTTTTTCTATCTTTTGTAGTTCCAATTTATACAAAGCACACAAATACAATAAATCCTTTATAATCCTGTCTGCTTCTGAATTAGGTTTTGGATTATAATTGGCACGAGAAATAATTTCAGATTGTATATAATCATTACTGTAATCATTCCAACTACCATCCAATAGTCCGTATGGGTCACCCATATCTGGTGGAATATAATCAGGTACTTCTTCAAACTCTGTTCCATTAAATCTACCCCATTTTCCACCTATACATACAACAGGAGAATCTTTCCAAACTGTAGTATAATCATATGCTCTTCCATCCTTCAAACAATTAAGAAAATCTCTTTTTTCTTGTGCTGTTGCATCAGGGAATCTCTGCATAAATTCTTCAATCTGTTTAACTATATCATTCATTTATTTACCCTCTAAAGCATCTTTCCAGTATGAATCCATAAGAACATTTAAGACGGCATTGTCTGTTCCATTCTCATATTTTTGTTTAGCAAGTTCAAGCTGGACTGCTTCTTCTGCTCCTTCTTTCATAAGTCTTTGCTTTTCTTTCATCAACTCAATTCCTTTTTCCCTACGTTTAATATCATCCTCTGTTTTTGCGATTTCTTCATCTGTAGTAGGTACTTTCTTTTTGAGCATCTGAATCACATTCAGTATTTCTTGCTGGTCTAAATCATTCAGTAAATTTGCAATCTGTACCATTCCATGCACTTTAACATTATCAAGACGATTTAGAGTATCAAGCTGTTTCTTTTCATCAGATTTTAAAACAAGTCTATCTTTATCAACTAAGGCTTTAACGTTAATAATATCTTCACTTGCTTTATATGTTTTGTCCTCTGATATTGTAAGATACTTTTCTATTAAGAATTGCTTTTGTGCTGCTGAACATTTACAAGCAATATGAGGATTAATAAAATAAGCGTTACCATGATTTCCGCTAACCTTAAAATACAGAACAAGAAAATTCCTTTCTTTTAAAACTTTTAAAGCCCTCTGTGCTGTTCTAGGGTCACGATGAATAGCTTCAGATAATTTTGTTGTACTTGTAATATACGTATTATTGTTTTCCATTCGTGCTATCATCAGATTAAATATAGCCGAAGCTGCTGGTTCTGTGATAGCCAATTCGGCTAATTCCGCTTGATATTTTATGTTTATCTGGATAAAATCTTTGTTCTCTGTCTTTATCCCACTAATGGCACTTGATTTAGTATAAGTGCCAGTTGATTCATTCATATGCTCTGTAAAATTTTCTGGTTTACTTGCATATGTATTATTAAAATCTTTCTTTCTCATTTTTAATAATCTCCTTGTTAGATAAATAAAAAAACACTTCAAAGAAGCGCTAGTATTTGACAATTAATCTACATTGGAGTATTATTTATATATACACGAATGAAGAGTTTTTCGGAATACTCATATATGCTTCTTTAAAATAAAGAGTTCACACCTCTTTATTTTTTTGCTTTTTTATTTATTTTTGATATTTGTTTTATATATGTTTTTATTAATTTGTAAAGTAAAAAAATAATTATAATCTATATATTAAATAGATATAATAGAAGGGTTTTAGAAACCCACTAAATTCAATACTTTTCGTTCAAGGTGGTGTCATGCCGTGTCGCCCATAGGCGACATGACATGTCGCTACCTTGAACCGCCGACTGAATCCCATACCACTAGTAATATCCAACTTCTTATACCATTATATTCTATTCTTCTAGTATAACAAAATAAAGAGGGAGCAGCAGCCCCCTCAACTTTTAGTTTTCTTCATCTTCATCTTTTTCAGTTTCAGGAATCATATTTGTTTTAATATAATTCATCAAGTTTTCAGGTGTAACACCAAATTGCTTGTAGTTATAAGCTATAGTATTTACACAATCATTATAGCAAAGTTCATCAGCTTTTAGTGGAAGTCCAGATTCACCTTTTAAGATACGTCCTGTCTCTTCATCCGAGTAATCTGCATTTGGATTGCAATACTGCTCATTAAAGAGAGTGTTTACTTTGTCTTTTAAATCCTCAAACATATGTTCAATCGCAAGGGAATTATTTGTATCATGGTACTGTTTAAGTGTTAGCTTTCCTTGTTCAACTCCACTAGGGGTAATCCTGAATCCGTGAAGTTCAACTTGGTACAATTGCCTTTAACCCATATTTTATAGGAATTTCTTGGATTTAAACACGAAAATTTATTCACCCATTGGGTGATAAAAATTTAGTGTTTCAAAAAGCCGGAATAAGGCATAAATACTGGCTTTCTAAACTTAATTATGAATTGAACTTTACGGATTCAGGGTAATATCAATCATTTCGATTGAACCACCTATAGATTGTGGCTCAAATTCCATTTGTTCAGGAATGCCTATAATACCGCAGGACTTTTTAATAAAATCTGTTACTGTAAGGTTATGGAAGTTTGAAAGGTTCTGTAGAGTGTAATACTGTCCATCAGTTAAACGGATACCAACTCTATGTGTAAAGTTTGTTTTTTGTTTCATTTATTTATCTCCTTAAATTTCTTTTAATCTTTTTATAGTTTTTTGTTTGATGAGATTTCCTTCTCTCATCTTCTAAATATATGTTACTCTTTATAGGTGTACAAAGTCAAATTTTTAAAGGGTAAATATTTTACAAAATTTTTAATTAAAAACAGCCGTTTTATTGTATATATTATACAAAAATCAATGAGATTGCATTTTCAGAATCGAAAATAGAGAATTGTCCAGTATCAGAAATTTCACGATAACCACAGCGATTTCATGGTTTTAGAACACTATATCTTGTGGTTTTAATAAGATTCAAAACACTATATATAGTATGCTAAAAAAGAAGAGTTTCAGGCTCTTCTTTTCCAGACTTATTCTTTGTTTGTCGGTTCATCAATAAATCTCATAATGTCATTTGGTGTACAGCCGATAATTTTGCATAGCTTTTCGACTGTAGATGTAGAAATGTGGCAATGTCGCTTCATGTTGTAAATCGTTTTCCCAGCGATTCCGTTCTGAATTAGATGGTACTGGCTAATATTACGCTCTTCCATTAATTTCCAGAGCGGCGAATAATCAATCATCCTGAATCACTCTCCTTTTGTTTATATTATCTCTTAACGTGACGAAATTTTGCAGAACGTAAATTATCGTTGCGATTATTTATATTGCGTAATTTATCGCCATATGGTATAGTGGGATGTATCAAAAGTAAAGGAGATACCACCATGACAGAATATGATTTAGAAGAATTTGTAAATCCGTGTGTTGTCGAAAAATTAGCGACAGTTTATGAAAAAGACGGAACATATGTAAAATTGTTAAAAGAAGCGGATTTAATTTACGATAAGTTGTCTGAAGAATTAACAGATGAACAAGCCGAACTACTAGAGCAGTACTTCGAAGCCACCGTTGCGACAACAGCCCGAAGAGATACATTGACGTATGTTCAAGGAATGAAGCACATGTATAATCTGTCAGTGGCTCTGAAAGAAAAGGGATAGCAGTCAAGAGGGATTAACAAGAAGTGCATTTGTCAATCCCTCTGATACCAGTATGATTTGTGTCGGTTTCCGTTCCGTAAAGGGGCTTTTGCGGCATAAAAAGGACGGGCGAAAAATGCATTCGCCCAATTTATTCCACATTCCCCTTTACCTCACTACTTTGTTACCAAAATATTTTACATAAAGGAGATATTAACCATGAAAAAGAAACTTGTAACCATCACACTTTACTTGCTTTTTGGTGTATCTGTTGTTACTGGATGTGGTAAATCAGATGAACAGAAAGCACAGGATGAAATCATGTCTCACATGGATTCAGACGAGAAATCAAACATTGAAGCAGACCAAAAAGCCATAGCCGATTATGAAGCATCTAAACAGGCAGAAGCCGAAGCTATCGCAAATGAAGAGTATATCAACTATGCTGATGTGCTCGAAGAGAAATCCGTTAATGAAATTTCTTTCCTTTGTGGTGAAATTCCACCATATGAACTTAATATTTTAGTGCCATCAGACGAATATTCCTATGATGGTCACAAACCAGAGTCTGGTCAATATTCATTTGGTCAGAATCAAAAAGATTTAGGCATCATTGTTGATTATTGCGATATGAATACAAATGGGCTTGAACTAATTGGAAGTTATAACAACTATAATATTTACAAGAATCAATTAAGTGACAAAGTTATTTCGATTGTAATTGATGATGACACAAGTCGATTAATTAGTATTGGTTTTTCAGTTTTTAGCGATGATTATTTAGATGTTCTGGACGAGATATATGAAAAGAATCTTGATTATATCGTGGAGCAACTTGTAGCCCTTTAATAATTTGACTTCAAGAATTGAATTTGATAACATATATATGCAAGGAAATTTATTGATATTTTTCTATTTTGTCATTTAAAAAAGTTGTATGAAAGAATCGGGCAGCTAGTCTGTCACGGTTCTTTTTTTGTTATTTGACATTAAAATTTTATTTTGATATTATATAGGTGCAAACAAATAAACATTTGATTTTTCTTTTATTTATAAACCATTAAGCACTTTGTAGTTAATCTACGTGGTGCTTTTTTACTGTCCATTTTTTGGTTTTAGGTATCTCTAGTGGTACAATATAAGTATAAAAGAAATTCACAAAAAATAAGGAGATAAAACAATGAAAAATAAAAGAAAAGAAATAAATTGGTTCTGGAAAAACTGGACAGAATCAGAAAAGAAAATTTACAAACAATGTACTGTAGTTACAGTAATGTGTATTTTGTTTATGTTATTGTTTACAATCATTTTCGGGAATGAATTTCATGCCACCGACACACCACCAAGTTACAGCGATAATGCAATCCGAGCAGACGAGGGCGAAAAGCCGCTTCTCTGGCACGAAGAAGTAAGGTGGGATGATGAAAAAGGAGAATGGTACACTGTTTATGTACCACCTTTTAGCGGCGAGTTCCAGTATAGTATTGATGTAGATGGAGCAGGATATATTTTTAGACGAGTGTTCAACATAATATATACTGCAATATTGCCATTCACGTCCATATTAGCCGCCACACTGGCAAGTTACAAAATTTGTCTGATAATGACATCTAAAAACCCTAGAAAGATAGAAGAATCTTATACACACATACGAGTTATCGGCAAAACATGGCTCTGTATTATGCTAGGAAGTGTATTCATAACGCTAGCCGTTCAAGGGTTTAATGCGCTAATCAATAATCCAGCGGCACAACCAATTTTGCATCCATAATCACCAGACAGAGGGCTTTATTCCCTCAGTTTTTTGGTTTTCAATATCTCTAGTGGTACAATATAAGTGTAAATAAAAACAGGTCAAAATGACCGATTAAATAGGAGATAAATATTATGAAAAATAAAAAGAAAATTGGAATTGCTGCATTGACAAGTATTTTGTCAGTAGTAATTATAGGTGGTACACTTGTACCCGTTTATGCTTCACATCAAGAATTTCGTGCTTGTGAATATTGTCAACAAGTTTTCTCTAAAGAAAACATTGAAACACACAAAAATGATTGTTTAAATAATTCAGAAAATATTTATGGACAATGTACATATTGTGGAGCAAAAATAGAAACTAAAATGGATGTTTATTATTATGGAAATCTTGCTTATCATGAAAGAACATGCAAAGAAAATCCAAATAGAATTAAAGGAACAGCAGATGACCACTCAAAAGAAGATATTGTAATTGATTTTTGGATTCCTGTTGATTGTGAAAAATGTGGTGCAGAACTTAATACAAGAGAAGAATCTGAAAACCATGTTTGTCCAAACACAGTTGGGATTGAAGATGGTATAGTTCCTCTTGCAGATGACCACTCAAAAGAAGATATTCCTATTGATACATGGATTCCTGTTGAATGTGAAGAATGTGGTGCAGAACTTAATACAAGAGAAGAATTTGAAAGCCACGTTTGTCCAGAGAAGCCTACAGAGCCAGAAGAGACTGAAAAACCTGTAGAACCTACAGAACCAATAATTATAACTACAAAAGAGCATGATAATAATGCAAAAGAAACTGTTATGCTTGTGTTTAGACTTCCAGATAATTCTAAGGATGATACAGAAATAACAACTCCAACAGTTGATATTGTAGCCCTTGAAGCCGAGGTAATCGAAGCCGAGAGAATCGCAGAAGAAGCAAGAGCCGAAGCCGACAGACTAACAGTTATTGCAAACGAGAAAAGAGCAGCTTTAGAAGCAGCTAGACAGTAATAAAGAGAGGTCAATGACCTCTCTCTTTTATTGCTATTCTTTCCAGACAATATCAACTTTCCCATCTTTATGTAAGTATATCTTATCAACAAGTGCCCTCAATACTGTCTGTTTATACTCTGTTCTTAATCCTCTGTAATTTAATGTTTCGCCCTGTATATCATAGATGGACTTTAATTTCAATCTGATTTCAACTACATCATGCGTGTTGATATTCAGCTTCAATTTTAACTGTAGTTCATCAATTTGTGATTGTATATCATCAATTTCTTTTGCCAGTACATCCACTGATTTAGTAGAAAATTTAGATATTTCAATCAATCTTTCCATCTGTCCTTGTAATTCTTCAATTTCATGTCTGATTACAACTTTCTTTCTACCCTGTTCCTTTGCGAATTTATCAAAGTTATCAATTCTTTCTTGTACTGCCTGTGCTACATTCTCTTGTATCGTCTCTAACTGTAATCCTTTAAAAGAAACATTACATATCTTCTTTTGTGACCTTCCTGTACAAGTAAGAGTAGGCTTTGTCTGCATCTTAACCGCCATTTTGCAATCAGCGCATTTGAGAAGTCCAGCAAGTTCTTGTAAGTTTGTGTTAGGCGAGTTATCGCTTGCAATAGCGGAATTTTCGGACATTCTATCTTGTACAAGTAAAAATGTTTCAGCATCAATAATAGGTTTAACATTTGTAAGATAGATTTTCATATCGTCTTTTTCATCTGCATTGATTGTCCTGTTATTCTTTCCTACAATCGCTGCACTTGTCTCACCATTCCATTCTTCTTTATCATTAACAAACTGAATATGAAATCTCTCATAGTATTTGTGTAATAGTTCGTTTGCTGGTGCATATACAGGATTTTTCAAAATTCTTGTTAGTGTAGTTCGTGAAAACCCTCTATCTGATTGATGTCCTGTTATTCCTCTCTCATTCAATTTGTCCTGTAATTTTCCTAAGCTAATATTTGATTCTGTAGAATACAGTTTAAAAATCAGCTTTACAACTTCTGCTTCATCCTCTTTTTGAATCAATGTGGTTTTACCATCAATCTTTCCATTTTGGAATCCGAATGGTGCTTTACCGCTTGCCCAGCGTCTATCCTTTACCCTGTAATCATAATTGTCTTTAATACGAGCCGATATGTTCTCACGCTCCATTTGAGCAAATACAGCCAAAATTCCCATCATGGCTCTACCCATTGTTGTGGAAGTGTCAAAGCCTTGTGTAACACTAACAAAAGAGCAATTATGTTCTTCTAATATCTTTTGTAAATGATAGAAGTCCGATATGTTTCTAGCGAACCTATCCAGCTTGTAAACAACAACACGACTGATTAAATCGCTTTCAATATCCTTTATTAGCTTATTAAGTTCGTCTCTGCCTACAATGCTTTTGCCCGATTTACCTCTGTCTGTATAAACTCTTACATCCTCATTTGCACTAACAGTCCGCTTGCAATCATCAATTTGACTTTCAATCGAAACACTGTCTTTCTTGTCCACGCTCTGCCGAGCATAAATCGCAACTACCCTTTTTTCCTTCATAAAAAAGCACCCCCTAACTATTATTTAAGTCAAAGAGTACGTTATCATGATATATGGTTTTTGTACATAAGTATCTTTGACTTATGCACTAAGTTTATCCTGAAAAGGATGTATACTCTCGTATCTGGCATGGAATTCAGCCAATACAGAAATCTTTTTATCCTGATTGTTATACCAGTCCATAAGCAAATACATTTCTTGGGCAACATTCTCCGGTCTGACAGTCTGATACATGCCAATCATATTAGGACGCTGCTTATAATCACCAATGGCATATCCATTAGCGCGATCCTCAAACACCCCAGACTTCAGCTCATAATGAAATTGCTTAATCAGATCCTGTGATAATGGTTCATCCAATGTATCCAACATCTTATTAAACATCAGAAAATGGCCATTCATCTCCTCAACATCTTTAGCTCTATAGTAATCGTCTGACTTAGGCAGAGTCCCATTATCAAACAAAGAAGCTGTCTGTTCCTCAGTAAGCGTACTTCCCTCAATCTTGTTTGAGTTATAGGCAAGTAAGCGCTGCGTATACGCATACACACCAGTTCTATCGAACTTGTCTCTTTCTATTTTGAATCTATCCAGAAGAAAATCTAAAAACTCTTTATTTGTGGGATTATTCATGTCTATACCTCGTGGATATCATTAATCATACATGCTCCTCAATCATTTTCTTAACTCTTTCAATTTCATCAAAACCGTACTGTTTCTTGTACTGACATTATATGCTGCTATTATGCACAAGTCAATAAAATAACCTGTGCGGACAAATCAGCTCAAAGCCCCGATTTAAAGGCTTTGAGCCGGATTTTTGCAGAGATCCGAAACGGGCCTACTGCCTGAGATAATTATTGATGGTTCTTTGAAGTATTTTCAGACTGCTGTCTACCGTTTTGTCATTTTCCAGAATATTGCTGATCTCGCTGTCCGCCAGAGCTATGGCCTGTTCATATCGTTTAAACTGGGGTTCAATATGCCCCTCCTCAATAACCCGGCCCAGAAGCCTCCCGCTGATAACCGTATCGCCTTCCTCCATATCCTCCTGGACTATGCTTTCCATTTCGCTTGACTGGGTGACGGCCTTGAGGACCGAGGCTCCCTGAGAATAGCGGAAAATCTCTGTCTGAAGCTCCTCGTCATAGGTCAGAAGCTTCAGAAACTCCCATGCCAGCTCCTCTTCCCCGGTGCTGGAGCTGATACCCATTAAAAGAGTCTCCACCTGGGAAAGGTTATCGCCCTTGGTTCCCGCCGGCATGGTTATGCAGTCCCACTGGAAGTTGGCATACCGCTTGATTTTGTAGGGATAAGTCTTGTAAGTCCGGTATTCCGCAAAGGTCAGCGGCATAAATGCCACATTGCCGTTGTTAAAATCCTCCTGAACCACCTTCTGACCCTGGTTCAGCTCATTGAGCTGCCGGATATATTTCACTGACTCTACCAGGCGTTCATCCGTAAAATACCCCTGGGTTCCGTCCGAATCAAAGATTTCCCCTCCGTTAGAACAGACCGCATCCTTCCAATCATAATTGAAAATTCCGAACTGATCCGGAACGCCGTCTCCGTTGGTATCCTTCGTAACCTTCTCGCAGATAGCAAAGAGATCCTCCCATGTCCAGTCCTGATCCGGCATGGCAATACCTTCCTTGGTAAGAAGCGTCTTATTGACAAACATCAGCGTAGGCACCGTCTCATAGGGCAAGGCATACTGAATGCCTCCATACTGCCCCGTACAAAAAGCGCTGGAGAAATAGCGGTCCGGCTCAAAGGCCGCATTCTATAAGCTCATCCAGATTCTTCATCACCCCAAGAGAAGAGAACTGATTAAAATCCGTCCCCAGGACCATAAACACATCCGGCTCCCTGCCCACCAAAAGCTTTCGGGAAAACCACTCGGAATAATCCTCCTTTAAAACACCGCTGTAATAGTGGATACGGACCCCCGGATGCTCCGCCTCAAAGCGGGCAATTGCCTTATCAATGAGTACAAAGCTGTTGGCCGTTGCCACATCCCAATTGCTTCCTGTAAACATACCGAATTCCAGAACAATCTCCT
>OFHB01001350.1_pt1 | contig 14131 bp, 10 predicted proteins | sample 1521881 | NCBI WGS metagenome assembly OFHB01 (sample SAMEA3504090, study PRJEB24116) | mouse gut metagenome | biome: mouse gut; feature: mouse-associated habitat; material: faeces | place: Denmark | collected 2011
TGGTCCTGACGGCGGGCATCAACCGCTTCCGAAGGCTGGAGAAGGAGGACATGGCGGACGCATCCCCGGAAGCCCTGACCGTGAGATTCGCCCTAAAACCCCGAAAAGTATTCCTGTTTGACAAAAAAACAGAGAAGCGGATTGCTTTTTGATTCGCAAGATAGAAGTGGAGGTGCACACACATGGAGAAGGGGAAGAAGCCCATCTCGCGCAAATTGGATTTCGGCAGCCTGAAAGGCTGGCTGTACCTGCTTCCGGCGATTCTTTTTCTGGGTTTTTTTATGGTATACCCGTTGATTGACGTATTTGTCTATTCATTTGAGGAGGGATACAATTCCGCCTCCCAGACCTACTTCGGCACCGGAACATACAATTATTCCTATGTCCTTCACGATCCCTATTTTCTGCAGGCCGTGAAGAATACATTTCTGCTGGTCATCATCACGGTGCCGCTGTCCACAGGGATTGCCCTGTTGATTTCCGTGGGGCTGAATTCCATTACACCGTTACGAAATTTACTGCAGACCATATATTTTCTGCCCTATGTGACGAATACCCTGGCAGTGGGGCTGGTGTTCATGATTCTGTTCAAGAAGACAGAGTATTCGGACGGCCTGGTCAATCTGCTCATCCAGTGGTTCGGCGGGGAATCCGTGGACTTCATCGCCGGTCCCTACTGGGCGAAAATGTTCGTGCTGTGCTTTTATACCATCTGGGTCGTCATGCCCTTCAAGATCCTGATCCTGACCAGCGCCCTGTCCTCTGTGAACCAGGATTATTACAATGCGGCCAGAGTGGACGGCACCTCGAAATTCCGGATTTTCCGGCGCATCACACTGCCGATGATTTCGCCGATGATCTTCTATCTGGTCATCACTGGCTTCATCGGGGCCTTTAAGGCGTACAGCGATGCCGTGGCGCTGTTCGGCACGAACCTGAACGCGGCGGGGATGAACACGATAGTGGGCTATGTCTATGACATGCTGTACGGCGACAGCGGCGGCTATCCGTCCTATGCGTCCGCGGCGGCCATCATTCTGTTCGCCATCGTGCTGACGATTACCTGTATCAATCTGCTGATCAGCAAGAAGAACGTACATTATTAAGCCAGATTAAGCCAAAATCAAACACTTGCGCCACTGTACATGGAGGTCAATGACAATATGGAAAAAGATGCGTCAAAACAATATGCCAGCGTAGGAGAGGGGCCTTCCGTCAACTATGCGAAAATGGAGCAATCCGCCAGAACCCACAGAAAAGTGCTGAGCGCAGTCACCTACGTCCTTCTGGCGCTCTGGGCGGTCATCGTGCTGTTCCCCTTTTACTGGATGGTGCTCACCTCCGTGAAAAGCTACAGCGCCTACAACTCGGAATATATCCCGCAATTCTTCACCCTGTCGCCGACGCTGCAGAATTACGTGGATGCCTTTACATCGGTACCTCTTGGACGGTATTTCGTGAACACAATCGTATTCACCGTCCTGACCACAGCCATCATGGTGGTGGTGATCACCCTTGCCGCCTTCGCGTTTGCCAGGCTGGAGTTTCGGGGCAGGAATATCGCGTTCCTCCTGTTCCTGTCGCTGATGATGATTCCCAATGAGCTGGTGATCATCACGAATTTCGTCACCATCACCAACTTAGGAATGCGGAACACGTTCCAGGGGCTGATTCTGCCCTCTGTCACCTCCGTCTTCTATATCTATCTGCTGAAGGAGAATTTCGAACAGGTGCCGGACAGCCTGTACAAAGCGGCCAAGGTGGACGGCACCTCGGATATGAAATATCTGCTCAAGGTACTGGTGCCCATCTCCAGGCCCACGCTGATCACCGTCACGATCCTGAAGGTGATCGAATGCTGGAATTCCTACGTGTGGCCCAGGCTGATCACGGACGACGAGAACTACTACCTGGTCTCCAACGGCATCCAGGAAATCCGGGAGAACGGCTTCGGGCGTGAGAACATCCCGGCCATGATGGCAGCGGTAGTAGTGATTTCGCTTCCTTTGATTGTGCTGTTTCTGATATTCCACAAGAAAATCATGGCCGGGGTTTCACGAGGAGGTACGAAGGGATGAGAAAGTGTGATAGAACAATCCTCCGGCCGGCAGAGAGCGCACTGGCGCCAATCGGCTGCCACGGCTCCAGGGAACAGGATGTCTTTGTGGTGCAAGTCATGGCCGGGGTTTTGCGAGGAGGGACGAAAGGATGAAAAAATGCGGCAGTATCAGGAAGCTGGTTCAGGCGCTATGCGGCATCGGCAGGCCGTTACCGGCTCAGGGATTGTATAGAAAAACGATTTACCATAGAATCATGTCCCGCCTGGCGGCATTTGCTGTGCTGACAGGGAGCGCGCTGGCGCTCACCGGCTGCCATGGCTCCAAGGGCATGAACGCCTTTGCCATGCCGGAGGAATTCGACACTTCCATAGAGCATGAAATCACCTTCTGGGCCAAGAACGATACGAACAAGACCCAGACGGCCATCTACGAACAGGCCATCGCCGATTTCCAGGAGCTGTACCCCAATATCAGGGTGAACCTGCGCCTGTACACGGATTATGGGAAAATCTATAACGATGTGATAACGAACATCGCCACCAATACCACGCCCAACGTGTGCGTCACCTATCCGGACCATATCGCCACCTATCTGACGGGCGTCAACCAGGTGGTCCCGCTGGAGGGATTGTTCGATGACGACAGATACGGCCTGGGGGGCAGCGAGGTCCGCTTCGACGCCCCTTCCAGGGAGGAGATCATCCCCCGGTTTCTGGAGGAATGCGCCTTTGGCGGCCATTATTACGCCATACCCTACATGCGCTCCACGGAAAGCTGCTATATCAACAAGACCTACGTGGAAAAACTGGGATACGAACTGCCGGATGCTCTTACATGGGATTTCGTCTGGGAGGTCTCCGAGGCCGCCATGGCCATGGACGAGGAGGGGAACTACCTGGTGAACGGCCAGGATGTGATGATTCCCTTCATCTATAAGTCCACCGACAACATGATGATACAGCAGATCCGGCAGAAGGGCGCGGGCTATTCCACCGAGGAGGGGGAGATCCTGCTCTTCTCCGACGACACGAAGGAGCTGCTGGAGACCATAGCGGCGCACACCAGGACCGGAGCCTTCTCCACCTTCAAGATTTCCAGCTACCCGGCCAACTTCCTGAACGCGGGGCAGTGCATCTTCGCCATCGACTCCACGGCAGGGGCTACCTGGATGGGAAGCGACGCGCCCCTGATAGACATCAGCGCCGACAAGCTGGTGGAATTCGAGACGGAGGTCACGGCCATCCCCCAGTTCGACACGTCGAATCCGCAGATGATATCCCAGGGCCCGTCGGTCTGCGTCTTCAACAAGGAGGATTCCCAGGAGGTGCTGGCCTCATGGCTGTTTGCCCAGTATCTGCTGACCAATGAGGTGCAGATCGCCTATGCGGAGACGGAAGGGTATGTGCCCGTGACCTCCAGGGCCCAGGAATCCCCGGAGTATCAGGAGTACCTGGCAGACTGCGGCGAGGACAATGCCCTCCACTACGAGGTGAAGATCAAGGCCACGAAGCTTCTGCTGGAGAATGTGGACCATACCTTTGTGACGCCTGTGTTCAACGGATCGGCCTCCCTGCGGGATGCAGCGGGCCAGCTGATCGAGGAGACGGTGAAATCCATCCGGCGTTCCCAGACAGTGGATGACGCCTACTTCGAGAAGCTTTACAGCGACATGGCCTCCCGGCACCATTTGGACCAGCTGGAGCAGCAGGGCTCCTCCAAGGAGGGGAAATCCGACCTGGGGCCGCTTCCCGTGTCTGCGGTGCTGCTTCTGTCGGCGCTGGCCGGAGCCTGGGCGCTGATGCTTGCCTATATTTTCTTCGACAGAGCGAAGAAAAAAGAATGTTAGTTCGATAATATGCCATGGCCATGCTCCCGGCCATGTAATCCGGGGGGATGTCCATGCTATATAATATATTAAAATAAAGGAGGGAATCAATTCATGATTACCTGGAAGAATCTGGATACTGTTTCCGCATATCAGGAACTGCTGAAGGTGGCTCCTGTAAATCTGACGGAGGCCATGGCCGGAGAGGGCGGCGCGGAGCGCGTGAAGAAGTACAGCGTTCCCATGGCGGCCGGGCTGGCGTTCAACTATGCGGCAAAGCAGGTGGACGGCAAGGCCCTGGAGACTTTCGCCAGGCTTGCGGAGGAGATGCAGCTTGCGGAAAAATTCGAGGCCCTTTACAATGGCGAAGTGATCAACACCGGCGAGAAGCGCATGGTGCTCCACCATCTGACAAGGGGGCAGCTGGGGGAGGCCGTTGTGGCCGACGGCGTGGACAAGCGCGGCTTCTATGTGGAGCAGCAGCGAAAGATAGCGGAGCTGGCGAACAAAGTCCACAGCGGCGAGATCACCAATGCCGCAGGGGAGAAATTCACCACTGTGGTGCAGATCGGCATCGGTGGCAGCGACCTGGGCCCCCGGGCCATGTACCTTGCTCTGGAGAACTGGGCCAGGGTGAACGGCACCTTTAAGATGGAAGCCAGGTTCATCAGCAATGTGGATCCCGACGACGCGGCGGCAGTGCTGAACACCATTGACGTGGAGCGTTCCCTTTTCGTGCTGGTGTCCAAATCCGGCACCACTCTGGAGACCCTGACCAATGAGTCCTTTGTGAAGGACGCTCTGAAGAACGCCGGACTGGACGCCTCCAGGCATATGATCGCCGTCACCAGCGAGACATCTCCCCTGGCGAAGAGCGACGACTATCTGGCCGCATTCTTCATGGACGACTATATCGGCGGCCGGTTCTCCTCCACCTCCGGCGTGGGCGGCGCAGTCCTGTCCCTGGCCTTCGGCCCGGAAGTCTTCGCCCAGTTCCTGGAGGGCGCGGCGGAGGAAGACAAGCTTGCCTGCAATAGGGATATTCTGGCGAACCCTGCCATGCTGGACGCCCTGATCGGCGTCTATGAGCGCAATGTGCTGGGCTACCAGAATACGGCCGTGCTGCCTTACTCCCAGGCCCTGAGCCGCTTCCCGGCCCATCTGCAGCAGTTGGACATGGAGTCCAACGGCAAGTCCGTGAACCGCTTCGGCGAACCGGTGGAGTATTCCACAGGCCCTGTGATCTTCGGCGAGCCCGGCACCAACGGCCAGCATTCCTTCTACCAGCTCCTGCACCAGGGCACGGACATCATCCCCCTGCAGTTCGTGGGCTTCCGGAAGAACCAGATGGAGCGGGACGTGGTGATTCAGGACAGCACCAGCCAGCAGAAGCTCTGCGCCAATGTGGCGGCCCAGATTGTGGCTTTCGCCTGCGGCAAGGCGGACGAGAACCGCAACAAGAACTTTGCGGGCGGACGTCCCTCCAGCATCATCGCGGGAGAGCAGCTGACCCCCCAGGCCCTGGGCGCGCTCCTGTCCCACTTCGAGAATAAGGTCATGTATCAGGGATTCGTATGGAACATCAACAGCTTCGACCAGGAGGGCGTGCAGTTGGGCAAGGTCCTGGCCAAGAAGGTGCTGGCCCACGACACGGACGGCGCGCTGAAGGCATACAGCGATCTGCTGGATATTTGAGCGGGGCAAAGGATTGACGGGTAACGGTATTTCTTATAATGTATTATCGTATAGCGTATTGTTGTAAGGCGCGGGAAGCTGCGGCCGGAACGGGTGGAAATCCGGGAGGCGGCAGCTTCCTTTTTTCCGCCTTTTCTGTCTTATCTTCCCCGTCTGCTATCAGGCTCCGATGGAATTTGGCTTTGTATATTGTGCTGGGAAAATGCGGGATAGTATAAAATAACTATCACTTTTGACTATTGATTTATCAAAGAAATCTTGTATAATAATTTTCAAGTATTGATGATGGAAAAAGAACAGGTCTTTTTTCCGTCATAATACGCAGAAGGGCATGCCGCGGAGCGCATCGCTGTAAGGCAGTGTTCTTTAAAAAGGAGGATAAGATATGAAAAGGTTTTCAACGTTACTGTTGACTGCCGCGCTGGTGTTCACATGTACGGCCTGCGGCTCTGAGGGTGATTCCCAGGGCAGCTCTGATGTGAATTCCGAAGTCCAGGACAGTTCCGAAGCCAGCACAGAAGAGGAGTCCGAAGTTCAGGACAGCTCCGAAGCTGACGCCAGCCAGGAGTCTGAAGCTCAGGACAGCTCCGAAGCCAGCACAGAAGAGGAGTCCGAAGCCCAGGACAGCTCTGAGGCCGGTACGGAAGGAGCGGAAGGTACGGAGGCAAAATCCGAGGGCGTCATGACCTATGCGGAATATGATGCGGCCGCTCTGGAGTCCGAAGTCGTAATCGAGACATATGTTCAGGCTAAGCAGTCCTGGTGGGAGGATAAGGCAACCGTTTACACCCAGGACAAGGACGGCGCTTATTTCGTGTACAACATGGTCTGCTCCGAAGAGGACTACGAGAAGCTGGTTCCCGGCACCAAGATCAAGGTCACAGGCTATAAGACCGAGTGGTCCGGTGAGGTGGAGGTTGCCGAGGGAGCTACCTTTGAAATCCTGGAGGGGAACTACATAGCGCCTGTGGAGGACGTCACCTCCCTGCTGGGAAGCGACGACCTGATCAAGCATCAGAACAAGTTCGTGGCATTCAAGGGCATGACCGTAGAGCCCTGCAAGGATGCGGACGGCAATAATATCAAGGACGCGGACGGGAATGATGTGGCGTTCCTGTACAACTGGGACGGCTCCGGCCAGGAGGGCGACGACCTGTACTTCAATGTCTCCCTGAACGGCAATACATATACTTTCACCGTGGAGTCCTACCTGTGCGACAGCAGCACTGATGTATACAAGGCGGTGCAGGGGCTGAACATCGGGGACAAGATCGACATGGAAGGCTTCCTGTACTGGTACGAGGGCGTCAATCCCCATATCACTTCCGTGAAGACAGCGGAATAGTCAGACAAGCCGATGTAAATCGGGTAAAAATCTATCAAAAGGACAGCCGGACCGGATATTTTTCGGAAAGGCTGTCTTTTTTGTTGACATTCTTCAAAAACGTAATTATATTTAAAGAGATACTACAGAATGGTCAGAAAGAGGAGGTTGATGGCAATGAATGAGAAGAAAGTGATCGGCTATGTAGGGACCAGAAATCTGGGTCAAATGCGGGAGGAGGACATCAGAAAGCTGGATGTAATCAATATTGCGTTTTGACATATCCGGGAGAACGAAACAGTATGGGAGGAAGGCGCGGGAAAGGAGAAGGATTTGGAGCGCATCCGCAGGATCCATCCGGAAATCAAAATCATCCTTTCCATCGGAGGCTGGAGCGCGGACGGATTCTCGCAGGCGGCCATGACGGAGGACACCCGGGAGAAGGCGGCAAAGAGCGCGGCCGCGCTGGTGGCGGCGTATAAGCTGGACGGCATAGACATCGACTGGGAGTATCCCTGCTTCGCCCTTGCGGGAATCGCGGCCGATATGCGGGACAAGGAGAACTTCACCCTGTTCCTGGCGAAACTGCGTCAGGAGCTGGACGCCCTGGGAAGCGGCAGGATGCTCACCATCGCCGCAGGGGGAGACACTTATTTTACCCTGCATACGGACATGTCGCAGGCGCAGGAATATCTGGACTATGTACAACTGATGACCTACGATCTCCAGGGCGGCTTCGTCAAAGTGACGGGACATCACGCCTCCCTGTATCCCGGGACAACCAATCTGTTCGACGTATGCGTGGACAAGGCGGTGAAAGCGTTCCTGGAGGCAGGCGTGCCGGCTGAGAAGCTGATAGTGGGCGTACCTTTTTACGCAAGGCTCTGGAAAGAGGTAAAGGGCGGCGGAGACGGCCTGGGCCGGGAAGCCGGAACGGTGGGAATGGGCGGCCCGGGATACCGGGAGCTAGCACGGGACTACATAGACAAGAACGGCTACAAACGCTATTGGGATGATGCGGGCAAGGCTCCCTATCTGTTCAACGGAGACTGCTTCATCAGCTATGACGACGGGGAGAGCCTACGGATCAAGGCAGACTACGTCAGGGAAAAAGGGCTGGGCGGCATTATGTTCTGGGAATACGGCTGCGACCCTGAGGGCATATTGCTGAACGACATATATGAAGCGTTCAGAGCGTAGGCAGAAAAGGCGGCATGCCCCCTGAAAGAGCTAATACAGTCTTTTTAAGAAATTTTAACGTATTTTGGAAAAAAGCGGTTGACATTCTTAAAAAATGTGCTTATACTAAACTTTAGTCTGAAAAGTAAAGGAAAGGAGGCAGCAATTATGAAGACTACATTGAGAAGGAATCAGATATCACAACGGAAAACAGTCAGAAAATCGCCTCCCGGGGAAGTGGAAAGGGGCTGTTCCATGGAATGAAGTCGTTTCATGGGAACAGGACATTCCATTGCAGATTGAGTTCATCGCTAGTCTTGCATGTCAGGAACAGAATGCGTAGAGTGGACCATGGCTACCCGTGTGTAGGAGCCATGGTTTTTTTATGAGCGGAATGCGTTCTGTGGGACCGGGAGAGGAAATGGGAGGAGTGTGGAATGAAGTTACCGAAAAGTTTTGTCAGCATTGCCGGGAAGTACGGCGTGAAGGAAGAGGGCATCATCTTCGCGGCGATGGCTGATTTCGATATGGAGTACCGGTTCGCCGATACCATCGTGGCCCTCACGAAGGAGAAGCTGCTGGTGGCCGCCTACCCCTACCGGGAGAAGACGGAGAAGGGGCAGGCCGTGGAATACCGCTTCGGCGGGTACGGCGGATGGCAGATAGAGGAGGACGCCGCTCTCGGGGCGGAGCCCGCCCTGCAGATATTCGAATTGGACAGGGTGGAGGAGATGGAAGTGCTGCGCCAGGTGGCCACAGGGGTGCTGATGGCTAAAATCGACGGGGTGGAGCGCAACCTCTGCCATTTTTCCAATACCAAGATGGGAATCTTCCTCAAGGTCTGCAGCATTTTCCAGAAGCTGAAGAAGGCGGAGGAGATCACCGGGGAGGACCTGAACGTGGAGAAGGGAAAGGAGTGCTGCCCCAAGTGCGGCATGATCTATCCTGACCAGGAGCGGAAGGTCTGCCCCAAGTGCATGGACAAGAAGTCCATCCTGTTCCGGGTGCTGTCCTATTTTAAGCCTTATATGAAATATCTGGTCATCATGGTCCTGTGCTATATCGGCTCGGCGGTGCTGAACCTGGTGTGGCCGTACCTAAGCGGAACCGTCCTGTACGATCAGGTGCTGGCCCGCAACGAGGAGTTCCTGGCGCTGCTGCATCTGCCGGCCGGACGCTTCGTGACTGCATTGACCGTGTTGGTCATCTCCATGATCGTCACAAAGGTGATTCTCCAGGGGCTGGCCGTGCTCCAGGGCGTGCTGGCCGCGCGGATCGCTCCGTCGGTGGTGGCTACGCTGAAGAGCCAGGTGTTCTCCTCCATGGGGCGGCTGTCCATCAGCTTCTATTCCAAGAGGCAGACCGGCGGCCTGATGACCCGGGTGTCCGACGACGCGGAGGAGATTTCCAGCTTCCTGATAGACGGCATCCCGAATTTCTTCGTCAATGTGGGGACCATACTGGCCACGCTTGTCATCATGTTCCTGCTGGATCCCCTGCTTGCGCTGATGTCCGTCATCCTGATGCCGGTGCTGGTGGTGATCAGCTACCGGATGATGCCCCATCTGTGGCATTATTACGGGAAGCGGCACCGGGCCAACCGCCGCCTGAAAGGGCAGATGAACGAGAACTTCACGGGAGCCCGGGTGGTGAAGGCTTTTGGCCAGCAGGAGCAGGAGATGACCCGCTTCAAGAAGAACAATGGCAAGGTGCGCACGGCAGAGATGGACCTTGCCCGGTATGACAACAAATTCTATGCGCTGTACCGCTCCGTGGAGGATACCATCAGCTTCCTGGTGTGGGCCGTGGGCGGCGCTATGATCATCGGCGGCGCGGACATCGAGCTGGGGCTGCTGATTACGTTTTCCGGCTATGTGGGACAGCTCCAGTGGCCCTTGGACTTTTTCTCCCGGGCCATCCGCTGGTACACCCAGTGCATGAATTCCGCCCAGCGCATGTTCGAGATCATCGACGCGGTGCCGGAGGTGAAGGAGGTGCCGGATCCCCTGCGGCCCAGGGAGCTGCGGGGCGAGATCGAGCTGCGGAACGTGACCTTCGGCTATGAGGCCCACAAGCCTATCCTGAAGGATATCAGCTTCCATGTGGAGGCGGGGGAGGTGTTCGGCATCGTGGGGCGCTCCGGCGCCGGCAAGTCCACGCTGGTGAACCTGATCTCCAGGCTCTATGACACCCAGGAAGGGGAGGTGCTGGTGGACGGGGTCAACGTGAAGCGCTACGGCTTCCAGGAGCTGCGCAGGAATGTGGCCATGGTATCCCAGGAGACCTACATCTTCATGGGCACGGTGGCGGAGAACATCGCCTATGCCAGGCCGGACGCTACCAGGGAGGAGATCATCCACGCGGCGGTACAGGCCAATGCCCATGACTTCATCTGCAAGATGCCGGAGGGGTACGATACCCTGCTGGGTTCCTCCAGCCGCTCTCTATCGGGCGGTGAGAAGCAGCGGATCTCCATCGCCAGGGCCATCCTGGCGGATCCGAAGATTCTGATCCTGGACGAAGCCACCTCTGCCGTGGACACGGAGACGGAGCTGGCCATCCAGAAATCCCTGGAGCGGCTGCAGAAGGGCCGGACAGTGCTGTCCATCGCCCACAGGCTCTCCACCCTGCGCAACGCCACCCACCTGATCGTGCTGGACGATGGGCACTTGACGGAGTCCGGAACCCACGAGGAGCTGCTGGCCAAGAAGGGGACTTTCTATAAGCTCAGCGAGCTGCAGACGAAGGCGCTGGCCATGCGGGGCATCGAGTAATCAAACACAAGTTTATTTTGAGGCAGTTAAGAAAAGAAAGCATGTCCGTAGAGGAGCCGAAAGTTTTGGCGGGACGGGCAGATAGGAGACAGAATATATGGGACAGGAACATAACGGACAGGACTTGCTGAATCTGCAGGAATTTGATGAGGAGGCGCTGAAGAAGGAGTCGGAAGAGCTTCTGGAGATGCGCTTCCTGAACAGCGAGAACGCCACATTCAGCAGAACGTCAGGGGGATTCATCGCGCTGAAGGCCGGGGACAAGGAGTACGAGCGGGTGGGCGTGTATCTGACATTCCCTCTGACCAACCCGGAGGAGTTCATCTCCATCCGGGAATCGGACGAGAAGGCAAAGGAAATCGGCATCGTGGAGAAGCTTACGGATCTGGAGAAGGACCAACAGGAGATGCTGCGGGAGCAGATCAAGCTCCGCTATTTCAGGCCTGTCATCACCAAGGTGCTGGACGTGAAGGATGAGTACGGATACGCCTACTGGAACGTAGTCACATCCTTCGGTGCCTGCCGCTTTACCACACATATGGGCGGCGACGCGGTGATCCATCTGAGCGATTCCAGGCTGCTGGTGACGGATATCGACGGCAACAGATATGAGATACCGGATTTCTATCAGCTGAGCGTCGTAGAGCGCAAGAAGCTGGATCTCTTCATCTAAAGCCTGGTCTTCTTATTGGAACGATTGGAACCTTCTGTCGGGATAGCTCGAATGGAAGAAACGAAATGAAAGGAAATCTTTATGAAACTATTGTATACATTGAGCGGGCAGCAGCTGGAAGCCATAAAGCTTGCGCCCGGGGAAGAGCCGATGTACTGCGTGCCGGTGGACCTGGAATTCGACAGCCGGAAGATGCAGGCCGGGGAAGCTTATACGAAAAGCGTCTGGCTTGTGGTAACGGAGAAGCGTTTTCTCGTGCTGGAAGAAGACAGGGTGGCAGCTTCCTTCCTGTTGGAGGAGTGCGCGAAGATCAAGTGCGAGCATCAGGTGCACAGCGGCATCGTGACGGTGGAGAAGAAGGACGGCCAGGTGATCTGCGCCGCCAGGTTCTCCATGCGCCACATCGTCCGGGTAGCCTATGTGGCCAGAGGGGCACAGACCATCATCGCCGCCCTGGAATCCGGGGAGAAGCCGGAGCGGGTGGTGAGCCTGGAATATGAGAAATACTGCGAAAACTGCGGCAGAGCCCTTCCTGGTACGAGCAAATGCCCCTACTGCGGGGGAAAGGCAAATACTCTGAAGAAATTCATGGCACTGAGCGGGGAATATGTGGGAAAGCTTCTGCTGATTTCCCTTCTCATGCTCCTGGTGGCGGCAGTGAACCTGGCCACCCCCATGGTGCAGAGGAACTTTATCGACGGGGCCCTGGCCACGGGGAACGGCAGCTGGAAGGATCTGTGGATTTTCATTGGGGCCACGTTTTCCATGCTGATCGCCCGCATCCTTCTGGAGGTGTACCGGTACTGGCAGTGCATGGCCCTGGGCACCTCCCTGAGCATGACCATGCGCCGGAAGCTGTATTTCAAGATACAGTCCCTGTCGCTTTCCTTCATCAACAACAGAAAGCCGGGAGAACTGCTCAACCGTGTGTCCCATGACACCAACCAGATCCGCAGGTTCATGGAGGACGTGTTCGGAGACATGTTCTCCACGCTGCTGACCATGGTGGTGTCCCTGGCAGTGATGTTCACGATCAGCTGGAAAATGACGCTTTTGTCCATGATGTGCATTGTCATCGTATTCATTCTCATGAAGGCGTTCCGGCATCATGTCCATGTCATCTACCACAAGCAGTGGCTGAAATCGGACGATTTGTCCAGCAGTCTCCAGGATATCATCTCCGGCATCCGCGTGGTGAAATCCTTCGGAAAGGAAGAGAAGGAAGCGGCCGTTTTCCAGAAAAAGACCAGGGAGTTCGCTGCAATCAGCAGAAAGAACGAGACCTTCTGGGCCATCTTCTTCCCGATTCTCACGTTCTTGTTGGGCGTGGGATCCTATATCGCGGTGTATTTCGGCGGACTGGACGTGCTGAACGGGGACATGACTTTGGGTGAACTGGTGCAGTTCATCACTTACTGCGGCTATCTGTTCGGGCCGCTGAACTGGATGACCCATCTGCCCAGGATGGTCATGCAGATGATCACCAGCCTGAACCGAATCTATGATGTGCTGGACGAGGAGCCTACCATCGCGGACAGGGAGGACAGTAAGGAATTTCCCATTGAAGGCGCATTCACATTTGAGAATGTATCTTTCGGTTACCATACCTACGAGCCGGTGCTGGAGAACATCAATTTCGATGTGAAGCCCGGGGAGATGATTGGACTGGTGGGCGCTTCCGGAACGGGAAAGTCCACGCTGATCAACGCAATGATTGGAGAGGCGATTCTGCCGGAGGCCATCGAGTCCAAGACAGCCAAAATGTTCCGCATCACCCAGATACCTTCGGACAGTCCGGATCTGCCCAGCATCTCCTTCTGTCTGCGCCATGACGGCGGTGCGAATCACGTCAAAATCCAGTGGGAGGACGGCCAGAGGGTCTCCCTGCTGGGCTGGCCTCCGGAAAATCCCATCCGGGGCGCGGTGCAGGGGATCATCGACGACAACGCAGGGAACAGGCGGCACGTGCAAATGAGCGCAGTCCTGGCGTGCCTCAACGACCAGCCCGGCGGTGCGCTGATGCCGGACGGCAGAGGCGGATTCCGGGAAAGCAGCAGTTATATCGATGGAATCATCCATATCCGATACCCCTTTGATATGAAGGCGGGGGTCCTGTTCCAGGTCTATGACACACCGGGTACCGACAGCAATAACCCGGAGCATCTGCGGACGCTGAAGACCGCGCTGGAGGACCCCGCCAGTTCGATCCTGGTCTATGTCAATGAACCGTCCAAAATGGAGGGGACGGCCAATGCCATCCTGCTGGACATTCTGGGGAACAAGGAGTCCCAAAGCGGCAGCAGCGGGTCCACCATCGACCTCAGCCGCTCGTTCTTCGTGGTCAATAAGGCGGACACGCTGAAGGATGAGCAGGCGGTGCGGGATCTGCAGAACAAGAGCCTACTGCTGGCACAGGTGGAAGAGGGCGAGCAGGAGCGTGCGGAGGAGGAGGGGGCGGCGCCGAAGGCGGCGCTGGAGATCAAGCTGAAGGAAAAGCGGCTGTTCTTTACCGATGCGCTCCATGCCGTGGATGCCCGGGCGGTCAAAAAGGGCATTGATACAAGCGATGAGCGAGGGCGGCTGAAGGATAATCGGAAGCTG
>OFHB01001353.1_pt1 | contig 14104 bp, 6 predicted proteins | sample 1521881 | NCBI WGS metagenome assembly OFHB01 (sample SAMEA3504090, study PRJEB24116) | mouse gut metagenome | biome: mouse gut; feature: mouse-associated habitat; material: faeces | place: Denmark | collected 2011
GAGCGCAACCGAGCGAAGCGAGGCTCTTGGCGCGGAGATGGCGGCAGCCCAGATTGGCATAAAAAGCGTATTTGGCCATTCTCATTTATTCTTACCCCTTTACAAATCCTTCTGTCTCCGCTATAATACCAGGAAGGGTCTGCCGGGCGCTGCGCCGCCAAAGGGCAGGGACCTGCAAGTGAGGGGGTAGAGGAAGATGGTTCTACAGAAAAAAGGGCTGTACCGGCTGCTTTTTTCCGCTTCTTGTTTTTCCTCCACCCCGTTTCCCACGGCAGAATAAAAAGGTATTGGCGTTTCCCCCACCGGAAGCCGCCAGTGCCTTCTTTTTTTGCCTGGGGTCTGTGTGCAAAGAAGGAGGATGTTTTCTATGTCTAACGAAAAGCAGAGGGAGCAGGGGCTCTACGACGCCCGTGCCTTGGGTGTCCCCAAGATGCTGGTGCTGGGCTTTCAGCACGTCTTCGCCATGTTCGGCGCCACCGTCCTGGTGCCCCTTATCACCGGCCTCAGCGTCAGCACCACCCTGCTGATGGCGGGGCTGGGCACCCTGCTGTTCCACCTGGTCACCGGCGGCAAGGTCCCGGCCTTCCTGGGCTCCTCCTTCGCCTTCCTGGGGGGCTTTGCCATTGTGGCCCCCAAGCTGGCCGACGCCAGCGGGGAGCTTACCGTTCCCAACACCGAAATGCTCCCCTATGCCTGCGGCGGTGTTATGGCCGCCGGTTTGGTATATGTTGTGGTAGCAGGGCTGATCCATCTGTTCGGGGTCAGCAAGGTGATGCGTTTCTTCCCCCCTGTGGTCACCGGCCCCATTATTATCTCCATCGGCCTGATCCTGGCCCCCTCCGCCATTGCCAATGCCAGCACCAACTGGTTTCTTGCGGTAGCTGCCCTTACCATCATCATCGTCTGCAACATCTGGGGCAAGGGGATGGTGAAGATTATCCCCATCCTGCTGGGGGTGCTGGGCTCCTACGCCCTGGCCCTGGTGATGGGCAAGGTGGACTTTGCCCCCATCGCCCAGGCGGAGCTCTTTGGCTCCCCCATCCACGCCAGCGCAATGGCGAAGTTTGATGTGGGGGCCATCCTCACCATCATGCCCATTGCCTTGGCCGCCATGATGGAGCACATCGGGGACATGGCCGCAATCTCCGCCACAGTGGGGCAGAACTTCATTGCAAGGCCCGGCCTGGCCCGGACCCTCCTGGGGGATGGTCTGGCTACCACCCTGGCCGGTTTCTTCGGCGGCCCCGCCAACACCACCTACGGCGAGAACACCGGCGTGCTGGCCCTCACCAAGGTCTATGACCCCAAGGTGATTCGCATCGCCGCCGTGGTGGCCATCGTCCTTTCGGTAAGCCCCAAGTTCGACGCCATCGTCAACACCATCCCCACCGCCATCATCGGCGGCATCAGCCTCATCCTCTATGGGATGATTTCCGCCATCGGCGTACGTAATGTAGTTGAAAACCATGTGGACTTCACGAAATCCAGGAACTTAATCATTGCCGCTGTTATTCTGGTATCCGGCCTCGGCTTCTCAAGCGGCCTTACCTTTATGGCAGGGACAACCTCTGTCACGCTGACCGGGCTTGCTATCGCCGCGCTTGCCGGCATTTTCTTAAACGCCGTGCTGCCCGGCAAAGATTATCAGTTCGGTGAAAACCCAAATGCAGACGCAAGCCGGGGAGTGGATATGAAGCCGATGAATAAAAAATAGGCCAAAACGATCCGGATCTTTATAACATCTAAAGGGAGACAGAAACATATAAATGTTTCTGTCTCCCTTGTTTAGTCCTGCCTGATTTCAGACAGTCCTTTTTATTTTAGCCGGCTATTTTACTTTTGCCTGTTTCCTTGCGCTTGTCCTGGAATAAATTTCTTTGCCGTCTACCTTCTGGTATGCCCGGATGCGGAAGAAATATTTCTTTCCGCTCTTAAGCTTACCAATCGTTTTGCTGGCGGCTTTTGCAGATACCTTTACAGACTTGGAATTCCTGAAATCCCAGTTCTGAGAATATACAATCTTATATCCGTCGGCGTCTTTTACTTTCTTCCAAGTGACTTTTACTTTTCCTTTCTTGGTGCTCTTAGCGGATTTTAACGACGGGCTTCCTGCCGCAAACTTCGTCTGTTCCATTGACGCTTCCGCCCTAAGCTGCGCTTCCTGTGCATACTTCCTTGCATCCTCTGCAGCTTTCCGAAGTTCTTCTGCCTGCGCTGCCAGACGGTCAAGTTCCGCCTTCTGAGCCGCCGCCTGTTTCTGAGCCGCTTCGAGTTCCTGCTGTGCCTTCTTCGCCGCTGCCTCAGCCTCTTCCGCTTTCTTCTTAGCATCTGCCGCTTCTTTTTCCAAAGCCTCTTTTACCGTATTCAATTCTGCCTGCGCAGCTTTTTGGGCATCTTCGAGGGCTTTCCTTAAATTCCCGACTTCTGTGCTAAAATCTCCCTCAAGTTGGGAAACCAGATTTCCCAAAGTGGTTATTCTATCATTTGCCGTCTGAAGAGCCTCTTCCAAATCCGATGTGTCCACATCTACTTTCAGGCCTGCAGCGGCTGCCATAACATCAGCAATCGCCGCTTCAAATGCTTCCGGTTCTGCGCCCTGCATATCCCTTACATTCTTAGCATCCTGTAAAGCTTTTTCAAAAGCGGCTTTGCTGTCCGCCGTATAGCCTTCCAGATTCATCTTAGAATATGCGTCAATTACAATCATCAACATTCCTGCCGATGTAATAGGCTCGCTCTTTGTAAGAGCCTCGTCCGCACTGTACAACGCGGCCACAGCCTGTGAAACTTCTGCCTGTGTCGGCGCTTCTGCTGTCAGGATTTCATTTGCTTTCGCAAGCGCTTCTTCAAATACCCTCCAGCTTCTTGCCGTATAGTCTTCTTTCTTACGATCTTTTACTTCATTGATTGCACTGCGCAGAGCGGTCAAATCCACCAGAGCGCGCGCCGCCTGATTCAACTTATCCAATGCGCTTTTTACCTGTGCTTTGGTTGCTGCGCTGTTTGCAATTACTGCGTTCGCTTCTGTTACCGCACTATTATACGCTTCTTTGCTTTTTTCCGTACAGCCTGCCAGGTCTGCTTCTGTCACAGACTGTATTGCCGTACGCAGTGCACCGATATTTGCAAGGTTATTTTTCGCTGTTTCGAGCGCCTGTGCCGCTGTTTTCTTCTGATCTTCCGTTGCATTCTCCGGAAGGTTTGCCGCCGTCTCAGCCGCCTCCTGATATGCTGCGAAGCTGTCTGCCGCATAATCGTCTGCATTGGCCTGTTCTGCCGCCTTAACTGCATCTGACAGCCTGTCGTCCGTTGATTTTGTTACCAGGCCATTGATTGCTGCATCTAACTGGTTGTATGCTGTAGCACACTCTTCCGGTGTGCTGTTTGCATCTGCTGCAACCTTCTGCGCTGCTTCTAATGCGCCTGCCAGAACATTCCAGGTCATATCTGTGTACTCGTCTTCTTTACATTCTTCTGCTTCAGCAATTTTAGACTCCAGCTGTGTCTTATCAAAGGAAAATGGTTTGTGCAGATTCAACTCGGCAATAGTCGCATGTTTCTTTCGTCCACCCTCTCCATCTCCTTGAGAATCATGAACCTGTATTTTTACACTCTTTGCTTCGATCGGCTCAAATTCTGCCGTCTTTCTGTTATTATTTGCAGGCCACGTTCCATGATCTACCACTGTCTCTGTTGAACCGTCCGCTTTTTCAACTTCAATACTGTACTCATAAATCATGCCGTTTCTGCTGTCCTGTCTTGGAAGATAGGTTAAAGCATTAATTACAGTCGGAGTTTCTAATGTAACTTTAAACCAGTGATGCCCATTTTCAAGAGATATATCGCTGCCCCAGTTACTATGCCAAAACGTATTTTCATTTCCATCCAAGGCAAATCTCGCCGGGCCTTCATTTCCAGCTGTAGGCGCTTCAGAACATGCAGACGCTGTTAATTCACTCTGCGGAACGGCCTCGCCCTGCATACTCATTTCGGTCGCAACAGATACAAATTCAATTTGTCCTTTAAAACTGTTTGTTGCACTTCCGATACGTCCCATCGGAACCATCATGGTTGCAACTTTTGCAGTTCCGCGTTGTGCGATAGTTGCAGTCAATTCTGTTTCCGGATGATTTGCATAATAAATCGCCGGATTCTTATCCACTAATTTACCATTTACATATAAGGCTACTTCCTGCTGTCCGCTTTGGAATGTTAAAGTCACCCATTCATTTTCCGGTAAAGTGTAATCGAACGAATAATCATAACCTTCTCTTGAGAAGCCGACCTTGCCCGTATTCTTCTGAACTGCCTTAAATGCATATGTGCCATACGTCCCAAATGCGTCTTTGGATTCGCAAAGAATCTGCTCTCCTTCTGTGCCTACATCACGTTTTACTTTCATTGTCAAAAGCGCGCCGTTGCCAACAAAATCTAACGGAGTTGTAACATAGCTTTCTTTGCCCATCAGTCTGAGCGCCGTACCTTCATCACTATTTACTGTCCTGACATTTTCACTTCCAGTTAAATCATAATTGTTTATGCTGGAATCTTTTTCCAGTGCTCCTTCAAAATCCCACTCCGCTATTGTACTGGATGCAAATTCAATGTTAGCATACATATTGGTATTCGGAGCTGTACCTGTTTCTGTAATCAATTCCTTCACATCACTGTAATTTCTGTCTTCTGCTTCGCCCCAGAGCTTAGCGCTCAAAAAAGGAAGCGCATCAAAGAAACGGTCAAACGAATCATATTGGGAAATACCGTTTGCACGGGTATCAATGTTGTCATGCCATACTGCAAAGCATGCGCCCAGCATCTGATCCGAGCCTGCGGGAACCGTATAGGAACCAAACGTGTTTGCTTTCCAGTTATTATACAAGTTCTGCGTATTCAGATAATCGCCATATCCTCCCCGGCTGCCTGTCCCGCTTGGAACTACATAAAGAGAGCCGTCCAGCGTGTTAATCATATCGTATCCAAGATTATACATATCCCCTGGAACAGAATAACTTGTATTCCAAACATTCAACTGAACATCCTCAGAAGGAACCGGCGTTGTGCCCGCTTTATTGGAAAGACTGCCCCACATACGCACTGTCCTTCCGCTTTCCTGTACAAAGTTAATCATGTCTGCGGAAAACTGACGGAACTGCTCTCTTCCTTCCTGTCCTTCCGTTCCATGATATTCATCCGTACCAATATGTATAACGGTTTCCTCATCAAACACCGGGTTGCTGCCTGTAAAATAGTCTTCCCAAAGGCTCTTTGCAAATTCTGTTGTTTCCGGATTACTTAAATCCAGTTCATCAATCAGATAGCTATGGCTTCCGCCTGTTTCTCTCTTTGTGCGGTACTCCGGAAACGCCCTGGTAAACGGCAACGCATGCGCCGGCATATCCAGCTCTGGTACAATACCTACGCCTATTGCCCTGCTGTCCTGAATAAATTTACGAAATTCATTTTTGGTATAAAATACATCTTCGGATGTCGCCGATTTCCCTTCGCTGTTTAATACGCCGGACTCCAGACGATATCCTGCATATGTCTGTGCTTTCGCATCTTCAAGCGTACTGTAATCTTCCATAAAAATCAGGTTATCACTTAAATGCACCTGAAAATTATTCATTTTATACCAGGACATATTCTTTGCAAATTCATAAAGAGTATCCAAATCAAACGGTTTCCGTCCTACATCAAGACTGAATCCACGCACTTCAAACTTCGGGTAATCCTTTACAAGTCCTTTCGGGATGCTGCCGTTTGTCTGCTTTAAGATCTGAAGAATACTTCTGGTGGCATAATATGCGCCAACTGACTGCTCTGCTTCTACAAATATTGCATCTGCAATTTCCATTGCATAGCCTTCTTTGTCCAATCCCTTATCCTCTGTAGTAACCTCAAGGTAAATATCTCCCCGTTTGGCATCTGCTCTTGTGCCATTGATTACCTGAATAACAGATCCCGTAATATCTTCATAATCCTTGGCAAATTCAGCCGCTGTATCCGAAAGTTCACTGCTTCCTACAATAATACGGCTGGCTGAAGAGGCCTGGAAATTACCAGATGTACCATGCCATTCCTGAAGTTCCGGAATGACTGCCGGCTTTGCATTAGAAGATGCATCATCCGTATACTTTCCAGGAACAGCAACCGTATACTCCTGCGATTTTGCAGAAGATTCACCAGCAATAACTTCATAAAAACCTTTTACTGTCCTTGCTTCTAATGGCTGGTAAATTGTTCCATCTTCTCCAATAATCTGCTCATAATCCGCGCAAAACCGAATCCTTGCATTATCCGGCACTTCCGGCATATCAATATGAGTATCTCCATCCCCTATAACTGGGGCTGTCAAATTCAAAGACTCCATTATCTTTTCTGCTTCCGTCCTCATATCAGGCTTTTCATCCGCATAGACCTCAAGTTCATATATAGAACAGGCCTTCCATTGCATATCACTTCCCTCTTCCTGCAAATTTATTTCCCTTATATTAAGACGAAGATATTTTGCCGTTACAGCCTCAGTCAGTTTAATTTCAACAGTATTTTCTGTTGGAACTTCCTGTGTGGACCAAATTTCTTCCCATGTCTCTCCATCATTAGAAATAGCAAGATTATAAGATTTTATATTTTTTCTCTGCCATGTCACATAAAACGTTTTCATCGTCTGCGGTGTTTCCCAAGCAAGCTGAACCCACGGAGTATAATTTACCTTATGCGACCATCTTGTACTAAGATCTCCATCATTAATTTTGGAAATCACAAACCCAGCCCCTGCTTCTGTCGCATCGTACCCATTCGGATCTTCTGTTGCCGTTGCCTTGAGCGCAAGATTGGCGTCTGTAGCCGCTGCATTTCCCGCAGCCTGAACCGGCATCTGTACAGACCCCAAAAACAGGCTAGCCGTTAAAATCCATGCACCGATTTGTTTGAATCGTTTTTTAATCATAGTCTCCTCCTGATTTCATAAAATTTTTGCAATTTTAACAGGGATTTGCATTCCCTTTTTGTCCCTATCCTCCCTTTTTTATACATTATAGTAATAATAATCTTATTATACTAAACTTCCCCTGTCTGCGTCAAGAAATATCTGAATATTTTCCCCCCCCCCCCTATTTTCTGACGCCTTTGCAAAAATAATATCAGAATAAGGATATTTTTATCATTTTCTGACTTTAAGGAACATAAAAATCAATTGTTGCTTTTCCTGTCAAATCGTTGTCTCCATCTGATTTTATACTGCTTAAATCTACCGTATAATACTGCCCTCTTGGATAACCATCCGACGGCGCCCAGATAAACACCTGTTTTCTTTCCTTATCATGGGTAATGACTGCATCCTTATATAATTGTCCATTTCTCTGTATCCGGATACCGGAATCAATCGCTGCCTTTTGAATAGGATAATTAAATTTCAGAGTCAGTTTTTTACTGCTGTCTATGATTCCCGGAACAACGGTAGCTTTCAGCCTTACTTCTTTTTTTGATCCGTCTACCTGCAGCCCTGCATTTGGTACCGTTGTTATTTTATCATTTATCCTGTCAATAATCCTGACCGCCCCCAGGGAACTTCCATATCCATCCTTTACTTTATCTTCCACCTGGATATAAATTTCAATTTCATTGTTATCTGAAAATTGATACTGTGTTCCACAGTAACCCACAACTGTATCCGTCAGATCAAAAACAAATTTCGCTTCTTTTTGGTTTGTTTCGTTTCCATAAAAATCATAATTTACTTTTACAGGCGCATTATTCTGATAATTTTTAAAGGTAAATATAACCCTGTTTTCATTGTAATCATGATCTGGTTTATCAAACAAAAACCTATAATTCTGATCCGACGTGCCAATTCGGACAGCAAGCTGTCTCCTGCTTTCTGTTTTAAGCGTTAATTCCAATAGCATTAATGGCTTATATGAAATTTTCGGTTTCAGATGAGTCACACGATTGTTATAAATCGCTTTTTGCCTGCCGGCATTTACACTTAATACTGCGCTTTCCGGCAAAATGGCGTCATACGCCAGCCAAAAACATCCGTTATCATTATTCCAGGCGCCCCCAGTTCCCCATGAATTAACAATTTTTAACGCCCCGTATGAATCAATTGTGCCATTCCCGTCAACATCAATTGCCAATGTATCATCCCAGCCCACAATCGTCATTTCATGCGAACCGGAATTGGAAGTTGATTGATTCGCCGTCAATATGGCATCGTTTTGGTTTTTGTCCGGAAATTTTATCCTGTTCCTATAGATTAAACGTTCATCAAACATACAGCCGAATGATACTACGTCTCCATTCAGTAATGTCCTTTTTAAATTGTTTAAATTCAACTGTTCTGTTACAGTGTCATAAACATTTATCACTTCCCATTCATCTATCCGGTTTTCCAAAGCCTTTTCCCAAACAAAAGCATCCGGATTCCAGCTTTTATAGTTTTCCGCAGTCGTTGTCCCCGGAAAATCACTCCAATATGGAGCGCCCTGTTTTAACAGCAACGCACAAACATCGTATTCACTTGTTCCATAATCTTCATACTCTCTATTCTTAGCCAGATTATGAATCCATGCAGGCGAAATCCGATATTTTACATTATGCTTCGCATCCAGATTCCTGGCGTTTGCAATATTATTGGTCAATTGATAATAACCCATTGACCATGACGTACAGGAACCTGAATTTCCCTGACTCCCAATTGGAGGAAAATGATCCGATTGGCTTCCGTCATAGGATTTTATTTGATTAATAAACGCATCTTCCACTCTTATCTGGGCATTTCTCTCATTACTAAATAATGTGATATCCTGATCCGTTGTAAATTCCGCTCCTCTTCCGGCAACAGAAACTCCACTTAAATCCTGTTCTGTTATATCCGATCCATAGTTCAGAATATTTTCAATCGCCTGTTCATTGAGTTTTACATCAATCACTTCCGGCACGTTTTCCAATAATTTAACATCATCCAGTATAAGCCCTTTTTTATATTTTTTTACCTCGGTAGCCTGTATATCCGCGCACAAAGCAAGCATACTTATGAAACATACGAGCCACGCCAAATATCTTCTGCTTTTTTCCATAATTCTCCTCCTATTCAATCGTAACCGTCAGCGGCGTTTCCACATAAACCTGATATGCTCCCAGACTGGATATCAGATTGTCCTTATTATAAATCATCAGGTAATGCTTCTCACCCGCATTCATGTTAGTTTCCACCACTACATGATTCCCCCGGTACTCCAAAGGAAGGCCTGTTGTATTGGACTGATTGTCTATCTTAAATGAAACCCCTCCCAATAGCGTATTGCCCATCGTGGATATAATGTATGTTCCGCTTTTTTTCGGGATAAACACAAATGCATCCGTATCCCCAAAATAATCCACGCTTCCCTCTGTCATATAGCTTCCTGAAATATCATGAGCAGATGATATTACGCCGCCATAATCATCCTTGTGGTAGATTTTAAACGTATAGTCTCCTGTTGCCAGAGGGGAAGACGCTTTTACCGCAATATAATATGTTGTGTTTTTTATCAACGCATATTTGATACAGAAATCCCGGCTGTTTGTGCTTTCCCCGTTCTGGCTGCCGTCGTCGTTAAATGCGATTTGTTCGCCGGACGCATTGTATAGGATACCATATGTATCGAAATTGCTGATGGATTCCATCGTATAGTAAGCAGTCTCGTCCGGTATAAACCGAAACATATCTATATCCCCTGCATAGTCAATCCTGCCCTCTTTACCTGTCCCAACCTGAACCAAGGTTGCATGCTCCTTGTCGTTTAGATAATCGTCTTTATATGAGATTTTTAACGTGTACTCCTCATTTATCTGCAACGGCTTATATCTCCCGCCCTCTACACTGACATAATATACCTGGCCCTCCGTTAGTTTATGAAATATATAAAAATCCAGTATATTATGGCTTTCACCTACATCAGGATCTTTTCCCGAACTTACAGCGATTGACTGTCCGGCAGAGTTCATCAAAGTCCCGACTAAGCCATGGCCGCTAACCGACTGCATTTCATAATATCCCGTTTTTTCCGGAATAAAACGGTATACATCTATATCTTCCAAATAATCTATAATCCCTTTCGTACTTTCTTGTTCAATGAGTTTTGCATGCTGTATATCATTCCCACAGTCGTCTACATATTTCGCCTTAACCGCATACGCTCCTGCGGAACTGCTGTTTGAGGAACGAACGGAAAGATAATATATTTGTCCGCCAGTCAGTTCATATTGCATATAAAAATCCTTATTATTTGAACTTTCACCCAGACCTTCCCCGTCATCATTTGACTGTATACATACTTTTTGCTGGGAATATAAATCGCCGCACGTGTCAAAATCGGATATGGATTCAAAACTGTATATGGCTGTTTTGGGCGGGATAAACGAATAATACCGACGCTCATCGTTTTTCAGCAGTTCGCCGCACATGGCTTCGTCCTGTCTTATCGGTTTTGCAGTATGAAACGATGTATTATCATCAAAGACTACTTCTGTGGGATAATAGCATATTCCTATGTCCCCATTTTGAGCGCACTGGCCATAAGAGTTATCTCCTGCCATTACGATTGTTCCGTCTTTTTTTAACATCATGGAAAATTCCATACCTGTAGCAACTGCCTGAATACCAGAATAAATCTGAATTGCCAAAGATACCTGATTCGTATTTCCATTTCCTAACTCAGCATTCGAGTTTATCCCCCATCCCAAAACAATTCCATCCTCACGTAAAGCCAGTGTGCTATGCATGCCAATTGCGATTTGCTGTATATTCTTCACCATATCGTCCCGTGGATTTTTTAGTAATTGTGGCGTTTGTATTATAAATCCATTTGCCAGACATTCTTTTCCCCATCCTAAGATTAATCCTTCTGCATTTTCTATCAACGCACTATTCCACCCACATCCTATAGATACATTTTTGATTTCATAATAAGAACTGAAATCTATTCTTCTTGCAATTGTACAACGTGTTTCATCTCCAACATGCCCTGGCACATCTTTTCCCCATACCCAAACCTTACCATTTTCGTCTAACGCCATACTGCTATTGTTTCCTGCTGAAATTTCAACTATATTGCTCAAGCCTTGAACTTCCACCGGAACCAAACGATTTACCTCTGTACCGTCCCCTAACTCACCATATACATTTGAGCCCCATGCCAATACTTTTCCTTCTTCTGTCAACGCCAGATTATGTTCCAAGCCACATGAAATCTTTTTAACTTTTCCATATTCAGATGGAACTACAACCCGAACAGGCATATTACTACCTGTCCTTGTTCCATTCCCAAGCTGTCCGCTTCCATTATCTCCCCACGTATAAATTGTTCCGTCTTTGCTTAATGCCATGCTAAATGTCCAACCTGCCGAAATAGATGCAATCCGGTCTGCTAATACGGTTCTGACCGGCTGTCTGCTTGCTTCCGTTGAACCATTCCCTAGCTGTCCCATCGCATTATATCCCCAGGCCCATACAGCCCCGTCTTCTTTCAACGCCAAAGCGTGCCTTGCTCCCGCCCCAATTGCCGTATTACGTCCGGAATCAAACAATTCCCACTTCTCCTCCGGCGACAACAACTCATACGTTTCATCAAAATCCTCTTCTGGCATAACCTCTGTCACGCCTGTTTTCACTGCGCCTGAAACAGTCCCGGAAAAACTCACCTTATTTCCCCGTGCAATTTTTTCTTCCAGACAGGAAAGTTTATCCGCGCCGTCTGACAGGCGTTTCTTTAAATCTTTTGTACCGAACGCCGCCGCTGACAGGGCCTCCGCTGCGGATACATAGCCTGCCGCTATGCTTGTCCCATCCAGAAAACCATAGGATCCTTCCGGGAAACAGCTGTATACGTCCCTCCCCCAGGCTGCTATATCCACGTTCTCCCCATAGTTCGACATATAAGCCATTCCCAGATCCTGGTTTAACGCTCCCACGCTTACGCTGTTTTCCAGAGAAAACGCAGCCGGATATACGGGTGTTTCACTCAGATCCCTGCGATGGTTTCCGGCGGCACAAACAAAAAACATACCGGATTCCTCCATGGCTTTTTGCAAAGCCGGATTGCCGTCCGCGCTGCCAAAACTCATATTTACAATATCTGCCCCCTGCTCTTTCGCATATGCAACCGCTTCCAGAATGTCGCTTGTATATGCGCTGCCGTTTTCAAATACTTTTAGCGGCAGTATTTTCGCTTCCGGAGCGCTTTTTGCCAGAATGCCTGCAATGTGCGTTCCATGCGCCTGCTCCATGCCAAGTCCGGCGTCATATACGCTTTCCCTCCCGTTCACAAAATCGTAGCCCGAAAGCATATGGCCGTCCAAATCCGGGTGGGACACGTCCACTCCGGTATCTATCAGTGCAATGACGATGCCGGATCCTCGGGAAATCTTCCATGCCTCTTTTAAATCCGCTTCCCGATCCAGAATACTTTCCTGCACTTGGGCTGCCGGATTCTGCCCTGGCTCCTGCGCGTCCCATCCGCCTTCTTCCCATACCGCATTTCCGTTCTGTATTTGTTCTGACGGCATGCTTAGCTCCATGCTTTTACCCGCGCCTTCTCCCTTTGGCTCTTCCACCAGTTCAGACGCCAGATGGAACGCATAATCCGGCTGTATAGACGCAACTTCTTCGCCCGATTCCTTCAAAAACGTTTCCATAAACGCTTCCGGGGCAACTTTTTCCGGAAGCCGTATCATATCATATTCCCCTGTAGTTTCTACAAATTCCGGCTGTTCCGGGCCCATCTTCCGCTCCTGTGCCGTCATCTGTGAAAATTCTTTTTGCTCCTCCGCATCTTTTATCTTAGTCTTTACTGCTTATCTGCGCGTATTTTTTTGCTCTTTCGCCCCGGTATACGCCTGCTTTGCGCAAACCTCTCTCTCCGCTGCCTTCTTTGCCTGTGTGTCTGCATATTTCACAAGAAACCTGTCGCTGTAATGCTCTTCTTCATCCAAAAGCCGTTGTTTTTCTTCTTCCAACGTTCTTTTCTCCAGAATTTTTTCCGCCTTTTTCTCCCGTGCCTCTGCCAGGGCTTTCTGTTCTTCCTCTTTTATCTGCCGGGCAGAATTTTCGCTGTTTTTTTGCAGCCCTGTGCCGGACACCTGGGACATCTGTGCAACAGCCATGGATAAGATCAGAATACACGCTATTACTTTTTTCTTCATTTGCTTCTTCCCCCTTTGTTTGTTTTTTTATCGTTTCCTTATAAAATTTCGCACTTTTAATATATAACTTATTTAAATATGTGTCAATTTAAAATCTTAAATTGTTAATTTAAATATAATTTATATTTATCGTTTTTCTACAGAAAAACAAATAACTTTACTTAACTGAATGGTTTACTACAAATATTTCTTATTTTTCACTCTGCCAACGCATATCCGAACAATACATTTCTCTTGAGAATTTGAAACCCCTGTGTCATACAGGCAAAGACCTTAATTAAGATGCAAAACCGCGCCTTTATCTCTATCGTGTGTTCGAAAAATGCTTTCTGGCAGATATGTTCCGCACTTAACGGGAGATTTGCACCACATGAGGGCGCCGCAGCGGGCCACGTTGACCAAATCCGGTGTAAATATCACGCGAATTTGGATGTGATTGAAAATATTTCGATTGTATGGCAGGTATGAAGATACAAAAATGGAAGGGAAAGCAAGTGGGTAGATTTACGGTAACAGAACAGATATACCAGAACCATCAGAAAGATTTACAGAGGTTAAGAGGCTTTCGCCTACTTGATGATGATTTCTTGAGGAGTGTAAAATAAAGTGTGTGAGTTAGAAATGCAGGATGCTGTCAAAGACGTCTTTGGACCGATGTTTGAGGCTATGTATGCTCCAGGGAGAGATGGATTCCCATCTGGGATATGGGCGTAAAGTGCGCGGGGAAAAAGAACCGGCAAACAGGCGTAATGGTTATTCTCATAAGTCTGTCAATTCTGCTTATGGAAAGCCGGATGATGCCGTTCCAAGGGATCGGGACGGCAGCTTTGAACCGAAAGCAATCCCAAAACGTTTAAAAACTGCCGGTAAGGAAATTTTATAAACTTACACACTTTACTTGACAAACCCGATACGGCAA
>OFHB01001358.1_pt1 | contig 14067 bp, 13 predicted proteins | sample 1521881 | NCBI WGS metagenome assembly OFHB01 (sample SAMEA3504090, study PRJEB24116) | mouse gut metagenome | biome: mouse gut; feature: mouse-associated habitat; material: faeces | place: Denmark | collected 2011
AATTGGATAAGCGTGAAAAGGGCTGGATTGCCATACCGGCTCTGGCAGCTGTGTTCGTGGCGGCAGTTTTTGCGGTTTCCCGAACCAGCCTTTATGGTAAAGGCATGCTGCGGATGACTTCTGTAGTAGAGCTTTCAGCGGGGGCAGACACCGCTGCGGCGGAAACAGACATTTATTTGAAATCCGCTGATGCGGGCAGCCTGACATACAGCAACGAGGACAATCTGAACATTTTCCCGCAAAAGGAGGACTATTACTATTATAACCTTTCGGCGGGCGACGTCAGCTGCGGCTATAAAATGCTTTCCGGTGACAGGACGGAAATTACGTTCTACGGAAACCAAAGCTGGCAGACGAACCATCTTTCCGCGAAAACTACGGTGCAGACCGGCGGCGCACTGGAAAGTACGCTCCGGCTGGAGAACGGGCGGCTGAAAGGTACGGTTACCAACGGCACGAACACGGGGTTTGTAGATACCATACTGAATGCAAGAAGGATTTATGTTATTGGAATCAGAAGCTGCGCGCCTCTCGCAAGTTTTTTGAGCTATTATTCATAAAGTTATCATATTCTTTTTAAATACTCATCAATCCAATTATACCTCATATTCATACACCTTGAATCGCTAATCTATAAATGCTTTCCTGTTCGACTTATTCAAATTTTGCCAGCTCCACGACTTGGGACTTGTTTATTTCTGTTTATAATATAAGCTTGCCGATTCCGTTAATTCTTCAACTAAATTTGTTCTCCAAACAACCTTTTGAATAAGCCATTCACAAGGAAATGTTTTCTCTGTTCTTTTTTCTCTGTTGCATCTAAACTAAACCCTGCTCATGTTTGTATTATACACCATTTTTGCCTTAATGGGACAATTTTTATCTAAAAAATCTATATTTTTTTAACTAAACAGATTTTTTATGTAAGTAAATTTAAAGGAGCGAATCTGAAGATTTACCCCTTAACTTAATGATTTTGAAATTAACGAAATGACATTGCCTCATCGTCTTTCCGTTTTATTCTGGCGGAAAAGCCGTCCGCCCTGCCGCAGCGGCTGTCGGCAGGTTTTGCGGCGGTTCTGCCCCTGCGCCTCCTATCCGCAGATAGGGCTCCACGAACAGGACGTATATGCCTGCCACCGCCGTATTGACCTCCCTCATGGCGGATGCCAGGCGCTCCTCGCATACGTACCTCTCCAGAAGCGTCCGCAGATCCGGGGAGGGCGAGCCGGCGGCCAGCCCCCGCAGCGTCTCAGGGCTGTAGTCCCGCTCGGAGGGGAAGATTTGGCTGCGCAGGCTTCCGGGAGCCACATTCCTGTCGCCGGGATCGGGCAGGTTTTCCGGGTACTCGCAGGCCAGGGTGAAATAATACCCTTTTGGATCCAGGTATCGTTTGTCCTGCTCCACCGGCTCCCGTCCCTCCAGATCGGAGCCGCATTGGCAAAGGGCTTCCCGGAAACGCCGGACTCTGTCCGTCTCTTCCCCGGGGAGGGTTCTCCCTGCTTCCTCCTGCTCCAGACAGCAGGACAGGGCGCCTATGCAGCGGAGGATGTAATCCAGATGGTCGAACTCCTGCCAGGCGGCCATGTAGCGTCTGAGGATGCCCGCCAGCGTCTCCCCCAGGGGGCTGGCGGCGCCATAGTCCGCCAGGAGCATGTCCCGCCAGCCCTGGAAGCCCTGCGCCAGACCTGGGCTCCCGTCTGTCCAGAGACCCAGCCCCGCCAGGGCATCCAGATACTGCCCCAGGGTCATCCGCGTGCAGTGGTAGAAGCCCTTTGGCTTCAGGCTGCCTTTCGTGTGATCCAGCAGCATCAGCCCCAGCAGAATCAGGGCGTTGTTCACTCTGACGCCCCAGACCGGCTTATAGGGGTTTTGGCTCTCCGGTGAGGGCAACCCCGGGGACAAGCCCAGTGGGGGCTGCTTTAATGGGGACGGCTCCAGTCGGGACTGCTTTAATGGGGGCTGCTCCGATGGGGGCTGCTCCAGTCGGGGCACTCCCAATGGAGACACCCCCAGTCGGGGCAGCCGGAAAGGGGCGTTGTCCTGCTTGGCCGCTAGCCGGAAGCTGTGGCTGAAGCCGTGGTAGCTGTCCATGTCCACGTCCGGATGCTCCCAGAACTCTCCGGTCAGCCCGTACATGGCATCCACATCGGGCTTTCCGAAGAAGAGCTGCCACGGGGGAAGCCCGGAGAACCGCTCCACCAGCCTGGCGGCGGTCTCAGGCGAAGCCGCCTGAGACCTGGCCGAACGCTCCAGGCGCTCCTCCAGCGTCAGGAGCATCCTTTCCCCGCCCCTCATGGCTCTCCTCTTCCGGGGTCTGTCTTGGCTCCTGCCCTCCTCCTCCGCCCCATGGATTCTATCAGGCCGCGGTAGGCATCGTCCTGATCCAGCTCATACTTCTGCACCCTGCGGGGCTCGCTGCCCCTCTCGAAGAGGAACATGGTGTCCAGGGGCAGGTTCAGAACCGTGGAGACCTGGCAGTTGAACTTCTCGGCGAAGTACCGGGCTGTCTGGGTGTCCGTCCCGCCCAGGTACAGGCAGTGGTCGCAGTTGTTGATGATGGTCTGAGCCTTGGCGTGGCCGTAGAGACCCTCCAGCTGGGACAGGCTCTGGATGACTATGCTGACATAGATCTCCCGGGAGCGGATTACCGATATGATATTATCAAAATTCGGAATCACGGTGTTGGTGCTGAAGTCGTCCAGGATGAAGCGTACCGGAATGGGGAGACGGCTGTCCAAATGCCTGTCGGCGGCGGTGATGAGGTACTGCAGCGCCTGGGTGTAGAAGAGGTTTATCAGGGCATCCTGGCTGCGGTCGGAGTCGCTGACGGACAGGAACAGCGCCGTCTTGTCCTTCAGGAAGGCGTCCATGTCCACCTGCTGCTTCATGCAGAACATCCGCTTCACACCGGAATAGGTGACCACATTCAGGTGCTGCGCCAGGACTCCCTTGATGCTGGCGTCCATCTTCTCCGCCACTGCGTTCTGCCGGATCATCCCGATCTTGCGCGCGAAGGCGCTGTCGGGATGGACGGTGCATTCCTCCTCTATCATGTTTTCCAGCGCGGGTGTCCCCATCTTTGAAAGGAAAGTGTACACTTCGTACAGGTTATGCTGCTCCTGGGGCAGCAGGTTCAGGACGAAGAGGATGATTGCCTCCAGGTACATCTGTGCCGCCTCATCCCAGAAGGGCTCCTTGCTGTTGGTGCACGGGCAGATGGCCTGTGCCACCTTCTTCACGTCCTGTTCGCTGTAGTAGTCGCCGTTCCGGTGGAGCTCCACGTCCCGGCACTTCCGGATGTAGGCCAGGGGATTGTAGCCCCACGGCGTGTACGCCACCTCTGTGAAGTCCAGGTACATGACTGTGTAGCCCTTTTTCCTCAGGTGCTCCCCGTACAGCCGGTAGAGGTTCCCCTTGGTGTCGGCCACAATCAGGCTGTCCTGGGCATGGAGGAGGTTGGGCACCACATAGCCCCTGGTCTTGCCGCTTCCGGAGGGGCCCACCAGCAGGTCGTTGTTGTTGCGCCCCGTGACCCAGGTGTCATTGCTGACGAGGACGTTCTTCGCGAGGATACGTTTGGTCTTGATGTTGTTGTACATTCTTTTCCCTCCTGTTTTTAGTTCCGCGTCTGCCCGCCCAGCACCCGGACATGGGCGGGGCTGGACGGGGCGGTCGCTGTTTTAAGTTAGCTATTGATATTTCTCAGCCTGATGAATTATAGTTCCGCGTCTGCCCCGGCCAGCACCCGGACATGGGCTGGTACTGGACGGGGCGGACTGGACTGTTTTAGGGTTCTATCCTATGGGAATCCTCAGGCGGCATATCACACGGCTTTTCGGGGCTCCTTTGGAGCGGTTCCCCCGCTGTTGCGGCTGCCCTCCTGCCCCGCTGCCAGAGGTGATTCCTGAAATTCCCGGTGCCTGTTGGTTTTGTATCTGGCCTTCCAACGCCCGTGCCTGTGGTCTGCGGCCGCGGCATCCCTCCGGCGGCTACCCTGAGATGCCGTGCCGCCCCCTGGCTGCTGCGGGGTCATTTGTCCTGCCCAAGGCTCGTGATGATTCTGTCCGCAAGGCCGAAGCTGACGGCCTCCTCCGCCCGGAAGAAGCTGGCGCTGGCGGTCTTGGCCAGGACTTCCTCTATGGTCTTGCCGGAGTGTTCCGCGATGACCCTGGCGATGATCTGCCTGGTCTCCATCAGGTCGTCGCTGACCGCCTTCAGCTTCAGGGCGCTGCCGCCGGTCTGGAGGATCAGCGGGTCGTGGATCATGAGGCGGCTGTGGGGCAGCATGTCGCGCTCGGCGCCTGAGACGAAGAGCAGGGCAGCCATGGAGGCCGCCAGCCCCATGCAGACTGTCCGGATGGGGCAGCTCACCGCCTGCATCACGTCATAGAGCGCCATGCCGCTGTCCACGCTGCCACCGGGGCTGTTGATGTACAGGGTGACGGGGGCCTCCGGATCTTCACGCTGCAGGTAGCGCAGTTGGCGGATCAGGGCGTTCACAGAGGCCGCGTCCACCTCCCCCACCAGCTCCACTTCCCGGTGGGACAGCATCTCGTCCTGGATGGGGATGAAGTGGTAGCCGTGGGATGATTCTTTGACGATCCTTGCTTCGTTTGGGTTGTACATGTGGGGTCTCCTTTCCTTTCTCCACAGATTCCGGTTCTCGGGGAACCTGCCTTACAGTGGACAGTATAGCAGGCTCGCTGCTTGCTTTTCGTAATTTTTACGGTCATGGATGCTTTTGGGGCGGACTCCCTTATCTGCAGATTGGGATATACAAACAGGATGGGGTGTAGGGTAGCGTTTTTCCTCTGGAACCCAAAAGTGTGGAAATTGGACACAAAAAACCAATCTAACAAAACGGCATCGCACTCCTATGGGTACAAGAATACGATGTGGTTTCATTAAACTGGTTTTTTCCTGTTCTTATTCCTTCCGCTCTCAAAAACTTTTGAAAGCGTATATGTCATGCGTAAACTGCTTGTGAAATGCAGCAGGGAAGAAGGAATCTAAATCCTGGTCAGCCCGGACAATGACATCCCCCTTTCCATGGGAATGACCTCCTGGGCGATAGCAGGGGATTCCTGTCACGGGAGATGACGAACTGCACAATGTCTGCTGCTCTATGCTGAATGCACTTTCGCCTTCCCTCATGCCTTACAGATATTTCTTTGATTCCTCCGGGCTCAGGTCGTACTGCTCCTGAATCTGGGCTTGGATGGCCTGGGGAGGGATGTTCATTTTTTCAGAATGGACACTGTCCCTCTGATGCCTTTTTCCATACCTTTCTCCAGTCCTTCTTCCAACCCTTCATTCCTTATCGTCTTCGCTTCGTACTCCAACACTTTCCCACCCATGACAGATTTCACCCCTTTCCTGACTGCGTCATACTTCTTCGCTATATGCTCCAGAACTTTATTCGACATATCGATGATCGTGCATCTCATATATTCGCTGATGCTTCCCTGGTCAGAAGCGCTTCCAGCCTGTCCTTAATCTGCTCATATTCCCCTTTCATATTCCCAGCTCTGTCTCGTTCCGCTCATCCTGTGCCAACGGCACTGCCATCGGCACCTGTCCAATCTTCTTTGCCCCGCTGCCGTCGGTCTTCATCCGGTAGAAGGGATGGGGCTTGCCCCCTATGTATACTTCCGCTATGATTTCGTCACCGCCGATTTCATAGATCAGTGCCAGATACGGGATTCGGCTCTCCCGGATTTCCTGTTCCTCTTCCGGATAGCGGTATGTAAAAATTGTCTCTTTCCCGGTTCCCTCCGGCGCGATCCTGTTCAGCCTGACTCCCACCGTATCCTCTTCCTCCGCTGTCTGCGCCTCCCCGTCCTGTGCTGTTCTGTATTTGACAGGTTCCACGATATCGGTGGCATAGTAGATTTTCCCTTCGTAAAGCTCAGGCTGGTTGATGGCATCTTCTTCCTGTGCCAGCACGGACAATGTCCTGTCCTCCCAGCGGTACATGGCCAGGTAAGAAAGACCGCTTTCCCCATTGGAAAAAGAGTAAAGGGCGCAGTCCTCATCGCAATACTCCAGATATGCCTCCCCCGGGCGCTCTACCTGCTCTTCCGAAAGCTCCACTCCCGCCGCGCAGGTCACGGATGCCACTTCCCAGTCCGTCACCCGGTCTTTGGCGAGCCACCAGCGGTTTCCGGCCTGCTCCAGCGTCAGCGGCTCATCCAGGGGCAGCTCGTATTCCAGGTCGTATTTTTCACTGTCCCAGTCTTCCACGCCTTCCCAGTTTTCCTCCATGTCGCTGAATTCAGAGCTTCGCTCTTTCCGGATTCCCTTGCCGCTGTCCCAGTCGTCTCTGCTGTAGGATGTGATATAACTTCCGTATCCGTAGATGGTCTCCGATGCTGTCAGATACCAGGCGCCGCCGCGGTAGGTATATGTGTAGTCTTCTGACCATCTCCACGCGCTGCCCCCGTATGCGTGGGTGGTGAAGGACGCGCCCTCTGCGGTCAGCGGCTCATAGGGATCCCCGAAGACGCCGCCTTCCGCTCTTGTCCGTATCAGGTTGATATCCTGAAAATCCAGACGGTATCCTTCCGCTCCGTCACCTGCTGCGGCAAACAGGATTCTGGGGGCATCCTGGTATGTCCAGCCCTCTTCCCCCTCTATGCCGGCAGCTTCCAGTACGCCTACATAATCAGGGATTCCGTCCTGGTTGAAATCCAGTTCCACGCTGTCTATGAGCGCCCAGCCCTCCGGCGCGAAAGCGGCCAGGTTACTGGCTTTCGCGGGGAGCTGCGGCGTCTCCCCGGGAACGGATTCCTTCCCAGAAGCGGGGGCTTTCCCGGGAACAGATCCCTCACCGGAAGCGGGGGCTTCCCCGGGAACAGCTCCCTCACCAGAAGCGAATCCCTCCTTGCCGCCGGTTCCGGCTCCCTTCTGCTCTGGCCTTTCGTCCGCCCCGCCTGGAAGCCCCTCCGGGGACGCAGTATCCGCTTCCGTTTCTGCCGTACCGTTCCCGGCTCCCCTGTCCGTTCCTGCGTTCGCCGTACCGCCCTCTGCCCTGCCGTTCTTTGCCGTACCGCCCTCTGCCATGCCGCTTTCAACCCCATCTGTTTCTCCGGCGCCTGATGCCGCTTCCGCTGCGGCACCGCTCCCCGCGCCTTCCCTGTCAGACCCGGCGCCCTTTCCGCAGCTTATGAAAGAAGCGGTTCCTAACCCGATTATGATCCACAAAAAGATACGTTTCCGTTTATGATACATAGGTTCTCTCCTACCAAATATCTCACAGAGACATGGTTTTCATTTTTTTAAGTCTAATACCTGCCTAATCAGACTTCGCGTCGCTTCGGTATCCGTATCTTCAAAGAATTTTAACGCATACTGTTCGGATGACCATTTTCTGTTGGAAATATCATAGATGAATCCATTGTCGTCATTCAGCTGTCCCAGTTTGGCATTCAACACGATTTCTATCCAGTTGCTCTTTGGCCACAATGATACGGTATTTCGTTTTCCGGTTTTGTAGGCCACATAGTTCAGCCGCGGTGCTTCCTCTAATGTAGGATCAATGGACAAAATGATGTTCTTCAGCTTCTCATAAAGGCCTCTGATTGCAGAGCGCTGCGGGAACAATGCCTCCACAGAGTATTCAGAGTCATTCTGGGCATCCTGTCCTGACGGATTTGCTTCGTTTCGTTTCAGTTTATCCGTCCGGCCATGCATCTGGGCAATCGCAAAGAGCATATCATACGCATCCCAGGGAAGCATTTCAAAGAACTCTCTGTTGGGAGATATCCTTAAGCCCGGGTTGAGATTTGTAATCAAATCATGCAACAGCTTATCCGGATCCTTGACGCCATGGATTCTGGGAATCTCATAGGTGCAATATATTTCATACGGAAGCGGAACCGCTGTCCCGGACAGTTCTTTGACCCTCTTATCCACATCTTCGGCATATCCGATTTTAATCCAGTTATCTCTGTGAAAGCTCTCGTTAGTGAGAACGTATATGTAGCCTGATTTTTCCATGGCGGATTCTCCCCGTTCACGCGCAAGCATGGTTCATCTGTTGTCAATCCCTGTTTCCTCTATAAAAATCCTCTCGGAATCTACAGGACACATATCACGCGGCTTTTCGGAACACCTTTGGAGCGGTTCCCCCACTTTTCCAGGCGCCGTCCTGCCTTGATGCCTGATTCTGCTTTCTGAAATTCCCAGAGCCTATTATAGATGCAATCCTTGCCAATTCCTGAAGTTGCCTTCGATGCACATGCTGTCATTTCTCTGTTCACATCTGTCTTCTGTAGGCTTTTTGCTTTTCGTTTAGTTTTCGTTTGCTTTTCTTTTGCTTTTGGTTTTTTTGTTTTCTTTTCGATATATCGTCTGCTTCCATTCGCTTCAATGAATATCCTTTGACGATACGGATCGAAGCGACGCGAGATTTGATCAAATATGTTCATAGACGCAATCCTTCAATATTTCCTGCAGCTCCCTGTCCATGAATCCATAATCGTCACTGATATTCAGGCAGACCATCTTTTTCTCCCCTACGATATCCGGATACTTCTCCCGGAGCCTTCGCACATGCTTCTTCTCCATGCAGAAAATGATATCTGCCCTTTTCAGCAATCCGGGAGTGACTTTTATCCTGGCGTTGGATTCCGTCCCGGCGGAAAATGCCCTGTGCCCATGATATCCGTCAAATATCTTCTCCGCCGTCAGGCTGCGCCTCTTGTTCTGGCTGCATATAAAAAGCAGATTCATCCGTCCTCCCCCGCAGAATCCCATTGTTCTCCCTGTATTTTTACTGCAAAAAGAAATGCTTCCACAATCCGTCAAAAGCCACCAGCGCCGCCAGAAAGCAGAGATTGCTCACCGTGAAGACCGCAAGATACGCCCCCTTGCCGGCGCTTTCCTCCTTTGCCACATATTTATAGGAAATCAGGCTGGCCATGGAGGCGATCAGCGTCCCCAATCCCCCCAGGTTCACACCCACCAAAAGCCGCCCATAATCCTCCGTAAAGCCCGACAGCAGAAGCGCGGCAGGCACATTGCTGATGACCTGGCTGGCAGCCACTCCGGCCACCACCTCCCTGCCGGCCACCGCATTCTGCAGGAAATCCCGGAAGGCCGGAATCCTCCCCACATTCCCGATGAACACAAAGAATCCCACAAACGTGAGCAGCAGCGGGTAATCCACCTTCGCCAACAGCTTCCTGTCCGTCAAAAGCACCGCCGCCAGCACAATCCCCAACACGGCCTGCCAGGGCAGCACATGAGCCACTGTCAGCAGGCACAGCAGAAACAGCGCCAGGTAGATCCAAAGCGAAGACATATTCGTCTTCTCTCGAAGATGTCCCGCCTCCCATCCCTGAAACTCTTCTGCCGGGGGCTTCCCCCCATCGGCGCAGCTTCCTCCCAAAAACACCCCCCAGGCCAGCAAAAGAAGCAGCGAGACCGCCGCATAGGGCAGCATCAGCCCGAGAAAGCTTCCCAGGGACATGCCTGCTCTGCCATAAAGGTATAAATTCTGAGGGTTGCCTATGGGCGTCAGCATGCTGCCCAGGTTGGCCGCTATGGTCTGCATGGCCACCAGCGGCAGCGCCAGCCTTTGTCCCGTCTTCCCGCCCGTCATGGCCAGCACGGTAAAGGTGAACGGCACGAACGTGATCAGCGCCACGTCATTTGTGATCAGCATGCTGGAGAAAAAGCTCAGCAGCATGAGCACCAGCACCAGGCTCCGGGCGCTTTTCACTTTCCCCAGAAGCCCCCTGGCAATCCATTCAAATACCCCTATCTTCTGCAGTCCGGCCATGACGCACATGAGACAGAACAGAATCGCCAATGTCCGCACGTCTATGTATTCCCCATACCCCCGATCCGGCGGCACGATGCAGGATGACAGAAGCGCCAACAGCAATGCCGCACAGAGCACCGCCTCTTTTTTCATGAAACCCAATACCTTTTCCATATGTCCTCTTTCCGTTTCTCTCACTGAAAATCACACACCGGCCTTTCTGCCGGTCTCCAGGATGCAAAATCTTGTCTCTTATTTTACCATGGTTCTTCCTTTTACTCAATGAAAAACAGGGATAGCCTGGAAATTGTTCCGAAATTCGTTACTGTTCACAGCTTCGCCGCTCACAGCAACATGATGCACACATACAGTGGAGTTCAAAGGCAGAATTCTATTGTCCTGAAGTGAGCAAAGTACGCTCATTTTGGCGCTTGCTGTCTCGTGATTTTCGTGCACAATGCGCACGAAAACACTTCGCGGAGGCACCTGCGAACAGTAACCGAAATTCACCATGGACGTGAAAAAATATCACTCGGCGCGTAGTTGCATCCTTTGGGCAAAAGGGGTACACTTATATCCAGAAGATGCGCAGCTTCCATAATCAGAAAAAGGAGAACAAAGAAATGAAATTACGCATCGGCGAAAACATCAAATCCCTTCGCAAAGCAAGGGACATCACCCAGGAAGCGCTGGCTGAGATGCTGGGAGTCTCCTGCCAGTCCGTCTCCCGCTGGGAGCTGGGCACCTGTTATCCTGACATGGAACTGCTGCCCGCCATCGCGGAAATATTCCAAAGCTCTGTGGACAGCCTGCTGGGTCTTGACGATAAGGCAGAGAAGGAGAAAGTCCAGGAATACCTTGGGCGTTTCCAGTCGGCGATCAGCAAAGGCCACATCCAGAAATGCATCGCCATCGCCCGGGAAGGGGTGGCGGAATATCCCAATCATTACGCCTTACTCAATAAGCTGATGTACGCACTCTTCGTATCCGGCGACGACAGCGGCAACATTCCCGAATGGAAAGAGAACCGGGAGAAATATGACGGGGAAATCATCGCCCTGGGGGAACGCATCCTAAAATACTGCCCTGACCAGGATATCCGCCTGGAAGCCACTGCCCGCCTGGCGTTCCAGCATATGGAGATGGGGCGGAAAGACATGGGCAGATCCATTTACGGGACGCTGCCCTCTAAGGATTCCTGCCGGGAAAACCATATCTGGTGGGCGCTTGAAGAGGGGGAGAAGCTTCCGTTCATCCGAAGCCAGATAAGGGAGGATTATGAGAGCCTCCGCAACTTTATCTGGCTGCTGGGCAGCTCCGGATGCGTCTCGGATCAGGAATCCCTTGTGGCTTTGGAAAAAGTGTTTGAACTGGAGCGCCTGATCTGTGACGGGAAGCTTCCGCCGGACAGCTGGGACACCGCCAGATTGCGCTTCGAATCGGCAAGGCTGCAAGGCAGGCTGGCACAAAGACAGGCCATGTACGAAGACTTGACAGCCGCGGCTCAGGCAGCCCGGGCTTTTGACGAAAGGCCGGAATCACATCGCTATGAAAGCGTCCTCTTGGGAACCATAGAAGAAAAAGCCCTGGATTTCGAGACAGCCGACTCCAGGCCGTTGAGGGAAATCATGAGGGAAAAATGGCTTTCTGACGCCGCCTTCGATGCCTATCGAGAGGAAGCGGATTTTCTGTCTATTTTGGCTTTCTTGCAGTAAATGGTTCATGGGACAGTGGGGGGGGATGTCCTTGGCGGCATCCCCCCACTGTCCCCCATCATCTATGCGCCTTGAATACCAGCCGCAGCCCATCGCCCTCCTGGCTCTTGCGGTATGCCCAGGCTCTTCTTGCGGAAGCTGCCAGGTCGATGACAAAAGCCATGCTGAAGATGACGGTTATGGCAATTTCTATTTCCATGGGAACCCGGCTGATCACCTTCTCCAGCATGGGCTGGGCAAAGCGGAATACCACAATGGCGCCGAAGCCGAACAGCACCGCATTCCTCAGGCATACCCTTCCCTTGATGTTGAAGCGCATATGGGAATAGTCCCACCATTTGGAACGGAACATCCTCTCCAGGATGCCGCCCACGATGTACTCCACCACGGAACAGAACACCACGCCGAATACAAACAAAACCACATAGGACTCTCTCACGCTGCTCAGAGCCACGGATCCGGCCACCATCCCCAGGCCGTAGATCGGGCAGAAGGGCATATGCAAAAACCCCCTGTTCTGAAATTCCCCCGCCTCTATCCGCATATCGACGCACTCCACCAGCCATCCCGCAAATCCCCAGAAAAAAAATGTCAAAAACAACTCATAAAATCCATACTCAAACGGCATTTTCCTTTTGCTCCTTTTCTTTCAGCATCCCATTTCAGTCTCACCATTTGATTTTACCATATATCTTGCTGACATGCTATTACAATTTTTAGAAACGCTCCCCTTTTCCGGTCAGATTTCCTTCCGGATCTTGAAATTTGAAACTTCCGCCAGGATGCCCCTCAGGAATACCGTGATATATTCCCTGCTTTCCTTGCCTGGTTTATGATTCAGCCCTACATCCGTTTTGCATGTAATGTTATCCAGACCCAGAGCCTTGACCAGTTCCTGGTACTTGTTCCATCTATCCGGCATGGCAGTCTCGCCAAACAATCGGTATACTTGCTGACGTTCTTCCTCTGTGTACGAATCATCATAGGGAACAGGATCGTTAAAATCCATATCACCCATATAGAAAAGCTGTCTCACCGCCTTGTAGCTGGCAAAGTCGAAACTGCAGTACGGATCCGTATTTCCCATGCCGTTAGGCCATATGAGGATTTCACCCTGATGCTCCTTCTGAGGCAGAGTAAAAGAATGCATATTGCCGCCGCCAATAGCCGCTAAAACGTACTGCGGGTGGAGCAATGTAAAGCGATGGGTAAATGCACCGCCTGAAGAGAATCCTTTGACTATCAATTTATCATAAATCGTGACTCCGGCATTGGAAAACGTCTTTTTATATCCTGAAACATGGCAATCAGCTGTAGGTCAGTCCTCTCGATGGAGGAATCCCTGACTGCCATGGCCTTGCTTGTAAGTGCGTGCGTAAAAATATTGGTATTGTTCTCTTTGTCCTCCGGGCGTGGGAAAAGGGGCATGATAATCGGACATTGTAATTCCTTTGCCAGGTGATGCGGAAATCCACTCCCTGACAATTCAAATAACGCTTTGTCGTATATAATTTCACATGCCCTGTCTATAGGCCCGACTTCACCCACTGACGGCCCCTCGACGATTAATACAGGTTTATCCCTCAGTTCAGGCGGTACATACATGAGATAGCCGAAGTTGAATCCCGCGTCCGAATCTGCAGAGCCTGTAAACAGAAAACCGTCAAGATTGCCCTTCCGGCCGAAACTCTCCTTCACGGAATCCTTATCCGCAATACAGTTAATGATTTCTTTGGCATCCATATCCCGCTTTCCTCCGTGGTTTTTTATATACATATACTAGCATTCTGAAAAACACATGTCAATCTCACATGTTCTTATTGCAAAAAATCAATAATAATAGTTGACAGAATAGAAAAGGATATGTATAATTTACACATGTTACAAATGTAGCGTACAAAAGAAAGGAAGAATAGAATGTGTACAAAAAACATTAAGATTTCTGACGCTGAACTTGAGGTAATGCGAATCCTTTGGCGGGAGAATCAGGCTTTATCGCTCAGCGATATCCGTACAGAGCTAAGCGAAAAAATGGGTTGGGAGACGTCTACGATTGCGACTTTTTTGAGAAGACTGCAGAAAAAGGGCGCTGTTTCGGTTCAAGAGAAAGAAGTCCATTATTATATGCCGAATATAACGAAAGAAGAATATACCGCCCTCAAGAAAAGGAGTCTGATAGATAAACTTTATGACGGGAGTACGAAGAACTTCGTCGCGGCTCTCTGTCAAGCTGGAGAACTCACAGAAGCGGACATCGATGAACTGAAGATGTACTTTCGAATGGGGGATAAGGATAAATGATTCCTTCTCATTATTTTTAAACCGATTATAAGAGATAGGCTTCCCAAGTCGTTCCAATATTATATGTGGTTTTCGGTGGTGATAGCTTTACTGCTGCCGGTCTCGCAGATTATATTGGGCTGTTATTTGTATATCTGTTTTGGACTCTTTCATATCCAGTGTTTTTTACTGTGATACCTTACCGTCCAAAGATTTCGCTCAACAATGCCTCATATTCTTCCATGGAAATCTTCTCATCGCGGTAGGTAAAATCGCTGTTTTCATCGTATGTACTCTCGGGCG
>OFHB01001366.1_pt1 | contig 14026 bp, 13 predicted proteins | sample 1521881 | NCBI WGS metagenome assembly OFHB01 (sample SAMEA3504090, study PRJEB24116) | mouse gut metagenome | biome: mouse gut; feature: mouse-associated habitat; material: faeces | place: Denmark | collected 2011
GTGGGGATTTGGCGGGGTAGATTGGGTGGGAACGATAAATGGGTGAAGGGATACAATTTTTTCTTTAATGTATCTTGTAAAATCTGTTCTGCCACAATCCCACGCCCAACTGCGCTTGGTGGCAGGCAGGTACGGAGATATGTTCACTGGATAGCTGTACCGCAATCTGATAAGGGCCAAAACCCTCTAACGTCATTCGGAATATCCGTAGGAGAGCCAGTCACTCAAAGGACTTGCAAAAATGCGATATGATAAAGAGCATAAGGACAGCCGAAGTACCCCGATTGAAAGGAGCGTATGCAGAGCCTTTTACAGAATGACGAGAAGATAACATGTCACTTGATGAAATTGCGGATTGCATTCCAGCATTGGCATTTGATGAATTAAAGAAGCTTGAAGCTGAGATTATGCAGTTAGCGTAATCGGCAAAACAATTTAAAAACAAAGTAGTAGCGTAAAGGCGTATGGAACAGTAAATTGTGAACCATGCGTCTTTTTTTGCGCCCAAAAGGAGCAACATGAGCGACAATATTAAAACTAACACCACAGGGCGGTTAACGCCCTGTCTGCAAAAGAAGATTGATGAGACGCCCTACTTAGTCGAGGTACATTTTTCATCTACGAGTACCCAAAGCGTAGAGGGCAAGTTAAAGAGTGTCATTCTCCATGACTTAGGGCATGGGAAACGGGGCAGACCGAGAAAAAGTAATGAAAAATGATGAATACGTCGGTTCCTTCCATTGTTTGTTGATCTAACTGCATTCCTGAATCAAAATGCCCCGAAATACTGTATCTATCAGAGTGAGAATGCTGTCATTTCAACAAAGCATGGAAAGAATCAATACGTCTTTGACAAGTAGCAACAGGCTGTGAAAAAAAGTATGCCTTTTTGCACAGCTCTCTATTATTACAATAACGAAATGTATTCATCGGAAAAACAAATAAACGGCACAATTTGTATACAAAAGTAACAAAAACAGACGCTTTTAAGCAAAAATTACTATAGCATACTTCATTTCCTTTTGCAATAGCCTGCGTGCAAAAAAGCATGATTTAATTCACGGATAAAATTCAGAAAAGCCTGATTTTATCAGCTTTTCCGGAGCAGGCGGCGCAGCGGCGGAGGCGGATGTGATGTGATGTGCGGTGCATGTGGGAGACGGATGTGATGTGGTGTGCAGCGCATGCGGGAGGCGGATGTTATGTGGTGTGCAGTGCATGTGGGGGACGGAAATGAGCCGGGGGCGGAAGCGCTTGTGACTAAACTGCTGTCCGGAAGCCCGGAGACGAGAGTTTTTCATCTGACCAGGAGCCGGAGGAAGAAATTCGGAGGGCAATGGCAGACCGTACAGGAGAAGCTGATTCCGGGCTATGTGTTTATTGAGACGGAACAGCCGGAGGAGGTCTACAGGGCATTGAAAAAAAGTTCCGGCCACAGGCTTTTGTTCGGAGATGATGATTATGTCACCACTCTGGGAGAGCAGGAAGCCGAATTTATGGGAAGCATCACGGACAGGGCCGGAGGAATCGGGATATCAAGGGTAAGTGTCGCAGGAAAGAACGAAGTCAGATACCTTACGGGACCGCTGATGCGGATTGGGCACCTGGTAAAGAAGGTGGATCTGCATAGGCGGATTGCGGAGGTGGAAGCTGATTTTATGGGAGAGAGACAAACCCTGTACCTTGGGATTGAGATTGCGGAATAAGCCCGGGAGACGGGGGGAAACAGCAGGGCACAGATAATGCCCCGGCAAAAGCAGTGAATCCATTTTATGGCTGGCGGGACGGGGGCTCAGAAGTGAGAAGAGCAGAGGCCATATCGATGGTTCAGATGCCTGCCTCGCAGGGTGTCCCGGAAGTGGGAAGGGCAGAGGCCATAGCTGATGGCTCGGATGCCTGCTTTGCAGGGAGTCTCAGAAGTGAGAAGAGCAGAGACCATAACCGATGGCTTAGATGCCTGCCTCGCAGGGTGTTCCAAAAGCGAGAAGGGCAGAGGGCAGGGGAGAGTCAGGGAGGTGGGATGAAATTTGAACGGAAACCTCTATGGATATGTGAGAAGCTCGGCGGACAGCCGGGATATTGAGAAGCAGATAATTGCGATCTGGGACTACGGTGTGGCGGCTGAGAATGTATATGTGGAAAAGAAAACAGCGGGTAACGATTCTGACACTGCCTATAATACCGTGGTGGACATGCTGAAAGAAAATGACACGCTTGTCATTGCTAGCCTGGATGTGCTCGGGGATGATTGCTATGAGCTGATGGACAGATGGAGATATATTACGATCACCAAAAGGGCCGGGATTATTGTGCTGGATCTTCCTCTGGCCAATACCGGAATCGAGGAGGAGGCTCTGGGGAAGGTGGTGGCAAGGATAACCCTGGGCGTGATGCAGCATTTTGACCAGTCAAGGCAGTATAAGAAGCAAAAGCAGGCGGAAGGGATCGCAGAAGCCCGCCGGCGGGGAGTCAGACTGGGGAGAAAGCCCAAGGATATTCCGAAGGGATTTGAGGAGGTGCGGCTGCAGTGGGACAGAGGCGAGATTTCGGCCAGACATGCGGCAAGTGCCCTTCATGTGGATCCGAATACGTTCCGGAAATGGGTGAGGGAGGGACAAAGCAGATAGAAGGGAAGACAGAAAACCGGGACGCCGTTCGGGAAGAGTTGCCCGAGAGCTGTTACAAATAAATGCAGAGCGGAACTTTTTGAATAAGGGAGAATCGAGAATGTGGTACGTGATGCAGGTTTATACCGGGACGGAGACAGAGATATGTGAGAAGTGCCGTAACAGGATCATGGAAGAAGGCGAAGATATTTTCGTGCCTCTTGCAGAACGAATGACAAAAGTCCGTGGGGAGCGGACACTGGTAACATCCAGGCTCTTCCCGGGCTATATTTTTGTGGAGACGAAGGAAATTGAAGCCTTCCATGCCCGCCTGCGTCAGATTAAGGCTATGACGAAAATATTGCGGATAGGCGACAGGATCGTTCCGATCCGGCCGGAGGAGGAAGAGAGGATCCGGTGTCTGTGCCGGGAGGGACATGTGGCCAGGTATTCGGAAGGATATATCAAAGGGGATACCTTGATTATAACAGAGGGAGCATTAAAGGATTTTAGCGGGAAGGTGAAGAAGATATTGAGGCATAAAAGGCTGATTGTGCTTGAGGTGCCATTACTGGGACAGATGGTGGAAGTGACGCTGGGATTGGGGATTGTAGCCAGAGAAGGGACGGAGGAAGTACGGGAGATCAGGGCGGAAGGGGCGTAAAGAGAGACGGGAGTGCAGGATAAGCCGGAGAGGAGCAGGATGTTTTGGAAAAAACTCCGGAAAGTAAAGACGAAAGTCGGGAGAGAAGTTGGGAAGTAAAGCTGAAATCCGGGTAGGCGGGGTCAAGCTGGAAGTAAAACCAAAGGCCGGGAGAGAGAAAAGTGAGGAGTAGCCACAAGTTCGATAAGAAAGCGAGGGGCAGTCGTAAGTCCGGTAGGAAAGTGAAGAGCAGCTGCTTCCGGTAAGAAAGCGAAAGGTTAGAAAGCAAATCAGGAAGTCAGATAGATTTGTTAGGAAAAACCAGATTTTAAGAAGCTAAAGATTCGCAGGAAATTAGTGATAGAGATAAATAAGTTTCGTTTACAGGAAACTGCCGGAAGCATCTGACGCGTTAAGCGCTGTGGGGAAGGCGGCGGACAGATTGGGGTTGTAGGGACCTAAGGCAAGAGAGGGTGCGTTGGGGTGGCGAAGCTATGGCTTTTTGCGGCCAAGTCAGGTTGGGCCGCTTCTTTTTTATTTCAGCAAAGTAACACAAATACGGCGATTTTCAATGGCAGCAATTTTGGAAAGGAGCCATTATTTTGATGAATTTTTGAAAGCTTGAGGGACGGACAGAATCGATGAATATTGCAGTAGCAGGAACGGGATACGTCGGATTATCTCTGGCAGTGCTGCTGTCACAGCACAACAAAGTGACGGCAGTAGATATTATTCCTGAGAAGGTAGAAAAATTGAATAATTACATTTCTCCAATTCAGGATGACTATATAGAAAAGTATCTGGCAGAGGCAAAAGCCGGAGTAAGGCATCTTGATCTGACAGCGGTTACGGATGGCGCGTCTGCATACAGAGATGCGGATTATGTTGTTATAGCGGCTCCGACAAATTATGATCCGCAGAAGAATTTTTTTGATTGTTCTGCGGTAGAGAGTGTTATTGATTTGGTGCTTAAGAGCAGTGAAAAGGCAATCATGATCATAAAGAGCACCATACCGGTGGGATATACCCTGAAAGCCAGAGAAAAATTCAAGACAGATCGGATTCTGTTCTCTCCTGAATTTTTGAGGGAAGGCAAGGCTCTCTATGACAATTTATATCCCAGCAGGATTATTGTGGGCAGTGATGCTGCCACAAGAGCAGCAGCTGAGGAGTTTGCGGCGCTGCTTGTAGAGGGAGCAAAAAAGGAGGATGCGGAGGTCCTTCATATGGGATTTACGGAGGCAGAGGCAGTGAAGCTCTTTGCAAATACGTATCTTGCATTGCGTGTCAGTTATTTCAATGAATTGGATACCTATGCGGAGATGAAAGGGCTGTCGACGGAGGATATTATCAAGGGAGTCAGTCTGGATCCGCGTATCGGGAATTATTATAACAATCCAAGCTTTGGCTACGGCGGATATTGTCTGCCTAAGGATACGAAGCAGCTTTTGGCTAATTATCAGGATGTTCCTGAGAATTTAATTGAGGCGATTGTGGAAAGCAATCGGACCAGGAAAGAATTTATCGCGGATCGGGTGCTGCAGAAAGCAGGATATTATACCTATTCTGATGGTCTGATTTATGACCGGACAAAAGAGAAAAAAGTCGTGGTGGGTGTCTACAGGCTCACAATGAAATCAAATAGTGATAACTTCCGCCAAAGTAGCATCCAGGGTGTAATGAAGCGCATCAAAGCAAAGGGGGCGACGGTTGTCATTTATGAACCGACGCTGGAGGGTGGGACAACCTTTTTCGGCAGCCTGGTTGTCAATGATATTGAGAGTTTTAAAAAGCAATGCGATGCCATTATAGCCAATCGGTATGATCTGGTACTGGATGATGTGCAGGATAAGGTTTATACGAGGGATCTGTTCCGAAGAGATTAATAGCTGAACAATGAGACCCGCAGGATGAAAGGATTGTGAGCATCGATATGAAGAGAAGAATAGACTTAAACGGTAAAAAAATACTTGTAACCGGAAGCCCGGGATTTATCGGCGCGAATCTTGTGTTACGTCTTTTGAGGGAGCTTTCGGCAGGTACAGTCATCGTCTCTCTTGACAATATGAATGCCTATTATGATGTGACGCTGAAGGGATGGCGTCTGGCTCAGATTGAAAAGACAGCTAAAGAGAGCATGGTAAGCCATGTTTTTGTAAAAGGGAGCATTGCTGACAGGGAGTTGGTGGATGCGCTTTTTGAAAAATATGCATTTGATGTAGTCGTTAATCTGGCGGCGCAGGCAGGAGTGAGGTATTCGATTGATCATCCTGATGTATATATTGAGTCTAACCTTATCGGTTTTTACAATCTGTTGGAAGCATGCAGGCGTCATCCTGTGGAGCATCTGATATATGCAAGCTCTTCCTCTGTCTACGGCGGAAATAAGAAGGTTCCGTTTTCGGTGGAGGACAAGGTTGATCATCCTGTAAGTCTATATGCAGCTACCAAGAAATCGGATGAATTAATCGCCCACGCGTACAGCAAGCTTTATAACATTCCGGCCACAGGGCTGAGATTTTTTACCGTATACGGACCGGCGGGAAGACCTGATATGTTCTACTATTCGGCCACACAGAAGCTGGCGGCGGGGAAGAAAATCCAGCTCTTTAATTATGGAAATATGAAAAGAGACTTTACCTATATTGATGATATTGTGGAGGGAATTGTCCGCGTCATGGGAGGCGCCCCGGAGAAAGCAGACGGTAAGGACGGACTTCCCATACCGCCATACGCAATCTATAACATCGGTGGCGGTCAGCCTGAAAATTTGCTGGATTATATTGCAACGCTGCAGGAGGAACTGGTACGTGTCGGAATCCTTCCGGAAGGTTATGATTTTGAAGGGCACAGGGAGCTGGTTGGCATGCAGGCAGGAGATGTGCCTGTCACATATGCCGATTCCAAGGCGTTGGAGGAAGATTTTGGATTTAAGCCCACGGTGGGCATTCGGACCGGACTGCGTGCTTTTGCCGAGTGGTATAAAGAGTATTATGGGCCGGATACGGAAAGAACATGAGCTATTTTGGGACAAGTTTACAGGAAACCGGAGACGCTTTAACAGGGGACGCAGTATGATAGATAGATTTTGGGGGATTTCGGGCATCGTTTTACTCGCCGCTTTCGGAATTCTGGGAATGACAGCTTGGCTGAAAAAGGGTGATTCCGTATACAAAAACGAACCGGAACAAAAGAACCCGTTGGAGGGCAGAAAAGTTGTATTTGCAGAGGATGGTAGAGACACTAAAAATGCGGATGGTGCGGAAGGTCACCTGGAAGCTGTCGGAGTTGCAGCGTATCGTCCGGGATTGTATGAAAGATTTGTGAAACGCTTAGTGGATATGAGCCTCTCGTTTTTTGGATTGCTTATATTGTCTCCGATTCTTCTTGTGATTGTGATTGCCATTCAGGTTGATGACCCGGGGCCGGTATTGTTTATCCAGAAAAGGGTTGGTAAAAACAAAAGGTATTTTAAGCTGCATAAATTTCGGACGATGAAAATGTCTACCCCACATGACGTACCTACCCATATGCTTCGGAATCCGGAACAGTATATCACAAGAGTGGGAAGATTCCTGCGCAGGCACAGCATGGATGAGCTGCCGCAGATATGGGACATTTTCCTGGGGAACATGAGCATAATAGGGCCCCGTCCGGCATTGTGGAATCAGGATCTGCTTACTGCGGAGCGAGATAAATATGGAGCAAATGATGTAAAGCCCGGGTTGACCGGGTGGGCACAGATCAATGGCCGGGACGAACTGGAAATTGCGGATAAGGCGAAGCTGGATGGGGAGTATGTAAAGCGGATTGGATTGTTTTTTGATTGCAGATGTTTTATCGGAACCTTCATCAGCGTGTTGAGATCAGACGGCGTCGTAGAAGGAGGCACCGGTATGCTGCACGGGCCTGTCCGTCCCAATGATGGGAGTACGGCCTATGATGAAGATGATTATCAGGTGAAGAAATGAAAAAGGTGCTTATTACGGGAGCAAATTCATATATAGGTACATGCTTTGAACGGTATGCGGACGAGCACTATGGTTCAGAACTGTCAACTACAACGGTTGATATGATTGATGGATCGTGGAGAGAGAAAGATTTTTCTTCCTTTGATATTGTCTATCACGTTGCGGGGATTGCACATAACCATGTGGGAAATGTATCGGAAGAAGTTAAGTCGAAATACTATGCCATTAACACCGATTTAGCGATTGAAACCGCAAAAAAGGCCAAAAAATCCGGTGTAGGACAGTTTGTTTTTATGTCTTCGGCCATTATTTATGGGGATTCCGCTTCCTATGGGAAACGGAAAGTCATTACAGGAGATACGGAGCCTTCGCCTTCAAATTTTTATGGGGATTCTAAGTGGCAGGCAGACAAGGGGATACGCGAATTGGGTGAAAAGTCATTTTTGGTTACGACAATTCGCCCGCCGATGATTTATGGAAAGGGCAGCAGGGGGAACTATCCAACACTCGCAAGGATGGCAGGAAAGCTTCCGTTTTTCCCTGATATCAAGAATGAGAGATCAATGCTTTATATTGAGAATCTGTGCGAGTTCTTATGTCAGGTTATGATAAGGGGGGAGGATGGAATCTTTTTCCCTCAAAATACGGAATACGTCAGTACATCGGAAATGGTTAAGATGGTTGCCAAAGTGAAGGGACATAGGATTTTGGTATCCAGGGTGTGGAACTGGGCCGTAGCATTAGCTGCACATATTCCGGGAAAGCCTGCTGAATTAGTGAAGAAGGCTTTTGGAAATTTGGTATATGATCAGTCAATGAGCAGGTATGGGTTTCAATATCGGATGATAGATTTAGAGGAGAGTATTGAAAGGACGGAAGGGTAGATGAAGAAAATATTATTTCTCGTCAATCACGATGTGGTTATATATAATTTCCGTCTTGAGATTGTCGAGAGATTTATAAAGGATGGCCATGAAGTACATATCAGTTCGCCTTACGGGGAGCGGATTGATGATTTAGTCGGTCTTGGGGCTGTTTATCATGAAATCAAAATGGATCGTCATGGCCTGAATCCAAAGGAAGAACTTCGGATTCTGAACTGTTATAAGAGGCTGATGAGAGAAGTAAAGCCGGATATTTGCCTGGGCTTCACAATAAAGCCGAATATCTATGGAGCCATAGCGGCGGGAAAGAATAAAATACCGTTTGTGGCGAATATCACGGGACTGGGTACGGCAGTAGAAAATCCGGGAATCAAACAGAAGATTTTTATTCTTTTATACAAATATGCTTTCAGGAAGGTTCAGAAGGTTTTCTATCAAAATGAAGAGAACAGGCAATTTTTTATCAGAAATAAAATTGCAACAGACAGAGGTGAACTCCTGCCTGGTTCAGGAGTAAATCTCGAGCGGTATCCCTATCGGGATTATCCGGAGGACGGCGTGATCCGGTTTGCTTTTATAAGCCGGATTATGAAGGAAAAGGGGATTGACCAATATCTTGAAGCTGCACAGGTTATCAAGAAGAAGTATGATAAGGTTGAATTTCACGTCTGTGGATTCTGCGAGTCCGAGTATGACGGGAAATTGCAGGAAATGCATGATAAGGAGATTGTCCATTATCATGGCATGATTCGGGATGTGGCGGGGTTTATGGGAAATATGCATTGCATTATCCATCCTACTTATTATCCGGAAGGGATCAGCAATGTCTTGCTTGAAGCATGCGCTACAGGCCGTCCGATTATAACGACGGATCGAAGCGGGTGCCGCGAGGTGGTTGAGAACGGAATGAATGGTTATATGATTCCGCAGAGGGATAGTGCTGCTTTAGGGGAGGCTATAGAGACATTTTTGGCGTTGAACTGGGAGCAGAAAAGGAGCATGGGGGTTAAGGCGAGAGAAACTGTGGAAGCTTTGTTTGACCGACAGATTGTTGTGGAAAAGTATATAGCGGAGCTTGCCGGGAGAACAGGGAAATAATGATGGAGATTACAAAATCTGTCTGTTTATTGACAGAAGGGCTAAAGGATAAGTAATGGATAAAGAAATTTTTGTATATGTCGGCGGTTTTGAAATGCCGGATAAAAATGCGGCGGCCCATAGGGTGACCAATATTGGAAACATATTGAGAAGAAACGGGAAAATAGTTATCTACATCGGGGCGGACAGAAATAGGAGCGTACGGACAGAGATACTTACATCAAGACAGGAATTTAATGGATTTGAATGTTATGCGGTGGGATATCCCCAAAGTCATAGTGAATGGATTTCTTATTTATCAAGCGCAAAGAAGTATATTAAAGTCATTGAATCATTAAATTGCGTCAAAGGGGTAATATTTTATAATTTCCCTTCACTTGCTATGAGGAATCTTTATTTATATTGCAGAAAACATGGTATTAAATGCTACGCTGATGTTACAGAGTGGTATTCCGGCAAGGGGCAGGGGCTGTTATGGGGAGTGATAAAAAGTGCAGATTCCTGGTACCGGATGCATGTCATGCATAAGAAAATGGATGGCATGATTGTGATCAGCCAGTATCTGGAAAATTATTACAGAAAATGCAGAAATGTTGTCCGAATTCCGGTATTGGCTGACTTAGATGATCCTAAGTGGGAGAATCATTATGATAAATCTACAGATGAATTAAAGCTTGTATATGCAGGTTGGCCGAAAAAGAAGGACAGAATTGATTATTTAATAGAAGCACTGATGGATGTGAAACGTCCATATCATTTGGACGTTGTCGGGATTACCAGAGAGCAATACCTGACAATGTATCCACAGCATAAGGAATGGCTTGAGGGGAATGAAAAGGTGACCTTTCAGGGCAGGATAAGTCATACAGAGGCTTTGGAGTATGTAAAGAAAGCAAATTACAGCTGCTTTTTTCGGCCAGATGACAGAGTTTCAAAAGCGGGGTTTCCGACTAAGTTTGTAGAGGCAGTATGCTGCGGGACACCGGTTATTATGAATGATACGAGTGATCTGAAAATGTTTGTATGCAAAGGTAAAAACGGAATATGTATACAAAATAATAGCATTGAATTGATTAGAGACATAATAGAAAGTATTGAGTATGTGCTTGAGACAGATGCAAGTATGTTTGACTGTAATGAGTATGAGGATATTGTTTTTAACTTTTTAAACGAGGATGACAATGAAAATAAATAGAAGATTGTTAGAAAGATATTGTTCCCTTGTCACTATATTGACTCCATTCTTAATGATGTATTATGTAGGATTATCAACAACAACATTTTTGGATGTAGCAATATTGTTAGGATATGCGGGAATTTTATGTACGGAAAAGACAAGCTTGCGGATAGATGAGTTTAAATTGGCCATCATTGTATTTTGCGGATATATATTCGTAAATTATTGTACTAACATTTTTTTTCAGACATTTTCTGTATTTGGGGTATTGCTGAGAACTGTAAGATTTTTAGTTTATTTAAGTTGGCCTGTTTTAATTTGTGGCAAATTTTTTGACGAGAAATTTACATTTACATGTTACAAGTACATTTGTATCTTTGCAACAGGCTTTCTTTTGTTACAATATATTTTTTTAAAATTTCTTAATATTTCGCTGCCAGGGTATATTCCTTTTTTTACTTTATCAAGACCGGAACTGAAAGAATTTACTGAGTCGCTTTATATGAGCAGTTTTGCAAGACCCAGATCAATCTTTGCAGAGCCGTCTCAGTTTGGAATTTATGTTACGGGATATTTATGTATTCAGTTATTAAAAAATAAAAAATCATTCCATATACCGCTTTATTTGTTTTTGGCGTTTGGGTTAATGTTATCCGGTTCAACTACGTCATATTTTGGCTTGGGATTGAGCCTGCTGATTATTGCGTGTAATTTTTTTAAAAGTATAAAATTTAGAATACCTTTAAAAAGGGTGCTTTGGTATTGGAGCGGTTTAGTGCTCGTTTTATTAGCAGTGTTTACTCAATTTAACAGGATTATAGCTATAGTCGATAAAGCAATAGTAAGAATGCCTACATCATTCCGGAATAGATTAGGGGGATATAAACTCTTGAATGATTTTTTTACTGATCAGCCATTGTTTTCAATCTTATTTGGGATTGGAATGGATGTCGATGTTCTGAATAATGTTGTATGGACATCCAGTATTGTAAAAATTGTGTTTTATTTTGGAATTGTAGGAACAGGTTTGCTGATAGGAATAATTATTATGGGAATCTTTAAATTGGAAGTTCCCAACAGGAGATTGTTGTTGATAATTGTATTCTTGGGTTTTTTTACGGAAGTATTGGTGAGTAGTTGGCTTGTGCTTTTTTTGCCGTTTATGTATTCTTGCGAAAGGCATAATATGATTTTTTATAAGAAAGAGTATGTTCCTGAACCAGTTCAGTGTCAGAACAATTGAAGGGTATTAAGGAGAGTATCGATGAAAGATTATATCTTATCAGTAGTTATTCCTACTAAAAATCGTCAAAAGTATGCATTAAGTGCTGCTAAAGAGGTAAGCGCATTACATAGAGAAAAAATACAGGTAGTAGTACATGATAATAGTAATAATAATTCCCTGGAACAGATGATAAAGAATGAAAATCTACAAAATGTGACATATATATATTGTGCAGATAGTTTATCTGGAGTAGAAAATTTTAACCGGTCACTGGAATATGTGAAGGGTGAGTATGTTTGTATGATAGGCGATGATGACGGCGTACTACCGGAAATCGTTAAGTGTGTGGAGTGGATGAAGGATAAAAATATTGATGCAGTAAAGGCTGTGCGAAGTATTGTATATCATTGGCCAGGAAATTCAAGTAATCTTTCAGCAATGTTGAGAATATATGGGAATCATGATGTCTGTCATAAAATGGATACAATGGCTGCTGTCATACAGTTATTAAAGAACGGAGGGCAGAATTATTCAAAATATGATCTAGCTGTGAGCTATCATGGAATTGTAAAAAAAGCATGCTTGGATGCAGTGAAAAGACAAACTGGTAAATACTTTGATGGAGTATCACCAGATATATACAGCGCAGTATGTTTAAGTTTGCTCAAAGACTTGAAAGCATACTATATAAATAAGCCTATTCTTATTTCAGGAATCTGCCCCAAAAGCACAAGTGCTGACAGTGCTGAAGGAAAGCATTTTGGAAAATTAGAGGATATCGATCATCTTTGTGATATGAAAACATATAATTGGGATCAAGTGGTTCCTTACATTTATAGTGTTGAAACTGTCTGGGCAGAAACTGCATTAAAAGCGTTGGAACAGATGGGGAGACAAGATTTGAAAAATTATTTTAACCGACGATATTTAATAAATTTGTTATATCAAAATAATTGTCAACATTATAAAGAATTAAATGAAATTCTGGGAAATAATTATGACCTAAGTAAAGATATAAAGAAAATAACATTTAAACGAAGATGTCGAAAGCTACTTTCATTATTGCACATAAATATGCGAGAGTTCTTTAAAATTGATACAATATATAATGAAGTGCAGAATATACAGCAGGCCTATGAACTATCGTTAAAGCATGTAAAAAACGAGGAATACAGGATTGAATAAAAATGTAACGATTAATATTTTTGCCAATTTTTTAGGGAAAATAATTACCATGCTTTCCACGTATCTTTTTTTACCGATTTATTTGAAATATTTGGGTGGAGAGTTATACGGCGTAGTTAGTTTTTACGCTACATTGCAAAGTGCAATGCTTATTTTAGGGATGGGCCTCACTTCTACATTAAGAAAAGAATTCGCGGTAGAAGGCGATTCTGAGAGAAAATATAAATTGCTGAGAGCAGTGGAGTATATATATTTTTTGGTAATGTTTATCATTATAGGAATATGCTTTGGGTTTGCGGGTTCTGTTATTATTAAATATATTAATCTTGGTAATTTAAATGCGGGTGAGATAAAATTTGCTATAGGGCTTATGGGAATATCTATTGCCTTTCACCTTCTATCAAATTTATATAGTGGGTGTCTTCTTGGTGTAGGAAAACAGGTAAGAGCCAATATATGGCAAACATTGTGGGCAATTGGAAGAGCCGGCAGTGCTGTATTGGTCATAATTTATATAGACGTAAATATTATACTGTTTTTTTCTGCACAGATTATTGTTGATATTATATATGTTATTATTCTGCGTCTGGATATTTATTTTTATCTGAAGAAAAATAGTTTTAGAAAGTATCGATTTAAACTGGGTGATTTTAAAATAATTCAAAGTATTATTCCATATACAAGTGGTTTGCTGGGAATTTCTATAATTTCTATGTTGAATACTCAGTTGGATAAAGTATTGGTACTTGAGAAATTCGATTTTGCTACATTAGGTATCTATAATACGGCTTCTACGCTTGCGCAGATTCCTAATAGTATTGTCACGATATTAATGGTTGCAATCTACAATGAGTTGATTAGTTCATATGCAAGTGGAGATAGAGAGAGATATGCAAGGGTATACATAGAATATTATCAGAAAGTATATTCTTTTTTAATATCCGTTGTAGTATTTATGGGGGCATTTTCTGTTCAAATACGACAAGTGTGGACAAAGAATGAACAGATGGCTTTAAGTGCAGCGGCAATTTCTGGAATTTTGTTGGTAGGAAATATGTTTTTGGGGATGCAGCAGGTTCCATATTATTTTTTGTTGGCAGCAGGAAGAACCCGTTATAATAATATAATGGGAGTTATTTCTTGTTTGATCAATATAGTGGTTACACCTATTATGGTATTGAAAGGAGGCTTATTTGGGGCTGGGATGATGTATATGCTGTTGAGGGCAGCAGAATTT
>OFHB01001370.1_pt1 | contig 14006 bp, 10 predicted proteins | sample 1521881 | NCBI WGS metagenome assembly OFHB01 (sample SAMEA3504090, study PRJEB24116) | mouse gut metagenome | biome: mouse gut; feature: mouse-associated habitat; material: faeces | place: Denmark | collected 2011
CGTCCGGGCTGACGCGTCCTTCGCCGTCCACGCCAAGATAAGTGACCTCGCAGCCGTTTTTTTCCAGCCATTCACAGGTGTGAAGCACGGCGTGATGTTCGATGGCGCTTGTGATAATATGTTTTCCTTTTCCGGCATATGCCTCCGCCGCGGCTTTGAGCGCCCAGTTGTCCGATTCGCTGCCGCCGGCAGTGAAGTATATTTCTTCGGGTCTGGCGCCGATAAGTTCAGCTACGGCAGCTCTTGCCCCTCTTACCGCTTTTGCGCCCTCGCCCGCGAAAGAATAGACTGCGTTCGGGTTGCCGTATATTTCCGTAAAATAAGGCAGCATCGCGTCGAGCACCACGGGGCTCACCTGCGTTGTCGCCGCATTGTCCAGATAAACTGGTGTTTTCATGATTTCCTCCATTTCTGCCATTCTGTCTATTTCCTGGCAATTTGATAGGACATGTATATTATACACGTTTCACGTGGATTGTCAAGAGGCGTGCCGATTCCTCCTTGTAAAATCTTCCTCAAGGCGTTAGAATAGAGAGAAATACGTAAAAGGATGGTTACGCTATGAAAATCAGAAAGTCACCTGACAGAAATATTTTGTCCTCGCTTGTACTTGTACTGATTATCACAGGCTGTCTGATTGCAAGTACTGTTCTGGTGAACCGCATTTCTCCCGGTCATCACGATGACGGAACCGGGGAGGGTGCTCTCACGGAGGAGGAGAACGCCGCCTATGAGCAGGCCGTACACACACGGAGGGTGCTCCACGGGATCGGCGTGGCTGAGCTTGCCGTGCTTCTGGTGTATTTCACAGGGGTACTGACAAGAGTGCGCAAACGGACGGCACAGCAGGAGCATCAGCTCGCGCAGACGCTTTATATGTATGATGTCCAGCAGACTCTGTTTGATGCACACAGAATGCCCTCGCTGATTACCAGCGCGCTGCGGAAGGTTGCGGAAAATCTGACTGCCGAGACGGCTTTTCTGTTTCATTTCAGCGGAAACACCGTTCAGGAACTTTATATATGGCCGGAACCGGAGCGGGAATACAAAAATCTTCCCAAAATGAACGATTTCCGCCGTATTCTCCCGCAGATTACGGGGCGCCTTCAGGAAGGAAAGAGCAGTCTGATCTATCCCGCCGACCGGCGTGATATGCTGGATGAGAAGGAGCGCGGCGTGCTGGCGCGGCAGTCCATCGGAAGTCTGATGCTCGTGCCTGTACTGGATTCTAACGGAAGAATTACCTGTGTGCTTGGCGGCATTAATTTAAAGCACCGCTGGACGGGCGCGGAACCTCTTGAGTGTGTCGCAAGGGATTTTCAGATGGCCCTGACCAATATAAGCTATTACCGTCTGATACATGAGATGGGCATGCTGGACGCCCTGACAGGTCTGAAAAACAGGAACTGTTACGAGCATTCGCTGAAAAGATATGATGAGCTGGAAAATACGGCCCTCTGCTGCCTGTACATAGATGCCAACGGACTGCATGAACTGAACAACCATCTGGGCCATGCGGCCGGGGATGAAATGCTGATGTATGTCAGCAATGCGCTGCGGACGACATTCGGCGATGATGATACCTACCGCATCGGCGGAGACGAGTTTGTGGCATTCTGCTGCGGCTGCCCGCCCGACGCGGTGGAAGAGCGCGTCAGAAGGTTTCAGGAAGTGCTGGAGAGCAGAACGTATCACGTCTCCATCGGGCAGGCGTGGAGAGAAGGGGCGGAACCTGTCGCAGCCGTGATATCCGGCGCGGAGAGGGAGATGTACAGTGAAAAGCAGCGTTACTACCAGGAAAAGGGGGACGTATCCAAGGCAAGGCAGATGAATCAGAAGCTGGAACAGATTCTGCTGGAGAAGAAGGACGCTGATACATTTCTTTCCATTATATCGAGTTATTTTGCGGGAGCCTATGTTGTGGATTTTTCCACGGACCAGACAAGAGCGCTCTGCAAGACGCCGTGTTTTATGGAATATCTGGAACAGAATCATTACCGGTTCAGCGGGTCCATGGAACAGTACATTGATGCTTATGTGTCCCCTGGGGACAGAGAGATGCTGCGGGCTTTCCTGGATTACGGGACGATCGAGCGGGAGCTGCTCGACGGGAAAGTTCCGGAGTGCCGCTACCGGAAGAAGGACGGTACAGTGCTTACGCTCCGCATTTATCCGTCTGAAGGTTATGACGGAAAGCAGAGAGAGACTTTCTGGCTTCTGGAGAACAGCTGTCTCTGACCGGCTGGGTGCGGATCCTTATCCCGGGTGCGGTAAAAAGCGCCTGTACATAAAAAAACATCCCCTTCACACAGACAGGTGAAGGGGATGTTTTTATTCTGTTTTGAAGACGGAGATTTCCGACTTTAAACCGTTCATATTGTCCCCAAGATTTTCGGCGGTTCCGTTCAGACTCTCCACGTTCTGCTGGAGATTTTCCGCGACATTTTTTACCACTGACGCGCTCGACGCGGTCTGTTCGATAATGAGTGAAATATTGCGCACAGCCTCGAGTGTGTCCTCACGCTCCCGGTCGGCACGTTCCGTGCTGACCAGAATCTCTTTGAGGCCGTCAAAGAGGGCTTCCATTGATGCGTTCATGCTCTGGAAGACTTCCGTCACTTCCTTCACGGCTTCCGTCTGCAGGGCAACCATGGAACCGGCCTGTTTTGCATTGTTCACACTGACGCCTGTCTGGGAACTGATATGCTCGACGTTGTTGCGGATCTCCCCGGCCGCCTGCGCGGAATTATCCGCCAGCTTGCGGATTTCCTCGGCTACCACCGCGAATCCGCGCCCTGCCTCTCCGGCTCTTGCCGCCTCAATCGAGGCGTTCAGGGACAGGAGATTCGTCTGTTCAGAGATATCGGTGATGGTGGCGACAAACTGGTTGATGATCTCGGACTCTTTTTTCAGCTCCTCGATGCTCTCCTCCACTCTGGCAGTCACAGCCGTTGTCTCGCTCGCCCGCTCGCCCAGAAGGCGCACCAGCTCCATACCGCGGTGTATCATTTTTTCTGAATCTGTCACCAGCGCCTCGACACTCTGTGCGACGCGGCTGACCTCCCGGATTTCCTCCGAAAGGGTATCTGTCCTGCGCACGCATTCCTGCGCGTGGACGGACTGCTGTTCCATTCCGTCATTGATCTCGCTGATGGCCTGCGCGATATCCCGTGAATATTCGTGAATCACCCCGGAACTTTCCGTCACCTCTCCGGCGGAAATCTCGAGCTTATCCGTGGCCTGGCTGACCTTGCGGACAAGCTTTTTATTGTTGGCGATCATATTGTTCGCCGCGGACGCAAGGCCACGGAATTCATCACGGCCCTTTACATATACCTGCGTGGCCAGGTTGCCGCCGGCGACCACTTCCAGGCTGCCGGAAATGCGCTTCATATTGCGGCGTATGCCAAGCGTGATGCCCATACCGATGAAAACAGCGATAATACTGCAGATAATGACGCCCAGAAAGGTGATCTGCTTGATGGTTTCCGCCTGTGCAGTGACGATCTCCATCGGTACCAGCGCGCAGAGCACCGCGCCGGTGTTTTCGCTTGTGTTGTGGAAGAAAAGGTAGCGCTTTCCGAGAAAGTCCACTTCCCCGGATCCGCTCTCCGCGTCAGCTGGGAAGAACGCCTGTCCGGCAAATACCGGCTCCCCCTCCGGAAGGCCTGAAGAGGCCCCCTCCGCCGTTTTTTCCGCGACGAGTTCCCTGCCGCTGCTGGTGATAAATCCCACGATGCTGCCCGCGCCGAAATCGAGTCCGTTCAGAAATTCCTGAATCGCGTCTGCTTTTACATCGACGACGATCAGCGCTTTGCTGTTTTTGGCGGAAAGCTGGCAGGAGAGGATGGAGTCTTCCGGATCCAGGTTCAGGGCTTCATCCAGAACCGTATGGTGATCGGTCCATTTGGCGACGGATGTGCCGTCTCCGCCGCTCTCCGCCATCTCTTTCATGTACTCCTCATACACGCCGTAGGTGGATGTGCCGCCTTTGGTGCTGATCATCTGCATACTGCTCCCCGGTACCAGATGAATATGGCTGATAAAGGGATTGCCGATCTGGGAGGCAAGTATTCTGGTCCGTGTGGAGTCGATCAGGGTCAGCTTTTTGGAGATGTCATCCTGGTAGAGACCCATAAAATATCTGCCAAGGTCAGCGTCCACGACATATTTGAGCGCCTCCGCCTCTATGTAGGAATTACTCATGTCAATATAGTCCGCCGCCATCTCAACGGTCTGACGGGCGGACTCACGAAAGGCAGCGCTCATGCCCTCTGCCGCTTTCCGGTAGGAGAGAATCCCGAGAATAATCATGCACAGAATCGGTACCAGAAAGCAGACCATGATTTTGTTGCGGATGCCGAAAAGTAAAAATTTGCTTTGCTTCATAATAATACTTCCTATCTACTTTGATAGAATCATTATACAGGAAATGCTGGGGAATTTCCACAAAAACCGTGTTTATTTCCGGAAAAAATTCTCTGTTTATGCCAGTGATTCCGGAAGCCCTCCGTTATCCTGCGGCATGCAGAAGGCCCCGGATACCCTGTCGCCGGAAGAGATCCCTGTAATAGCCGATTTCGTCGCGTATCAGCTGATCGATGACGTGCATGCCCAGTCCCTCCACCGGGGCTCTGTCGTCGGTGAGGACGCGTCCGCCGCTCCCGCAGGCAGTCAGACTGCTGTGTACATCCGTGAGGATCCGGGCCAGCGCGGTGTCCCCTGACAGAGCGGTGTATTCTGCGAGGCGGTCCGGCGCGCCGGGGTTCCGGGAGGCAAAGAGCTCCCGGTTTGTTGCATTCGGAACATCGACTGTCCAGGCATACTCAAATACACTTGCAATTGTGTCGGAGAGCCAGGAGTTGATGCCGTCTTCCCCGTCAGATTTCATATTCATATTCACGACCATAATACCGTCATCTTTCAGATGGTCTCTGACAAGCGAAAAAAATTCCACCGAGGACATCTGGAACGGGATCGTGATATCCTGATAGGCGTCCACCATGATCACGTCATATTTCCTTCCGGATGCCTGCAGATAGGCTCTTCCGTCGTAAGTCGTCACCTGCACGGAGTCCGGGAGCGCAAAATATTTCAGCGCAAGATCTGTGATTCTGCGGTCAATTTCCACGCCTTCCACGGTCGCATTGTCAAAATATTTTATACACTGCTTCGCGTAGGTCCCGGTTCCCATGCCGAGTACAAGGATTTCTGCCGCATTTTTTTCCGGGACGCCGGCCATGAGCGGAGCGGCCAGCGCGTAATCATAGTACATGCCGGTCAGGGAATCGTCTTTTGTCATGATGGACTGCACACCGAAGAGAACATTGGTGGAGAGAATCACGCTGCGGTCTGTTTCCCGGACCTGCAGATAATTGTAAATTGATTCACCCTCATAGACAAGATCCTTCTCCCAGAACGCAAAACTGCCTGTGCGGCCCGCCAGACTGCAGACGACGAAGAGGGCCACGGAGACAACGCAGGCACGTTTGCCTGTACCGTTGCTGAGAAAATAGACGATACCGAGCAGAAGAAGGATTCCGGAAAAAATCAGAAAAGTGACGGAGGTACCGACTGCCGGGATTGTGACAAAGGTGGGAAGAAAGGTCCCGAGAATACTCCCCACTGTGTTGAAAGCTCCGAGGGTTCCCACGATTTTTCCGTTGTCGGAAAGGCTGTCCACGGTGTATTTTGCCAGGGACGGCGTCACCGTGCCGAGCAGAAACAGTGGAAACACGAAGACCAGCATACAGGAGCAGAATGCGGCCAGTATCAGGAAACTGTTGCTGATGGTGAGCACCAGCAGCGCGGAAACGCCGAGAATAATGTATTTTCCGGCAAAGGGGATGGCTGCGATCCAGACTGCAGCGATAAGAAGACGCAGGTAAAGCCGGTCAGGGTCCGGATTTTTGTCCGCGCGCCGGCCGCCCCAGATATTGCCGAGAGCCATCGCGATCATGATGGTGCCGATTATAATGGTCCACACGATCTGGGAGGAACTGAAATAGGGAGCGAGAAGACGGCTGGCGCCGAGCTCGACGGCCATGACGGACATGCCCGCAAAAAATTCGGTCAGGTAGAGATAATATTTGTTTTTCAGGATAGTTCTTGTATTCATACTGCCTCCGTACGGGTAAAATATTTTCTTTTAAGAATAGCATTTCCGGGGGAGAATGTACAGTGGTTATTGCAGGTACAGTGGATATCCGGAGCGCTTGCGGCATACTGCCCCTTTGGACGGGCATAAAAAAAGTGCTAAAACTTTTGCCGTGCCATTTGCAAAAAATTAAAAAACGCAGGAGAATCTCCTGCGTTTTTTAATTTTTTGTTATACTCATTTCCGGAACATTCCCTCACAGATGAAAGGAGAACAGATTATGAGTACAGTCGAATATATCATAGCGTTTCTTGGGGCTATTGTTGTGATCGGCGGCTTTATCTATGGGATATATGACACATATTCCCGAAGGAAAGATTCAGACCATGAAACGGAGAATCCGGAATCGGAACGTGCGTGGCATTAAATGCTTTGAGCCTGCACGCGGTCAGATCATCAGAGCCTGGCTTTCCGGCATGCGGTAACCGACCCGCGGAATTGTGATGATATATTCCGGCTCTGCTGGGGCCCTCCCGAGCTTTTTGCGGATATTTGTCATATTTACGCGCAGAATGCGGCTGCCGCTGCCCGCGTACGGTCCCCAGATTTTTTCAAGCAGCATCTGATATGTAACGACGGCGCCGGAATTCGAGGCAAGGCATTCCAGAATCCGGTATTCCACTGGAGAAAAATGGACTTCCCGGCCGGAGAGCATGACCTGGCGTCTGTCGAAATCAATTTTCAGCGCGCCTGACTGATAGCAGGTATTCGGGTGGTTTAAAATTCTCCGCCTTAAGGCGGTGTAGATGCGCGCCGCCAGTTCCTCCTCGTGAAACGGTTTGACGATATAGTCGTCGGCGCCGTCGTAGAGAGCCCGGACCTTGTCGCTGTAGCTGTTCTGCGCGGAGATCACGAGCAGAGGGCAGTCTGTCCATCCGCGGAACCACCGGATCAGTCCGAACCCGTCCAGATCATGCAGCGCGGTATCCATCAGGATCAGATCAGGACAGATACTGGTGCCCGTTTCCATACCCTCCCTGCCGGATTTTGCACTGTAAATGCGGTATTTATCCCGTTCCATTGTTTTGCGGAGCAGGTAAGAGATATTCTCATCTTCGTCGATCAGCAGAATTCTTGCTCTGTCTGTCGTTCTGTTTTTTTTCATGAAAAACGCCTCCTGTGCGATGCGGATGATTATGCATGGTTTCTCTTATGCACAGAAGAGCCTTCTTTTTTGCCGTCTTTCCGGTGAATATAGTAAAGGTTCCGCCAAAGGGTGATCCCCGGACTATCGGAATGGCGCAGGATTTCCCGCGCGGCGATGCGCGGGAGCGGCAGCGTGGAAAGTGCCGGAAGGAGAGTCTCCCGCTGTGCCATTTCCCCGCGGAGCAGACGATTGAAAAGAACCTTTACAGTATTTTCGGGGGGCCGGTAATCCTGCGCCGTATTCTGCAGCGGAGCGGTAAACTGCTGGCAGCGGACGCCGGAGGCGGCAAAATCACATGCAGCCTGTTCCGCCAGGGGGGCGGACTGCACAAGTGACAGGAATATAAGCGCTGTCATAAACCAGAGCAGTTTATTTTGTTTCCGGATTCCGGGCATTTTTCACATCCCCCTTTCTCTTTTCAGGCCCTGTGTTTTTTACATGCCGGATACATTAACCGGCCTGCGCACGCCGTTCTTTCAGGATAGAGACATTTTCCGCTACTTTCTGCCGGTTCAGCGGATAGACAAACCAGAGTAGTAAGGCGACGATAAAAAAACCGGCGGCCGGAACAAGTGTCGCTGTTGCGAACAGGCCTTCGATGACCGCATCCGTCTGAACGGCCGACGCGGGTTCATATCCGATGATATCCAGGGCCCATCCACCGACACCGCCGGCGAGTGCCTGTCCGGCTTTGCGCGCGAAAGAATAGACTGCGTAGACGGTGCCGTCCTCGCGCTGACCGGTCCGCACTTCCTGATCGTCGATAACGTCCGTGATATTGGCCCAGATAACGGTATTAAAAAATCCCAGCCCCAGATAGCCGACTGCGGACAGAAGCAGAAAAGCCCACAGATTTTTAATGTGGAGAAAATACATCAGGGCATAGGAACCGCCGGCGAGAAGCATTCCGGCCACGGAACCTTCTTTTTTCCCCACTTTTCTGGAAAGGGGAACGCTTATGGGCGCGACAATAAACAGCATCACAGCCGTGGAGATCATTGTAAAAAGGGAGATTCCCTCCGCGCTTTTAAAATATTCCGGATAAACGAAATTGTTCATGGAGCTGATCAGAAGCTGGCTGAGCAGCAGGAAGATCGCCGCGCCGATGATACCAAGCAGAGCACGGCTCTGAAATACGGCCGCCAGTGTTTCGACCAGAGTGATACGTCTGCCGCCCGCCGCCTTTTCCACGTGCACGCGCTCAGTGGTCAGCCGGTAACAGAGCAGGTAGCAGATAACGGCCAGAAGCGAAAAGAGACCCGCTACAATCGTAAAAGCCCCGCCTCCGCGCACGATCTGGTTGCCGTCGGCGTCAGTGGTATAAATAAACAGCGGCGTGCCGACACCGATAAAGAGCCCCGCCAGCGTTGCACCGATGGAGCGGAAGGTAGAGAGGGCTGTCCGCTCTCCGGGATCTGCCGTGATCGCCGATGCCATGGAACCGTAGGGGATGTTGATTGAGGTGTAGAAAATGCTTCCCCACAGCAGATAGGTTCCATACATATAGATAATCTTCACCCACATGGCGGCATCTGCCAGAGCGCTCTGGTACATAAGAAAACTGGAAAGTGCCACCGGGCCGCACATCCGGCGGATCCAGCAGCGGAATTTTCCGTCCCCCGCGGGCTTCGCGGAATCGACGATCCTCCCCATTGTGACATCCGTGAAGGCGTCCGCAAAACGGGCCACGAGAAAGAGGGTTCCGACCATTCCGCCGCTGATGCCGAGTACTTTGGTGTAAAACACCATAAGAAAAGAGCTCGCGAAAATGAATGTAAAATCATTGCCAAAATCACCGAACATATAACCGAGTTTGTCCCGCATGCCAAATGGTCTGGCGGGAGTCTGTTCTGTCTGCATTGTCATATCCTCCTGTCTGTAATCGTCACACCGTACTATTATATCCGTTTCCGGTACGGGGAATACAGAGGCAGGAATCCATGTCTCCGGCTATTTTGTGCGTTTTTTCTCCTGATACATCCGTTTATCAGCCAGCGCCACGGCGTCCCTTGTACTTTTCATGCTGTCAGCATTATATTTTACACAGCCGGCGCTGAGGGTGATTTCCCATGGCTTTCCGCCGCCCCAGCGGATTCCGGCAACCGACTCCTGAAGACGTCTGATGGTATCCATGGCTTCTTCAGGTGTATTGCTTTTGAGAATTATGACAAATTCGTCTCCGCCGTATCTTGCGAGAAATGCCTGTTCTGCCCCGAACACGACTTTGATCCGGTCGGAAACTTCCCGAAGCACTTCATCTCCGGTCACATGACCGTATGCATCGTTGATGCTTTTGAATTTATTGATATCCATCAGGATAAAGTACCAGTTCTCCTTATCCTCCAGGCGTTCATCCATAATCTGCAGGTACTGGTCCAGGCGCCTCCGGTTGTTTAAGCCTGTCAGGCTGTCCCTTGTGACCTGCTCCCGCTGGACATTGGTGTAGATCAGCAGCAGGGACGCCGCCGTAAAGGGCCAGATAAGGTCTGTCCCGAAGAAAGCGAGCTGCAGAATACTGCCGAGGACCGGCAGCAGAATAAAGGAGGCAAGCATCTGGAACTCTTTTTTCTTTTCAGGAAGATATTCCAGACGGATCTGACGGTGGGCCAGCGCGGAAGCGGCGGTCAGATAGCCGACTGGAATCAGCACCTGAAGCACAAAGTATGGCCCGCGCACGTAGTGGTTGTGAGAGTCCATGTAAAACAGCAGCCGGTGCCAGGGATTCGATGCGAGGACCGCAAGCAGCACAAGCAGTGGAACAGACCAGACAGCCGCTTTTCTGCCGGTCTGCCCGACTCCGTTGACAACCATATCATACACGTACAAATACCACAGAAATGCGGCAAAACATACGGAGCCGGAATACAGGGTATTTGTGAACCACAGGAGAGCGGAGGCATATGGCTTTATACTGCCGTCCAGAACCCAGGTGCACATGTTGATCACGATAATGCCGGCAAGCAGCACGATAATAAAACGCAGCACGCGGCTCCGCCAGGTATAGGTGAAAATTTTTGGCGTATTGAGCCGCATAATAATAAGTACTATGATCGGTATAATATTGATCTGCACATATATCGCCGCACTCACACAGAATCCTCCTTTTTTGCGCATATCGCCGGTTCCGGCTGCCTGTGCAGCCGCGCCGCCCGTGTGCTTTCTTTTTTGTCTGTTTTCTGCCGGTACATCCGCTCGTCTGCTTTTGCGATCAGACCCGCGGTGGTCTGGTCTGCTATCTCGCTCCACATGGCATAGCCGATACTCAGGGAAAGGCTGTAAGGTTTGCCGGTTTTCTGCCGGAAGAGTTCAGCTTCACTGTGAATACGCTGCATCATGTGCCGGGCGTCTTCCGGCGTCTCCCATTCGCCAATTACCGAGAACTCATCCCCGCCGTACCGGGCCAGGAAGACAGGCTCCCCTGAGGCTGCGCGCCGCAGAATCCCGGCAGTCGCCCAGAGAGCCTCGTCGCCGACAGAATGACCGTGTCTGTCGTTGATCAGTTTGAAATCATCCACATCAATCATCAGGATTCCCCAGTCGGTCCTGTCCTGTTCCGTTTTTTTGCGCAGATAGCGGTCAAACTCCCTGCGGTTGTTAAGACCGGTCAGTCCGTCCGTTGTGATCTGCTGGTTCTGCGTTTTAATGTAGAGAAACAGGATCCCGACGGACATACACGGAGCGGTAATGCACCAGTCGGTCCGGATGGTGTCCGCGAGGATGCCGGCCAGCGGAAACAGGGCGGACTGCATCAGAAACCGGTATTCCTGCCGCAATGCGCTGCGGGAGGCCCGGTTTAAGGCAGCGTATGCCAGAAACGAGCTGGTCAGAAAAACGACGCCGGAGAAGAGTTCCGGGATAAAAAAGAGACATTCTCTCCGGTATATCCGGTCGTCCGTGATGGAAAAAATCAGGTGAGTCCATGGCGTCAGGGCGGTAAATGCCACGTATCCGGCAAATACATACTGCAGGATGCGGCGTGCTATGTTTATTCTGTCCGGCGGCTCCTTTCCGTAGATACGGTAGCGCAGGTACAGAAACCATTGGCAGGGAACCATGGCAGAAAAAACTGCGTTTAAAATATGAACCAGCCAGAAGAGGAACACCGGCGTGCGGTCCTGCCATTCGTTCAGGAACCCCGCAGCCACGTCCAGGGCGATAAGTCCGCCGGTCATAAGGATCAGCTGCTGGAACAGTTGTGTCTCTGTTTTCCTTGTTCCCTTTTTCTGGTTGTTCAGATACAGGATCGCGAGCATGCATACTGGAAATAAATTAACGCTTAAATGCGTCACGATATCCATAATACTCCTCCGCCTACTGATATTTCCTGCGGAACTGTACCGGAGTCATTTCGTAGGCTTTCCGGAACAGGCGGTTAAAATGTTCAACATTTTCGTATCCCACATAGGCTGCGATCGCCTCCACGGTCTGGTTTGTCTCCTTGAGCATCTTGCGCGCACGTTTCATGCGCGCGGCCTTGACAGCGTCCTGAAAAGTCATGCCCGACTTCTCGCGTATATAGCGTGAGAGATACGGTTTGGAGAGACCGAAGTTCTCGGCGAGGAGGTCCAGTGTCACGTCCGCATAATGGCTCTGGATATAGTTCATAATATCGACGATGCGCTCCTCACGTCCCTCTGTGATATTCTTATCTTTCGTGAGCTTGTTGGCCGCGGAGACAAGTGCCGCAACCGAGCTTGTGATGATATCCGCGTCAATGCCCACACCCCAGTAATCTGTTCCCTGGCAGGTGATCTGTACGAACGCGGCAGCCCTGGAGGAAGAACCTCTGGAGATCGCATGTTCCTCATAGGCGGAGAGCTCATAGCTGACGCCGAAAAACATCTTGATCGCGTTGCTGACGGCGTCAAGGCGGCCGTTACCTGCCGTCTCGACAGTCCTCTGTTCCCCGTTCTGCGCGATGGTAACCGTGGCCGTGATACCGTTCTTCTGCTCGAAGTGGCATTCCGTTATGGCGAAGATATCCTTGCGGTTGATGTAATGTTCCTCAAAAATACGGTAAATGGCCTGCGGGGACAGCTCCTGGTGCATGTGGTCGGAAGTTCCCTTGACGAGATATCCGACTTCCTCTTTCATCTGATCGGGCAGCGCAATGCCAAAGTTCTGTTTTAAAATGAAGGCCACGCCGCCTTTGCCCGACTGGCTGTTGATGCGGATGACGTCGGATTCGTATTCCCGTCCCACATCCCGGGGATCAATTGGCAGATAGGGTACATCCCAGCGCTCCCCGCTATTGCCCGCGTCCCGCCATGCCATGCCCTTGGAGATTGCGTCCTGGTGGGAACCGGAAAAAGCGGTGAATACCAGGTCTCCGGCGTACGGCGTGCGCTCATAGACGCGCATACCGGTAAACTGCTCATACTTTTCGCGGATCGGGCTGATGTGCGAGAAGTCCAGTCCCGGATCGACGCCGTGGCAGAACAGGTTCATCGCGAGAGTGACGATATCGACATTTCCGGTCCTCTCCCCGTTGCCGAACAGCGTTCCCTCGACCCGGTCGGCCCCGGCCAGGACGCCGAACTCCGCATCGCTTATGCCGCAGCCACGGTCGTTGTGCGGGTGTACGCTTAATATCACGTGTTCGCGATACTTTAAGTGCCTGTGAATGTATTCAATCTGGCAGGCGAAGACGTGCGGCATGGCGATCTGTACCGTTGTCGGGATATTGATAATCGCCCTGTGCGTCTCATCCGGCTTCCACACATCCAGCACCGCGTTGCAGACCTCCACGGCGTAATCCACCTCGGTTCCCGGAAAGCTCTCCGGGCTGTACTCGAAGGTGAAGCTGCCGTCCGTCTCATCCGCAAGTGTTTTTAACAGGGCGGCGCCGTCCACGGCGAGCTGTTTCACCTCTTCGCGGCTCTTCTTAAACACCTGTTCCCTCTGTGCGACAGAAGTAGAATTATAAAGATGGATGACGGCGTGCGGGGCGCCCTTTACCGCCTCAAAGGTCTTGCGGATAATGTGCTCCCTGGCCTGGGTGAGCACCTGCACCGTCACATCATCGGGGATCATATTCCGCTCGATCAGCGCGCGCATAAAATTGTACTCCGTCTCGGAGGCGGCGGGAAAACCGACCTCGATTTCCTTAAAACCGATATCCACAAGCATCCGGAAGAATTCAAGCTTTTCCTCAAGGCTCATCGGTTCGATCAGGGCCTGGTTGCCGTCTCTTAAGTCCACACTGCACCAGACGGGCGGCTTTTCGATGCTGTCTTTTTTTACCCAGTCATATGTCACCTCCGGCGGCATAAAGTAGGACTTTTTATATTTTTCTGCGATGTTCATAGTCGTTTCTTTGTCTCCCTCTGTCTGATCTCATTATTTCTGTACTGATATTTTTGATATATTTTGTTCTATTCTATCATGACTGATCTCTCTGTTCAAGGGGAAATTCATCAAACTTATTGATTTATTTTTTGCTGTCTATTCCCTGCCTGGCGCAGAGTTCCCTGATGCAGCAGCGGTCGCAGTGAGGCTGTGTTCTGGCGGTGCAGATATCCCTGCCGTGTTCCACTAGGCGGTGGCAGAAATCATTTCCCTCTTCCGGCGGAATGATTTTCCAGAGCGCCATCTCGACCTTTTTAGGCTCTTTTATACCATCCACAAGCCCCATGCGGTTGACCAGGCGGATACAGTGCGTGTCCGTGACGATAGCGGGCTTACCGAAGACATCCCCCATCA
>OFHB01001371.1_pt1 | contig 14003 bp, 9 predicted proteins | sample 1521881 | NCBI WGS metagenome assembly OFHB01 (sample SAMEA3504090, study PRJEB24116) | mouse gut metagenome | biome: mouse gut; feature: mouse-associated habitat; material: faeces | place: Denmark | collected 2011
ACATAGGCCTTGCCGCACTCCGGGCAGATGGCGGTGTGATAGGTCACGCTCTGGCTCACCACCTCCCGGTTCTCCCGCTGGGCCTTGGCCTGTTCCCGGTAGACGTGTTCCATCTCATGGCCCCGGACGGCGGAGGCGGCCCGGGCGGCGCACAGGCCCGGACAGAGTCCAATGGGGCTGGCTGGAACCCCTTTGAGAGATACGGGCGGAGCGCCGAAAGCGCCCCGCCGGAGGAGGACGCCTACAGGTGGAGCCATGACACTGCCGGGTGGTTCGGGGAGAAGCCTGAAAAGGAGAGGAAGGAAAGCATGCCCGCCTGGGCCATCGCCCTGCTGATCACGGTGCTGGTATTCGGATTCCCGGTGTACGGCGGCGTGTTCATGGGAATTCTGGGGCTGCTGCTGGGGTGGTTCGGCACCATGCTTGGCCTCGGCGTGGGCGCGCTCGCCCTGCTGATCCTATTCCTGGTGCTGGTGGTGGTAGGCATCCTCTGCCTGATCATCAATCCATGGGTGGGGATAGCCCTGGTGGGGGCGGGCCTGCTGGTGGGGTGTTTCGGCATACTGCTGATGATGCTGACCGTGGCCATGGCAGGAATCGTCACGCCCGCCATCTTCCGGGGGATTTTTGGGCTGTTTGGCTTTGTGAAGCGCAAATGCCTGGCGCTGGCCGGCAGATAGGATGGAGTCGCGGGAGCTGAGGCTGGCGGCAGCCGCGGCGGAAAGGACTGGATATAATAATGAAGAGATTCATGAAAGGCTGTGCAATCACAGCATTGATATTTTGGGTAACAGGGATGGTGCTGGCGGTGGTGGGCGGCAGGATTGCAGGGGACATGGCCATAGCCCGGGCAGTGGAGCAGGCCACGAAGGGAAAGGTGCGGATAGATTCCGACAGCGTCAGGAGCTGGGGCAGGCATGGCCTGGGAGGCTGGATCCTGGATATGATGGACCTGCACTTTGACGGCTCGACCGACACCATAGACGAAGTCGCGGGCAGTGCCATGGACTACAGCTATGATGAAGGCCGATACGACGACATGGATTGGCCTGAAGATGACCACAAGGTAGAGTTTTCCAGCGATAAGCATGTCTTCAATGGAGATGTGGAGAGGTTCTGCCCCGGGAAGGACATCAGGAACCTGGACATCGACATAGGAGGCTGCTGGCTCCAGACAGCGGATTCCCCGGACGGGAACCTGTACCTGGAGGCGGAGGATGCCTATAAGTTCCAGGGCTATGTGGACGGCGATACCCTGTATGTGAAATCCACCAGCAAGCTGCCCTCGGACGCGGGGGACTGCCGGATCACCCTGTATCTGCCCAGGGACTATCGGTTCCATGAGGTAGAGATGGAGCTGGGGGCCGGGGAGATGGACTTCGGGACGCTGTACGCCGACAGCGCGTCGCTGGAGGTGGGCGCAGGCCAGATCACCGTGTACGACAGGGCGGAGGTTTCGAATCTGGAGGTCAGCGTGGGAGTGGGCAGCATCGACCTGGGCACCTTGGAGGCAGATGAGCTGGAAGTGGAGGTAGGCATGGGGGCGTTCGTGGTGACCGAGGCGGATATCAGGCGCGGCGCCGATGTGAACTGCTCCATGGGCAGCGTGGACATGACGGTGCGGGGCCGGGAGAGCGACTTCAACTATGAGCTGGAATGCGCCATGGGCGCCATCAACCTGGGGGAATGGGAGTATGCGGGCCTTGGCCAGGAGAAGAAGATCGACAACGGCGCGTCCAGGGAGGTAAAGCTGGAATGTTCCATGGGATACATCGACATGCGGTTCATGGAGTGAAGATAAAAAAGTTTGCAAAAAAGTCTGCAGAGCGGATATGCCTCTCTGCAGGTTTTTTCGCGGGTTCGTTCAGCACTCAGATTTCCACGGACAGCCCGGACTTCCGCAGCGCCGGCCGCAGGGCCAGATAGAAGACGGAGGCCGCGATTACCGCCACGACGGCGTTGACCCCTGTGGTCAGGGTGGCGATCTTCGCCAGCGCCGACGCGATGTCCTGGGGCACGCCCAGCAGGTATGATTTATAGAAATACCCCACCAGAGGGTCGGCCACCATATTGAAGGCCATGCCGCAGAAGGCGGCGGCAACCGTGGCCATGGCCACCTTCCTGCCGTCCTGGGCCTGGTTCAGATGACAGATTCCGTGTGCCACCAGCCCTACGATCAGCCCGATGCACAGCTTCAGGAAGAAGGTCTTGGGCGCGCTGGTCACATAGGAGGTGGTCAGGTCGGCGATGGTCATGCCCACCGCCCCGGCCAGGCCGCCCCAGTAGCCGCCCAGCAGCAGGGCCGCCAGCACGCAGAACACATTGCCGAAATGGAAGGCGGTCTTCTCGGGCCCTACGGGGATGTCGATTTTGAAGAAGGCGAAGCCGATGTAGCAAAGGGCCGCCAGCAGCCCCGCCTGGGCAAGGCGCTTTACGTCCGCCTGCCGGGCCCTGCGTCTGCCGATGGCCGCATTGTAGATTCCCCTGGCCGTCAGCAGGATGGCGAAGAATACAAGCGTCAGGCCGTAGGAATAGGGACGCTCCAGCGACAGCTTCTCGGCGGAGAGCTGCTCTGACTGGGCGGTGAGGGCCTCTAAGTCCCCTTCCTGCGTCCCCTCCTTTACGGCGCCGATCTGGGCCTTGACCTCGGACAGCTGCGCGCCTGTGACGGTGGATTCCCGGTAGCTGGTGTTGTAGGCGTATACGGAAAAGAGGATGCCCGCGATCAATAGGACGGCCCCGATCATCAGCAGGCCGTAGCTTTTCTGCTTCTCTGCTTTTCCCGATTCTTTTTCCTTTTTCCTGTTCATCTCATTTATCTCCTTATGACTTAAATTTGTGTGGCCTCACTGTGTCAATGACAGTGTAGCGGAAAAGTGGACTGTATGAAAGAGCCAGAATAGGACTTTTTTACCAGACCAGTCTGCACCTATCAAAGATCCTGCCATCTGTTTTACAGGATTCCCTGAATCGGGATGACAAACGGAAAGAAGGATGGTACGATGAAGGTATTTTCGTCCCGGTTCGGAAGGCAGGGACAGGAGGAGGGCACAGATGGGACTTACACTAGATAAGAAGGTTATGGAACGATTTGAAGAGAAGCTGCGGGAGGAGGAGAAGAGCAAAGCCACCCTGGAGAAGTACATGCGGGACGCCAGGGCCTTCGCGGCCTTCCTGGGGGACGCCCCGGTGACCAAGGAGGCGGCCATCCGCTACAAGGAGCATCTGTCAAAGCGGTACGCGGTGTCCAGCGCCAATTCCATGCTGGCGGCGGTGAACAGCCTGCTGCGGTTCCTGCAGCGCGGGGACTGCACGGTGCGTACCTTCCGGGTGCAGAAGGCAGTGTTCCGGTCTGGAGAGCTGGAGCTGACGAAGGCGGAGTACGTGCGCCTGGTTGAGGCGGCCAGGAGCCGCGGGGACAGGCGGCTGTGCCTGGTGATGCAGACCATCTGCGCCACGGGCATCCGGATCAGCGAGCTGTCCTACATCACCGTGTCCTCCCTCCACAGCAGACGGGCGGCGGTGTCCCTGAAGGGGAAGACCCGGACGGTAATCCTGCCGCTGGACTTGTGCCGGGAGCTGAAGCGGTACGTGCGGGAGGCAGGAATCACGGCGGGAAGCGTCTTCGTGACCCGCGGCGGCAGGCCCATGGACCGCAGCAACATCCTCCACGCCATGAAAGCCCTATGCCAGGAGGCCGGGGTGGAGGAGGGGAAGGTGTTCCCACACAACCTGCGGCACCTCTTCGCGGTGACCTATTATAATGTAGAGAAAGACATCTGCCACCTGGCCGACCTGCTGGGACACTCCAATGTGAACACCACCAGGATCTATACCCTCATTAGCTGCGAGATGCAGGAGCGGCGCCTGGAAGGGCTGGGGCTGGTGCTGGCCGACAAAAATACCGCATAATCGACATTATGCGGTAAATCCAAAAAATAACCTCTCCATCCTTGCACCATTATACTCTTGCGGATATGAAAATTCAATATCCAGAGGGAAATTTTCTGAAAAGTATTTTTCCCGGCGGAACCTTTCCCACAGCCATATGATATGTATGGCTGTTTTTCTGTTGTCAGTAACCTTACTATAACAGATGCGAAGTCAAAAGATGCGTCTAAACTTTTGCCTAAAACAGGTTTTCGCTTTCTTTTTATGCTTTTTTGATGCCAGACTACCACGTAATGTCGATTATGAGGTAACGAACAGAAGGGACGGCACAGAGGAACTTTTACATGAGGCGCAGACACAGAGAGCCCCCATGGGGGCGGGCAGCGGTATCCGTCGCGGAGATAGAGATATTCGACCTGGACGCCATGGAGCTGTCGGAGCTGGACGCCCAGGGACGCGAACCGGCAGACCGGCCCTGGATTCCCACGGTGCAAGAGCTGGAAGAGGAGCTTGCGAAAGCGCGGTACAGGAGCCGTTACGGCAAAGTCCTGCGGAATACCGCATTCTCCCTTCTGGTGGTGGCCGCGGCCGCGGTGTTGATAGCCGTGCTGTTGTTGCCGGTCCTGAAGATAGACGGAACTTCCATGACACAGACCCTGCAGGACGGGGACATCGTGGTGGCGCTGTCCAATTCCAGCTTCAAGACCGGGGACGTCATCGCTTTCTACTATAACAACAGGATCCTCATCAAGCGGGTCATAGCCTCGGCGGGGGACTGGGTGGACATAGACGGGGATGGCAATGTATATGTCAACGGGGAGTCCCTGGAGGAACCCTACATCGCCGAGAAGGCGCTGGGGAAGTGCGACATCGAGCTGCCCTGCCAGGTGCCGGACGGGAAATGCTTCGTCATGGGCGACCACAGGGCTACCAGCGTGGACAGCCGGAGCAGCGCCGTGGGGTGCATAAGCGACAGCGGCGTGGTAGGGCGGATAGTGTTCCGGATATGGCCGCTGGACGGATTAGGGCTGATAAACTAACCAATGGAGTTTAGATATAAGGAAGGAGAGGCACGATGGAATCTTTAAAGAGACAGGCTGCAAGAATTTTGCGGGAGCAGAAGAAATATAAGCTTTGGCTGGTATCGTTCCTGTGCCTGGCCGTGCTGGTCACGGCGGGGACAGTAGCGGCGCTCACCATGAGCGGCCAGGCGCTGAACCGCAAAGAGAAGGTGCTCACCTGCAAGCTGGAGGTGCACCGGCATACCGAGCAGTGCCGGGACAGCGAAGGGGAGCTGACCTGCGGGCAGGCAGACTATGCCGTCCATGTCCACAACGACGACTGCTACGGGGAGGACGGCGCGCTGGTGTGCGCGCTGCCGGAGAAGGAGCCCCATGTGCATGACGCCGCATGCTTCGAAGAGCAGAAGACGCTTGTCTGCACCCAGGAGGAATCCGCGGGGCACCAGCACGGCCCGGAGTGCTACACAAAAGTGAAGGGCGAGCTGACCTGCGGCCAGGAGACTGCGGGGCACCAGCACGGCCCGGAGTGCTATACAAGGGTGCAGGGCGAGCTGACCTGCGGCCTGGACGGCGCGGGACACCAGCATGGCCCGGAGTGCTATATAAGGGTGCAGGGCGAGCTGACCTGTACCGATACGGAAGAGGGCCACGAACATACAGACGAGTGCTACGCCTGGAGTGAGGAGCTGGCCTGCGGCCAGACGGAAGAGGCCCATGTCCACACGGAACAGTGCTACGCCTGGAGCGAGGAGCTGACCTGTGGCCAGACGGAAGGAGCCCATGTCCATACGGACGAGTGCCATGCCTGGAGCGAGGAGCTGACCTGCCAGATTCCTGAGGGAGAGGGCGCCCATACCCATACAGACAAGTGCTATGAGACCGAGACCGTCACCATATGCGGAGAGCTGGAGCTGCATACCCATGACAAGGCAAGCTGCTACGACAAGGACGGCAACCTGATCTGCGGCGAGACAGAGCTGCTGGAGCATGTACACGGGGAAGGCTGCTTCGAGATTATAGAGCCTGGTGAGGAAGCGCCGGAGACCGCGGAATCCGAGGAAGCCTCTGAAAATAAGGAAGCGTCCGGCGAGGCGCAGGAATCCACCGAAGCACTGGAGTCCGAGGAGGAAGACGGCGACGCAGAGCCGGAGGACGGCGAAACATCCGAGGAGACGGAAGCTGACGGAGAGCTGCAGGGCGTCGCTGATGTCCTGACCGCAGAGGGGAGCGACTACACCGTCACTGCCGCCTATGGCGAGGACGCCGGGATTCCGGAGGGCGCGCGGCTGAGCGTCCGGGAGATTCTGCAGGGAACCGAGGAGTACGACAGCTATTACCGACAGATGCTGGCGGCCATGGCCGGAGAAAGCGATGAGGCATCCGCGGAAGAGGGAACGGGCGCAGCCCGGGAAGACGCGGACACGGAGGATGAGATAGAGGTTTCCTTCGCCAGGTTCTTCGACATCGCCTTCATGGTAGACGGCGAGAAGATAGAGCCCGTGCCCGGAGCGGCCGTGGACATCCGCATCAGCTATAAGGACGCGGTGGAGCTCGGCGAGGATGCCACGGCATCGGCAGTGCACTTCGCGAAGGACGGGACGGAAGTCCTGGATGCGGCTGTGACAGAGGCGGGGGAAGGAAGCGATTTCGCGTTTACCCAGGACAGCTTTTCTGTGACATCTACGGTGGTGGCGACTAAGGCGCCAAAAAAGAAGACGACTAAAACACTTACTGCTACAGCAGGAGATGTATCGTTCACTGTTACCGGGGAGACCGAGGAAGCGTTTCTAAAGTCAGACAGACTTGTGGTAAATGAGATTAAGGATAATGGCGGTGATGCTGAAAGCGGCAATAACAGATACCGCAAATACCTGAACAACAGCGAAGGGGCAATTAAAAAGAAAAACGATCAGCAGGATGAAGAAATGGAAGTCTTCTCCGCCAGGGTGTTCGAGATTTCCGTAGTGGACAGTTCCGAACAGAAGAAGCAGACAGGCAATGTGAAGGTAGAGATTCAGTACAATAACGCCGTGAAGGCACAGAAAGCCGGAAGTGCGGTGATGGTATTGAACAGTGAGGACAGCGGAGAGGTTCTAAGCAGCCAGGCTGTTTCGGAGGGGCAGGAAGTCGCCTTGTTCTCGGGGATGCAGACGTTTTCCGCAAGCGCGTCTAATGTGGTCACGACTATGGTGGCAAGCGCGGCACCGCTGGCGGAGGAACCGGGAAGCGGAACCGGCGGGAGCGGTTCGGGGACGCATATATCTGTCGCGGGGTATTTGACATCGTCGGCAGCAAATGACTGGCAGATAGTGGATCAGGGATATGCAGGGAACGAACCGTCGAATAAAACTTCTTCAAGTGACGGTAAAGTCCGTGTCCAGAAGAATGTAATACCCACGGATGTAGAGAATGAGTTTCTGGTGTACCTTTCTATTGATATGAAAGAGCTATTTGAAAAGTATTTTGAAATAGCTGTATACAAAGCTACCACATCCAATAATTTTCACTCTGAGGATATCGGGACAGTAGTAAGTGGTATGACAGGAAATAAAGATGTTGAAGTGTCAGGAGAGGCCAAATATTCAAACTCAGCTAAATTTACTATATTGGATCCTGAAGGTAAGGTGCTGGTAGATAAAATCGACTTATATTGGAGCCAGGCAAACAATGCAACTTTTTACTTGGATGCAGGTGGAGGCAAATTCATTTTATTGGGATTGGAAGTTAAAAAGGGTGGTAACCAAACGGTACAACTGTCAAAAGATGCGATGACACACCTTGAAACCAATTTATCTGAGATTGTATCGCTGGGAACAGTAAGTGACAGCATGGGTGATAATATTGAATTTCTGGGTATAGTTGGTGGAGACTATGGAGAGGGAACTGGAATAGATGCGGCTGGGCGAATATTGACATGGGTTCCGGCAGCGAAGACAAACGCGGAGACAGATGTGACAACAACTAATGAGAATGGCAATGAGAGAAAGGTAACATGGTTATTGAATGTAGCGGAGTTAGTATATAGAGTAAGGCTTGATGTAACAAAGCAGGGATTTAACAGTTGTGCAGACAATATGAATAGTGCCCCTGATGACATTAAGAATCAACTTGATGTTCCAGAAAGCTATCCGGTGAACGAGTCGGCTACATTAACTTATGATGATGGGCAGACAGTAGAGTTTTCAGTACCCCAGATCCGCGGCCTGCTCTATGACCATGAACTGACCAAAACGGCACGGGACAAAGACGGAAACGAATTAGGCGTCCTTGAAGGTGCGGTCTTTACCGCAACAGGTACAGATGGCGATGGAAAAGGAAAGACGTATACCGCCACCTCTGGCGCAGACGGCAAAGTTCTGTTCACTGACATGCCATGGGGAACTTATACGATTGAAGAGACAACGGTTCCGGACGGCTATGGGAAGTCAGAAGATGTAATTCCGTCAGTCACGCTGTGCTATACAAAGGATAAGACATTAGTATCCGACAAAGAAAACAATAAGCCCGAAAACATGATTCAAACCGGCGAGAAAAGTACGGTCGTCAATATAAAATCGCCACGAATCATATTGAAGAAAGAGTGGATTGATAATGACAATAAAGCCAATGCTCGCCCGGAAAAAATAACCTTTACACTTACGTATAAGGTAGGAGGCGAAACTGTTGCCCGGGAGATTGAACTTTTGCCGGGAGAGGAGTGGACGAAAGTTGTCACAGTACCCAGCACAGCAGTTGACATTGCATGTACAGAGAAAAGCGTACCCGACAAGTATGTGATAGATTTGCCTGAAAAGGATAGCACAGATGTTGTTGCAGGCGATGCCGTAGTTACAGAGGGGACAATCGAAAATCCTGACAAATCTACGGAACAGGTAAAAGTCTATACGATAACCAACAAAATCAAGGGACAACAGGTGCAGATCCTGAAAATAGCGGAGAAGAAAGATGCGGACAATCAGGAAGTTTTCCTGGATGGAGCGGTGTTCGAGGTCTATGATAAAGACCCTGACACAGACCAGACCGCAAAGCTGCTGTATACATGGACTTCCGCCCTAGTCGAAGATCGGCATGGCATGATTTTTGGAGGTGAATTAGAAACCGGAACATACTGGCTTAAGGAAATTACCGCGCCAGAGGACTACGGATGTTTAAAGAACTCTGTCATGATTGAAGTCGGCGTTGATGAGGTTAAGGTCAGTGGAGAAGGGATTGCAATTGACACAAGCATTACAGAGATTCCGACCATTAAGATTACAGATAAGCTGAATGTCCAGCAGGTATTGATTCGCAAGAAAGCATTGGAAGGGGACTCCGTCTATCTGGATGGCGCGATCTTTGAGGTATATGACAAGGATCCGGAAGCTCCGGAGAATAAGGGCATTACCCCCATAAGCTGCTGGACTTCCAGGACAGAAACAGTCGGCGGGATGGAACTGGAGGGTGTGATTTACTCTGGTAAGCTTCAGGTCGGAACCTACTGGTTGGTCGAGACAAAAGCGCCGGATGGATTCAACTTACCGGAAAACGCATTTGTTATCACGGTTCTGCCCAATGGCGTGACGATGGGTAGTGCGATAACAGAGGCAGACGGAACTTATAGCATTTATATTTCCAACAGCGCCGGATACGAACTTCCTGAAACCGGCGGCATGGGAGTCAAACAGTTTAAAATCGGGGGTACGATGTTGGTGACAGCAGCCGCATTCCTGATGTATGGATACAGCATGAGGCGAAGAAAAAGTGAAAGGAGGTCAAAGAAATAAGCCTCCAGAACGGCGAAACAAATATCGCAACGCCGCAGCTGTTTCCGGAATAAGCAACTCATCAACCAAACGACACAATTCAAAGAAAGGGAGAAATCATGAAGAAAATCAAGAAATTATTAGCATTTGCCCTGGCCATGGTCATGTGCCTCGGCATGGCGGTCACTGCTTCTGCGAGTTCTGAGCCTGTAACACCTCCAGCAGGGGGCACGAATTCAATCACTGTCGCTGGTGCAAAAGAAGGAGAAACCTACAAAATCTATAAGATGTTGGATTTAGCTGTTCATCAGAACACGACCACCAATGCGTATGACGGATTCAGCTATACGCTCAATGAGGACTGGAAGGATTTCTGGACTGGGCAGGGGGCAGGTGCTGCTTATATTCAGACAAACAGGGTAGGATCAAATACCTATGTCGTATGGAAGAATAATACGGCAGACATGGAAACCTTTGGGAAAGCAGCGGCAGCGGCGGCAGCTTCAAAGAGTGAGCTTGCTGTGCAAACGGCAACAGCAGATGGGGTAACATTCAGTGGACTTGAAGGTGGTTACTATCTGATTACTTCTACGTATGGTACTGCTGCAACTGTTGGATCGACTCCGAACAATGGAGACCAGACTATACAGGAAAAAAATAACGAAAACACAGGAGATAAAAAGGTTCAAGAGGGTAACAGCTGGGGAACAGAAAATGATGCCCAAATAGGTGATACGATTTCATTCCGTGGTAAAGTTTCCATTGCAAAGAACTCTATAAACGTTGTGTATCACGATACCATGACTTCAGGATTGACGTTTTCTGGGGTAGACAGTGTGAAGGTTTACACAGATGAAGCTCTTACACAGGAACTTGATGCTGGAAACTATGCCGTAAGCATACCTAGTACCGGAACGGATACTTTCCAGGTTGCATTTACCAATACTTATGTTGAGAGCCTTACAGCGGCTAGCACAAACCTCTATATAAGCTATACGGCTGTTCTGAACGATGAGGCTCAAGTGATTGACCCTGAGACGAACACTGCTAAGATTACCTGGGGCGATAATGGCGAGACTGGCACAGAAATCAAAACCACGACCAATACTCGTAAGTTCCAGATTAACAAATATGATGGGACAGATGAGCAGAAGAATCCTCTGGCAGATGCTAAGTTCCAGCTGTATACAGAGCCAACTGGTGGAGAAGCGTTAAAGCTTGCAGTATCACAGGACGGTACAACTTATAGGGTCGTAAGCGATGAGGCTAAATTGCCTACAGGTTATACGATGGCCACAGATAATAAAATTGTTACTCTTGCCACGGGTAATATTACGATTGAAGGTGTAGATTCAGATAAGTATTACCTCGAAGAGACAGATGCACCGCTTGGTTACAATAAATTAACAGAGCGTGTGGAAGTCGTAGTTGATGCGAATAACAATTTTGTGAGCGAGATTGCAAACTTATCGGGCAACATGCTTCCTTCCACCGGTGGCATCGGTACCACGATCTTCTACGTGGTAGGCGGACTTCTGGTAGTAGGCGCGGGCATCCTCCTGATCACCAAGAAGCGCATCAGCAAGGAGCAGTAAGAACAGTCATAAGAACAGACGACTCCGAATTATTATACTTTTTTCCGGGGGTGGGCGTTTCGCCCCTCCCGGGGATGCCGCATCAAGGCTGGCACCTTCCCGTGGTGTGCGGTGAGCAACGGATTCTGGCACAGAGTCCGGCCAAGGTCAGCAAAGGGATGGCATAGCCCTGCCGGGGCCGCCATCGATTAAATTAAGATAGTAGGCAGATATGTGAAAGAGAGAAAGCGTACAAAGAAAAACAAAAAGGGTTCTATCGCGAACTTCATACTGGGGATTCTGCTGATAGCAGGCATGGGAATCATGCTTTATCCAACGGTCAGCGACTGGTGGAACTCCATGCATGCGTCCCGCGCGATTGCCAGCTATGAAGAGGTCGTGCAGAACATGGACGAAGAAGCCAAGCAGCAGATGATGGAAGAGGCAAAGCAATACAATGCCTCCCTGGCCATGGGAATCCATTTCAAGCTGACGGACGAGGAATATGCGGAGTATGAGGGGCTGCTGGATTTGACCGGAACAGGTATCATGGGCTATATCCAGATTCCGTCCATTGATGTGAATCTGCCCATCTACCATGGAACCGAGGAAGCGGTTCTGCAGGTGGCGATAGGACATCTGGCAGGGTCGTCCCTGCCGGTAGGCGGAGAGGGTTCCCACTGCATCGTGTCCGGTCACAGGGGACTGCCCTCGGCAAGGCTCTTCACGGATTTGGATAAGGTGAGGGAAGGGGACATTTTCACCATGACTGTCCTGGGAGAGGTATTTACGTATCAGGTGGATCAGATTCGAATCGTGCTTCCCCACGAGGTGGATGAGCTGTCCATCGTCTCCGGCATGGACTACTGCACTTTAGTTACATGTACCCCTTACGGTATCAACTCCCACCGCATGCTGGTGCGCGGCCACCGCATCGACAACATAGACGACATCGTCATCGTAGTCGGCGCGGAAGCCCAGAGAATCCCCAGCTACTACGTGATTCCCGCGGTAGGGATTCCGCTCCTGTTCGTGTCCCTGGTCATTATGCTGGCAGTCTCCGACAGGAAGAAGTCCAGGAAGACAGGGGAGGAGCTGCTGGAAGAGTTCAAGAAGGACAATGAATCACAATGAACCGTAAACAAGAACCGATTTTAAAGGAGGAAATGCCCATGAAAAGAAAGAAGAGGAGCCGTCTGCTGTGCCTGATGGCGGCATCCATACTGGCGGCAGGCTGCGTGGCCCAGTTCATGGAATGGGCGGTGGTGGAGGGCAATACGCCGACGGTGGAGAGCCGAGGCATCAAGAGCTTCCTCATAAGAGGGGCGGACCGGTCGGAGAATATCGTGTATCCGGATAATCGGTGGGGATTTGGGAAACTGGATATTAACGGGACGTTTGAGACGCTGGCGAGACTGTCTTAAACAGACGTGTGAAACAATAGATAAGGCGTGCCACGAAGGCAGCCCCAAAACACAACAGATGACATGGAAAGGGAAAAGTATGACGAATCGTGAGAAAGCAAGAAAACAGGCGCAGGCATTGGTGAGTCAGATGACGGTGGAAGAGAAGGCTTCCCAGCTTCGCTATGACGCTCCGGCAATCGAGCGGCTGGGTATTCCGGCCTATAACTGGTGGGGAGAAGGGCTGCATGGCGTGGCCAGGGCTGGGACGGCGACGGTGTTTCCACAGGCGATCGGTATCGCGGCGGCATTTGATGAGGAACTGACAGGTAAGATCGGGGAATGCGTGGCCACAGAGGGCAGAGCGAAGTACAATGAATATTCTGCCCACAATGACAGGGATATCTACAAAGGACTCACGTTCTGGTCACCGAATGTGAATATTTTCCGGGATCCCAGATGGGGAAGGGGACATGAGACCTACGGAGAGGATCCTTATCTGACTTCCAGACTGGGTGTTGCTTTCGTCAAGGGGCTGCAGGGAGACGGGGAAGTCATGAAAGCGGCGGCCTGCGCGAAGCACTTTGCGGTACATTCCGGACCGGAGGCGCTGCGCCATGAGTTCAATGCGGAGGCTGACCCGAAAGATATGGAGGAAACCTATCTGCCTGCGTTCGAGGCGCTTGTCGAAGAAGCGCATGTGGAGGCGGTGATGGGTGCCTATAACAGGACAAACGGGGAACCCTGCTGCGGAAGTGAGACATTGATTCGCGGCATTTTGCGTGGGAAGTGGAATTTTGAAGGCCATTTTGTGTCTGACTGCTGGGCAATCAGGGATTTTCATGAGCATCATATGGTGACTGCAACGCCGGCACAGTCTGCGGCCATGGCGTTGAATGCGGGATTTAAACTGCGGCGTGACTTATCTGCACCTGCTGGAGGCGCTTAAGCAGGGGCTGGTGACGGAAGAAAGCATCACGGAGGCGGCAGTGCGCCTTTTCACCACCAGATTCCTGTTGGGACTTTTTGATGAAAGTGAATATGATAACCTTGATTATGAGGTGGTGGAATGTGAAGAGCATATCGCGCTGGCGGACCGGGCGGCCAGGGAGAGTATTGTCCTGCTTAAGAATGACGGCATCTTACCCCTGAATGTGGATAAGCTCAGAACCATCGGTGTGATCGGTCCCAATGCGGACAGCCGTAAGCCGTTGGTGGGCAATTATCATGGGACCTCATCGGAATACATTACAGTAGCAGAAGGAATCCGAAACTATGTGGATGGTAAAGTAAGAGTCCTGTTCTCGGAAGGCTGCGGGTTGTTCGAGGATAAGACGGAGGCATTGGCTTTTGCCGGAGACAGGCTTGCAG
>OFHB01001372.1_pt1 | contig 14000 bp, 20 predicted proteins | sample 1521881 | NCBI WGS metagenome assembly OFHB01 (sample SAMEA3504090, study PRJEB24116) | mouse gut metagenome | biome: mouse gut; feature: mouse-associated habitat; material: faeces | place: Denmark | collected 2011
ACATTATTACCTCGGGATGAATTAATGTAGTTGGAATTTCTCCCGGGAACTATAGGTCAATATGGGAGATGGCTTGGAACAGGTTGAAATTATAGATGCACTTGCACGTTTATTGCAGTACATAGCGGAATATGGGAAAGTGGAGGCGCTGTATGGGAAAGCCCTTGCGATACGTGAGAGGGTGCTGGGAGAGGAACATCCGGATACCGCCACCAGTTATAACAACCTGGCAGGAGTGTATGCGAGCCAGGGAAACAATAAGGAGGCATTATCAAATTATCTTAAAGCATATAGAGTTTGCCTGTTAAGACTTGGGAAAAAGCATCCCAATACAAAAATAGTTCATGAAAATATGAAAATAGCATATTTGGAATGGAATCCAGCAGGTGATTTTGAGCAGTGGTTAGAAGAACAGATGAAAGAATAATCCTATTTTGTGGGCTGTCAATACATAGAACGACGTTTTGTATAAAAAAGTAGCAGGTGGACAACTTTATAGGCAGATTGAAAGGCATATGCAGCAGAGCACATGCCTTTTTTTGGGGGAGCCTGCTGCCGGGTTATAGATTCAGTTTCCGGAAATCAATCCATAAGTCATCATAGATGTTGGCTTTGATGCTGTCAGCAAAGGAGTATATGGCAGGAGCCGAATCATGTTCCATATCATATACCAAGACGGTTTGCTTCATGGGGTCCACAATCCAATATTCTCTTACGCCGGCGGAACGGTACAGGGATAATTTTGTATAGTAATCCATAGGACGGCTGCTGGGCGATACAATTTCGATAAGCCAGTCTGGAGCGCCATTGCAACCGTGGTCATTTAGCTTATTTTTATCACAGATTACAGATATGTCCGGCTCCAAATATTTGGAATCATCTGCAAATAAAAAGACGGCAAAGGGGGCGGGGTATACTTTACAATTGCCCTTATTTTTGGTGATGTGGTTGTAAATGGCAGCATGTAGAAATGATAGTATTTCCTGGTGGTTTCTGGTTGGCGGTGCCATATAGTATATCTGGCCGTCAATCAGTTCGGCCCTGCTGCCTTCCGGCAGGCTGTAGATATCATCAATAGTATAGAATTTCTCGTGTGCCAGTGCTGGTGTCATAATAACACTTCCTTTCTAGGCTAAACAATATTAATTGCCATTCATATACTCTGCACGTTGTTCATCAGAATTAAAGAAAGATATTTCCATGCTGGAATTGGTATTTAATCCTTTGGCTCTACTATCTGCCTCTGCCGGAAGGAATATTTTAATTAGGAAAATCATTGCTCTTCCGTGTGCTGGTTGAGCATTCTATTTTTTTCATCTATGTGATGCTGTGAGATTAAAGAATTTGGAGCTGATTGGTTTGGCACGTATTCCATAATGTCACCAGGTTGGCAGTTGAGAGCTTCACATATATTGCTCAATACTTCGGTTGTAACAGTTTCACCTTTCGATAATTTGGCAAGTGTAGGAGAAGAAATGATTTTATTATATAATAAATCAGTTTTTTTCATTCCTTTGCGTGCCAATAAATCGAAGAGTTTATAGTACTTCATGCTCATTTTACCACCTCCTATATTTAGTATACACTAAAATTGTATAAGCGTCAACTAAAAATATTTTAGTGAAGACTAGTGACAAGAAGTTTAATGTATGCTAATATAATTTTAACAAAAGCAAAACAAAGCAAAAAGAACGCTAAAGTCAAGCAAAGGTAGACGGGACTACCGAAAAAGGAAGCAATTTGATGAAATGTCAAGGCATCCAAAAGTTTTGACGGTAACATGTGAGACCAGAGCGGCATGTATCAGGGAGATGAGGAAAAAAGTTGCTGAATGGAATGCATCACATGATAATGCCGAAGCGACGGCCAAACAGGAGCCCGTGTGGAGGAAATTGCCGCTTATATCGGAGACCTGGAGTCTACGACACGGCGGTATTATATAGCCATCAGGAAAAAGGTGAGTGTACAGGGGATAGAAAAACAGATTGTGCCGCTTCCGGATTCCATAAAAGAAAAAGAGCAAGAGGGACAGCAATGACGGCTGTCCCCTTTTTCAAAGCAGTCATGCAGTTTATCAAAAAATAAGATGTACAGGTGGAAAAAAGGAGAGAAGAATGGTATACTTAATTTGAAAGAAGGAGAAGAGGCTTTATGAAAGAAACGAAGATACAGTGGCATTCGGCTTTTGTGTCTGCCATGGGGTTAGACCTTGAGAAGAACAGGGCTGATTTGATTTTTGAGAAAGAGTACAATCTGAACACGAAGCCAAAAGGTCTTTTCCGCTACTTTAAAGAACACGGATGCGAGATTGTGAAATTCAGCAGTGGAATCTATTATATAGAGGGAAAGGCGTGGTTTCCTACCCAGATTATTGTTACGGGCGAACTGGACGAAGATTCCCATGTCTGGCTGAAGGCGTTATCTGGTAATCTACAGAGAGAAGATTTTCGGAAGATACTGGACAAGAGAAGTCAGCTGGAGGGAAAAGAGAACAGGGAACTGGCAGATTCTGTTTTGGAAGTAAGCATTAGCGCAAATAAAGATATGATTGATGAGTTGATAGGAGATGAGAGTATGTATGAAACGTTGATGGAAATTATGGAGCCTAAGCTGAAAGCAAGAGATGAAAAGATACGCATTAACGAAGCGGTATCTACTTTAAGGGACATTGGGTATGGGGATGATAAAATCAGACCTGCCATTATTAAAAAATATCATTTGTCAGCAGAAGAGGCGGAAAACTATTTGCAAAATGCTTAAGTACATTAGTGAGGCGGTATATCAGGGTAATGCAGTCATGACAGTTTAATTGGGCAGTGAGGAAGTGATTTAAGTGGTAAGTGGCAACCAACATACCTGATGAAGTCCTGTTTGATACAAAATGAATTCGGAAGAGGCAAATAAATTTGCGAGATGTGCGGTGGCAATGGGATGTTATACAATTGCCCCTGAAACAACGGACTCTGACTCCGTCATCTCAAGGTTCGAATCCTTGTAGCCCTGCTTCTAACACCCCGGTGAAGAAATTTACCGGGGCTAATTTTTGTTGAAAAATCAAGGGTTTGCGGGGACTGGGGCCGCAAATTATTCTATGGGCATGAAAAATGCCGTCAGTAACATTTTACTGGTTTTTCGGTAAAAATTCCACCTTTTGAGAATGGATAGGTCAATTCATAGGTCAATTTATACTGCCTGTCAAGGAAACTTGCAGTAACCTGCAATGAAAGACCGCCAGCCATATTATGCACGTCGCGACGGGTTCGTAAATTCTGGCGGTCTTGAGTATAAAATGGCAGGGAGAGCCGGATGACAGCGGGATTCCTGATGTTTTTCAATAGTAGTTCCCTTAAATGGGCATTTATCTGTAAGGCAGACGGTTGATAAAGTCAACTATATCCTCTTTTTTGATTAGATACCGACCGTCAAGGACCAGGGCGCGCAACCGCCCGGATTGGATATGGTCTAATATCCGGTTCTTTCCCATGTGCAGCAATTCCTGTGCCTGTCTTCTTGTCAATAGATCCGGGTAGTCTTCTAACCTCTCTTTTTCATCTCCTCATGTTTTGGAAAAATGTTGATTATGCCGGTCGGATTGGTCTGGGGCGGTTTAAGCCGGTTGCGTTCGGACTTGCAGCTGCCCTTTTTGATTCAGCTCCGGTGAAACTTTTCTGCCAGATACCTTTTGAAATCATCGGGCCTGACCTGCCATTTGCCGCCAATCTTCTGTGCAGGCAGTTGGCCGGACTGTATGAGCCTGTATGCAGTGTTCAGAGAAAATTAGTATATCGAAAGAACACTTTTATATCCAGAGGATAGATTATTGCGCAAATATCCGTTTAGGGTCGAGGCATGAGGCCGAGGAATACATGCGGCCTGTCAGGAAAGGGTTATGCCCTCATCCCACAACAAGAAAAGAGGAATACGGCAAAACACAGGGAAGGTGGATACCGCCCCGGAATTCATTTACCGTGTATTGTGGCTCCTATGAATTTTCCGTGTATGACAAGCGGAGCCAGATAATGGGGGAACAAAGAAGAAAATGCCAGACCTGTAATGAGACAAAAAGTTGGTATCATATGCCATAAACAAATCTGTCCTGTTATAGGACAAGATGAAAATAAAGTTGCCTTTGAGAGGGGCAAGCATATCAAGGGCAGCTTATGACATGCGGAGGTTGGGGATATGTTCGCGATGGTGATTGCAGCACTGGTCTATATATGCCTGCCATGGTACATCCAGTCGGCCGTATGGCTGGTGAACCTGTTCATACCGGATCCCGTCCCTTTTTTGGACGAGATAATCATGTTCGTCCCCATAGCCTATAAGATAAAGAGAATCTTTGACATATCAGAGTTCTTGGGGAAGTATGGCATCGTCTTGGCAGTCCTCCTGGGAATCGGGATTATTGCGTTGACTGTATGCCTGACCATCCGATAGGATATACCAAAGACCGGAACGTGAACCTGCCGAGGTAACGGGGGTTTTTTAGACAATCTCAGGCTATTATGGAGTTCGCAAGGATACGAAGTATGTGCATAGTTATGGGGCAATCAAGGCGGTCAGCTATGTGGACGGAAAGAAGTGGCATAAGGGCAAGAGGGAAATCGAGAGGCTGGAAGCACAGATGAGAGAAGGGACGAAAGAAGTTCTGTGGTGCTGACACATCCCTCTTGTAGCCCTGTTGTGTCGAAAACAGGGCTTGTCCTAATTGTTTCAGGAAGCTCCTGGTGTCTTTGTGGACAGAAGCTGTGGAGAAAGGCAATGTTCATTTTGTTATCATAGAATCCAGAAAAGCAGCCAGGGATTTGCGCTGGGAAGGCGTTAGATGATATATCTGCTTAATCAGGGGATCTTCAGAGAAAGCTTTCTTCGACTCCGTATCAAAGAATTCCTGCAAGGAGATATCCAGTGCGCCACATAGGTAGGAAAGTATTTCCACTGTGGGGTTTTTCTTTCCTAGTTCCACGTCCCGCAGATAACTTTGAGAGATTCCGGACAAAGTAGCGAGTTTGTTGACGCTGTATCCTTTTGCCTCTCTGAAAAAAGAGATTCGCTTTCCAATATCCATAATGATATCCTTTCGGTAAATTTATAGTGATAGGATAACAAATCTAAAAATATAAAGTTACATTTATAAATATTGCGCATTATCTCTATAGATGCTATAATCAAATTGAAGATCTGAAATTATTCCAGATAGACATATTCTGTCACAACCGATGTGTATAATGGATGTCATCAGGAATGGAAATTATGGCAGGAGACAGGGGTGGTGGACAATAAAAAGAGATGATAGGCAATGAGATGTTCCATTACATAGAGCTTCAGCACAAGACTTCGTTTTTGGATACCATGTGGAAAATCGCAGGGGCTATCCGCAGCCACCAGTACATAGAGATTGAATATGGGAAGATAAAAGACAGAGCGGTGGTGAAACGAAAAGTCCAGCCATTGGCGCTTCTTTTTTCAGAATATTATTTCTACCTTACCGCCTTTATAACGGATTTGGAGGTCAGGAAGGATTTTGATGTCGTCAATGATTCCTTTCCTACACTCTATAGGATGGACAGAATCAGGAAACTGAAAGTGTTGGAGGAGCATTTTCATATCCCCTACAGCAGCCGGTTCGAGGAGGGGGAGTTCCGGAAGAGGATTCAGTTTGTATGGCGGGAAGCGTTGGATGTGGAAGCTGCCAGGATGGATTCGGGGGGATTGCAAGGTGATTTTGTTACTTATCGGCGCAAAGATAATACTATCCCAGGTAGAATTGGCTTTGGCCTTGATGATAGAAGAGGGCGCATCCAGGAAGAAGCATTGCATGCTCTGCATTCTTTTTGCCTTTGGCGCTCTTACTGAGTTAGCGATGCTTGCTGGGTGGATCCGGGTGTTGTTTCCCGCTGTTTATGAAAGGAAAGAGGACATCCATCCTATCCTGATTGCAGGTATTGGGATTTTGGGATTTGCTGTATTCCTTGTTTTAAGATGCTGGTCCTGGGAGAAATTTTTGAGAAAAACCTTTATGGGAGAGGATTCCGGGGATTAGAAGCAGGATTTTGGTATAGAAGAGGGCGGCACAGATTGATGCAGGCAATCGAAAGGAGGTGTGCTCTGGAAGCATTGATAGGAAGGCTGGATGATTATCAGAAAGCTGGGATTTGAGATTCTTGAAGCGGATGGAGGGTGGAAAGTGGGAAGAGACAGTGAAACAAGGAAATGCAGCAGTAGGGGTGGCGGGAGAGTTGTTATTAGGGACTGCGGGTGATGTGGGCGCTGTTATCGAAGAAGTGCGCGATTCTACGTAAAAGCAGGATGTTTATGAGGATGTGATCGCACAGAAGGACAAAGAGATTGAAGCCTTAAAAAGGAAAGGTAAAAGATGGAGGTAACGAGTATGGGGCAGGACATTTTTGGAAAATTTCTTGAGAAGGTAGGAAGTGTGCCGGGAATACGGATTGACAGAGATAGCTTTCTGCGAACCACATTTGGAAGAAGCCATAGGAAAGAACTTGACCGGATAATTATGCAGGGTCCCATAGCGGCAGGAATTCCTTTAAACGAAATCAGTGAGATTGCCAATCAGTCAATTACGAAGGAGGCTTTAGAAGTGACGGCGGTGTCTGCCGGTACGGGGGTGCTTGGGGGGGCTGCCGCGTTGATAGCAGTACCTGCAGATATCGTTCAATTTTATGGACATCAGTTCAGAATGATACAGAAATTGATGTATCTATATGGCTGGGATGAAGATGTATTTGACCAAAATGGATATATGGACGATGCAACGACTAACATGTTGATACTCTATATGGGCGTTATGTTTGGAGTAGGGGCAGCCGGAAAGGCGCTTGGCCATATTGCCAAAGTGGCTGCAAAAAGGTTGATTAGGGATGTCCCTGCTCGTCTTATCAAGGCAGCGGTTACGAAACAGGCATTCAGAAAAACGCTCATGCATATCGTCAAGATAATTGGGGCCAAGACATCGCTTAAAGTAACATTAGTCACCGGTGCTAAAATAGTTCCTGTTTTCGGAGCTGTAGTATCTGGAGGGTTGACTGCAATATTTTTTATCCCTATGTCTAAGAAGCTGAAAAAATATCTCGAAAAAGGCGAACTAAGTAAAGAAGCTGATGATTTATAAAGTTTGGCGAAAGAACCGATTCTTCCCGCGGATTGTTTATGCCGTTCACAATGGCACTGGCATCGCAGGCGGCATGGCGGGAAGAGCGAAAAGGAGCAGAGAGAAATGTTTTGTAGAAAATGTGGCAGAGTAACTGAGGATGGAAAAGAGTTCTGTCAGGCGTGCCGACAACAGGATTCAGCGATGTGGACAGCTATAAAGAAGGAGCTTCCGAAGGCGAAGGAGAGGCTGGAGAAAACAGGCGAGGCTATCATGACCGACTCTATGGAAGAATTGCAGAAAGCATTTCGGAAAAAGACAAAGTGGGTAACCCGCAAGGCTATGAAGAAAATAGGGCTAAAGGAGAAGACGCCGTTGGATAAGGTAAAAGATTTGTGGGAAAAGGTTAAAAAGTGAGCTCCAGTGCCTGAAACAATGTGTGAAACAGCCAAAAATCAAAAATGAAAGGAGAAAGCGCATGTTTTGCAGAAAATGTGGAGAACAGATTTCTGATAATTGCGAAGTCTGTCCGATATGCGGAGAAAATCAGGAAGTGACAATTACAGCAGAGAAAACGGGAAAAGGCGGCGTGGGTGAAGTGGCTGTAAATGTTTTGAAAGGGACAGGGAAAGCGGTGGGAGCGGTTGTGGGAACAGTGGTAGGCTCTATCATAGTCCCCATAGTAAGCGAGGAAGTCGGAAAGGGTATGCAAAAGAAAGTAAAAAAAGGAACCTCCGATTTCTTGAAGGCGGTGGGAATCAAGAAGAAGACGCCGTTAGATAAAGCAGGTGAAGCATTTAAAGCCTTACAGAAAAAAACAAGGAAATGAAGGAATGTTTTACTCAAAATATAAAAAACAGGTGCTGGAAGACTACGGGAAGGTCATCGCTGAGTATAACGATTTCTATGGAAAGACGCAGCGGGAAGTCCAGCGTCTGTATGAACGCAGACGGATTTCCATCGAATTGATTCAGAAAATCGAAGCCTTGGTCAACAGCATCGCAAACCGCCCAAAAGAATATAATATCATAACGCAAAAGATTGATTTTGAGCGGGAAAAGTTCCATGAGAAAGAGGAGTATGCGGAACAGGCCTACCATGAGGCGAAAAAGGCAGGCATAAATATCGCGGCAGGTGTGGCCGGCGGCACGGCTGTCGCAGCCGCAGCGCCCACTGCGGCATTGTGGGTCGCAACGACATTTGGGACGGCCTCTACAGGAACGGCAATCTCCACCTTATCCGGCGCAGCTGCAACGAACGCGGCTTTGGCCTGGCTTGGCGGCGGGGCCCTGTCTGCCGGAGGAGCAGGCGTGGCCGGCGGACAGGCCCTGCTTATGCTGGCGGGACCCGTCGGCTGGACTATCGCTGGTGGCGCTGTTGTAGTATCCACTGCTGTATTGGGCATCAAAAATAAGAAAATTGCCGACAAAGCCGCAGAGGAAGGACGGGAAATCATGCGCGCAGTTGGACAGATGCGGGAAACAGGCGGAAAAGTGGAAGGCCTGAGCAAGGAGACCGTAACTTTGTATGGAAGGCTCAACAAGCTCCATGGAAGCTTACGGGAATACAGGGAGATGGATTACCTGGAATTGAAAGAGGAAGTGCAGTATCAGCTGGGCGGCTTGGTGAACGATACCTTGTCGCTGTCAGAGATGCTGAATAAAGCGGTGTAGAGGTCAGTGAATGCATGGGGAAAGAATTGTAAAGGATACGCGGGAACAGGCCGTTGCTTCCTGGATTAACTACATAAATCAAATGCGCCTTAACGAATTGCTGAAAGGCTTATCGCAGCAGGATATCAACCTGGACAATGCGCTGAGGGAAATTGGGGAGCTGAAGGAATCCGTCAGCAGACTGTTGCAGACAAACCGAGGCGGGGCAAAAGGGATGCACGGCTTTATCGCGGAAAGGATGCAGGTCTATTTTGAAAATGCAAGAAACCTGGCAGATGGAGCGGGCAGGGGGTATTCCCTGATTGATGATAACGGTCCAGTGGACTTTATAGGACACGGGATAGACTATCAGCAGAAATTTGTAGGGAAGCATTTGAGCCTGGATGCTGTGAAAGGGCATCTGGACAAATATCCGGATTACATAAAAAACGGCGGAAAATATCAGATTCCCAAGGATTACTATGAACGGTTAAAATATCTGTTCGAACTGCCGGAAAAGGAAGGTAGAAAACTGGCAGGGGAAGATTACGGACTATGGAAGTATGTCCATGAATTCTTTCGGGATAAGGACATTGCTTTTTCCGATATCGAGCCTTCTGTAATTGATTATAGGGACGCGCAGAGAAATGTTGCCAGTAAGACGATATCGCAGGAAGAACAGCGTATCAAAGGGCACAATCTGGAAAAGCGCGAAAGGCTGTATCAAAAGAGCCAGCCATCTGGGAGAGAGCTGTACAAGGCTTCAGCAGTCGCCTTGGCGGCGGAAGGCGGCATGGCATTTTGCATGGGAGTGTACAGGAAGCGCAAGGCCGGGAGGAGACTGTCGCAATTTGACGGAGACGACTGGAAGGAGCTTGGGATAGACACCGCCGGAGCCAGTGCAAAGGGCGGCATCAGAGGAGCGGCCGTATATGGGATGAGCAACTTTACCGCAACTCCTGCCGCAGTGGCATCGGCTTTTGTTTCTGCAGTATTCGGCGTGCTCGCGGAAGCAGGGAGGCTGAAAGCTGGAGTCATTAACGAGGAGGATTTTCTGATCCATTCCGAGATATTCTGTTTGGATGCGACGGTGAGCGCGGTGTCTGCTGTTTTAGGAGAAGTGCTTATACCGATTCCTGTTTTGGGAGCCGTCATTGGAAACGTGGCCGGAATGGTTCTGTATGGAATAGCGAAAGACACCATGACGGAAGAGGAACAGAGGATAATACTTCAGTACAATCAGGGCAGGATAGAATTGGGGGAAACGCTGGCTCAACAGTATCAGCACCTGATGGGGCAGATGGAGGAAGAAACCAGGAAATTTGGTTCTCTGGTGGATTGGGCATTTTCGGAAGAGACAAATGTCGCATTTGAGGGCTCTGTGAAGCTGGCAGAGCATTGTGGGGTTCGTCAAAACAAAATCCTGAAAAACAAGTCAGATATTGATGGTTATTTTCTGGTGTAGGAGAGCGCGGGGACGGAAAGGGATGCCGGAAATTCCGTGCAGGACGGCCAGGAGGGGCAGAAAGCAGCAAATATGTCCTTGTAGAGGGGAGTACCAAAAACGAAAAGGCGAGAAAGCTTGCCTTGACCGCAGAGGTTGGGCAGGGAGATGATATGATAAAAGCAGCTATTATGAAACAATATAATCTCACTGAAGATGAAGCAGAGGAGTATATATAGCAATGTATGAAACGTTGATGGAGATTATGGAGCCGAGAATAAAGCAGCGAGAAGATGCTAAAACGATTAAAACTATCAGAAGGAAAGGAAATCCGCATGATTCTGACAAAACAGAAGTACACAATAAATGATTTGCACAAGGATATGCGGGTCCGGGTTTCGCAACTAAGTGGTATTCAGGATACCAGTATGATTTTGTTGGATACAGAATTATTGGCTGATAATGACGTAGAGGGGACCTTGGTTTACTTTGGCAGCGGAAATACGGAAGAATATACAAAATGGTTCCAACAGGAAAAAGCGATTACCCCGGTTTTCTTTGACAGCGCAGAATTGGAAGACGGGGTAGTATAAGATGAAAAAATATATTGCGATAGAAATGAGTCCGACTCAGGTAGGAATCGGCGGACACCGGATGTTCCCCAACATACGATTCAGGACTTAACAAGAGATGAAAGTAACGACTTCGAAATCTAAAAATTCAGAATCTTTTTATATAACCCAGTCCTATATAAACAGCAACGGCAAAAGCACTTTAAAAGGATACGTAAGCTGGGCACGCTCAAGGAACTTACTCAGACCCTCGGCACAGACAGGGACGGTGTAATGGCATGGGCCAGGGAACAAGCCAGGCTGGAGACGGAAATTTTGGAGAAACTGCAGCAGAAGTTGAATGTGTCCTGGCAGAAGGCGCAGGAGTATTTTCAGAAGTATGCAGCGGAGACAGTATAGCCAAAGCGGATACAAATTTCATAAAGTATTCGAGGTGGAGGACGGTTTGGAAATCCGCTGTATATCGGGAAGTTACGGTTGTGGAGGACTCGGCATGTATGCAGGTCGGGAATGCGGGAAGTTGGATTCATGTGGAATCTATACGTGACGACATCGAAAAGAAGGCTTGCCAAACCGCAGTCTTTGTGTTACCATGTATTTGTTACCAAAATAAAAGGAAATAAAGGATTTATGAAAGGAGGGCTTACCATGCAGAACAACGACAGACAACAACAGAGCAGAATAGAGAAACCGATAATCAAAGGTACAGCGCTCCGCAGGTATGATAGATAGTTTTGGCTTGAGCAGGCTATTTCTGACATGGATCAAAGCTTTTATTAAGATATCCTTGTTGTGGCAGCACCTTTGGGGTGCTTTTTTTGCGCCCATTTTTAAGGAGACGAAAAATTATATGAAAACAGTAAAAGGTATTTACGCCGAAGCGAAGATATTCACAGAGGATGTGGATGAATACGCCCAGGCACAGGTGAAAATGATATGCGACAACCAGGTGGCAGAGGGCAGCAAAATACGCCTGATGCCGGACATTCATCCCGGCAGGGTGGGACCCATCGGCTTGTCCATGACCGTCACGGACAAAGTAATCCCCCAGCTTTTGGGTGTGGACATCGGCTGCGGCATGACCTGTGTAAAATTGAATAAAAATAATGCAGAGTTCCAGAAGCTGGACCGGGTTATCCGGGAGAATGTGCCCTCGGGCTTTGCCATACGGAAAGAACCCCACCATATGGCGGAAGGATTTTCCTGTGATAAGCTCCGCTGTGCCAGGCATATCAACAGGCAGAAGGCGGAGAGGAGCCTGGGCACCCTTGGCGGCGGCAATCATTTCATTGAGCTTGACAGGGGAGAGGACGGAAGCCTGTACCTGGTGATACACACGGGCAGCAGGCATCTGGGGGAGGAAGTGGCAGAATACTACACAAAGCTTGCCGGTACATCCCTGAAAAAGCAGGGGATAGAGGTCCCTTATTATATGAGCTATCTGGAAGGGGAGCAAAAGGAAAACTACATGGAGGACGTGCAGACCGTCCAGGACTATGCCGAACTGAACAGGCAGGTCATTGTAAGGGAAATCCTGAAGGGCATGAAGTGGAAGGCGTCAGAGCAGTTCTCTGTGGCGCATAACTATCTGGATGCTTCGGGGGTACTCCGCAAGGGAAGTATCGCTGCCGAAAAGGGAGTCCGGGTAATTATCCCGGCAAACATGCGGGACGGCATGATTCTGGGCATGGGACTGGGCAATGAGGAGTGGAACTGTTCGGCGCCCCATGGTTCCGGCAGGAGGCTGAAGCGTGAGGACGTAAAAAGCCGGTATACCGTATCGGACTTCAAAAAAGAAATGAAGGGTATCTACAGCAGCTGCGTAGGGGCAGACACATTGGACGAGGCTCCTTTTGCCTATCGCTCCCTTGCGGAGATTGCTGAACGAATCGGAGATACTGTCCGGATAACGGAGGCCTTGAAGCCGGTCTATAATTATAAGGCAGGTGGCAGGGAGCCGTCACGAAATAAATTCTGAAATCATTGTCAGTGCCGGAACGGCATGGGGACTTTTACAGTAAATGAAAGACAGCGGGTGATTCTGTAATACATGTGGGAGGATTCCGCGGATGAACGTTTGAAGACCGGAATTCTGGCCTGGATATCGCATGATCATCCGAAGAACAAAAATTGAGAGGTGCAAGTGTATGATCATTCAGATCAGTGCAGGACAGGGACCCGCCGAATGCCAGCTGGCAGTGGCGAAGCTGTTTGAGGCACTTAAAAAAGAATATGGGGATTTCGAAATCCTGTCAGAGACCAAAGGCCATGAGAGAGGCTGTCTGGATTCTGTCCGTTTTCGGACAGAACATGACTTAAGCGGTCTGGAGGGGACAGTGCTGTGGATCTGCAGGAGTCCCTTCCGCAGGAACCATAAAAGGAAGAACTGGTATGTGGACGTAAGCATCGTCCCGGAGATGAATGAGGTGGCAGCGGAGGGGGAATACCGCATAGAGAAGTTTCGCTGCGGCGGGAAGGGAGGCCAGAATGTGAACAAGGTGGAGACCGGAGTGCGGGTCATCCACATCCCTACCGGAACCGTGACCCGGTCCACAGAGGAGAGGAGCCAGTTCCGGAATAAACAGAAAGCCATGGAGAGGATGAGGGAGAAACTTGCCGGCCTGCGGCAGGAGCAGCAGGAGAGGCAGGCGGACGCCGCATGGATGGAGCATTACCGCATTGTCAGAGGAGACCCGGTGCGGATTTATGAAGGAGAACGATTCCTGCTAAAGGAGAAAAGGATGGGGGCAGCAGGCCGGTAAAAGTCAAAATATGAACCGGGTTTTATTCTGCGCTTCCGGTATCGGAGGCTTCGGACGCCAACCGGAAGCGCACCGTAATCACACAGATTTCACTTCTGGTTCCCAGCCGCATATCCGGGCCGAACACCCCCACGCCCGAGGTGACGATATTGTGCATGCCGTCTTTTTCCAGGTAGCCGCAGGTATTTTCCCAAAACAGGCGTGCCGTCAGATTTCCCGGGAACGTCTGGCCGTCGTGGGTGTGCCCGCACAGGTCCAGATCCACGCCCGCGTCTGCCAGTTCCTGCAGTTCTCTGGGCTGGTGGTCAATTACGATGACGGGCCTGGAAAGATCCATCCCTTCCGTGAGCTGCGCCGGCGTTTTTCTGACGCGAATTCCCCTGCCGGGCCTTCCGTAGTCCGGCCTGCCGTACAGATAGAAAGCGTCTTCAATCAATACGCCCTCCTCCCGGAGCA
>OFHB01001375.1_pt1 | contig 13965 bp, 16 predicted proteins | sample 1521881 | NCBI WGS metagenome assembly OFHB01 (sample SAMEA3504090, study PRJEB24116) | mouse gut metagenome | biome: mouse gut; feature: mouse-associated habitat; material: faeces | place: Denmark | collected 2011
AAAATGCACAAAAATTATCTTGGGAAGCTAGCTTCCCAAAGTGATTTTTTGCATTCTGTCTTTGCCACATGAGCGGCAAGACCTTTTTACCAAGTGAAAATATTCGTGCGACAGCCCCGTCATATACATTCTTAATTTATTTTTGACTCTTTACTGATATTGCCAGCGCTTTCATCTCTCTTGCGCTTTCCCTGACGGTATCCGTAATTTTAACGCCGCCCAGCATCCTGGCAAGTTCCGAAACGCTTTCCTCCTCTTCCAAAAGAATAATATTGGAATACGTGACATTTTTTACGACGTTCTTGCGAATTAGATAATGCTGGTCTGCCATGGCCGCAATCTGAGGCAGGTGGGTGATGCAAATAATCTGATGGCTCTTTCCAATCAGGTTCATTTTTTCCGCCACCATCTGCGCTGTCCTGCCGCTGATTCCTGCGTCAATCTCATCAAAAATCAATGTCTCAATCTGGTCGCTCTCTGCCAGAATCGTCTTAATCGCCAGCATGATACGGCTCAATTCTCCGCCAGAAGCCACTTTGCCCAGAGGCTTTAGCGGTTCTCCAGGATTCGTGGAAATCAAGAACTCTGCTTCATCTCTGCCATTTGCCGTATATTTACCAGAATCTTCAAATTCCATCGTAAAGCTTACATCCAGGAAATTGAGATCCACCAATGCTTCCTGCACCTGTTTCACGAGCTTCTTGGCACATTTTTGGCGGATCTTTGACACTTCTTCAGAGATGTCTTTTAAAGCCGTCTTTGCCTGGCTAAGACGCTCTAAGAGCTGTTCTAAATACGCTTCATAATCCCTAAGGCGCTGGCTTCGAAGTTCTTTTCGTTCTTTTGCCTGCAACACTGCCTCAATACTGCCGCCAAACTTATCTTTTAAGTGATTTACCAGATCCAAACGCTTTTCTGTCTCATAAAATGTTTCCTCGTCAAACTCTCCATCTGACATATAGCTGGAAAGCTCTCGGTTGAAATCGTTTAGCAGAACGTCAATTTCTTCTAACTGACTGCTGAGTTCTTCTAACTGAGGATCATATTCCGCCACCGACTGAAGTTCCCGCAACGCCCGCCCGATCTGCTCTGTGGAGCTTCCATCCGCTCCCGTCATCTCATAAGCATTTGCTGCCGCTTCCATGATCCGGCGGCTGTTCGCCATTTTTTTATAGGAAATCTCCAACTCCTGATCCTCTCCCGGAATCAGGTTGGCGTCTGCAATTTCCTGAATCTCATATTCCAGAAAAGAAAGTTCCCGTTCCCTGCCCTCTCCATCCTTTTGTGCCTGATCCAGTTCCACAAGCGCAGCCTGGTATTCCTGAAAACGTTTTTTTAAAACTTCTTTCTTATTTCCAAGCTTATCCTGGGCATACTCGTCAAGAATCTCCAAGTGTTTTTTCTTATGAAGCAAGGACTGATGTTCATGCTGTCCATGGATATCAATCAACAAAGAAGCGACATTTCTCATGCAGGACGCAGAGACTGTCTCAGAATTAATCTTCCCTACGCTTCTGCTTGCCGTAATTTTCCTGGACATGATAATCTCATCGTTCTCTGGATAAATATCAAGCTCCTGAAGCTGCCGCGCTTGTTCCTTATTCTCGACACGAAAAACCAATTCCACCAAGGCATATTCCGACTGCTCCCGCAGCATCTCTTTTGGTACTTTTTCTCCGAGCGCAAGATTGATGGATCCGATAATAATGGACTTTCCGGCTCCTGTTTCTCCAGACAGTATATTCAATCCATCACCGAACTCCACTTCAGCTTCCTCCATCAGAGCAAGATTTTTTACATGCAGACTTACTAACATATCCTTCTCCTTCTACTCTCTCAGTTTCGGCAGTATGTATTCCAGATGGTAAAACCAATACCGCACTGCAACGTTTTACCAACTAACAACCAGGCAGCGCTCTGGAACGGTCCTCTCTGTATTAAGAAATTTTAATTTTCCATAACTTTGCGCAGACGTGCCATCAGCAGCTCCGTGTCTTCCACGGTGCGTACTGCGCACATGATCGTATCGTCTCCTGCAATGCTTCCCACAATCTCGTTGCAGTTCATGGCGTCCAAAGCCGCTGCAACTGCCATCGCCATCCCGGAGGCAGTTTTGATTACCAGGATATTTTGTGCCATGTTCATAGATACGAAGCCATCTTTAAAAATCCTCACATATTTTTCACCCATATCCGCACGGCTTTCCCCTAACGCCATATATTTTTGACGTCCACTCTTACTAGCAACTTTGGTCAGCTTCAGCTCCCGGATATCCCTGGAAACCGTGGCTTGTGTCACATGAAAACCCTCTTGTTCCAGGCGGTCTGATAATTCCTCCTGTGTCTCAATGTGATACTTTTCAATAATCTCTAATATTTTTGCATGACGCTTCGACTTCATCACTATCTCCTTTACCAACTGCTCCCCTGCAGCTTTTTCCTGAGTCTTTCCAGGAAGCTCATTCTGCTAAGCTTTAAAATCCTGGTAGAAACCTGCGCTTTTTTCACCAGGATCTGCTCCCCTTCTTTCAGAACACCTACTGGATCCCCGTCAAAGCTGATTTCCACCTGGCCTCCATGTCCTTCGTTCCTTGTACGCACCTCAATGGTGACCTCGTCTTCCGCACCTAGTACAATGCTTTTTGCATTTAAAGAATGGGGACTGATTGGCGTGAGCAAAAGTAGATCCGCCCTGGGATCTACAATCGGCCCGCCCGCTGACATGCTATACGCCGTAGAACCTGTAGGCGTTGCAATAATGATGCCGTCCGCACTATATGTATTCAAATATTCTCCATTTACAGAAATAATCAAATCCACCACCTGAAGCATCCCAGAGCGATGAATGACAATGTCATTGAGGGCGATCCGCTGATCTGTAACCGAGCCTTTCACCCGGCGTCCCGACAGCAGCATTCTGGATTCCACTGTATAATCTGCACCTCTCAAAAGCTGATGTACGCCCTGGATCGCAGTCTTTGCCTCCAGCTCGCACAGATAGCCTACATGACCTGTATTGATGCCGATCAATGGGATGTTTCGTTCTGCCATATCTCTTGCAGCGCGCAGCAGCGTGCCGTCGCCTCCAACCACCAGAATGCATTCCGTTTCGTCTGGAATCAGTCTTTGATCAAAAGACATGCTTTCTTGGACATGGTTCGCCTGATAGCCACAGGTTCCTCCGCTCTCTTGAATAAACCTCTGGATTTCTTTGGTAAGATGCAGCTGGGCATCCCGCATGGGATTAACGATAATATAAAAATGCTCCATTATTTTTCCTCCAAAGCTGTGACGCCAAAAGCATATTTGAAACATCATTCCTGGCATCTGCCAAAAAACATTTTTCAAACAGGCTTTCACTTATCAATTCGCTAACATTCCATGTGCCTGCGCCACAACGCCCGCCACATCCATCCGTTTTGTGCCGCAGCCTTTTTGAATGTCGACCAAATATTCAATATTCCCTTCTGGTCCCTTGATAGGCGAGAATCCCAGATTGCGGATTGCAAACCCCATTTCCTGCGCAAACGCAAGAATCTTTTGTATCACTTCTTCGTGGACCTTTGGATCCCGAACCACGCCTTTCTTGCCTACTTTTTCTCTGCCCGCTTCAAATTGAGGCTTGATCAGACATGCCATCTCCCCTTGCGGCGACAAAAGCTCCCAGGCAGCCGGCAGCACCTTGGTCAGTGAAATGAATGCTACGTCCACTGATGCAAAATCCAGCACATCCTCAATATCTTGCGGCGTTACATATCTGATATTTGTCTTCTCCATGCAGACTACTCTAGAATCCTGCCTTAATTTCCAGGCAAGCTGCCCATAGCCAACATCCACCGCATAAACCTTTTTCGCCCCGTTTTGAAGCATACAGTCCGTAAATCCCCCCGTAGACGCCCCAATATCCATGCAAATCTTGCCGTCGAGCGAAATCCCGAAGCTGGCGATTGCCTTCTCCAGCTTCAAACCGCCCCGGCTTACATATTTCAAGGTATTGCCACGAACCTCGATTGAAGCCTGGCTGTCAAAAAAAGTCCCTGCCTTGTCCTCCCGCTGGCTTTCCACAAATACATTTCCCTCCATAATCATGACCTTCGCTTTTTCCCTGGAGGGCGCTAGGCCGCGCTGCACAAGCAACACATCCAAACGTTCTTTCATTTTACAACCTTTCTATTTCCGTACATAGCCAGTCACAATCCGCTTTATCATGGATTCCACGTCCAGCCCATGTTCTTTTTTCAAAATGTCCACATTTCCCTGCTCCACATATTTGTCCTCCAAGGCGATATGGATAAGCTGAGGCACAAGATCCGGGGTTTTTTCACTGAAATAATGCGACACATGCTCTCCAAATCCTCCGGTTGCCACATTTTCTTCCATTGTCACCAAAAGCTGATGGGACCTCGCAAGCTGATCCAAAAGCGCCGTATCCAAAGGCTTTACGAAGCGGACGTTTACCAAGGTACAGAAATAACCCATGGATTTCAACAATCTACGAACCTCTTCTGCTTCTTTCACCATGCTTCCCACCGCAAGCAATGCAATCTGGTGCTCCTGCCAGACCAATTCGCTTCTTCCATAACAAATTTTCTCACGAAACTCTTTTAATCCTGCATATGCCTCGCCCCTTGGATAGCGAATCGCCACCGGATGTCCAAAATTGACTGCGAATTTCATCATATCCGACAATTCCCATTTATTTTTGGGCGCTAGAACCGTCATATTGGGAATTGCAGAAAGATACGAGAGGTCAAATATCCCCTGATGCGTCTCCCCGTCGCTCCCCACAAGCCCGGCACGGTCAATGGCAAACACCACTGGAAGATCCTGGATGCACACATCGTGAAGAATCTGGTCATAGGCACGCTGCAGGAAAGAAGAATACACGGCTACCACAGGCTTTAATCCTGCCGCCGCCAATCCGGCTGCAAAAGTGACCGCATGTCCCTCGGCGATCCCTACGTCAAAAAAGCGGTCTGGAAACATGTTATGGAACCGTTTTAGCCCAGTGCCGTCTTGCATTGCCGCAGTGATGGCCACCACTTTAGAATCCCGTTCTCCCAGCTTGCGCATTACCGAGGAGAAAATATCTGTATAATTCGCCTTAGTCCTCGGCCTAGACGGCAGCCCCGTATCGACCTTGAAAGGCTCTGCGCCATGAAACCTTGCCGGATGGCGTTCTGCGGGAAGATATCCCTTCCCTTTCTTGGTGATGACATGAATCAGTACTGCGCCGTTTACTTTAGACGCATCACGGAATACCCGCCGCATCTCTGCGATGTTATGCCCGTCCACTGGCCCAAGATAGATAATTCCCATATTTTCAAAAATCATCCCTGGAATAAAGAGCTGCTTAATGCCGCTCTTTGTCCGCCGAATGCGAGTCACCATCCGCTCTCCATAAAATGGAATCTTATTCAGGGAATTTTCCACTCCTGATTTCAAATCTTGGTAAACATTTGCGGTGCGCAGATTTCCCAGATGGCTGGACAGACCTCCTACGTTTTCAGAAATTGACATGTTATTATCATTTAACACGATGATAAAGTTCGTATTTAGCCGTGAGGCGTTATTGAGCGCCTCATAAGCCATTCCCCCAGTCATGGCCCCGTCTCCGATCACGGAAATCACCTTATACTGCTCCCCTGTGATCTCCCTTGCCTCTGCATATCCTAATCCCGCAGAAATAGAGGTAGAGCTGTGACCTGTGTCAAAACAGTCGCATTTGCTTTCTTTCCGTTTGGGAAATCCGCTCATGCCGCTGTATTCCCGCAAATGATCAAATCCTTCCCGTCTTCCTGTCAAAATCTTATGAGTATAAGACTGATGCCCTACATCCCAGATAATCTTGTCCTGGGGAAGCTGAAAGGTCAAATGCATGGCCATGGTAAGCTCCACGACGCCCAGATTGGACGCCAGATGTCCTCCGTTTTCCGATATTTTCTGAATCAGGAATTCCCTGATCTCCTGGGCGAGGGCAGGTAGCTCTGCCTCATTCAATTTCTTAATATCGTTGGGTGATTTAATCTTATCCAATACCATCAAAATACCCTCTTCCTTCCATCATTTCTTCCGATGAATCAGCGCTGTCATCAGGCTGGCGAGAAATTCATTTTTCACCACAAGGGCCTCCATGCGCTTCACGCTTTGACATGACAAACGCTCCACTTCCTGTTTTGCCTCCTCGACGCCAAATAACGTCACCCAGGTCGTCTTATGGTTCTTCTTGTCACTGCCCACGGGCTTTCCAAGCTCTTTTGTCGTACTGGTGACATCCAAGATATCATCTTGTATCTGAAATGCAAGCCCCAGCTCTAAAGCCGCCTCTTGTACTTGTTTTTGCTCGCTCCCTGTCGCTCCGGCAAGAATCGCTCCGATAAGCATCGACGCTTCCAGCAAAGCGCCAGTCTTTAAACGGTAAATAAAGCGAAGCATATCCTCTGATAATGGCTTTCCTTCCGCCTCTACATCTACGCACTGTCCTCCCAGCATTCCATGGATCCCCGCTTTCTGCGCAAGCACAGCCAGCGCCTTGCCTGTCTGGCCGTTTCCTGGCTCCAGCTCAAACGCCCTTGCCGCTGTCTCAAAGGCATAATTGAGCAGGCCGTCCCCGGCAAGAATGCCCATTGCCTCTCCATACTGGGCATGCGTCGTCTTCATTCCTCGGCGGTATTCATCATTATCCATGGCAGGAAGATCATCATGCACCAGAGAATATGTATGAATCATCTCTATTGCCGCCATAAATGGCTCAATCACCTCTGACCGACCGCCGAACATGCGGTAGGTTTCCCACATCAGCAGGGGGCGCAGTCGTTTCCCTCCTGCCCGTACGCTATAATTCATAGCCTCAATCACCGTCTTCTGGCATCCCTCCTCTTTGGGAAGATATTTCCCTATGATTGCCTCCACCTGACTGGTACGCACAGCCAATTCCTCGCCAAATTCTTTATTCATCAAATGCCTCCAGTTCTCCCTGCTCATTCAGCAGCAGCATTTTCTTCTCCACATGATCTATTTTCTGATTGCAAAATTTTAATTTTTGCATCCCCTGCTCATACAAAGAAAAAGAATCCTCCAGGGTCACATCCCTGCCCTGCATTTTGTCGATAATCGCCTCAAGTTCCAAAAAAGCCTCCTCCAATGAAGCCTCCTGCTTTGCCTTGTCCATATAGTTCGCTCCTTTTTGTCTAGTGCGCTAGTCACCGATAAACCTGGCTTAAAGTTCCAAGCGGTCAGTACGCTATCATGCTTTTCCTTTCTTCCGCTTCCTGCAAGGCGCTGGCACGCTCCCGATGTTCCACATCTATGACCTGCGCTTTTACCTTTCCATTCAGCATGTGAATATGCAATAAGTCTCCCTCCTTAAGCATGTCCACGTCCCGAACGCTCTTGCCTCCCTGATCAGCCACAAAAGAATATCCCATGCTTAACTTTTTCACCGGGGATAAGGCCTCTAAACGCCCTGCATACAATTCCATCTCATGCTTCCTGTCTGTAAGCTTTTGTTCGATCCGCATCCTCAGCTTTTCCTCGAAATCTGCCGCAACCTGGCGCTTTTCGTTTAACTTATTTCCAGGACTTAAGAGCTTTAGACGCTGCCCATGCTGACGTACTTTCTCCTGGCAACGCTGTAAATTTTCACAAATGCTGCGGTTTAATTGCAAACGCATTGAGAGCAGCGATCCTTCCAGTTCACGTACGTCATAAACGGCAAGCTCTGCCGCCGCTGACGGCGTAGGCGCCCGGAGGTCCGCCGTATAATCTGCTATCGTGACATCTGTCTCATGTCCTACTGCAGAAATGACAGGCACCGAGCACTCAAAAATGGCACGCGCTACCGCCTCCTCGTTAAATGCCCATAAATCCTCTATCGAGCCGCCGCCCCTGCCCACGATCATCACATCGACGCCCAATTGCTCCAATGCATGAATTCCATTGACTATGCTTGCCGCCGCTTTCTCTCCCTGCACCTTGGCAGGATAGAGAATGGTCTGCACATAAGGATTTCTGCGGCTGCTGATATTCTGGATGTCCCGGATTGCCGCCCCAGTAGGCGCCGTGACAATGCCCAGCGTCTGAATATATTTGGGGACAGGCTGCTTGTATTCTGGCGCAAACATTCCCATTTCTTGCAGTTCCCGTTTCAAGGCTTCAAACCTTTGATACAAAAGGCCTTCGCCGTCCGGCAAGATTTCCCTGGCATAAAGCTGATACTTTCCATCTCTTTCATAGACAGAAATCGAGCCCAGCACAATTACATTATCCCCGTTTTTCATAGAAAATCCCAGTCCCTTGCGATGTCCTGCAAACAAAACTGCGGAAAGCGCCCCAGTTTCGTCTTTCAAAGTGAAATAAACATGACCGGAAGTGTGGTATTTGCAGTTGGACACCTCTCCTTTCACGTAAATGCGGTTCATCATAAAATCCTGGGTAAACATATTTTTAACGTAGGCGTTGACCTGGCCTACAGTGTATACATTTTTTGTCATGCCAGCTTCGCTAGAATTCCATTCACGAAAGACGGCGAATCATCCGTGCCGTAGCCTTTGGCAAGCTCTACTGCTTCATTGATCGCCACTCCTGTGGGAATTTCCTCCTCAAATTTTATCTCATATACCGCAAGACGGATCAACGTCAAATCCACCTTTCCCATTCGGCTGGTCTTCCATCCCTGCGCCACCTGATTGACCATATCGTCTATTTCCTCTATATGGCTTACGATTTGTTCAAACTTATCACGAATATACGCCGTATCCTGATTTTCCTCCTGCCCCAGCTCCTCGAAGAACAATTGGCTCTGCTCTGCCAAATCGCCCTCTTCATAAAACTCTGTGCGGAACAACAATTTAAAAATCTTCTCTCTGATCTCTCTTCGGCTCATTCTGCTTCCTCTCTCAATTTCTATTAGTTAGATGAAAAGGGTGCCTCGAAAGACACCCTTAAAATTCATTTGCGCTGTTCTCGTCTTTACTTTTAAAGGTCCGCTATTTACGCTTTTCCAGGTCCACCCCCGCAATGCGCACATTAATGTTGCCAACATCCAGCCCCGTCATGTTCTCTATGGCAGATTTCACTCTGTCTTGCACCTTGGAGGATACTTCTGGGATCGCATAGCCAAAACGAATATTTAAAGCAACATCCACTTTCACCACATTATCCAGCACTTCCACTTTGATACCCTTGGACAGATTCTTCATGCCCAGCTTGCTCACCAGCTCATTGGTTATATTGCCTGCCATGGAGCTTACACCCTCGACTTCCGTGGCTGCAAGACCTGCAATTATGGCAACTACCTCATCCGCAATCCTTACCTCGCCCAGATTGTCGTCCTTTATCATATACGCTTTCCTGTCTTCTGCCATGCTTACGCCTCCTAAACTTATTCATTCTGTTATTATACCAGAATATCCATTTTTTGCAAAGGTATTCCGATGGTTTTTATAAATATTTCATAATAGTTGCGCCATCGCCAATATCAAGAGATTATCCTGCCTGGAGGACTTTTTTTTACATTCTAATCCTATAAGATAAAAAAACTCCGCATCTCCCGGTCTCCCGGAACATACGGAGTTCTTTTACACAATGTTTAATTATATTTACGCTTTCTAGCTGCTTCGGATTTTTTCTTACGTCTTACGCTTGGCTTTTCGTAATGTTCTCTTTTACGAATTTCCTGCTGAATTCCTGCCTTGGCACAGTTTCTTTTGAATCTGCGTAAAGCGCTATCCAAAGTCTCGTTTTCTTTAACGATTACATTTGACATGCTATCACACCTAACCTCCCTCCAGCCCCTATTATTGTGTGCCAGACTGTTCGGGTATCCTCAATTGCACAATTAAAATTATACCATATATTAAACAAACGTCAATACCTTTTCATAATATTATTTAGATTTATTTAAGATCTCTGTCTCCTATCAGGCGACTTCCATTTTCTTTGAGCCATTGCCTCCTGCTGCGATAATCTGGAAGCACCTTTTCAACCTCACGCCAAAACTTAGCCGAATGATTCATTTCCTTTCTATGGCACAATTCATGCACCACTACATAATCCAAAACCTCTGGCGGTGCAAGCATCAACAGACAATTAAAATTCAAGTTTCCCTTACTGCTGCAACTTCCCCAACGTGTTCTTTGCCTGCGGATTGTAATTTTTCCATAGGATACACCAACGATTGACGCAAAATAAGCAGCTCTCCTGGGAATTTCCACGCAGGCTTCCTCTGCAAGCTTATGCAGCTCTTCCTTTGTAACCACAGGATATTCTTGTCTTTCTTTTTGTCTCTCTCGCATTTTGGCGATGTGGCTGTTAATCCAATCGGACTTTTCCTCGACAAACCGTTTTATCTGGAGTGTTGGCATCGCATATGGTGCGCGAACTATCACGTTTGCATCTTTGGTAATTTCGATCGCAAGCGTTTTTCTGCTGCTGCGCCGAATCTCAATATTGGTATTATCATTCATTTCGTGTACCCTTTTTTGTATTTTGTTCATTGCCAATTTCTGGTATCACCAACCAGGTTCCTGGTAAAATGAAATTTCGATCAAATCCTATCTTATCTCTATTAATACGATACAAAAGGTCATAATATGCAGCATCTCCATATTGCCGATATGCAATCTTCGTAAGGCAGTCTCCTAGTTTTACTTTGTATTTGTGATCAAATACTGTCTCCTCTACTTCTTCTGGCATCAGATAATGCTGCTGTCCCATATCCATCGCTTTCCCATAGTATAACTCCTTCTCCACCGTTTTGTCTGCTGCTATTTTTTTCACCGCAGGTTTACCCCACTGCGGACGAAAATAATACGTACTTCCATCATCGCAGGACAATTCCCAATCCTCTTTAACAAGATAGCGATATTCTCCTGTCAGTTTTGATTTTTCATCATACTCAAAGCAGTATAAAATGATTTCATCTTCTGTTGTTTCCACTCTTAAAATACAATTTCCCTGATCGTCATACTGATAGACCCAATACCACCAAAATCCAGTTTCATTTGTGCCCCAATAATCCCTATATTGCAGCTCCTCCATAATCTTGTCCCCATCATATTTGGACTGATATCCCAAAGAATAAAAGAGTTCCTCACTATAACCTAATGGATCGGAACCAACATTCCGGCTGTATTCCTGTTTTGAAAGAAGCCTGTTCTTTTCATCAAGCTGGTAGAAATTTACCCTATACATATACCGGTATGCTACATAAAATCCAGCGTTATAAGGCATACTTGTTGATTTATAATAAATTGTCCGACAGGTGTGCGCAGTGTCATCCCATTCATAAACATTCTCTTCACAATAACTTCTTTTGTTGCTGAGGATATTCGATTCATTATATCCTAATGCATAGAGAAGCCGTTTTTTCTCGTCAAAACTTGCATGTCTGCTTTGTGCAATTTCTTCCTCATCATATCCTTCAAACATCAGCAAATGTTGATAATACAGATGGTTATTGACAGAATTTCGTGTTCCCTCTTCTTTCTCTATAGCCTCTAATCGATCATCTTTCTCGTAGATTTCATGACTTGCAGAATTGCTGCTTTCTTTTGCCGCTGTAATTTTTACCTGACTGCATTCTGTGAAGTATACCATGTCCAACAGCAAAACTCCAATACAGCCCCAGATACGCCAACGCGCTGCCTTATTTACCATTCCCCTGCCCCCATTCTTTTGTTTTATATCCCATACCCTTATTATTATTATAATCCCCCTCAATAAATCTGTCAAATTTATAACCAATATAAATGTTTGGTGGTATTTCTTTTCGACGTAATTAAAACATATAAAGCACACTGCCAAAAACACCGCTTATCAGCATTATCACAACAGGATTTACCTTCCATTTACGAACCATGAACAGCATCAATATCAGTAAAAACAGCGCTTTCCAGTCAAGCATAGCGAATTTGATATCCGATCTGTTTTCGCCATACAGTGCGAACTGTATCATAGTGAACGCCGCTGAAATAATCAATCCCAGCGAAGTGGATTTTAGCCCGTTGAGCACTTCTGTCACATAATCAGATTTCTGGTGCGTCTGGAAAAATTGATAGAGAGACAGCGAAAAAAACCCCCCGCACACTACACAGCCAATAGTTGCTGCCAACGCTCCTGCTATTCCGCCAATTTGCAGCCCAACAAAGGTCGATGTATTGACTGCTAACGGCCCAGGCGTCATTTGCGAGATTGTTATAATATCTGCAAACATTTTTTCGCTTATCCAGCCAGTGTTCTCAACAACCTGTTCCTGAATCAGAGGAATAATCGCATAGCCTCCGCCTATGCTCAGTAATCCGATTTTTAGAAATGAAATAAATAACGTCCACACCATATTCATGCCTCTTTCTTTTTATGATAAAATACCTGCAAGATACACAATGCACAACAGGCCAAGAGAATCAATGCCACATTGATACCCAATATAAAATTTGCGATAAATGCCAATGGAATCATTGCAGATAAAAAAAACGACTTTTTCTTCAAGACCATCGCGCACATATCTGCAATTAAATCCACCATCAATGCGGCTACTCCCGCCTGCATACCTTTTAAAACAACGGCAACAAGCACATTCGAAACAACTGCTTTATAAAAAACGGAAACAAACGTAAGAATCACAAGCGGCGGAATGACGGCGGCGAAACAGCTTATAATAGCTCCCACCATTCCGGCTGCTTTGAATCCTGCCAAAGCTGAGAGGTTAATGGCAATTGCACCAGGCGTTGACTGTGCTACAGCAGCCATATTTATCAAATCTTCCTCTGAAAAATATTGCTTTTTGACTACAAAAAATCGACGAACCATTGGAACAACTACATAACCGCCGCCAAATGTAAACGCACTGATAAACAAATTAACGCCCAAAAGCCATATGTATTTTTTAATACGACACTTCATAATCTTCTTCCTCCATCCCCATTCTTTTTTTATTTACCATTCGAAACATACATTTTATTATAGTAGTTGCTGTGCAATCTGTAAAATGCTATAATTTTATAGACTCTATCAATTTTATTCATGTCAGAAGGAAAACAAAATGGTTTTACGATATTTAGAAATTTTGGAAGCGGTTGCAGAAACCGGAACTTTCACATGCGCTGCAAAAAAACTGTATATCACACAATCTGCTGTCTCACATGCTGTTGCCGAACTAGAAAAGCAAGCAGGAACTGCTCTTTTTGAGCGCCTTCCAAAAGGCGTTGTTCTGACACAATGCGGTGCTTCGCTTTTGGAAGAATCTCGCAGTATTTTGACAGCTTGCAGAAATCTGGATAGAAGAATCGGTCATTTGGAAGAAAATACACCGATTCACATTGTATCAAGTATTACTATTGCCTCTTTTCTGCTCCCTGAAATCTTGCACAGATTCAAAACTTCCTTCCCTCAAATTCAGGTTTGCGTCCGAGTTGCAAGTGCAAATTCCGCTATTGAAATCCTGCAGCGCGGAAATGCGGATATTGCATTTTGGGAAGGCGTGGCTCCAAAGGGTAACTTTCATGCAATTCCTCTTGGTTCCTATCAACTATGCGCCGCCTGTGCGCCAGATTTTCCTATGACTGAACAAACACTCTCTCTAAACTGCTTATGCAGCTATCCATTATTGCTCCGCGAGCCAGGCAGCGCTATCCGCGATACTTTTGACAACACACTTGCGCTTGCTAATTTAAAGGCAGAACCGATTTGGGAAAGTGTCAATTCCCTCGCCCTTATCAAAGCCGCGGAAGCAGGTTTGGGCATTACAATTCTGCCTGAAAAATTATTATTAGATTCCCTGCTTTTAAAGAAGCTGCGTTTTGTCCGCTTAGAACAAAAAACTATGAAAAATCAAATGCTGGCATTATTTCACAAAGACAGATACATGACAAAACCTTTACAAAGCCTGATAGAACAACTTAAAAGCCAAAATGTTTTGTGTTCCTTTTAAAAGCTTGAGCGCCAGCGCGCTCAAGCTGCAAAAAAC